>JAABUS010001003.1_pt1 | contig 66090 bp, 8 predicted proteins | sample 5560161 | NCBI WGS metagenome assembly JAABUS01 (sample SAMN10711885, study PRJNA513376) | rock metagenome | isolation source: Antarctica rocks | place: Antarctica: Victoria Land, Trio Nunatak nord | collected 2016-01-04
GGGGGGAGTTGGACGAGGAAAGGGGAGGAGAAGGAGGTGCTCGGGCAGTTGAAGAAGGGGGGTGTGAGGGTTATTGGGAAGAAAGGCGAGGTGAGAGATGTGGAAGGGAGGGCGGTTGAGGTGAGGGGCGCTGGAAAAGGGGGCGGTGGGTATAAGTTGTAGATATATGAAGAGCGTCAATAAATCACCAAAAGAAACTCGATTGTTTGGCCAGAGAACCGTCGTTGGATTCGTACTGCTCCATCGACGCACAATATATTGAAGAAGCGAGACCTCTCCGACCTATAGAATGAACAATTCACGGAGATGCTATCAACAAGGTATCTCCAGAGCGCAGACCTCCAGCGCAGGGCCGAAAGCTAGCCACCCTTCCCCAGGCACGGCGTGACCCATCACAGCGTGTCCTCCTCCCCCAATCTCCCTCAAGCGTTGCCCATCCCACCACCGCTTCCCGGCTTTCACCTTGTCAGCTTCTTACCGCAGGCATCGCGTCGCCGCTCGATGCTCCTGTTTCGGAGTAACTGCTAACCGGACCACATCATCAGGTTCAACTGCCCAAATCACCCCATTCATCCTACTGTGATCCGTCGTTTTGCACCAGCCTTTTGAAGAAGCTGTTGTCGTCCGTTACGGGACATCTCTGCACCGCTTAGGCTGCCGTTCGCAGAGCATCGATGCATCTTGTGATGTCATTCTTAGCAGCTCTAACCACGCGAGATCCTTGCTTGAAGGAGCGGCGCAAAGGGCCGCTTTAAGACCTGGGTGCCTCCGTCAGAGTGACCAAGCTCTTGCAAACTTCGTTTTCTAGGAAGTCAATGCATGGGACGTCATAAGACCTGGTAGACCTGGGTGGTGTACGCCGGAGATTTGCGCTTTTCTCCGTGGGGACTTTGGCGTAGTCTCTATACGTGAGTGGAAGCCATCCGAGGGTGCTTGGTGAGCTGCGATACGTTAAGACTTTGAACTCCCTTGCAGCTGGCTTGCCAGTGACCGATAAAGCCTTTGCTAGGCTTCTTTCATATCGCGTGACGAGTGGCTGAATCCCAACATCATTATGCGTTTCGTGTAACTTATCAGTCGTTGAACTGGGTGCCTCATCATCATTAGTTGGTCACTACATCAGCCCTCCCAAAACCACTTTGCCGACGCCGGCTATTTCAGCCTTTGCACCGTTCCGGCTAGCCTCTTGGAATTCCTTGACGAGACCGGAAACGATAATCTTGCGCAGCCTCGCATCTGCTTTCGTGAAGATCTCGCTAATGCCCGGCGCACACTGCGAGGGCGAAGCGATCAAGCTCATAATGCGAGTGTAGCAGTCGATAAGGACGTCGCACAAAGTCGCAAACGTTTCGAAGTAGTCCGGATCGAAAGGCAGAGAGGGTGTGAGGAGATGCGTATACTCCTCACCCGGAAGCAGATCCTGCTCGCTGATTGGGAATGAGGAGGCGGTTGATGAGCTAGTTGAAGGTCCGCCGTTGACCATGGACTTCAAGTCTGCAGGATCGCTGGATGTCATCGGTAGGCCGATATCGTGAGCCGAGCTGGCACGGCGGCCTTTCGATCCTGTTGCGTGGGTGGCGCGTTTGAACATTTGGGGGATTCGGGCTCGGGATAGGGAGGAGGCAGAAGATCCCTCCGGAGGATGGACTTGTTGGTAGGATTCGAATTCTGCGAGTAGGACATTTAGAGCACGAAGGTAGTCCATTGCGCTAGAAGTACTCAGGTCGAGAATTGCGGGTAATGAAAGACCTAGAAGGAGGTAGTTTGTGGCTCGGCGAGCAAGTTTCTTAGGATCGAAGTAGGCCATCTTTGCGAGATCAGGCTTGCTGAATAGTAGAGTATTGTACCAATACATTCGGCCTTGGTGACTAGAATGCTTCAGTATAATTCATAAAAGGGAGTCACTAGAGGCGCTACTGCTTGCACTAGGTCTCACCTCTTCCGTAGATAGTCTAGAGTTGATATCCTTTTCGAAGACATGTCTTGAATATGCTGGAATACAGTGGTCGGGTTGTAGGCACCGGGACCAGCCGGAAGATTCGGCGGAGGCACGGGCATGGTGTTCGTTGTTTGGAAGCTGGCATTGGAATGTGCCGTACTGGGAGGTTTGGTTGTGTCGGATCCAGGTCGTAATGTCGGCGCGAAGGGAGCCATTGTCATTGTGCCCGAGCCAGTCATGTTGTGCTTAGCCCCGGCACGAGTAAGTGCCGCCGAAGCAGTGACCGCCCTATTCAAGGGTGCCTCCCCAAGTTTCTGTGGTGAGGGGACTGGCTTTCTTTTCGGTACCGAGATGGGCGAAGTCCCTTTGTACTTCGGAGGACTTACAAGACCGGGAGGCTTATCTTGCAAGTATGGGAGCGATGCTGTGCTTGCGGAGGCCGCCTTACGGTGGTAGGCGGTGCGATTCGAGGATCGAGAGGAGGTGGAGGAGCGGTCAGTGCTGAAGCTAGGCTGGTATTCGGTGTCTGTCAGAGAGTAAAGTCTGCTCTCCTTGGATCCGTCCTTGACCGGAGAGATGGCGCTGGTCAGACGTTTGGCGGAGGACTTGATGGAAGAGACGAAAGCTACAGAGGATCGAGCATGATTGTCTGCACTCGGCGCCATGCCTGCTTGTCGATATAGGCCCACTAAACTGACTTAGTGCGTGCCAGGGGGTGCCACTCAGGGGAAGTCGGCAACCGTGCTGCCCGTGCAGGGGCGGCCGTTCGCTTTAGCTTCGGCAGCGGTATCCTATCGCCACTGGAGGGTGACTGGGTTAGGGGTTATCATCATCGTGGCCACGGAAGACATGGACAGCGTCAAGTATAGGCCCATGATCGAACGTCTCAATGCGAAACTAAGGTAGAAGCAGACGTACTACGAAGTACGCGCTTCTCATCGCTTTTGCGGCATGCCCGAGCCTCATGAAATAAGGTTGTCGCTTATGCAGGTCATCATACGACCCCACGTGCGGAGTGGAAGTCGGGAGAACGACAACAAGAGATTTCATATCTGGAGCGCATGGTCGATATTGAACTGGCTACCGCATGCCATCCGCGTTCAGTCCACCAGGATATCAGCCTACGGCCAATTGATGCCCGTAAGGCGCCAGATATCAGGAGATTTGTATCGCTATCCTCTTAGCTTCGAATATTTGGTGCATTTCATGCGTCCATGAAGTCGTATTCTTACTGTTTCGTTGTTTATCTTAAGACCCGTTTCCACATATAGTGGCTTGTGCTCTTCGAATCTCAGATCATGGCCGGACAGCCGACAGATATACCCAAGAACGGCCATTGGCCAGTAGACCCTCAAGAGGACGTTCCAATATCGGAAGACCGAATATGGGTTGACGGATGCTTCGACTTCAGCCACCACGGTATGCCTGCTACCTTGACAGCTCCAGGACCTTGCTAAGTGGCTCTCTTAGGCCACGCAGGAGCAATGCTGCAAGCCCGCCGTCTGGGCAAGGAGCTCATTGTTGGTATTCACTCAGATCAAGACATTATGGACAACAAGGGGCCCACGGTCATGACACTCAAGGAACGGTCGGTTGCGAGCTTTTCGAAGCTTGAATGGACGACTCACTGATATGCAATGGCAGCGTTGCTGCTGTTGATGCTTGTCGATGGGCTACGGCGTCCGTGCCTTACGCGCCTTATGTGACTTCCTTGCCGTGGTTCTCGCATTATGGCTGTTATTATGTTGTGCATGGTGACGATATCACTTCGGACAGTAGTGGAGAGGACTGCTATAGATATGTGAAGGCAGCGGGCCGGTTCTTGGTGGTCAAGCGTACTCCTGGAATCTCGACGACGGATCTTGTTGGGCGTATGCTGTTGTGTACCCGGAACCATTTCATCAGATCATTACAGAATGTTCTTGCTGGAACGGAGGGCTCAGGCAGTGTGGACGAACGTCGCAAGCATGGCGAAGAGATGACCCAGCGGATCAAGGACTACTCTACCGATGAGTCTGGTCTGCGGCCAGGACCTAGTGTATGGGCCTGGAATGCCTCCAAATCTGCGAAAAAAGACGATGCTCAGGCAGAAGCTGGGATCTATTCTACCCTTGTCGAAGGAAAGCCGCCGAGGCCTGGCCAACGCCTCATCTACGTCGATGGAGGCTTTGATCTCTTCTCATCTGGCCACATTGAATTTCTTCGTCAAGTCGTTGTCAGAGAGAAGGCTGTTGGCAGCAAACGTGGCTGGTACAGCGATGATTCGGAACGGAGAAGGATCAGCGAGGCCGGCGAGGACTATGGGCCTGCATTCATCGTGGCCGGCGTGCACGATGACGAGGTCATCAATCATTGGAAAGCAGTCAATTATCCGATAATGAATATCTTCGAGCGAGGACTCTGCGTCCTTCAGTGCAAAGTGAGTACTTCCGACCCGTTACTACGTGACATCAAGCCCTTCCTTGTTACAACAAACCGCAGAGGAAGTCGAGAACCACATGCGAGCGATCTGGCCAGCCTTTGCTCAATCATTCTTGCCTTCCGAGCATCCAAGTTTTTGAATCTTTAATCTTCGTGTTATCCGTCCTACTTATTTTTCCCCTGCCAACGCCGTGACTTCTCAAGATCGGTCCCTTTGGACCTCATCAATATCGATACTGACACCTTTGCCTAGTACGTCTCAAGCGTCGTCTTCGGCGCACCCTTCACGCCCAGCGCTCCTTACCTCAAGTCCCTCCCCTTCGGTCTTCCTTCGGTCGTCTATCACGGACCCACATCGTTCATACCGCTCACGTACGATCCATATACGGCAGCAAAAGAGCTCGGGATATACCAAGAAGTTGCAGAGCACGAGTTCCAGCACGTCAATGCCGGCGAGATCGTGCAAAGGATAATGAAGAGCAGGGAAATGTATGAGGCAAGGCAGCGGGCTAAGGCAGCGAAGGCGGTTGGGGAGCATGAGATACGGCAGTCTGGTACTTGATTGCTGCAGGTATCAGGAAGGGAAGACATCCGTCACTCAACATGTGACTGTCTGCGCGTTTGTTCGGCTATCAAACGCTGATTCTCAACAACGTAGAACAAGTCAGAGTCCCCTTCCTCGTCATTTTCCACAGAGTCTCAGGCAATAGTAATAGCAGATGTGAAGAGCAAAATTATAAATCTAGTCCTAGAGGGGTTCGAACCCACGACATTCGCATTACAGAATGATGTATATCATATCGACACCGAAGTCATCAATATAAGAACGACGCCTGTGAGAATGTTAAGGAATTCCGTGATCAATTTTTACAACACAACTTACGCTACCACTGCGCCATAGGACTGACAACACTTTCCTTCGCATAAAACACGAAAAGTAGTAAGTGTCGTGCAAACCTAAACTGCTGTTACACAGTCTAACATTGTGTTATTGTCTGTAATACAATATGCGACCCGACTCGCCACTCGCACGTAACTGAACAAACAACATTGACAATTATTACAAAACTAATAGAAATAAATTTCTAATTACTACGCAATAGCTCTTTCGATACATTAACGAAATTTGCTATTATGTATTGATAATTTTTGCAAAGCGACTCTGTTTCTATGTCTCTTCGTCTTCGATTACAAAGTTTTCTTTTTTGTTATTAAGTTTATTGCTAATTGTTCAACATATCTTGAACAATTTTACAGCAAGTCTCGATATTCTCGAACTAATATAATAAGATTTTTTTTTTAGCACTGTTTGTAACAAGATATTCGACAAATATCTTGTAGCGTTGCTAAATTAGATTTTGTTTCGAGTTTAATACGTTTGTTTGTAAGCGCAAAAAAGATAGTCGATTACGCTAATATAAGATATAAAGAACGCAAGCAAGACAAAAGTAATAATTGTATTTAAAATTTACATCTCTCTTTCTATATCGAAATATTAGTTATTTATTTGACGTAATACTAGAACTTTTATACTTATTGCTTCTTTTACAACAAACAAAATTTTAACATTCTTGTTTTTGTTAAATATTAAACGTTATTATTGTTTATTAAGTCGCAGAATATCTCTCTAAACTCTTAATCAAGAACTTTTTCAAAAATATTTGCTCGAACTCGATTTATAAATTTATAAACAATATTCTAAAATCTTTCTAGATGCAATAGATTGTTAAGATTATTATAGTAGTTAAATTGAAAACAAAAATTTGTTCAAAAGCATTTTGCTTCTTCTATTATAAAAGATGTCAAGAACTAGACTTGGAACCTCTATCAAAGAGGTATCTAAATTGGTAACTAGGTGGAACTTAAGTCTATACTAGATTTAATATACAAGACAAAAGACAAAAAAAAAAGAGAAAAACAAAACAATGTTAACTATATAAGATTGCAAGCTTTATGCCTAGCAAGAATTGACTCAAATCTAATCTAGTTTGACTCAAATTTAGTCAAAATTAAGCTCAAAAAATTAAGCAAGATTGAAACGAAAAGTTGTTTAATCAACGAACATAGTTAACAAACTATTAATCTAACACTATAACAATAGCTTCTTTCTACAAGACAAAGCTTTTACAAAGCAATTAAACAATATAACAAATTGTCGAAGAATCAAAGAATCGAAGATCGAGAAAATTTCGAAAAGCAAGATAAAACAAGACAAGATAACTAGATTTATTAAATTAGATAAAGACGAAACAAAGCAAAAGCAAAACAAGATATTCGAATTTATTAAATTAAGTTAAAACGAAAAACAACAAAGACAAGACAAGATATCTAGATTTAATAAATCAAATAAAATAAAGAGAGAAAATCTTTGTTATCTAAACAAGATTTGAGCGAAACTAAACAAGATTAAATTAATTAAGTCAAGACTAAGCGCGTTTAAAGTAACGAGATACTATTAAGACAAAACAAGAAAATCTTAGCTATCTAAGCAAAATTTAAACAAGATTTGATATTTAAATTTATTAAATCAAGTAAGATAAAGCAAGAAGATCTTTGTTATCTAGATAAGATTTGAGCAAGATTAGACTATCTTAATCAAGATTGAGCGCGTTTGAAGTAACGAGACACTATTAAGACAAAACAAGAAGATTTTTGTTATCTAGACAAGATTTAAGCAAAACTTGATATCTAGATTTATTGAATTAAGTAAGATAAAGCGAAAAGATCTTTGTTATCTAGATAAGATTTGAGCGAGATTAGACTATCTTAGTCAAGATTTAACGCGTTTGAAATAACGAAATACTATCGAAACAAAATAGAAAGATCTTTGTTATCTAAGCAAGATCGAAACGAGATTTAAACAAGATTAAAGATACTATCTATTCTTTTTAATATTAACAATTAAAAACAACGCAAGATATTACATATAATCTCTCGACAATAGAGTTAACTAAATAATATTTATTAAGAGCTTGTTAACAATCGTTCAAAAGATTGAAAGATTTCTAGATAAAAAAATAATTTTTCTAGTTAACATAGTATTTGAGCAAAGTATTACGCTAGTACTTTCTTCGAAGATATTAAGGTAGATTGTGTTGTTAAAGAAATTTGTAGACGTCTTCAAACAATATAAGCAATTACTTGATAACAAGAATTGCAACTATAAATAGTTTCTATATTTAATAAATCTTAGAAGAGATTCGATAAATCAAAGTAACAATAAGTAAAAATCTATAATAAATTGAACACAATTTATAAGAGAGTTGTGTTCTAGTTTCTATATATTAAGAAAATAATAATTGCTTGTCTTGCTCGCTTATTAAGTATAACAAATATAATTGTTTGCAATATTTGTTTGTTAAATATATTAAACATTATATTTAGATTGCTTGCTTCTTAAATATATCAAATATAATAGTAGATTTGTCTCTAAAATGTAGAACTTGAATTACTAGTATAACTTTAGTAAGTTTGTAATACTATTTCTTTTCTTTAGAGTTTTTGTTTCGAAACTCAATATCTTCTTATTATGTTTTCTAAAAAAATTAATACTAGAAATTCTTTTTATCGAAAAAAGAATCTTTTCGACACTTTAAATTTAATATTTTTAGTAATGCGTTCTTATTGTAATTGTACAATATCTAGTAAGATCTATTGTATAAATAATAATTTTAAAAAGTATGTAAAATATATACAATCTAATTGTAATTATAATTTGACAATTTCTTTTATATTAACTAAACAAATTTATAAAGAACAAATACGTTTAAAGAAAAAAGTACGCAATACGCGTACAAAGTTGAGTCGACTAAAAAAACAACTAAATTTTTTAAAGAATAAAAAGAAAAAAAAAAATTGTAATAAAATAAAAGAACATTGACAATCTAAAGATAAATAAAGTATACTTTGTTAAGTTTGTTATAAAGACTTTCGAGTTGCTATTTAATATATTGTTTGAATAGTTTTAATTTTCGATTAATTAAAATTAGAATGCTATTTTTATATTTTGTTTTAATAAAATTTCTTTAGAAAATTTTAATAACAATTAAGATTTTTTTTTAATTTTTATATATTTTTTAAAATAAAGTATTCTTTTTATTTAATAAGATACTTTTAATTTTCTTGTTATAGAATTTTTTTAATCTCGAATTAATTTTCTTTTTGCAAATAAAAATAAAATATATTTTATAAAGACGTAATTGAATCTATTAGTTTCAACAATAAGATATAAAATATTAGAAATATTTTAGTATTCTTAAGTAAATTAAGTTTGTAATTAATTAATTTTTTAGTTTTTTTAACAAAAAATAATTTAATTTTAATATAATTTAATTTCTTGTTTAGCTTTCTTGTTCTAAGATTTTTTGTAAAAAAATATATTTTATTTCTCTCTTTTAGCTAAAATATTGTTTTTTGTTTTTTGTTTTAATATTTAATCGACTTTTTTTGCATTTTTAAGATATTGTTGTATATCTTTTTTAGTGTTGTTATTCTTTCGATAACTAATTGCGTTAATAGATACTTACGCTCTTTCTTAAAGAGATTTAATTTCTTGTTATAATTAACAAAGAATAAAGTTATTTTAGTAATATTCGAAATCTTTATATTAAGTGCTAGTTGTATTATAGATAAAAGTAATACTTAATTGCTATAAATATTGTTAATATAGTATTTTAGATATTGTTTAAAACTTTAATTTGTTTGTTTTATTTAATTATTTATAATTAAGTAGTAAATAATAGATATTTAAAGTCTTGTATTTAATATTAAAAAAAGCGTCTTTTAATAGTTAGACGTAAAGAGCTTGTCTTTGTTATTAATTAATCTCTTAAGTATATCGTAATATTGTATAAATTAATTTAATATAATATATTTTAGTTGTTTTGCAATAAACTTTTCTTTGCATGCAATAATATATAAATACTTAATAAGCTTATTAATTATTATTAGTATCGAATTATATTTGTTTTTAATTGCTAGATTTATCAACTTAAGCAACTTAATAATAAAGTTTATTGTAACTTTATTTTATAACAATTTAGATAATTTTTAATATTAGATTTTGTTATAGCTCGTATGCGTATTATGTTTGTTTTGTTAATAGCTAAAATATTGTTTAATATATATTTCGACAATTTGTCTTATTTGTAAGAACTAACAATGCTAGCGTAAAAGTTAAAGAGTTTTTGTTATTTTTAGATATCTTTGCAATAATTTGTTATAATGCTCTTTTATATATTTGTCAATTTTATTGATAAATATCTAGAGTTTTTCTTTTTTTATTAAAAACTCTTTTGTATTATCTTAAAGTATTCGTAATATAGTATTTAGTTTATATTTGTTTATTAAGAATAATTTGTTTTTGTTAATTTTAAATATACTATAATTGAACGATTTCTTTGTTTCTATATAATTATTTCTTTTATTAAGTATGTTTGCTTTATTATTATTTTTGTTTAAAATATACTATATTTTGAACTTGTATTATTTTAGTCTCTTTAATTATTGTATTTGCTTTTTGTTTAGCTACTTTGTAATAATAAAGTGCACAAAATTCTTATAATTTGTAAGAATTGTAAGTTTTAATAATTCTTTTATATATACTCTTTATAACTTTAAAAAAACTACTATAGCAAGTAGTTTTTTATTGTAAATATTATAGTTTTGTTCGATTAACAAAAGTTTTTTTAAAAGATATATTATTAAATATTAAATATTTTTATGTTTTTAATTGAAATATATATTAATAATTAAATTTAATATATTAATTTCAATTTTGTTTAACAATTGCGAATTGTATATTTTTAGTATTAATTTCTTCAAATATTCTAGTTTAAGATTTTGAAATAATTTCACTTCTACAAATTCTTATAATTATAATATATTTTTTTTCGTAAAATTTGTTAATAATATTGCGTTTATTAAGTAGTTTTTAATAAACTTCTTATTGTAGTTTATAAAACTTAAAAAGAATTATACTTTTTTAATATTTGTTAATAATTTTTATTCTTTAATTGTTTGTAGCTTTTTAAAATTTATGCGTACTTTATATTGTTTAACAACAAATTTAAGAAAGTTAATTTTTTTTTAATAAAATTTGTATTTTTTTAACTTAAGATATAAGTTTTTTATATTTAGATATTTTAATACTTTAAAAATATAACAAATATACTTTTTTAAAATTTTCGAATAAATTATAATATTGTTCAAGTATACTATAACAAATTAATTTAAATATTGTTGTAATATATTATTAATTATTTCTTAATACGTTGTTAAGATATTTGTAAATTCGAACAATATTATTGTGTATTTAGATAATTTATATTGTATACAAAAAGCTATCTTTTATTTTTTCTCTATTTTTATTTTAATTTGATTATACGCTCTTTGTAAATCTAATTTAATAAAGTATTTTGTTTCGAATAATTAATTCTAAAGTTTGCTAATATTAAATAATAAATATTAATTTTTAATTGTAATATTATTTAGCTTTTAATAATTAATATATAAATAAAAAATTTTATTCTTTTTTAATACAAAGAGAATTAAATATTTTGTCTATAATTGAAATTTTTTAATAAACTTTTTTTTTGTTTTTTGCTAGATATTTGCGAAGTATTTCGAACTTTTTCTTAAATAAAATATATATAGATTTAAACGTAAATTGCTTGCTTAATTTAAGTTTAATTTCGTAATTTTACAATTAATATTTAAAAAGAATCTTTGTTGTTTTCTCTTTTTAAAATAGATGCTCTTAATTGTTGTATATTTGTAATATATACTTTAACAATTTCTTTGTTATATTAGATAGTTCAAAGCTTCTAAAAGATTTGTAATTTTCTTTATTTATTTTAACTTTGTAATTTAGTTAACTTTTGCTAATACTTGTTAAATTAAACTTTGTTAAATTGTTTTTTTGCGAAAATACAAACTTGCTACTTGCAATTTATTTTTAACTTAATCTTTTATCTATTATTAATTATTATTAATATATAAATTAAATATAAATTACGTAATTATATTGCGCAAATTTAAATACTTGTATATTTTAGTTAATTTCTAAATTGTGTTGCTTTAACTAAGATATTTTTAGAACAATATTGTAAATAATTATTTTTACTATATTAAAAATTAGTTTTTCGTAATATTGCTAAATAGCTATTAATAATAATTTTGTTTCTTTATTTACTTTTTTATTTTTATTAAGTAATAAATTTTTATTTATAATTATTAGATTGTATATGTTAGACTTCTTTTAAATAAAGTATTTTTTTCTCTTAATAAGAGCTTTAATTATAAAATTATTTGTTGTATTAAAATCGATTATTGCGATAAATTGTTATTTATTAACTTTAATTAGTATAATAAAATATTGTATATATACTATTAAATTTAATTGTTACTATTGAACTAATATATTGCATTTCTTTAATATATTTTTTATTAAAGAATTTGAACTTTTTTTTGTTTTTGTGTTATAACTTTTGCTTCGAATATTTATTTGCACTAAATTTTCTTTTTATACTAAATTAATAACTTTAATTTTCTAAAAAATTAATTAATTTCTTCTTTGTCTTTTAGATAAGTTTAGCATAAATTGTTGTAACATTTTGTTTAATTAAGTATTTTGTATTTCTTTGTTTTCTTTATTTTTTTTAAGATAGATTTACGCTACTTAGTTGTTGTTCGATTTTGTTAAAAATTTCTCTTTTTATAGTAGCGTCGCTTTCTAGCGCTGTCTCGTATTTGTTTACAATTTAATTTATTTCTCTCTTTCTTAATAAGCTAGTTAAAGTGTTAAGATAATTTGTAATATTGTTTAGATATTTGTAAAAGTTCTTTTAATCGTATTTGTTGTCTAAGTTTGTTGCTAAATAAAAATATAGCGTTTTTGATTGTTTTACTTTTATAGTTTTATTAAATATTTAATTGACTTCTTGCGTAGATACGAATATCTTACTTAATAATATTTTATCTAGAACTTTCTATAACTAATTTAGATTTTTTATTAGATAGTAGTTGTTGTTTGATCTAGTTTTAAAAGTGTTTGTCTTTGTATCAATTTACTTTCTAATATTGTTTTAACTATTAAGTTTCTTTTTTAACATAGCATTAATTTGTTGGCAATTTATTAAATTTTATAATTAATAATCTTTTGCAAAGTAATTTAATTTGTTATATAAATAATACGTTTTTTAGAATTTGTTATTTTGCTTTTTTCTAAAGTTCTTTTCTTTGCGTTAAGTGAAATCTAGTTTTATAAATATAGATTTACAATAGTTAGAATTATTGTATTTCTAATTAGAACGAAATTCTTTTTGCTAATATTTAATCGCTAATCTAAAGAAGATTTTTGCTCTTTCTTAAAATTAATTTTTTTTATAGCTCTTTTATATAGTTTGTCGTCGAAATTGATAACTACTTTAATAAGATCAAATATATTGCTAAGAATTTTTTTATTACGTATAATTTCGTTCTTTAAATTGTTTTTAAAGTTTCGTCGAAATATTGTTATAAATACAATATTGTTTTATTTGATTAAATTAATATATTTTTGAAATCTAACTACGTAGTTTGTTGCAAAAATTCGTTAAATTAGATATTAAATTACTCTTTTTGCAATTTGTTTTTTGTTAAATATTTTAAAGATTTTTCGAAACTCTCTTTTAAAGTTATTAAAATCTATAAATATTGTACAAGAATTTTCGCTATTGTTCTTTAAGTACTTTTGTAAATTTAATTTAAGTTAATGTTAAATTCTCTCTTTACAAAATATTGATACAAAAATTGTCTTCTAGTTTGCTAAAACAAAATAGAAAATAAAATAAATATTTATTTATATAAGTTAGTTCTTCAAGCTAGTATAATTTTTATAGTAGATATTGAATTTGTTAATTCTAATCTTGTTGTCTTTTATAATTGATAGTCGACGTAATACTAATAAGCTAGTATTTAAAGTAAAGACGCGTTAATTTAATATAAATATTTTTAAAGTATTCAAAGTATTATGTTAGTACTTTCTTCGAAAATATTAAAGTAAGTTGTATTGTTAAAAAGATTTGTAGACGTCTTTAGACAATATAAGCAATTACTTAATAACAAAAATTACAACTATAGACAATTTCTATATTTAATAAATTTTAAAAGAGATTCGATAAACTAAAGTAATAATAAATAAAAATCTATAATAAATTAAATACAATTTATAAGAAAGTCGTATTCTAGTTTCTATATATTAAGAAAATAATAATTGTTTGCTTTGCTTGCTTATCGAACATAGCAAACATAATTGCTTACAATATTTGTTTGTCGAACATATCGAACATTATACTTAGATTGCTTGTTTCTCAAGCATGTCGAACATAATAGTAGGTTCGCTCCTAAGATATAGAATCTAAACCACTAGTATAGCTTTAGTAAGCTCGTAACACAAAGCAAGATTAAAACGTCTATTATGTTTAAAGTTTAAAATGCTATTAATATACTAAGATCTTTTATTATTTTTAACAACAATAGATTTACAAGATTTCTAACATTATTTAGACAAGAAATCGATAGCAATGTAATTAACAAAAGTAGCATAAAAAACAAGATAAATTTTTATAGATATAAGTAACTCGAGTTTAATAATTAAAGAATTTCTTTTAAAGATGCGCTTTATTTTAAAGAGATTAATATAACAATTGTCTAATTTAATTGCAAAATAAACGATATTAAAATTCTTAACATTGAGTTAAACTTTGTTATCTACAAAGTATCTAAAACAAAAACAACAAAAACAATTAATATTAAACTTATAGATAACTTAAGCGACAAACATCTTATTATGTAAATACTAAGTAAGTTTCTCTATCTTTTAAGTAAAACTTTTGATATTAATTAACTAGATTTAAGTCTAAATTGTAAAATTAAACGACAAAAATTTTAAAAACTCAAAGTCTAGACGTAAATTTTGATTCGAATTAATCAAAAAGAGCGAAACAAAAGTTGTAGACAAAGAAACATTATTAATAACGAATTCGATATTTGAAAGTTATTTAGTCTAGTTGTCTTGTATATAATTAACAAAGATACAAAGATAATATTTTATAACAACATTAACTTGTTCGATTTAATCGTTAATCTTAAGATAATACGCGATAAATAACTTAACGTCAATCTTTAGCATTTGACAAAGATGTTCTTAAATATTAAAGATAAATTGTATGTCTCAATTAAATACGAAGAACTTAAGTAACTTGTAATATTTCTAGACGTAAACGTAAAAGCAATTAATTGCTTTCTTTACTTTTATAAAAGTAATCAAAACTAAATATCTTATCTTAGTAAAACAATTAACAAAAACAAAAACGTATCTATACGTAATATCTATAAAAATACTAGACAATAAAGAATCTACATAGTCTATAAAAATATTATGTTAATAACATTTAAAAACAAGAAAAGAACGCAATTATCTTTGCGTCTTTTATCTAAATAGCTTAAAACAAATACACGTATAACAATTTTGTACAAAGCGTTAGATATACTTATAGATATTAAACTATTAATAAGCTCGACTAATTAGTTTGTAGTATTTCGTTCTTTTTAAATAATTATTAACAATACTATTATAAGCAAACTAAATTACGCGAAAGCAAAGACAATTTAAGTTAGAGATATATTTTCTTTTTTAAAAGTACAAGAAGTTAAAACGTTCTTTATACTTAACTAGAGAAATTCTATTATAATAACGTACTTTATTGCGAAACGCTTCGAGTACTTAAGATACGAACTAATTGTTAATTTCGACTTGATTTTACAAGATTTAAAAGAAAGTATCTTTTAAGTTTTTGTCAAAATCTAGAATTTCTTAATTTAACTAGAATTCGACGTTATTAACGTCAAATTCTTCTATATTTAACTTTATCAAAACTAATATAACAAAAAAAGTTAAAAAAATTGAAAAAAAATATAATTGAACAAGATCTAAAGTAATAGTTTAATATTAAAGATTTTCAACAATTTTAAAATTTAGAATATAAGTTTTTAAAATTGTTTAATATTAATACAAATATTAAGAATCGAAAGTATTTCTTTTCTTAAAAAGATCTTTTAAGCGACGTATAAAAGCGTTTAATTTTTTGTCAACTTTGCTAGAATAATATATAATTCGATAGTTAAATTAAGACAAAAATTTGCTTTATCGAACTTAACAACAACTTAATTGCTTAATTAATATAAAATATTTAAAATTTTTATAATTTGTAATTATCTTAATTAGATAGATTAAATTCTTAAACTTAAAATACTATTTTTTAAATACGCAAACAATAGTTATAAGTTTCTTATTATAGATCTTATAATTACATTTAATTAAATTGTGCTTTTTAAAAAAGTAAACAACTAAATAAAAAACTTTCTCTTTATTATATTAAAAAAAAATGTCTTCAAATATATAGTTCGAAGCATCGATTTTTATTACAATTTTGTAATTTAAATTGTAGTATTAAAACACTATATTAAAGATAAAGACTTTTTTCAAAATAGTAAATATTAATTGATATTTTTTCAATTAAACAAAGAATTAATTCTTTTTAGTTAAATAAATTAATAAAGCAACTATTTTATTATAGTTGTAGATAAATCTTCTATAGAAGTTTGCAAATTCTAGAAAGCTTTAAATATCTTTAACGTTAATTAGAGTAAATTAATTAATAATAATATTTATTTTTGTTAAATTTATCTTAATCTTTTTAATAATAATTATTGATTCTAGATACAAGACTTAAGTAATATAAAATTTGTATTTAATTATATTTGCTTATAAGCTTGCTTTGCGCAACTTTTAAAAAATAAATTTAATATAAACTTTGTATTTTAGTTTATTATTATTGTAGATTAAAATATTATTTAGATAAACAATACAAAATTTATCTAAAAACTTTCGAAAAGTCTTGTTAATATATTTTTGAAACAAGACAAATTTATTATATAAATCAAAGAATATAATAAAATACTTAAAGAGTTTAAAACAAATGCAAAAAACAATAAAAGCTTTATCTTTTTCTCAAATACATAATTAATTAAACGCTAAAATAATATCTAGCTTAATAAAGATTTTAACTCGATTAAAACAATTTAACGTCTCAAAGATTAAAAGCAAAAAATATTTGTTTTTAATTATAATAGCGTTTAGATCTCTAAAGTTTATATAAAATCTAAATTTATCTTTAAATTTTTTAACAAAAAGAACAAAAATTGTTGTTTAAAAACAACTAACTTAAATAAATTTTTTACTAAAATTCTTATTTAGATAGCAACGAAGTTCTAGAGCTTTATTACAACTTATATTGTACAAAATAGAAACTAAAAATTAAATATTTTCTTTAAAATAAATAGCGTAATTGTAAAAACAATAAAGAAACAAAATATTTATCTTTTTCTTAAAAAAGATATTAAGAAACTCGAAATATTTAAAAGATAAAATTGTAATTAAATTGATGTTCTTGCTTTGTTAATAGTATTTTAGATTTTCTTAAATAGTAAAGATTGTTAAGTAAAGTTTCTTTTCTATTTAATAAAATATTAAATAATAATCTTAATTATAAGTGTTAATCTTAATATTCTTATAAAACAACAATAATTTCGAGAGATTTAATAAATCAAAAATTTAAACAAAATCTAATCTAGATTTAAACAAGTTCTTAATTAAATTTAGAAAGACATCTATCTCTCGAAAAGTAATATTAAAAATTTCAATATTTTTTGCGCAAATAATGCAATCAAATTTACGAACTTTCAACTTAACTACGTTAAGTTGTATAAAAGATTGTTCAACTTGTTTTACATATTATTTAATAAAAATTTTAAAAAACAAGAAACTTCGATACTTAATTTTTAAAAAGTATTTTTTTTAAATAGTTTAAAAAATACAACTAGAAGCTTTTTGCTTTAAGCTAGACAAAACAAAACAAAACTTAAAATCGAAATAAATAGATTGTTTTTTATAAACGAGATTAGACTGCTTTTAAAGAGCAAAACTAAATTACTTTTTACAAGCAAATTGCTTTTTATAAGCGAAACTAGATTGCTTTTAAAAAGCAAAATTGAATTGCTTTTTACAAACAAATTGCTTTTTATAAGCAACTAAAATACTAAATATTTTTTGACAAAATTAACTTAAACTAAACAAAGAAATTTGATTGTCGCAAATAAAAGCAAAAACACTTTGATCTTAAAGCTTCTATATACGTTGAGACTTCTTAAAAGATAAAAATTCTTTTTTTTCTTAAATAATATTGTAAATTTTGACAAACAATTGACAACAATATTTAAGACAAAAAGAAAAAAATATAATAAAAGTATTATAATTAAAGTTTGTGTCGATAGAATAATAACAAAGTTACAATAGACTTATAACAATAAAATACTAATTAAATTTAATAATATAAAAAAATAATCTTTTGATATAATTGTCGAAAGTTATAGTAATTTCGACGATATAAATAATATCGTCTATTAAGATTGCTTAATTATCAAAATCTCGAAGTCTACAAAGATAGATCAATTAATAAAGAGAAAAATTATATTGTTGCGCAAAAAATTTATCAATAAAAGTATAAGTTAAGACTCTATTATCAATTAAAATTATAATAGAAATTCGAAATTAAATTTAACGTAAAACAAAGAAAATTATTATATAATTATCTTTAAATATAGAATTAAACTTAAAGAGTTTCAAAACTATTTTAATCGAAAATCTTTTATAAGATTGAAAAGAAAATAAAAACAAAAAAGTTAAAAGACAAAAAAATATATAAATTAATTTTCGAATGCGACTTTGCTCAAAAATTAGACTTTTCTTATTAATAGCAAAATATTTTCGTCAATACTAGAAATATTATTTAGATCGACAAAGCAAAGAGAAAAAGATTTTTTATTAAAATATTTTTTAACAATTTTGCTTAAATATTGCAACTTATAATAGTAGCACAACTTTTACTTATTGCAAATTTCTTTAATTTCTAAAACAATCAAAAATTTGTTTTGAACAATAGCAATAACAAAGCTTAAATCTATTAATTCGCCAAATATTATAAAAATTGTCAATACAAGTAAAACAACAAAAACAAAGAAAATAACGCAAGATCTTAATAAGTTGCTAATTAAAATCGAATTATCTTTTAATTTAACAAAAGCAACAACAATTGTAATAATGCGAAATTAACAATATTTAAATTGCTAAAGCTTTTTGTCGATTTTAATAAAAGCTTAAACTTATTGCTAAAAGATAAATAGTTGTTTGTTATTAAGAGTTTGCCAAAATATAGTAGCAACTTAAGTAAAATAATTGACGTTATATTTTATATAATCAATTAATAAAGCATTTTTTATTTAAGAATGTTCTTTTTTTTAATAAAAGAAATTGTAATACTTAACAAAGCTAATAAAGTTTTGCTTTAGAGTTTCGCGAAAATACAAATATATATTTTTCGATTCGAAAGAATTGTTACAACAATAACGCAAATTTCGACGTTATTTGTTAAAAAAAACAATAATACAAAGATTATTAATTCGATATTAATCTATAAAATTATAAGTTTTTTTATCTATAATAAGTTGTAACTTTGTATAGATAATTTTGATTCAATTAATAAGATATTGATTATAATTTATATTTATACATTGTATAAGATTTTGCTTCTATGTATTTAATTGATTTTTGTCTTTTTTATATTGTAATATATTGAGAAGCTTCTTAAATTTAGAGATAATAAAAATAGTAATGTTCGTAAAAAACAATAGAAGTTGTATAACAAAAGTAGATTAATTGCTTATAGCTTAAGCGACGATTTGTGCAATTGCAATTATAGATATCGAGTTTAATTTTACAAAAGAAGAGTTTAAAGCAAACAAAATAAAAATAACATTAATATTGAATTATATTTGATTTTGAAGTTTTCGAAATTAATATAGAGCTTCGACTAGATTTTGAGTAACTTGTTAAACAAATTTTTTTGCAATAAGTTCGATCTCTAATAAGAGTTTAAGATACTTTATTGAATTAATAATTAAATAAGTATTGATATACTTAAGAAGACTAGATTTTAACGCGTAAAAGCGTTGCAAAAAGTGTAGATTTTTCGTAATATTAGAGACTAGACTCGAAATCTTTATCAAAGAGATATTTGAATTAATAACTAGATAAAACTCAAATCTATACTAGATTTAATATATAGAACAAAAGACAAAAGAGAAAAGAGAAAAATAAAACAATGTTAACTATATAAGATTGCAAGCTTTATATCTACCAAGAATTAACTCAAATTTAATCTAGTTTGACCCAAATTTAATCAAGATTAAACTCAAAAGATTAAGCGAGATTGAGACGAAAAGTTGTTTAATTGACGAACGTAGTTGGCGGATTGCTAACCTAACATTATAACAAAGAGCAATATTTAAGATCTGCAACAAAACACAAAACTAAAAAGTAAAAAATAATATAACTTAAATATATTGTCGAATAAATAGAAATAGTAATATAGAATTGCTCTAAATATAGCAAATATTTAAAATAGAAATCTTAATTAGAGTTTATTAAATATACAAAAAAATCTGAAACAAATAATATTATTTGCTTCGAAAATATATAGTTTGTATTTAAAAAAATATATAATTTAAAATATCTATTTTATATTTAAATACAAGTCTATTAAAAAGCAACAAGTTTGTAGACAAACAAAATTATATATTAATATAGAAATCGGATTTCTAGTATACAAATTGTGCAAAATAGTAAAAACAAGCAATTCAATTTTTTGACAATTTTTTTGTTAGATATTTAGAATCTATAAATTGCAATATATTTAATTAATTTAACGCGCATTATTACAATTGCAAAACTTGAGTTTCGAATTGTTTCTATTTTGTATTATAGCTTTTTAGTATTTTAAACTATTCAAAAGCTATAATATAATTGTCTTAATTATAATTATCTTTATTGCGAAAACTCGAGTTTGCGCAATTGCAACACAAATCAATTTATATTTTGTTCGAACTTTTTAAAAAAAAAAGATTAATTGCGTAATCTATATCAAGTCTAACATATTTAAGAGATCTAGTATTAATAGAACTTTTGCTATATTCGACTCAATTAATTAAGATAATTTTGAGAAAAATCTTATAGCAATTAAATACAAAAATAGATTTTTACAAATTAATCAAGAAGTTAACTTTTTATAGATTTTTGTTTTTATCAAATATTAACGTCGATATTGTTAAATTGTTATTTTTATTAATACTAGAAATCTCGACTTTGTCTTTGTGCTATCAATACACTATATTAATCTCAAATTTCTCAACAAACAAAACAATACTAATATAAATTTTTACAATTTTCGAGTCTTATAAATCCTGCACTCTCTATTAGTATTCTTGTTAAAGCTCGCATTATTTATATTATTTTTAATACAATTAAGAAGTGCTCTAATACAAATGCGAGACTTTGCAAATAATATCTAGAAATTATAATAACTTAATTGTATTGCTTTGTATATATAGAAATCTAATTTAAGAGAACAAACGCAACAATTATATTAATATTTTATATAATATATTTTGTGTCAATCTAAGTTTAATCGACGCAACAATATTTCTATTTAAGTAATCCTAATAATTAAGTATATTAAAAATACTTAAATTGCTATACAAAAGCTTTAAGCAAGAATTCTCTTGCTTTAAGATTTAATTAACAAATATATATCTTATAATTAAGAATTGCAAAATTATTGACAAAATTACTTAAAAGAATTTTTTTATCGAATTAAAATCTTATTATTGTCAAATTGTTTATTGTTCTAACGCAATAATAAAGTACTTAAAATATTCCAAATTTAATTAATTCTCGAAAAAACAATATTCGATATTCTATTAAAAATTTCAATAGAATCTTATTTATATATTAATAAACTATAATACTAGAAAACAAACAATAACACTTCTTATCTCTCGAGACAAGATCTTGCTATTTTAGTAAAACAAAATTATTGAGCAAAACATATAACTAATCTAATTGTTAAAGAGTTCGATTGCTATTGTAAAGTATGTTGTTGCTTTAAACGCAACAAATTGTAATATAACAAATATAAAACGCTTTCTACTTGCTAGCGCAACAAAAATCAAATTAATAAGAACGCAAATTCTAATTCCAATAGCGTTATTGCTAGACAAAAAGAATTTTAAAATAAATCTTAACAATGCGAAATCTAATATTGAGACAAATCTTAATAATACTAAGTCTAAAATAGCAATCTATATAAACAAAAATTATTAATTTTTATTTTATCGAAAAGATTTCGACTTGTCTCTACACATTCTATTTTAAAAAAAAATATATCAAAGTTAACTTGCAAAAGCTCTAATAAAGCTATACAAAAAAAGATAGATTCTTAAACTCTTTTAATATATTATCGAACAATATTAATAACTATATAATAATAAACAATATATTTTGCTTAATTTTAAAAGACAAAATCGAATGTATTAATATTTAATAGCAATATATAAGTAATTTCAAAAGAATAACAATTTTTACAACAAAAACAATAATTTATCTCGTCGAGTCTAGAATTTTATTGATATATTTCAATTGTTTAAATCGACTTTATAAATACAAAAATAAGATATACTATATTGTTAATTAATTACAACAAGTTTTATCGATTTACTATATTAGTTTTTTAAGATGCATTATTATCTTTTGTTGTTAATAATTTATTCTCTTAATCCAATATTTAATTAAAACACACTCGATTGCTTTTTCTCTTTAAACAATTGTTCAACAATTATTCTTACTTTTGTTATATTAAAGATAAACTTTATCGTCTCTAAATCAACAATAAATTGATAAATTAATATTATATAAATTAAAAACAAGTTTTTAAACAAAATTATAAAAGTTCTCTCTAATATTAAACAAATTATAATAAATTTTAAGAGCTCGATATTAGCAACAAATAATTACTATTGTTTGTTAAAAAAAATCTTACAAAACAATCTAATCGACGCTCTATTAACAAAGAAGATAAATATTTAAACTCTAATAAAACTCTTGATAATATTTTTTACAATAATTAACAATTAAGATTTTAATATAATATAATATATATTTTCTATAGTTTATAAACAATTGCTAATAGATCTAACAATTAATATTGCTTAAATATATTATTTTAAACAAAAAGTTACATTTTCTTTGTATTTGTTTTAAATCTTGTCGCAAAAATATCGATATCTTTTCCAAAATAATAATATTATTTAAGATATATTTGAGATATTAACGCAAGTATTGCTTTTATTTTAATATCTTCTTAATTATAGTTGTTTAAAGCAATTATTCTCTATATTATTGTTAATCTTCTTTTTATCGACAAACAAATTTAATTGTTTTTTATTTTTTTATTTTTTTCGAATATAAAATTCAAAAACATAATATACAACTTCAATATAAAAATACTATTTTAAATATTTAAAATTCGATATTAATTTGTACTCGAATCTAGAATTAACTAGATAATTTATATTAATGTTGCTCTAACAACAATTTTAGAGTTTAAGAAATATATCTATATATTTTATTGTCTTTTATATAGCTTTGTTAATTGCTCTTTAAATATAAAAGTTGTAGATTAATTTAGATAGTCGACTATATTTTTGCAATCTTTTGCTAGTTCTCTTTTAATCTTAAAATTAAAAAAGACAAAAAAAGTATATCTAACGTATTTACGCGTAAGCATATAATTAATAACGTAATTTTATATTGCTTGTCTTGCTCTTATTTATCTTGCAATATATTTCTATTAATGCAAATATTATTTTAATCTTTTTATCTATATTTGTTTGAGTTTCTTAAATAATATAATATCAAATCTATAGTTCTATATATATATTTCTCAATTAATATATTGTTTTTAATAAATTTAAATCTTAAAGTCTTAATTAGAATTTTATTTGTTTTGTAATAGATTCGAACAATACAATATAGTCTATTTTTTTCAACTTTTTCGATTTGCTAATATGCAAAGAGTTTTTTATAATAAATAATAAAACACTATTAAATAAAAGATATATCTTAATTGACAAATTACAATTCTATTAAAAAAACTATTAATAATTAATGCAAAGAAAAGTTTTCTTAATAAATTTCTTTAATTGCTTTAAACTTTAAGCTTGTCTTAAGTACTCTATTTGCGAAAAATAATTATTATTGTTGTTTTCGATCTATTCTTAATTTATTTTTTCGAATATGTTTAATTTATCTAGCTCAAACAAAAATAAAAAGAGAGAAGTTATCTTATTCTATAAAAATACAAAACAAGAATTATTAAACGTTCTTAAAAACTACTTAAGTAGATTAAAAATAATCTAGTATATTAACTAGCTTGTCTAAACAATACAAAAAGATTTTAAGATCTAGTTTAAAATTCTTGTATATTATAAAAGTAATACAACAAAGTTATTATAAAGAGATATTTAACAATTTAAGATTAACACAAAGCAAAGAGTATTACTTACTTGAACTAAATATTAACTTGCAATAATATACAAGTTATATATCTAGATACAAGTCTTAAAAAATGAAAGACTATTAACGTTTGTTATCTACTTGTTTAACTAGTTGATTGCATTAAATTTCTTAATTAACAATAAATATTTAAGTTCGAGATACAAAAGAAGATATTTTAGTATTATATTAATTATTAATAGTCTCTTTAATTAAAAATGTATTTTGTATTTAAAACAATCTTATTGTTATAATATAAGTGCGACTAAATATTTGCAATCTACTTGTTTTCAAATCTACAAAGATAGTAAGTAGAGTACTAATATACAAAAAAATTAATTCAACAATTTAAGACTAGAGTATCGCAAACATATTAATAAAAATTAATAATAAGATAAAAAGATATAGATAAGTCTACAAAAGATATATTAAATATTGTAAAAAATACAATCGAGTTAAGTCAATCTATTAAAATTGCAAATTAAGAAAAATTAATATATTTACAAATTATTGTTAAAAGATTTCAATTGCAATTGCTATTGCAAAAAGAGTATTAAATATAATAAACAATTATTAAGATACAACAATTGTATTAAAGAAAATAAAGAATATATCTATAGCAATTAATTAAAAAAAAATAGTTTATATACTGTCAATAGATCTTCGACAAAAAAAAATAACTTCTAACAATATTATAGAACAAACAATCTTAAGTATACAATAATTGTTACAAGTTAAAAAGAAAATATATTAAACAAAAATTAAGATATATAAACTATATTATAATAAATAAAAGTCGTATCTTTATATTCAAATACTTTATTTAAGTATTTAACAAAAAACTTTTAAAACAACGCAAAATTACAATATATAATATATATTAATTTCAAAAACAAAACTATATTAAGATTAAATTTATTTGCAAAAATTGTATTTTGTAAAAAGCAAACTATATTACTACAATTAAAAATTATAATTAAGAATCGATCAAATTGTTTTTAAATTAAAAATTCTTATTCTTGTTCTTAACAATCGCAAAAACAAAGTTATCAAATATCGAAACAAAACAAAATAGAGAAATTAGTTTGACGTTAAACAAAATTGTTTTGCAACGCTCAAAAAATACACTAAGTTTAAGAAGTAAAAATCTTTTTTCAAAACAATTAAACAACAAGTTAAAGAGACAACAAAGCGTTACAAAAAAAGATATAACAATATTATATTGCAAACACGCAAAAGGTAATATAAAATCAATATCTAACTATAAAACTACTAAAGCTAGAAAAACTATTCTTATTGTCTAGCAAATCTTATTGGAATCGCGTAAGACAAAAAAAAACAATTAATTGCGTTAAATAGAAATAAAGAAAAAGCTTTTGTATTATATTGCTAATTTACAAAGTTGTTTAAATAATAATCGAGAGTCTAATCTAGATTGCGACTAAAAATTAACAACAAATAAAAAAATATTATACAATATATTCACAAAAAAATTACAATAGACGTATATATTGATACAATATTGCAAATTGTTAAGTATTTAAATTAAATATTAAAATTAAAATTAATTAATATGCGAACAAAGATAACATTATATTAAATTAAAAGATCAACTTAAGCATTTTATTTAATTCTTAACTTGTAAAATATAATAAAGAAATTGTATTTAAAAATAGCTAATTACAACTTTAATTGTTTTTAGAAGAAAGTCAAATATCGAAAGATGTTAAATAGATTGACTATAACAAATCAATTGCGACATTTTTGATAATAACAAAATTAAAATTTGAAGTTAACAAAGTTATTGAAAAAATAACAACAAGCAATTTAACTAAGTCTTAAATCTTAAAATATAATCAACAAACAATATTTAACAATAATCTACTACAATTTAATATATATACAAATATTTTAATTAAATTTTAACTCTTGTATATTTATAGACATTTTAATCTTAGCAAATAGATATTAAAATTCTTAAACAAAATAGATTCTTCAATTAAAATTAATAAAGCTATTTAAAATTCTACAAATTATTTAAAGCTTAACTTTTACAATTAAAACAATCTTGAATCTAATAATAAAAGACGTTCTATTATCTTAAGAAAAAATAATTAGAGACAAAAGTTTTCGAATTAACAATAAAAATTCTTTTTTCGCAACTTAAATTTAATAAACTTGAACTTTTTGTATTAAAATAATTAAATATAATATAATGCAAAGACAATTGTTCTACGCAAAGAAGTAATATATTAGCAAGATTTATCTAAACTAATATATAAGTTTAAAAACTAATTTATAGAATATTTTTGTAAAGTTCGAGCTAAGTAGTAGAAGTAAAAATATCTTAATTCTTACTAGTTTAGCAATAGACAATTAAAATAGGTATCTTAAATAGTTTATTTAATTACTTACTTATTAGAAATTCTAACAAACATTATCGACAAAAAATTGTTCAACAAAGTGCAATTTCGCTTATAATTGCACTTATAAGACTAATATAAAAATATTCGAAAAAAACTAAGTATTTCTAGTATAGATAATATATTTGTTAACAAGACAACTTGCTGCAATATTTTTCGTCAAAATTAATATTTATTTTGCACAATAAAATATTTTATCTTTTCGATACTTTAATAACAAAAGAGCAATACAACAATCTTAATATACAAAAATACTATTTAAACTACAATAATATTCTTGAAGTAAGAAAATTCAACAATACAAATTGTATCAAAAATATTATTCTTCGACGCAATATTCAAATTTATCTAGCAAAAATCTTATTTTAAAATAACAATTTAACAAAAATCAAGTTGCAAAGTCTGCTTCAATCTAATTATAATAAAATTATCTTATTTGTCTTTTTAACTATAAAGATTTCAATAAGTTTTTTATAATAATACAATTTGTTAAATCTTGTATAAACAATCTATATTTAAAATTGTCTAATATTAATATACTATATAAACTTAAAATCTTGCAATACTTGCAAAAATTTTAATACAAAAGTTAATACAAAGATTGCAAATTAATTTCGATTTCTTTATTGTTTTTGCAATACAATTATAATTTATTAAATCTTAAGATTGTACAATTATAACAAAAAAAAATATAATAATTGTAATTCAAATATAAAATATATATATTATTGAAGTCTAGAAAGAACTTGTATAAACAATAGATTTTCGATCTAATACAATAGATTAAATTGAATACTATAAATCTTTAATATTAACAAGATTGCATGTTATCGATTCTACTTAATATAAAGTACTTGATAACTAGAAATATATCTATCTTATTTACAATATACAAAAAAATTAATATTTAAAACAATATTCAAAGATATTGCGTTTTTATTAACAAAAAAATTGAGCTCTTTTGCGATATTCTTTTCAATCTTAATTAATATAGACAAATTTATATATAAAATATATTACGCAATAATTATAATAACAAAGATAAGAAGTATCTATTAACTTATACAATTTACAATTTATAAAATTATTAAGCTCTACGTTAACTCGAGATTATATATTAAACTAAGTTGCAATTCTTGTTAATATAGTTTTATAATTTAAATAAGAATATTAAACGCGAGTTGTTGTTAAAGATAAATAATTTTTCTTCGAAAACAAAGTTATAAAATCTAAAAAATCAAATTGTTTTTAAATTTCTAAACAAAGTACGCATATACTCTTATAATAAGACACTATATTTTACGAAGTAAACAAATATTTGTAGAAGTAATCAAACTTAATCTTAGTTAATACAAAAAGTTAATTAAGACTTCTTTATTTATTAGCTTTTATAGATTGTTTAATCTTGTAAACTAGCAATCAACTCTATTAAAATCTCGAAACTAAAATTGATACTAATTATCAAAAACAAGCTAAAATATTTTTGTATATCTAATAATAGCGTGTTGCAAGTAGCTTCTTTATTCTTTGTATTAATTGCTAGAGATATCTATAATAGCAAAAAACATAATAATACTAGTAATACAATATTATGTTTAACGCAAGATAGAGATTCTATTGTATTCGATTTATAAAGAAGCGCGTTAAAGTTTAACAATAACAGTTGTACTAAAATAATATTTCGAATCTATAGCAATTTCGTTTGCGTATAAGTTCTAAAGAAAGAAAAATAATTTTTCGAAAACAAATTTTCGCGAGCTTTGTAGTTAATTTAATATTGACAAATACGCAATAACAAATTTGTTAAAACTTATTGTTAAAAAGACAAAGTACAAATATAATGCTAATAATTTAATACTATATTACAATATATTGTTTTAGATTGCTTTTTTAAGTAAATATTGTATTGCAAAATTTGTTGTTTGTAAAATAAAATTCTTTATATTTGAAAATCTTATATTTATAGATTTACAACTTAAATACGCGTTGCAATCTAGCTATGCTAGAGAGAAATTAAAAATTATACTTGCTTAATAGAAAAAAGCTTAAAATTAAATTAAAAAAACACAAATATCTATAATAACAAAGCTAAAATAATTGCTATTTTAAAATAAACATCAATTTAGCTACAAAAAATTGCTATAAATAAAAATGTATTTTCTTAAGTTAAATATTATACAAGTTGAAAACAATTAATACAATACTATTCTAAGATACTTCAAAAAGCTTAAAGATTGCAATATTCGAATAACTCAAACTAATAACAACAACAAAAAAAGAGAAATATAAAAATAGCAATTGTTAATTGTTAACAATTTTTAGTTGTTTTAATAATATAGAATTGCTGCGCGCTTTGTCGATTTATTAAAATATCTATTCTAATTTATATTTGTTTTTATAAGTGTATCTTTATTCTTTATTTGTAGCTTTGCAATATCTATTATTATTTTATTAAGCTTAATTACTTTGTTTGTCTTTTACTCTTCTATACTAAAATATTATTACAAGAATATATTTAGCTTGTTTTAATTGCTCTTGTTATCTTAATATTAAAAAAGTTGTTTTAAAATACAATTTTTTTGTTTGCAAACAAGTATGGAACAATTATTGAAAAATATTAAATAAATTTATAAATAAAAAAGCAAGAATTTTCGATACAATAATTGTTTAAAAAGAAGTTGTATTAAATAATCTCTATATTTATTTAATACTTTAAGTAGAATATTGCGCTTTTTGTATACTTAACACAAGTGCAAGATTGCAAATATATAATTAATTGTTTTAAAACAAAATTATTTGAAATATAATTATAAGTTTTCAAAGATTTTATTTAAAATTAAATATTAACTAATTTATATATTCGATTTGTCTATATATTAAAATCTTAGATTAAAAAAGTAAATTAAATCGATCAAATTTAATAAGTTTCTAGTTAAGAAATTAGAGAAATTATAATTTTAAATCGATACAAAATAATTTAACAACTTCTTTATATTAAATAGAACGTCAATTATATATTGCAACAAGTTGCGCAAATTAACTTTATAATTAATTGTTATTAAAACTAAAAAAGCAATAAACTAAGCTTTAGTATATTTAAAATTCAATTTATATATTTAATTGCAAATCTTGTATATAGTATAAGTAAATATTGTTGTAATTAATAATAGTAAATTAGTATTTGTAACAATCTATATTGCTTTTCGATTAATATATTGTGTGCAAAAACTTGTTTAATTTAAATTATTAATTTCGAATATAAAATGCAATTAAGAATCTCGATTTTTTAAACAATATACTTTTGTCGATACAACAAATTTCAAATATAGATAGAAATTGTTTTATAGTTTGTTTTAAGCTTCGAAATTGTACTATAATCGAGTTTTGTAATTTCGAGTTTCAAATTATAGTATTTAGCTATTGTATTGTCTTTCAAAAAGAGAAAGAATTGCTATATTATTATATCTTGTTAATTAAAATATTATGCTTCGCAATATTGCGCAAAGATCTTTAAACTATAAAATCTCTTATTATAAATTAAATTAAAATTTTTGTAATAAATCTTTTGTATTAAACGTTACAACTATATAAAGAATAAATAAACAAAATTAATATACTTGCGCTCTTTAAAACAACAATAAGTATTATAAGAGTATAATTAATTAAAATATTGTATAATTAATAAATTATAAATATTCTTCGAGTTTATTAAATTAACTAAGTATATATAACAATAAACAAAATTTTTATTGTAACAAAAAATATATTTAAGAATCTTTAAACTAGAATTTTTGATATTTAAAAACAAATTCAAATATATATTATTATTTTAATTTTTAATAGAAGAAGCGTTTAACAATTTCTCTAAAAAACAAATATAATTTAACAAAACTTATATATCGAATTCTCGATTAATATATTTGAGAATTTAATAAAATTAAGTTTCTTAACAAACAACTAGAGAATATCTTTAGATAAAATTTATAATAAAAATATTGTATTGTATTTTTAAAGCTCGAATATATCGAAACAATATTAAAAGCTTGTTATTATTAAAATATATTGCGTAGATATTTAAATTAAACTTTAGTAAAATATTAATAAACAATAATTAAAGTTTAAGAATAATCTAAATTTAATAAGAGAAATACTCGACAATATATTTGATAATTGTAGCAAATTTAATAACTAAATAAAAGCTAAATGCAAGAAAATTACGTCTCTAGACTTTGTAAATATATTCTATCTTGTTGTTAACTTTTTTGATACTAAATTTGTAAAGATAAATGTCGATATCTAAATAAACAATATTAAAATTGTAATCTTGCGTTAAGTCGATATAAAGAAGTATTATTAATATGCTATTTTCGATTACGATTACGTTATTTTAATTTAATTTATGCAAAATAGTCTAAATAATTCGATCGAAAATACTAGCAAAAAAAACAACAATTTTATAAAACTTTAAATTTAATAAACGGAATTAATCTAGCAATTTTAAGCTATTTTTAAGAGAGATTTGACAAGTTAAAGTAACAACTCTAGTTTAAAACTTAATATATATAAGACTAGCTATATTACAAAGAAAGTTAAATAGAGTTATTAATTTTAGATCTTCTAACAAAAACTTCTTGCGCTATATTCGAATACAATATTTGTTATTTAACAAAGTTTTGTTAAAATTAAAAAGGTTATAATTGCTATTAATTAACGCAATTTAACTTAATAAGACTTTGTCGATAATTTATTGTCAAAAAAGACTAATTTGCTTTTAAGAAAATTTGTTTAAAAAGTTGTTTAAATTTAACGTAGCTATTGCGTTTCTAACAACGTCAACAATATACTCTTTGTATTTTACTTCGAAAGTCTTGAATTGTTTTAATTAACTTTTTAATACTATATTTTTTGTAGAACAAGACAATTAAGACGTTAAGAATCTTGTCAAAATTATAACAATAATATTTTCTTCGATATTGTTCTAGATTTTAATTAATAGTCTTTTAGCAAAAACTGATTTAGATAAATGTAATAAAGATTAAATTAAACAAATTTATATTTAAAAAATTACACAATAAATTTTGAACAAAATTGCGAAAGCAATAACGCAACAACAACACTAATTTACGAACTCGTATATACTTGACAAGTTAAACAATATATTTAAATATATTTTAATTAAGACTAGATTGTTTTTAGTTTTACAATTTAAGCAAAGCAATACTAGTATTAGAGATTGTTTAGTCTTCTTTTGTATTTAAACAATATAAGCAATTCAATTTTTGAAACTACTTACTATATAGAATAAGAGCTCTAAGAAAAGCGCAAACAATATATAACAAAAAACTAATACAACGTAGAGCTATATATCGAGATCAATTTTTTCTATCGAAAAAAGTAAATAGATTCAAATATATATATTTAATAAAGCAAACTTTATCTCGATCTTTTATATCGAGAAGTTTGAGAGTTTGAAGCGTTATTAGATGCGCTTCTCTTTTTTTGCACGCTTATTGTAAAGTACAATAGATAGATACTTGATAAGCTAGCTAAGCATAAACTAAATATCAATTCGAATATATTAAAGCAAAAATATTTATAGTTTTCGATCTAGTGCTAAAATGCAATTCGATATCTATTGTAAAACAATTAATAACACAAAAACAAACAATTTTGAATACTTTAACAACAAAATATAAGATAATACTACAACAACGTTTCTATATTAATAAGAGCTAAATACTTAAAAAAATAAATATAGAATCTTAAATAAGTTGTGTCTAAAGTAGTTTATTGTTCGACTACAAATAGATTTTTGATTTTTACTTAATCGATATTCTAGCTAATCTTAACTCTAAATCGAATTGTATTACGTTCGACTTTACTATCTCTCTCGAATACAATTAAAAATATTCTAAGATATAGATATGTAAAAGCAATTATACTTAAGAGAAATCTTTTTCTATTCTATTTATACTCTACTTATCTATTTGCCATTATATTGAGAGCTATCTCTCGAATTCTATTGTCTCTACAAATTTAATCTTTAATTTGTTGTTATTAAATACTAAGTTTAAACAAAGAGATAAGAAGTCTTTCTACTCTTGCTACAATATTTAATATACAATAATTTAAAAAGTCTTGCAAATAAGATTCTTAAATATTACGCGCAAAACTCTAAAAAATTATTGCTAGCAAATCTTATATTATCTATTTACTTTAAAACAAAAGTAAGAAGTTCTCGAATCTACAACAAACAAATATTGTAACAAAATATACTATAATATTCTATATAAGAATCTTAATTTCTACAAGAGAGTACAACATAGTTTAAACAAGAATTTTTATTACTTATTTTGTAGCAATTCAAAATTCAATCTAAAGAGATATTAGAATTAATTAATTAAATATAAATATATTAAAAAGCTAGCTACTTGTATTATTAAGTTCGCAATATTATATTTAATATTTTTAAACAAAGTTTTAAGAAAATTATCTCTCTATACAAAGATGCACAATATTAATCAAATAAGAATTAAATCGATTAATTGTTTTTTAATAAGAATCGAATATCTTGTAAAGTATTAAAAGAGAATACGCTTAATATAAAGAATTTGTTACTTACTACTTTGAACAATTAATCGAAAGAGTTATATATTTTGCTAAAATATCTTTTGAAATGCTACAAACTTTGTTGCGAGATAATTTGAATTGCAAAAAAAAAAAAATATTGTTTTGTATTATTAATTTGTATTGCCAAACTATAAAAGAATACAAATAATATAAACTCGAAGTATTTTAAAATTTTGCAAAATAATTTTGTTAATTTTGCAAAAATTTTGCGAACATAAATTCTTTAAAATATTTGTATCAAATTTCTTGTAATAACGAAAGTAGAATTTAACAACTTTAAATTTTTAAATACTATATAATTGAATTTAAGAAATTGAATATATAATTGCTTGTTAACAATTGTAATCTAGTTTTCTCTTAATCTCTTATTCTTTAACAATTTGATTTCTATAGTTTAAAGTATTAAAAACAAAGAATAGCTATTTAAATAAAAGCTATTTTAAATTTGAAAAAAAACTGCGAAATACAATAGAAAAAGATTAAGTTTATACAAAAAGCAAGAATATATCAAATAAACTTACAATAGCAAAAGTAAGACATTAATATTATCTAAGACAATACAACAAAAATAGTAGAAGTAAAAAGATATAGTTTGTTTCAATTAAATCGACTACTATTGCAAAACAATTTTAAGTTCTTTTGCAATTCTTGTCTTGCAAGCAGATTTACAATTGCACTATAAAACAACAATACTTTAATTAAATAAATAGCAATATAATTTGTAACAAAGCAACTACTATTATTAGTAAAATATAGTATAAAAAATGCTAGATTTTCTTAACAATTAATTAAAATCTGCAATAATAAAATAAACAAAGAATTCGAAAACTAAGATTGTCTTCTATTTTAGTAGCTACATAAGACAAAATAGTAAGCTTAAATATAAAATTCAAATTTGCTAAGAATTTTAATAGATTAAGATAATAAATTAATATAGAATCTAGATAATTAAGAGTAATTGTTTAGAGTCTACACTTAGAGCGCTTAAGCTTTTAACAATAATCTATCTATTTGTTACAAATCTTCTCTAAAGAACTAGCTATAATTAACTCTATTAACAAATAAGCAAAACAATAAAATCTACAAAAGACAAAAGTATCTAATATATTGCAACGCGATTATACAATTAAATATAAAATAACAACAATCTAACTATTTATACAATTGACAAAGAACTTTTGATCTTTAATAACTATAACTTAAGTTTATATATTCTCTAAGAGAGACAAATGCAATACTAGTTAACAAAAGCAAAAAAACAAATCAAATTTAAACTGCAAAAACAAAAATGTTCTTTGTTACTTTTAAATAGTAATCTATCTCTATAAATATTAAGAGATTACAAAACAATATTAATTAAAAGTTGTATCTTTAAGATAAAGATTTATATAAAGTTGTTCTGCACAAGCAATTAAATTTGAACTATTTACAATTTTTCGCAAAAGCAATTGAAATAAAAACAAACTCTATTGTATTTTTGCGCTCTTAAAAGATCTTCTTATTAATTCGATTCTATCTCGATAGTTTTTCTAGTATTTTTCGAAAAGTAAAATTGCAATTGTCTATTATTTGCTCTTTAATATAAATATCTTATACTATTAAATTAATAAGTTTAACAATTTCTCTATTGCAAGTTTATTAATCTTAATTTATTTTAACAAATTTAATAAGTTAAATTGTCTTACTATTATTGCTCAAAATTAATAGTATTATTAATACAAAAAAAACAAATTAAAATTAATAAACATTGTATAAAGACAATTAATATTACAAATTTAATATTATAATTAAAAAATATTAAGTTACTATACAAGCAATATTAAACAATCTTTAACAAAACAAATATATTTTAAATAAGAGATATTTAAATATAACTTAACAACAATACTAACAAAGCAATTAATATAGATAGTTTGTTTTCTCGAAAATTAAATCTCTTTAAGTTATACTTAACAAGCTTATATTGCAATTTTATTGCATTTAAAAAGTATTAAATCTAAAATATTTAAAATATAATCTAGAGTTTTTGACAAAAAAGTCGATAAATTTATTGCAAAGAATTCGAGTTTTGTTATTTATATTTTTGTGTATTAAAAGCAAAATTAACAATTGTTAATCGAAAATATTTACAATATTAACAAAACAAATAATAATCAATTTTTGTCTTTTAGACTTTAAGAATCTCTCTATTACAAAATTTCTTTTTATGCAATATCTTTAATTATTAGAAAGAGTAATTAATATTTTAATTTTTTTAGTTAAGATACAACTACAATGTATAAAGGAAATAATATTCTATCTAGATTAAGTGCAATTTACAACTTTGCAAATTAACAAAATCAAATATTTTAATCTTGTCTTCAATATTTTTTGTCTTTTTTTGCTAGAATTATTGTTACGAAAGCAAGACAAGAAATAGACAAAGCGAGCATTAGACGAGTTGTAATAGATAGTTGAATTAATAATCTATCTAGCTATACGCAAATTTATCTTTACTCGTCGAGCTAGTTCTCTTAGAAACTAGTGTAGTTTGTTGAGTAAAATTTGTCGAGTAAAGCAATCTACTAGCTAGATATATAATAAATGTCTTTCTCAAAAAAAGAAAGCAACGCTCTTGTTAATAATAATTAATAGAAACATTTGTTAAGTAGATTTGTAATAGTATGTCTATAAGACAATTAAAGCAAATCGCGAAAATAAAAGAAAAACAATTAATTTTGAAATTCTTGACTTTTAATTTATTTACAAACTAGTTAACTTATTTATTATCTTTTAACATCGAACAAACTTGTAGTAGTATATCGATCAAACAACAATTAGAGCAAGATCGACTTATTTATTAACAAATATTTATCGAATTATATATCGTAATTTTTTAAATAGCAAACAACTTAACTTTGTGCTTCTATTATTACTTGCATTCTTATTTTTTTTTAATTTTTTTTTTGTTGTGTTTGTTAAATACGACAAGCTAATTCTTTATAATAGTTAACAAATTGTAGAATTCGAAAAATTGTTTTTAATAAGTCTTTTCGAAGACTTTAGTATACGCATTGTGTATATATTAACTAATAAGATATATATTACTTTATATAATTTGTTTGTTTCTAAAAATTAAAACTAGCAAATTTAACAATTTTTGAACAAATTTAGCAATTTTATTTAGAACAATATTTTTGTATATTTTTGTAATATTATTGTTCTATATTATCAAAACACTTATTGCAATAGCTTCGAATTTAATATTAATTTCTTAAGACTTGTTGTATAATTTGTCAATTAAAGTATTAATAATTTTGAAAATTTTTATAATTTCGATTTTTATAGAATTAAAGCAAGTAGAAATTGTAGTTTTTGTATTGTTTGTCAACGTACTACGCAAAAAGAATAGCAAAACAAAAATTTGTTTTCGCAATCTCTCTTTGTTATCTATTAAAAAGATATTCGTTTTTTATTTCGAAAAAAACTTGTTATTCTTCGCGTTATTTTGCAAATATATATATATTAATTTTTTAAAACAATTAATCTTAATTTTATTATTAAATAAGTTAACAAGTTTGTAATACTTAATCGATTAATAATTGAAATCTAAAGTATATATTGTTTTCTTTTTTGTATATATTTTGACTAATATAAATGCGTCGAATACTTTTAGTAACTTTTGTTTAATTAGATTGATAATCTTTTTAAATTAAGATTTACTCTTAATAGCTTTAAATTTAGATTTAACAAACTTAATATAAATAAAGTTAATATAGAGACTATTGTAATTTATTAAACTTATTTAATTTACAATATTTTGCGTATAAATTTGTAGAAACTTCTTAACTATAAATAAAATTAATACAAATTTTGTTGTTGTATAGATTTTGCTCTTTATTAAATTTATAATTATATTGTTAATTTTTATTGTACAATAGCTAGCGTTTAATACAATAAATATAATATTAATTTTTTTGTCATATAGTTGATACTTTTGCTTGTAAATTAATATATAAAACAATTTTTTGTATTTTATAATCGCAAAGATATCGAGTAATTTGCAAAATATTTGTAAATTGTTATTGATATTAAAGATTATTAATTATAATCGATCTCTTTTGTTAATTTTAATTTTAACAAAAATTATACAAACAATATTAAAATTAATTAACGCAATAAAAGTCTAAAACTAGATTGTCTTATTGTTATTGTTAATTAACTTAACAAGTTTAGTATTAAACTTAAATTAATCTAGAACTAAATAATTGTTTTTAATTGCTATTTCGAATACTTTATTTTTAAAAATGAGAAATTCTAATTCTTTTGTAAGAGTATAACAAGTATATATTTTAATAATAAAAGAATTGTCGCAATTCTTAATTTTGTTCTTAATAAATATTGAAAAAACTTAAACGTTTAAACAATTACAGTCGAATAAATTTTTATTATTGTTACTATTTTATTATTGTTATTTTTGTTTTTGACAATCTTGTATTTAATATCTTTCTACTTAAAGTTAATAAAAATAATTTGTTTTTTAATTTCTTTAATTGTTATATTCTTTTAAATAATAAGTTGTTGTTTTTGTTTTTTAATTTAATAAGTTGCTACAACTTTTTAAGCAATAATTATAAATATATTAACAAACTTAAGAAGTTTTATAATAATAATATAATACTTAATAAGTTAAGCAATTAATAAAAATAATAAATAACGCACAAACAAGTAATAAATCTTCGCAACTTACTAAGTTGTAAAGTTAGATAAATTGTTAATTTTAAAAAAAAGATTATTAAGTAAGTATTAATAGTATTTGAAATTATATATCTAATAAATAAAATTTTGTTATCTAATCTTATTAGTGTATTAATAAGAATATTAATTAATATTTATATTTTGTATTATTACTAGTATAATATTGCAAAAATTGTTTGTCTAGCATTGCTTAAAAAATTAAAAATTATAGTACAATAGTTTGTTGTAAGTCTTAATCTAAACTATACTAATAAAGTTGAAAGTTGTTCGATTAATAATAGCTTGCTTGTTTAACGTTTTAATTTGACAAAAACATTTGTTTTATAATTTTCAAAAATAATTACAATTTTGTTGTAAAATCTTCTTAACTTTATTAATTAAAAAGTGCTACAATATTATAAATATAACTTCTTCGATTAAATCTTTTATTGCGACAAACTTTATAAATTGATTAAGATATTGTATAATATTATTAATAAAAATACTATATTTTATTTTGTATTCTTTAACAAAATCTTCGACTTTATTTAGCAAATTTTTGTTATATTAATAATTAAATTCGAGTTTATAATCTTTTTAACAAACTAAATATTTTAAGATAGATTTTTTGCAATTATAATAATAAAGTTAATAATTAACAAAAGATTTAACTTTGTAGATATATTATTTGTTATTAAATTCTATAATTAATTTAAGATAATTAAAACGCAAACAATTGTAAAAATTGTCTTTTTTAAAGATCGACTCTAAATTAACAATAAAAATAATTAAATAAATTTTTTAATTAACAAGCAAATTAAGTTTATAGACTAGATTATTTTTTTGTTTGAAAACTATAAAGAGATCAACTTGTTAAATAGTTAATTTTGTTAATTTTACAAAAGATAAATTGTAACTCTTGTGCAAACAAAAAAAAGTTTAATTATTTATTTAAAGAATTAAAGATTAATAATATTTGTTATAAAGATTCTTTATTGTTATATTGATTTAAGTAATTGTAATCTTAGTTTTTGTTATATTTACTAATTTTCTTTCGAGTTAATTCTCTTTTTGCTTATTAAATTTAAAAAGAGTTAAAAAATCTTAAGTTTTAAATTTTATAACTATCTTATTTGACAAAAAATCGATAAAGAAACTAGATAAATTGTTTAATTATATTCAAAGAATTAAAAGAAAAAATATTTAATTAAATTTAAAATTGTTTGCTATTATATAACAAAAAGTAAGCTTTATTGTTTAATTAATTTTTTTGTTTTAACTATTAATTTAAGAATAATACGCAACAAAAATTATAAAGTTAACGTCCAATTTCTTAAATACAACGCGTTAAAATTTAAATAAAAACTTTTTATTACAATTGTATATAAAAGTCTTTAATATTTCTTAGTTTGCAAGTTTGTTTACTATTATATTAACTTAATTCTTAATAGTATATATATTTTTATTAATTATAATTATTATTTTTTTGAAAAATTTATATATTGCGATAAGTGCAATATTTATATTTTGCTTATTTAATAAAATTAATATAAAATCGAAGCTTATTATATAGAAGAGCACTAAAAAACTAATAATAAAATTTAAAGCGTTATACAATTAATAACGTTTTATTTAACAAAAACTGCATTCTTAATAGTATATTAAATAATATTGTAGACAATTGCTCAACTTGCAAAAATAAAAATTAATAAAAATTGTTTTATATAAACAAATAAAGCTAACGTAATAATTCTTGTTATATATTTGAATAAAAATCTTTTTTTTAAATTTTTTTAATAGACAAAATCTCTTTCGATTAACGTAGTTTGTATAGTATAGCAATTTATCTTTTACAAAAAATTGTATATTCAATAACATAATAAATTTCTAAACAATATTTATAATTTTTGTTTATTTAACAAATTTAATATAGACATTAAGCAATTGTTTTCTAAAATTAGTATTTATTTTTATTAAACAAATATAAAAAAATATTGTTTTATCGAAAATTGTTTATGCAACTAGATTTTTTTTTTTCTAAAAATTTATTTAATAAGTTTGCTTACTTTTAAGACTTTAATCTTAAATACAAAAGTATTAATTTTGTTAAACTTTTTAATATTATTTGTTTTTTCTTTGTTAATTAATGCTAGCAATTAAGACAAAATATTAAATATTATATTTAGACAATTTGTTTTGTATTAAATATTAAGATTAAATTGCAAGAGATATTGCAATATATATATAAATCTAAGATTAAACTTGTTTATAACAAATAACAACAAAATTGTTTGCTTAACAATATTAAATATAGTCAAATAATCTATATAGACAATAATTAATTACTTAAAAGTCTTAATTAAATACTTTGTTTTTCTAATTGTTTAAATTAAGCAAGCAATCTTTAATTTTGTCGATTAATAGTAAGACTTAACAATACTTAATATTTTAAACAAAAATAGTATATATTAAATGTCAAATTTTTAAAAGTTATTGTTAACAAAATTGTCTTTAACGTAATAAATCTTAATTTTATATTTTTGTTTTTTTGTTGCGTCGAATTTTACGAACAAACAACAATTAACGTCGAAATAAATAAGAAAATTCGACGTTATAAAAGCACGCTAGAGCTAATAAAAAAAACTTGACAAATCTAATAATTATTTGATAGAAATATTTCGAAAATATATTTTACGCTTTTAATTGTTTTGCGCAAACAAAATTTTAAGCAATTGTGTTTTTTCTTGTTGCAATAAGTTGACGCGTTATATATATTAAGCAATCTTATTGCATTAATAATTAACAAAATCTAAATATATTTTTAACGTTTTAAGATTTTTAAGAAATTAAATAGTTTTAATTGCAATAATTTGTTTCTCGATAATAGATAAATCGAAGACGTCGATCTTTTGTTTAAACAAAATAATACTAAAATAGTTAAAATAAATTTTTGTAGAATTTAACGTAATCTAAAGCTTAACAAATTTAGTAAAAAGATTTTGTAAATAATCGAGATAGTTTGTAAAAAATTTAGAGAAAATAACAATATTATCAATATAAATTTTGCAAAACTTGTGTAGAAGTTGAAGTTATTTATTTATTATTTGTTATATATAAGTTAAGAAATTTTTGAATTTTATAGCAACAATATTAAGTTGTTTTTTGTCTCAATAAGTAATAAACAAAAACTTGTAACAATCTTGTTCGACTATTACAAATTAAAGAAAGAAGACAAAACTATTTATTAAACTTATATAATTGTAGCTTTTTAATTGCGCTATAATATTGTTTTGTATAAATATTAAATAATTATTAATAATTGTTAGTTTGTTCAAATTTTTAATATTTATAACTACTTAATGCTTTCTAGCAAACTAATTATTAAAATTGTTAATTATATATCAAATAACAAAGATTAAGAAATTAAAAGAAGTTAATTACATAAATTACTTTATCTTCTTTTGCTAATAAAGTTTGTCGAATTTCTTATTAATTACTCTTTTATTTTGTTTGTTTAGCAAATAGATTTTTTGTATTATTCTAAAAGCTATTGTAGAGTTTTAATTATTATTTAGTAAAACAATTATTTAGTTATCTTTTGTTAACTTAATAGTTCTATTATTGTTCTTTTAAAAAACAACAAATTTATTAACAAAAGTGCAAAGCTTAATTATTTTAATCGATAAATTACAAATATATATATTATTAAATAGAATTGTTTAATATTTGTTCGACAATATTTTTATTTTTATATTATTTTTGGCAATTTAATTATGTTTGTCGAAGCTAATTTAATAATAGTTTTGCTCTTCGAACTTAATTAAACAATTAAAATTTGTCAACTTATAAACAATAATTAACAAAGAGCTTTTGTTGCGTATATAAGTTGTCAACAATAAAATATTTATTACGTGTGAATAAGTATTAATAAAATTTAACTTAAACAAAAAATTACAATTTAATAGAAACTAATTAATTTAAACAAATATTTTGACAATATTGTTTGCGTTAACAATTATTTTATATTTCGATTTTAAGGTTTAATTAATTTTAATATTATTTTGTGTTGTAATATTAAGACTAGTTGTCAATTTTTAACAACTATTTAAAGTAAACTATTTAATATCGAGATTAACAATTATTTGTTTAAAAGTTATAATATTTATATTAAATAACAATTTAATTTTAAGATTATTAACAATATATATCTTTCGACAAATATGCGCAACAAACTCTTTATTATATATATAATCTTTAATATATATATTTAATACAAAATAGTTATTAATTAAGTGTTTTGCAATATTAATATTGCGCACAAAGATAAGTATTTATATCTTTTTAATAAAAAGATTTAATGCAAGATTCTTTCAAAACTTGCAATCGATAAAAATTATAATATATTTAATATTTATATATATAATATACGACGAGTTTTGCTAAACAAATTCTAGTAGAATAATAACGTAATAATATAAACAAAAGATTAAATTTATGTCGATTATTGTTTTGATATCTAACTTAATTAGTTTTAAGTTGTTAATAATTTAATTTAATTCTATTATCGCTTTGTTGACGTAAAAGATCTTGATAAATATTTGTCTTATTCAACATTTAAAATTGTATCTTTTCTTAATATATTAAAAAAGTTTGTTAGTTAATTAGAAAATACAATAGCATTTCGTGCAAATAAGTTGTTTAAATAGTAGAAATTCTATCTTTAAATTAACATAAAAAATATCAATAGTTATCGACAAGTTCTTGTGTTATTTTTTTAATAAAGTCTTTTTCTAATAATTTTCTTTAGCGTAATAGATATTGTTTTGCGAGATTTCTAAATAGTACGCAAAAATATCGTAAAACTAGATCAAATAATACAAATTATTATATAACAAAGAATTTATATAATAAGTTAATACGACAACTAATTAATATATTAACAAGACAAAAGATTAATATTTAACTTGCTAATAAAATAACTACTAATATATTAATAATTAATAGAACAACTAGTATTTTTAAAATTAATAACTATTATAATTTTGTTAATCTTTACTTTCGATACAACTATTATTTGCTTTAAGAAAAAACAAATTTTTGTTTTTGTTATTTAATTGCGTCTTGACGTTAACAACAATAATAACAAGACGCTTAAAAAGAAAAAACAACAATATAGCAAAGCAATATTAATTATTAAAATTAGACGCGTTTTGTAAAGATAAACAAATCTAGTAGTTTATAGACAATTAATATAGATTAAAGTAAGTAAAATACAAAATATAAAAGAAGTATAACTAATAATTAACAAATAATTAACAAATTTGTTGTTGCTAATTATTATTTCTAAGATTGTTGTTGCGTTTCTTAAACTTTTAAATACAATTGCAATTTTAAATTAATAATTAACAAGTATTTATTATTGTTTTTTATAGCTTTTTTTTTGTATCTAGTTTCTCGATAAAGTTTTAAACAATTGTATAAATTGTTAATATAATAACTATTAAACGCAACTTTAAATTAAGTTGATTCTAAACTTATATAAGTTAATTTTGTAAATTAAAGATATTAATTAATTAAAAGTACAAAATAATATTTTGAAAAAAATTATTTGTTTTGCAATTATTTTGCGTATTTTTAATTGTAAAAATCTTTAAAATAAATTTGTTAAAAACTTTATTAATTTTTATTTTAAATTGCGTCTTTAGTTTATTAATAAAATTAATAAATAGAAAACTTTTAAATATTTTGCACTTAAACTTTTCGATTTTCTTTAAATATTAAATTATAGTAGCATTACAAAAACACAACAATAGATTCTTTTTTATTGCAATTTTGTCGACTATATAAATATAATTTTTTATTTGTTCGACAAATATAAAGATTTTTCGATAGATTGTCTTTTTATTTGCAAAAATAATACTATTTAGTTTATAGCTTTTTAAGATATTTAAATAAAAAAATTCTAAATTTGTTATTTTAAAGCAATTAATTAAAGTAGTTAAATTTTTGTAATTATTGCTTCTATTTAAACAACAATATTTTTAAAAAAAATTGTCGACTTAATCGAATTGTTGAATTTCTTAACATATTAACTTACGCAATTGCTTTATTATTTAAGACATAAATACTTTGTCTTCTTAACAAATTTTTAAATCTTTCGATTAACTCGATTAATTATAGACAATATTGTTATAAATATATAAATAAGTAGCAAAACTAATTAAGTATTTAAACGCAAACAATATCTAATTGCTAAAAATATTTTGATTAAAGTTATATTAACTACTTAATATCTATTAAGCAAAATTAATTTGTTTAAAGTTGTGTTACTTGTTCGACATTTAATAACTAAAAAGAGTCTAATTAATATTATGTTAATTGTTTAATATCTAATAAATAAGAGACTAAATAGAAGAGTTTTAAATAGATAGAGCAAGCTAGCTTTGTAAGTTTTAAACAATAAATATATTTTAAATATTAAGAGCAAAATAATTTTGTATATTTAGAGAGAGAGACTATTTAATAATTGCAATCTTAAAAGCGTTAACTTGTTTTGTTAATATAATCTCTTCTATTGTTTTAATATAATTTGATACTCTTATATATAACAAGTTGTTTTTGTAAACAAACGCAAACTCTTGTTGTCTACAAGTTCTAAAAAAATTATTAAACAAATCTATTACTTTATTGTAATTGTTGCAATTTCTATATAAAACAAAGAATACTTAATAACAAGCGTTCGATCTAGAACAATTTGTCGATTTGTTAAGAAAGTTGTTGTTTAGATTTTTAAATTAATTGTAAAACTTATTGTTTATAGTAGACTAACTATACAAATACAAATTGTTTAATAAATTAATAGTAGTTAAGTCGATCAATTTAATAAAAGAAGATAAATTATTTAAATATAAATTGCTTAATAAGATAATAACAATCAAATTAATCGATTTAATAGAAGAAGCTAAAGCAATAAACTTAAAATTCTTGTACTTATTTAAAAACTTCAAAATTGTCAACAAGTCTTTAAAAATTAATTCAACAATAAAATTAATATATTTATTAATATATTTATTAAGTCGAATCTTTAATAATTTAAGATTTTAAGTAGTTGTCTCAAATCTTTTAACAATTTGTTTAAAGAGAAACTTGTTAATAATCTATTTTGCAAATTAAATGCGAGATTTTTCTACTAAATAAGTTCTACGTTTGCGAGTTAATTAAACAAAAAATAAAGAAAAATAAAAAGCTTGTTCAATAATTTTAATAGCAACTTGTTGAGTAAAAAGTAAAAGATAAACTAAATACTAATAATTAATAGATAGAAAAACAAGAAGTTGATAAACTAATATAGATACTTTTTTCTTTATATATAAAGCTAGCTTGAGACAAAAGCTAGTAAAAGATAAATATTGCATATTTAACAAATACAAGATTTGAATAAGATTTACGAATAAGCTAAAGAATAGACAAGTTAATTAACGTCGACAAATTGCTTTGCGAATTAGTTGCGTAATTCGACAAGTATCGAACAAAAGTAAATTGTCTTTAATACAAAAATTCGCTTAACAAGTAATTAAAATAGTTAATAAGCTAATATATCAAATCTAGCGAAAAACAAAATAATTAATATAGCTTGTCGATTAGTTAATGCAATAAATTAGCGATAGAGAAGTACTTTATATATTGTTTGAAGCTATTATTTGTTACGAAAGCAAAGCGAGAAACAAACAAAGCAAGCATTAAGCGAGTTGTAATAAATAGTTGAATTGATAATCTATTTAGCTATGCGCAAATTTATCTTTACTTGTCGAGCTAGTTCTCTTAGAAATTAGCGCAACTTGTCGAGTGAAACTCGTCGAGTAAAGCAACCTACTAGCTAGATGTGTAACAATTATATATATTTCTAGAATTTTTATTAAAAAATATAATACAAATTTATATTCTAAATTGCGTTAATTAAAATATTTGTAATTAAATATCTTGTATTGTAGATCTTATATCAATAAGTTAATAAGTTAAGAACGCAAAACTATACAGAAATTGTTAAAAGAAAAGATATACTCTAAGTATGCTTCAATATAACAATATAAACTAATATTAACTCTTTAATTTTAAGAGCTCGATTAAAGTATTCTTATTGCTATCGATATTATCAATAATATAAGAATTGTCTACTAAGAGATGCAAGACATTTATTAAAATTACTTTAAAAAAAATCTTTGCAACAAAAATAATAATACTTATGCAACAATTAATAATCTAGAAACTTTCTAAAAACTAAAAAAGTAATATAGATTTGCTAGCTTAAGAATCTTACTTTTAAATTAATTTCTCAACTTATATATAATCTTCTTTTTAAAAAAATATAATAGATTTGTCTCGAAAGTAGTATTGTATAAATATAACTTTCGATTTTAATATTTGCACAATTTAATCGAGTACTACAAAGATTCTTTTAGTATAAAAAAATATATATTAAAAAGTTATTCTTAAAGTATTAATATCTAAATACAAGTTAACAATAAAAAAAAAGAGAAAAACGCAATTGCAATTAATATAAAAAAGACAATTGTTGCTTAAACATATATATTTTGTTTCTAAAAAAAGAAGAAAAGTTACAATTTTATAATAACTATTATACAATATTAAGTTCTTCTAATCTACGTTTCTATCTTTGTATCTAGAAACAAGACTATTAATATCGCTATTATATCGATAATTGTTTGTATTGTATTTCTTATTTAAGTTTAATATATATTCTATCTCGAATCTCTAAACAACTAAATAGTAACAATAAAAAATACAATAGACTATTTCGATGCGTAAACAATCTTCTTGATATTAAATATTAATTTATTTTTGTTGTATTTTGATAATAAAGTGTTACTAGATATATTAGCAAAGAAGATTATATTAATTGTCGCATAATTAACTAGAGACTTCGTTTTCTCTATCTATATATTGCTATAATTAATTCGCTAAACAATATCAATTTTAAGTTGTATTGCTCAAAATAAATTTAATTGAAATTTCTAGCTTAATTTATAACAAGATCGAAAATTATTTTATTAGATACTATAATCAAACATATTTGCTAAACATTTTTAAAAGATAATTGCAAGTCTTAGATTCGAGATTAAAGTCTCAATAAACTAAAGACTCTAGTATAACAAAGAACTTATTGCAAAAAATTACAATTAAATTAATAAATTGCAATTACAATAATTTTAATATATTTCTCTTGTTTGTTATCTTGTCTTAAACTAATTTGTCAAAACTTATCGAATATCTAATCTTATTGTCTCAAACTATACAAATAATTAAGTTTTAGAATTTCGAACTGCTTTGTATTAGCTTTCTTAAATATCTAGTATTTTAACAAGAGCACAACTTTTGATCTTTTCTAAATCTACGTTTTTAAAGATTTTTTATAATTTCTACTTGTCTTAAATCTAGTAATTTTGACTACTACAATTTTTTTTTTTTTTTAAATAACAATAGCAATACTAATAGATCTTAGATTCTTTGTCGATTACGTTAATTCTTAAGAAATTAATACTATAAATTACTCAAGAGTATTTATAGTCAATTGAGAGAGCACCATAATAACAAAACTACAATATATTATTAATTAAAAGACGCTTAAAGTTTAGTTAATCTTAAATTAAGAATTTGTATAACAAATTTCGACTAGCAATCTCTAGCTATTATATAACGAAGTTCCAATATCGCGAGCAAAAGTAACAATAATCGAAAATATCGCAAAATCTTATTAAATTAATGTGTTTGTACTAATTGATTTTTGACAAAATTATAATTTATATTTATAAGACTCTTGCAAATATAGAACACGCTAGATTTAAGCAATTATTAAAATTATAAACGCAACACAAACAATATAAAGAAGATAAACTATTTTTGTCGACATATATTAAATAAAGATTTATCTACAATTCTAAATCTAGTCTTTGATATAGTAGATGTTGCGAACAATAAAGTTGCTTGCAATAGAGTTACTAGCTTTAAGCTATTCGAGATTTTCTAATTATAATTGATAAATTGATACTTAAGTCTTTCTTAAGAACTTATTTTCTAATAAATTATTAAACAAATGTTTTGTTTCTTAATTATAGCTTTAATTATATTTGCAACAATATTTGCGTTAATTTCAATCAAATTTACAATCTATATAGCTTGCATTATAGATCTTGTTTTTATTATCTTTTGTAGTATCTTTATTAATTACTATATATGCTCTATTATATATGCAACGTCTTAGTTGCTCAAAATTTACTTTACTGTTTATATTAAAAGACTCTAGTTTTAAGATCTCTATCAAATAATAATCGACACAAATTATTAAATAATCTTGAGTATTAATATTTTTCGAGATCTATATTCTATATCTTTTCGACTTATATATTACAAAGAAGATATCTTTCGCTTAACAAAGCAATTTTAGTAGCAATTAACAATTATTAAATTTGAGATATCTTACTTAATTATTATTGTAAAAAGTTTGGGAGATTTTTTAATTGTATCTTAAATAATTTTGTTGCAATTTAACAAGTATTTTGTAAAGCTTAATATTGCTATCGAAGTTTTTATATATTACAACAATTATATTTTCGATATATTTAAAGTCGACGTATATAATATTATAGCGCTCCCGATGCGCTAGCGTCTTAGAGTATGGCAGGACACGTAATCCCAAGTGTCTATAGAAGCTTCGAATAGCACAATACTTCTTTTTGATTAGATAGCAAGAAATAGGCTTGCACGTTATAGCAAATATTAGATAGAAAAAAAACTCGTTTCTTGTTGTTCTTTAACAATTAGTTTTACTACTATCTACTTTATATAATTAAGATATAGTAATATAAATCTATTATATTTTACGTCTTTTATATCTTAGTATGTTAACAAAAAGTAAATATATTTGTATTTTACAATTTTAATTGTTTTATTTTTCGAAGAGAAAAACTTAAAACGTAATAGTATTATATTAAATTATAGTAGTTTAAGTTACAATAATTATTTAATTACTAAATTAAAGTTTAAAGAATTTAATACTTTTTAAGACAACAATTGTTTACAAAATATTAATAAAAATAATTGCTATTAATATAACAATAATAAAGAAGATAGTTTAACTATAATTAAAACTTCGACTTTATATTAACAAATAAAAATCTTAATAATAGAGATTTAAAATTTGCGAAATACTTAGTAGACTTAAATTATAGCAATCGAAAAAACAAATTCTTAAATTTTATATTTTGCTATTGTATTGTTATTAATAATATTTAAGTTTTTAAAATTCGAGAAACTAAAATTGTACAAGAGTTAAAGCGTAAATAAGTATATTATTTAATTTCGAGAAATTAATATTAATATAATGCGATTTTTGATATACTTTATTACAAATAAGAACAAAATTCTCTATTATATATTATTTTTAAAAAACAATATTGCTATTTAATAGTATTTAAGAACAAGCAATAATACTAAGTTAAAAAACAAAATCTTTAAAGAATTTAGAAAGTTTTTATTGAATTTAATAATTAATTTTGCTAATTGTTGTTTTTTTGTCTACAAAAAATAAAAGATTATTAGATAAAGATTAGATTAAAAGATAATTATCTTTAAAAAATATTTAAATAAATTAGAGATTTATCTATTGTTACTTTTAAAAAAGTATAGAATTTATATATTTTTAATTAAATTTAAATTAGATTTGAAAGTAAAGATTCTAAATATTAATATAATATCGAATACTTGCAATAAACTTTTAACTATAACTATTATATAAAAACAAATATTAAATTGTATTTGCAAAACAAATATAAGCAACTTTAAAGATTAACAAGTTACAAAAAATTTTAATATCTCTTTAGACAAATTTTAATAGAATTGTTATTTAGACAATATTGACAAATCTATTAAAAGCAAAAAGTTATATATTTTTAAGAATTTGTTAATATCGCACAAGCAAATTTACAAAATTAATAATATAAATTATTTAAAAAGTATCGAATACTTTAAATACTATAAAAAGAAATATTATAAAACAAATTGTTTTAATAAATACAAATAGAACAAGTCTATTGTTGCTACTATTATTATAACAAATACAAAAAAAATAAAGTTTTGTCGACATCTTGCAAACAAAGTAAAAAAGATAAATAAAAACAATAAATTCAATTTTAGTAAAAGATTAAATTTGATTTTTTAATAATAAACGTTAAATTATAGATCTAGTTAATTCGAGAGCTAAGATAATTCGAGAGCTAAGATAAATTTTATTAATTATATCTATATAGTGCAATAGAAATTGCAACTTATACTTGCTATTTTATCGATATTAGATAAATTGATCGTTGGGTCGGGTTTTGGTTCCAACTATTGAAATCGACCCGACTCAACAATTCCAACATTAGAAATCGACCCAAAACTCGAATCGATTTCTACTTTTTTAGAATCGACTCGATTCGACTCGAGTCGATATTCGATTCCAATATTAGAAATCGAATCGAATTGTCAAAAAATCGAAAATCACGTTATTATGTCAAGAGTTACTATTTTAAAATCTAAATAATTATAATATGTTATCGAGATTATAGTTTGCTATATTATTAAATTATAATCACTTGTTAATATAAAATTTTGCTTGATTTATCTTATATTTGCATTACTCTTTTGCATTATCGTTTCACTTTAGAATTTTTTTTTTGAACTACTCAAAAATATTGTTTATACTATTTTCGATTGTAAAATGTTTGATTTTTTAAGAATTTTTAGTTAATAGTTGTCTTCATTCGAAGATAATTCTAATAAATCTATTTTTCACAATTCGCCATCTAGTACTTTACATTTTAATCAATTCGCAAATCAATTCGATTAAAATTTTAATTATATATTTAATACTAAAAAAAAAGAGCTTCAAGAAGTATTAAATAAGATTTTAAGTAATTTTTTATTATTTAAACTAAAAGACGAAAACGAATATGTCGAATAAAATACAAATACTAAGATTTAGTTTGAAGAATAATAATCACATACTATAGTTAATAAGAGTATCTTGCACAAAACTTAAAATAAACTTGTTTATTTACATTAGATTAAAAAGATTAATATTGAAGCACAATCTAAGTTTTAAAACAAATATATTTAAATAATCTTAACTATTAATGATTTGTCAAAAATTGTTTGCAAAAGTTGTCAAAAAATGTTAAATTATTCTATTGCATACGATCATTTAAACACATTTAATATAAAGAAACATTTTCAATTTGCGTTTTGCTTAATACAAAAAAGATTTTAATTATAATCAATAATCGATTTAGTCTTTATTCGCGTAAATTATTGTTAATAATGCAAATAAGTAATGCAAAACTAAGGCATTAATAGAAGAAAAGCTATATTAATCTATTATTCTTTAATTAAAATAATTATGAAGATTAACTATATAAAACATTTGTTAATTTGAATTTACTCTTTCGAATCATTAATAATTTAAACTTTTAAAAGTTACTAAAAATGTTTTGATCAAATCTAGTACTTCTAAATCGCATCAAATTATTAAAATTGATTTTTACAAACTTTGATCAAATTTGTAACAAAATTAAATTAAATCTAAAAGAGTTTTAACGTGTCTTTATTGCTTTAAATGCATAATTTAGTTCTTAAAGAGTTATTTATCTTGAAGTATTAATATATTATATCGATGTTACATTTTAATATCGCGAACATCTTATTAGATTTATTTCTCTTAATATTGAATATACAAGTCGACAATTAATGTTAGAGTTTATAAAAATATTAAAATTCTTTTAAATCAAAAACAATTTTTTTGAAGTTGTTATTAATAATGCAAGCAATAATAGCACTTTTAAAAACAAACTTAACAAAGTCTTGAATCGACAAGAATCTTAATAAAATAGATAACAAAATTCTATTTTTTGTTTGACTTATATTATTAATTTAATAGCTTAAGATTTTATTGCAACTTTTGAATTAAAAGCAATCGTTAATAATGTTGTTTTTCAATTAAAGAATAAACAAGTTTAAAATATTGCAAGAAGTATAAACTTGTTTGTTGTAATTAAAAAGATATTTGTTTGTGTAATAATGCAAAAAGATAATGCATTCGCTAAATTTTATTTAGATTCGCACTTTTATCGTTGCTATTAATAACTTGTCTTAGCGTTTAATTCGCTTTAGAGTCTTTCAAAAGCAAAAGAATAAAAAATCTCGAAAACTAATACAAGATATTCGTATTCGTTAAAATTCTATCTATTTGATACTTCGTCGTGCGTATTAACTACGCGACTACATTGATCTTTAAATAGAGAAATATCTAGAAGATCAAAAAATTTAATATATTCAACTAAACGAAAGCGAGTAGCAATCGATTTAATTGCTTAGCAATATATTAAATTCTTTTTATAAATGCACTCTTATAGTTTCTCGAACAATTAATGTTAGCATTTATTTGAAATTTCGAATATTCGATGCAATATTTAATTATTTTAATCATTTAAAGAAAACTATAACAAATTATAGTTGTTTTTTAAGAAAAATTATACTAAAAGTTTGTGAAAAAGCTTCGACAAAACTTGTTAAATATTATTCGAAAACAAAAGAACTTAATAGAATGTTATACAATCTTGCTAATATTTTGAATTCTACGTAGAAATTAAGTCTTTACAAGATATAAAACAAAAAAAATAATAATAGTTCTATAAACTACGAAATAAAATATTAAACAAAATTCAAAGTTTATTTTCGACGTCACTATAATTTAGCTACTATTTTAAGAGCAAAAGCACAAAGAGCAAATATCGTTAAAAAGATAATACAATATAATAATGCATTTGATTTTTAATTGACTTTTTTTATAATTTGACGCAAATGTTGTAAAATTCTTACTTCGACAATCTTAACGCTTTCGTTCGACTTAAAACAAAGACAATCGATATCTTCGCGCTAATATTATAGAGAATAAATATTTAACATAAGAATATTAAAGAGATAATGCTTCGAACTATCTCAAATTGACGCAAATAACTAGAGATATTCTTTCTTATTTAGTGTTATTAATAGATATTGAACGAATTTTTAATCTTGTTCGAAGAGTATGTTAATAAGATCGATCTCAAATAAATTCGCAAACAATCGAGCAAATCATAATAATTAAGTACTATAATTGTACTATAAATTTGAATTCAAAGAAGATTATTGTTGAATCGTAAAATATATATCGTAGAATACAAAATAATAATTAGCGAATTAATAAAAGTAAGAATTTTTTTCGAATAAAATTCAAGATTGTTTTAAGTAAAATTTATTCATAACTAGATTATTGTACAAAAGATTTCACATTTATAACATCGTTATAAACAAACAAATGTTATTAGCGATAATATAAATAGATAATGCATTTAAAATAACTAGATACTAAAAATCGCATTAAATTAATGTTTTTAACTTTTTAAGAATTATGTTATCTTTAATTTTAATATATGTTTAAACATAATAATAATAAATAATCAAGTCTTAATAGCTTAATAATAGTGCGTTCAATTCCTTATAATAATAACGCACAATCTATAATATCGTTTGAGATAGCATTATAATGTTATCGAAAATCATATTATAGATTGCATGTCATTAGCACAAGAAATTAAAAAAACGAGAATTTAAATCTTTTTTGAAATATAATAATTTTCTTTTTGTGCAATCTTCTATAAGATTATATAAAACAAAATTGTTAAGCTCTTTAATTAGAGAAGTTAAGTCAATGATTTAACTCTAATTATTTAGATAATTTAAATGCATAATTATAATGCACTTTTTAATTATTATATTTAATAAAAAAAAACACAAAAAATGCATATAGTAAAACAATGCGTTTAATAGATAATGTAACAAGATAATGCGAATAATAAAATACAATAAGTAAAATAGCTTGAATTTTTAATTTCTTGCTAACTATTTCGATTTCCAATATAACGAAGACATTTAAACGTCAATTTTATCACTATTTATCATAGTGAAATTTCAAATTCTACATCAATTGCTTCAACAATTACAAATTCTTAGACTTAATAATCTTGCAATTAACATAAATAGCAAAAAAATTGCTATCTAAATACATAAAGCAAGACATTAATATATGCTATATAAAAACAATAATAATGCAAATAAATAATACACTTATTAGAGAAAAAGTTAATTATAAAACTCTTAATAATCTTTTGAAGAGCTAACAAGATCGATGCTTAAATCTAGTATTCTTTATTATTTTCTTTATTAACAACTTCATTTTACAAGATTTTGCGAATCAATTTTGCAAAGAACATCTTCGAAATTAACAAATTATTAATTTTCTAATACTTGCGAATTTCACGTAGAGCTATCGTTTTAAGTTTAAATTTACGCTTCTTCTATATTACAAACACTTAATTAATAATAGCTTAATGCATTATCTCTTTGCATTACTTTTTGCACATCAAAAGCTATTTTAATTGAATTTTTTTTTTCGTTATAATCAACTTGCGTTGTCATATCTTTTCGCAATTTCTCGCCTTCTATTTTACGAATTAAATTAAGTATGTTAGCGATGCGTAACACATTAAATGCATTATTTAAATATATTATCAACTTATTTGATTCGAGTCATTAAAGTTTTAAAGCAAAACGTGTTGTTAAGTTAAAAATTTTTAACACTAAATAAAAGAATTAACAACATAGAATGCGAAAATTAACGAGTCTTGCGATTAAGTATTTAATAGATAATGCAATAAAGTAATGCGCAACAAATACGCGTATTCATATTTGATTTCAATAGTTAAAGAGTATATGTCATGCGATAATTAACGTAATAAAGATGATAATTTTCAATCGTAATAATATTGAATAAAAGTAATATTTGAACTTTAACTCTAATGTTAAGCGCGTGAGTTTATCTCATAATTGCGATAACTTTTTTGTTTAAACATCATACATTAATTAACACATTCAATATTGTCTATTGCCTCAATTTACATAGTTAATATACAAGTTTATTTTGCATTATTTGCATACATTATTATTAAAACTAATCAAAAAAATAGATTTTCTAAGATCGAATTCTTTCTTATCTAGAAATTCGAATATCGCTAAATAGTTAATGCTATATTATTAAGTAAAAGACTTGTTTTGCATTATCTATATGCATTATCTTTAAGACTAATTCAAAGCGCAAAATGTCTATTTTATCAACTCTTTCGCAAGCCATTGTTAATAGAAATCGTACTACAATATAAATCAAAGATAAAAAGCTACTTTACAAAAAGCAAAACGTCGATCGTATAACGCTTCACAAACGTCTAATCAAGTTGCGAACAACAATTGTCTTCAAAAAAGTCTTTAAACAAATTTAAATTAACATAAAAAAAAACGTCAAAAATATAATAACTAATGAAAAAGTAAAAAAAGAATTGCATAATAATGCATTTAAATAATGCATATATATTCAAAAAGCTAATTATATTGTAGCGCAATGCTTTGAGATCGAATTAATAAAAAAGATTAAAGACAAAAATGTTGCAAAACAAGCTAAAGTTAATGCGATTGCTACACAAACAATCTTAAAGAGTAAAAACGTAAACACAACACAATCTCTCAATATTTAAGTATATATAAAGTCTAATATAAATAAAATAACTAATCTACGTATTAGCCTAATTCTAATTAGTTCAAATTGAGCGAAAATGTAATCAAATACATAATATCAATTATCGAAATAATTCAACAACGCATTCTACATTATAAAAGATTTAATAAATTAAAAAAAACGTACAATCTAGATGCGATTAACGAATTTAAAAGATTCAAAGGCACTTTTGCAAACAATAAAAACGTTGCAAATCGCAAAATATTTAATTCTTTAAAATCGACAAATAACGATTCTAAAAACTTGATTAAGATTAATAATAATAAAGAGAAGATAAAATAAAAAAAGATAGAAAATAATGCGAAAATAATAAATAACAAGTATAAAGATACAAAGTACGAAGACGATAATAATAATAACGAGAGCGAAGACGAAAATAATAATGCTAAGAATAAAGTTAATTACGAGATTGTAAAGATCTCGAATTAATCAATAGCATCAATAAGTTCAAATGCATTATCTAAATGCATTACTATGCACTTTTTGATAAAACATAAGATCGAAGTTTATCGAGAGACTATAATAGTTGTAATCTATTTATTACATAAACATCAAATAGTTCACATGCATTACTTTATTGCATTATTATAAAACATTTAAATAAAAAAATAATAAAATTCAAAACCTAATTTATGTTTATCAAATTCGCCATTAAATAACTTTATCTTTTAACAATTTAAGTCGATTTTTTTGAGTCAATTTTTGATTCTAACTCTAGAAATTGACTCGACTCAACTTGATTTTCAATTCCAATTTTAGGAATCGACTCGCCAAGACTTTCGAATCGAATTGACTCGAATCGCCAAGATTCGAATCGATTAATCGACTCGAACTCGATTAATCGACTCGACGCGATCAATCTAATATTAGATTTTTTTAATAACAATAGTTGTTTTTGTTACAACATCTATAAGTTGATTTACTATTTAATTAACTTGTAAAATTAATATTAAGAATATACTATTTTGTTCTACTTAGTAGAATATATAAGTTCTAATTTTATATTAAATATATTAATACTTTTTAAGTAAAATATATTAATTAATTCGAAGACGCAAAGCTAACAATTTAAAATTGCAAATAAATAATTAAAAATAATTAATTTTAAGCAATTTGTTTTAGATTTTGCTAAGTATAGTATAGTTTATACAATTGTTTGCGCTAATATTACAAAGATATCAAACAAAAGATTAGCAAAATCTAAGATTTTTAAAAAATTAAAAAATCTAAAAGATATTTGTAATAATAAATTAGCTAAAATTCTATTAAAATTAAAAAAAAGAAAACTATATTATTAAGCTTTAGAACAATAAAGAGTTATTGTTTATATTTTTTTATAATTTTTTACAAAATAAGCTAACAATACTTCGACAATATCTCGATAATATATTAATTAAAAATTGAATTAAATATTTAATTTTATTTGTAGATATTTCTATTCTATTTATATTAAAATCGAACAATAGATTATATTTATACGTCGATTATAGAAATCTAAATACAATTACTATTAAAAATTGCTATTTATTATTTCTAATTATAAAAACGCTAGATTGTCTATATAAAGCAACGTACTTTGTTGTTTTAAATTTAAAGAATATCTATTATTGTATTTGTATTAAACGCAATAATAAGTAAAAGACAATATTTCGCACACGCTATAGATATTTCGAATATTAGATTATATTATTTAAACTAGCAAATATATTTGCAACTTTTTAGATTTATATTAATAAAATATTGTAAAAGCTAATCGATATAACTTGCATAATTTATATAAATAATATATTTATATATAGCAATAATTTAGCAAAGCATTAATGTTATATTAAACAAATACTAAAATATCTTTGCAAATATTTGCTATATATTAATCTAAAAAAGTATAAATTTAATATTACTAAAATTAAATTTCTAAACTTTATTGTATTCTTAGAAAATATATAAAAAAATTAAAAAAAAATTAAAACAATTAAAAAGTAATTTAAATCGAAAACTTATTATAAATTTTAAATATTTTTGAGCTTTGTAAACTTTTATAAATACTTTATATATTATTATTCGAAAAGAATTGTTTTTCTTATTAATCTATTAAAAAAAAGTAAAAATAACAAAAAATTTAATTCTTTTGTTTAATTAAATAAATCAAAGTAGATATTTTATTAACTTTGCAATATCTTTATATCGACTCTACTACTTTGTTATTACAATTTGAGCAAAAAGATAAAAGTAAAAACTAATATATTTAATTTTGCAATTGCGAGTATTCTAAATTAACAAAATAATAATAAGAATTAATATTTAATAGTATTTTAATTGCAAAAAATAATTTTAACAAAGCAAAATTATAAAATATATAATTAGAAATTGTTAATTACTATAATTGCTTTTAAGCAATAGAGATACTATTTAAAAAATAGTATTTACTCTATTAAAATATAATCGAATTATAATAATCTTAGAAAATTTATAGATTAAAAGAAGTTAAACTTAAGATAAACTTGCTAAATACTTAAATTAGTTATCTATAACTTTGAAATCTTTTATTGTTTAAATAAGAAAAATTCATCAAATAAATTGTTAAGATATCTTAATTATAAAGAGATTTTATTGTTAAATATAAGATTGCTATTAATATTATAGAACAAATTATTATTGTTGTTTAACAAAGATTTGTTAACGCAAAGCAAACAAAAAATATTAAATAATTCAATTTTTGTATTTTAAAATAAGCTAGTATTGTTGTTTAACAAAAAGTTACTAACGCAAAGCAAACAAAAAATATTAAATAAATTAACTCTTGTATTACAATTAGCAAAAATATCTACTAGTAATATAAAAGTTTTGCAATTATAAAATAGAAAAAAAGTTTTTAAAAAACTAGTATCTTTGTTTTAACTAATTAATATTTAGATTATAATTTTAAAAAAAGTAATTAGAAATATATTAGAAAAATTGTATAAAAAAATTTAAAAATTAATAAGATTTTTAATAAAGAATCTTTAAATTAAAAATATTTAAATCGAAAAGATTTGTATTAAGATTAAAACGCTATTTTGTTACAAATAAAAAATATAAGTTTTAAATTAAAAAAATCTTGTTAAATACAATAAATTGCTCTATATTTTAAAGAATATAGCTATTAAAAAGAAATTAATTTGCAAAAATTATAATAATCTTTTAACAAAATATTTTGAAATTAAGAAATTTTTATTTTTATTTTAGCAAAAGTATTTTTAATTTGTTTGCGCTAAGTAGATAAAAACGTATATTTAAATATATAATATTTATTAATATATTAAAGTTTCTTGTTATAAATTATATAATAAGCTTCGATTTTTATTTGTTGCAAAAAAGTTATAAAAAAATATTATTATAAACTTTGTAACAAATTTGTTGTCAAACAAACGCTATAAAATTATATATAACTCGACTTTTATAATAGTTAATTGCTATACAAAAATAATTAAATATATATTTGTAATTACTAGAATCGATATCGCAAAGCTAGCAAAAATATTTTTTAATAAAATTATTTTATATTTCGAAATATTAACTAATATAATAAGCAATAGAAACTTTGTCTTTATTAGTATTTTCTAATTTGCTATATATTTATATATATAAATTAAAAGATAATTAAGTATTGTCTTCTATTCTTAGATAAATAATTTAATTAAACAATAAAATTGAATTCTTAAGATTTATCTTTGTATTTATATTAATATTAAATAGATAAAATAGACAAATTTATTGTTAATAATAGAATTTGTCTACAATAATAGCTATTATATTTTAGCTAAAATTTTGTTGTTCTATTTAATATATAATTACTATTTGAAGATTTACTATAAAATTGAGAACAACTTTATTAAAGAAAAAATACTATTAACATAAAAATATGTAAAACAACTTTATAATTTAAGAAAAATTCTAGCAAAGTATTTTAAAAACGTTATTGCGTAGCAAACAAAATACTACAATAAAAAATATAAATTAAAGAGCTTTGTTATAGAAGAATTAATTATACTCTTAATTAGAAATCTAAAGCAAAAAAAATTTAGCAAAAAAATATTGTACAAGTATATCGAATTGTTTTAAATTAAAAACAAGATTAAAATACAAATTTATTGTTTTACTTTATCTAATATTTATTAAATTTATAATACTTTTTATATTTTATTTCTAAAATTATATTTGTATTGTATTAACAATTAACAAACAAAACAAATATTGCAAACTTCGAAACTTGTGAACAACAAAATTTAATAAAAAATTAAAAAAATTCTAAATAAAACTAAATTAAAGAAACAAATATAATATAAAATTAAATAAATAAATTAAGATAAAGAGTACAATTAATAATTAAAAAAAGAATTTCTAGATAATATCGATAAATTGCAAAAAAACTTTAAAAAACAAACGCACAACAAATAGAAGCAAAAAAGAAAGCGCAATATATATTGCAACAACAACAATTATATTAACAATAATTTGTTTAATAGAATATTGCCCAATTGTTATTGTATTGTTATTGTATAATTAAATTATATAGAAAGATCTCTTTATTTTGTTATACAAGATATTGAAAATAATAGAATTACTTCTTTTAATATAAATGCTTAAAATATAGTTTAAAAACAAAGCTATTTTATTATTGTTAATTAGTCGACAATATATTATAACAATTTAGTAAATCTTTAATATTTTATCAAGTTTGTTTTAAAACAATTAAAGATAGTTTTTAAATTTATTTAAAAATAGATTGTTAAATTTTTTAAAATTAACTATAAACAAGTTTTCGAAGTTATTTAAAGTACTTATATTATTTCGAGAAAAATAGATTGTAGAAAATCTATTTTATACAATTTTTTTTGTTTTTGTTATAAATTTGCTCTTATTATTTATATATATTGTTGTATTTTTTATTTTTTAAAAAATATATAAGCAAACAAAGTACAAGCAAAATTAAAATAAAAAATTTATTATATTTTTATTTAATAATCTTATCGACAATTTAGAATTATTAAAAAAAATTATTGCAAAATTGTAAAATTTTGCAAAAGAATTTTTCAAATTTATTTTATTTAGATTAATAACAAATTTAAAGACAATCTATTTTAATTTTATTTTCTCTATTTTTATTAATAATTTGTTTTTGTTTTTGTTTTTGTTTCTATTTTGCTTTAAATTCTAAATATATATTAATAAAATATTAAAAAACAAATAGAAATACTTATCTTTAATACTTTTTCAAAAAATAAATCAATTAGCTATTATGTTTTAGCAAAAATTTTATTTTAAATTATTTTTATTTTTGCAAGCTTTTGTTCGAGTTTAATTTAATACTTTTAAATAAGAATTAAATTTTGCTTAAATTGTTAAATACAGAATTAAGTTTAATTTGCTATTAATAAAATAAACTTTTTATTGTATTGTTAGCTCTTTATTGCGCAAACTATATTCTTTTGTATATATTTTATTTGTCTAATAATTGTATTTTTTATTTCGAGTTTTTTGTAATAATTAATAACAAAATTCTTTATACAATCTTAAAAGTATTTAACAAACTAATAAATATTAGCAACTATTATATTATAAACGCGAGTAAAACTTATTGCAATATAGCAATTTAATTTGCAATAAAAATTTTTGCAACAAATATAAGTATTTTTCTTTTTACAAATATATATATATTTGTTTATACAAATTATATATAAGAGATTATTATAAATTATAATATATTAGTATTGCAAACAACAAAATATTAAAATTGTTTATTTTTTTATTTTTTTATTTTTTAAAAGATATAGTTAAAGAAACAAAAAAAGAAAAAGCAAAAAATATATTAATTTAAGATTTGCACTATATATATAAACTTTAAATATTATTGTTTTTGTAATAATTTATTTATAACAATAAAGCAACTACAATTAAAAAAAGTATAAAGAAAAAGAAAAAAAAGAAAAGAGAAATAACAATATTTATATTTATAGTTTTTTTAGTGTTTGCGTAATATTAATTTTATTTTAAATTCTATTTAGAATTTTAACAACAACAAACGACAAAACAATAATATATTATAGATTGTTATTGTTGCTATTATATTATTCTACAAATTGTATTAAATTAAAGTATAAATTTATTTCTATTAAACAAAAAACTCTTTTTCTCTTAATTTTCAAAAAGATTTAAGAAGATTTTTAACAAGCTTTTGCAATATTAATACTTAGCAAACGTTTTTGTCTTAATAAAATTAATATAGCTTCTTATATTACTAAGAATCAATACTTTAAAAGAAAAGATAATTGTAATATTATAGTATTCTCGACGCATTAACATTTTAAAATATAATAGAGTATATAATTTTAAATATCTATAGAAATTTCAAATAGTACAATACTTCTTTTTAATTAGATAGCAAAGAATAGACTTGCATATTATAGCAAGTATTAGATATAAAAAAAGCTTGTTTTTTGTTGTTCTTTAACAATTAGTTTTACTACTATCTATCTTATATAGTTGAGACATAGTAATACAAGTCTATTATGTTTTACGTCTTTTATATCTTAGTGCGTCAGCAAGAAGCAGACGCACTCGTATCTTACAACGTATTTGTATATTAAAAAAATTATTATTTACAATTGTTATAACTTCTATTTAACAAGATATAAAGAAATATTTGTAAAATACACAAATATCGAAATAATTTATTTATTAAAGAACAAGTATTGCAAAGATGTATTAACAATTATTTAAGTACTACAATATTTAATATTGTTAATTTAATATATATAGATTTTCTACTATTTAACGAATTTGAATATCTTTAATTTTTGATTAAAGTTATTTGTAACTATTTTGATATTAATAAATTAATTATATATTACAAAAAGCAACAAAACTTTTAAAATCTAGATATTAAAATTCGATTTACAATAGTCTATTTTTAGTTCTTAAAATTAAATAATCTCGAATTTATTAATTAAGCACATTAAATAATTTCGAAGTTAATAATCTTCTTCGATTATACAATAAACTATTTACAAATAATTGTAAGCTTCTTTTACAACTCGCAAAATTTATTGCAAAATATAAAAAATAAATTAAGTAAATCTAGCTTCAAATTCTTGCATTAAAATAACTCAAAACACATAAATTAAAACTTAATAACTATAAAAAGATTTGCAACAACTCTTCGAATATTTAAAAACATCTTTAATCTTAAAAAATAACAAAACAATTAATAAGATACAAAATATATAGCATTCTCGAAGTCTTTGTGCAAATTTAAATTTGTCTTCTATTGCAATACAATTATTATTAATTTATATATATTTATACTTCAAGAATACTTATTTTACTCTTCTAGATCTTAAAATTTAAAGTAGAACAAATAGCAAATCTTATTTTGCAAATTATTAATTACAAATTTGCTCTTAGTATATTCTCTTTTGTAATGTTTAGTTTTTCGCTTTATTATATTGCTTCTTAAAATTATATAGTTCTAGCGTTGCTAAACAATATATATACTTAGTATATATCTTTATAATTGAGCTTAAACTAGTTGCTCTTAAATTGTAAATTTTATTAAATATAAGTTCGAAGACTTTGTAATTCTAATACTATATATTTAATTAACTTTAACAATATTATTAAGAACTAAATAAAAACGCTGCGTTACAATCAAGACTTTCTAATATACTTAACAAACAAAAACAATTATAATTATACAAATTTTACTTCTAATTAACTAACAAGCTACTATATTGCTAATATCTTTTATTGAACAAAAACTCTACAATATCAAAAAATCTATCTATCTTTTTTAGTATTATCTTAATATTCTGCTTTCTAAACTATTGTTGCGTCTTGCAATAAAAGATGTCGAAAAAACAATATTAACTAAGATTAAAACAAAGATTGCATATTGTTTAAAGTTTAAAATTAAGCAAAAATTGTTTTACAAGTTTGATACGCTAGAGTTTATATTAATTTTAAATTTTTTATAGTTTGCTTATAATACTTGTCTTGTTAATTCTTGTAATTCTTTAACTTTGTTTAAATCTCAATTTATTCTTTTATTACTTCTTTAAGTTTGTTTCGCAACTACTAGACTTTCAAAAATACTCTAATTTGTTTTTTAACAATTCAATATATTAGCGAAGACTAGATTTAATTAATTATAAAAGTAATCAAAAATTTTCGCTCGAAATTATATTCGATTTTCTTATTTTAAATTCAAATACAAAGTCTACTCTCTTGTTCGACAAATCGAAATTTAATTTTTATAACTAATCGAAGCTCTTTGCGATTAAACACTATTTTGTCTCTAAGCTATATAACAAGTCAAATTGTTTAAAAAGTTTGTTCTTAATTGATCTAATTACAATTAATTATATTAACGTATTCTATAATCGATATAAAAACTATAGAAAAGAGATAACAATTGTCAAAAAAATTGTCTTAAAATTCTGACATTCGATTAAGAACTTTGTTAACTATTAATATTAATTAATAATAAAATCTAGATTGTCAAAAACATTAAGACTTACTATTGCTTTTTTTGTTATTTCGCGAAGCAAACAAGACGATAGATATTATCTTTAATTGTTTATTCGATAGCACACAAATATAGATTAAAAATCTCGCAAAAAAAAGATCTAAATTTAGAAAATTATACTGTCTCTTTTATCGAGAAGTCTATCTCTAGAATTATATAAAAAGTACTTATTAAAACAAACTAACTATATTCTATTTATACTAAATCTCTTTGTCTAAGTCTTGTTTAAAAATATAGATACTAAATATTTCTTTCTATATATCTTTTACAAATGCACAATTTTATTTGCAATACAATAAAACTTCTTTTAACAAATCTTTTCAAATTGTATTATCAAGTATACAATATGTAATCTAAAATTTCTAGATTCTTACAAAATTTAAACAATTAATAGATATTAAACGCAAAAGAAAATCGAACTAAACCAAATATTATATTAAATCGAAAAACTATTAATACTTCTTTATTCTATATATTTTAACTTATATCTTTAAAGACTAAACTCTTCGAAGTTATGTTTGTATTTATAAATATACTATCTTATCTTAATTTAACAATAAAGTGCTACTTAATTTAAATTGTTGTTATAGATTTAAATACAATCTAAACATTAAAATAAAAGAACAAAAAACTACTAATTGTAAACTAGTTTATATAACTTTCTAAATAATTTGCTAATCTAAGATCTCTTTCTTAATAAAAAGCAAACTGTAACATTTATACTTTGTTGCTTATACAATATGTTTTTATCAATCAATCTATACTTACTACTATTACTTATTCGACATTATTATAGAGACTACGCTATTACTTTTCTCAAACGCTAGAATTTAAAGCAACATCTAGTTAGAGTATATTAATTCTATTATTGTTTTATTATAACGTTTATCAATATCTACGCTTTGTCTACTTATAATATTTAATTAGCCCAATATATATTTCGCGAGAATTATAGCTTCTCTTTACAAATTCAAAACGCATTAAAAATAGCAATTTTGAATCGATATAATAGTTTCGAATCTATAAATGTCGAGATAACAAATTATATTTACAAATTAAACAAAAAATTTAACAAAGAAGAGACTTAAAATATATTTAATGCTATTGATGCAAATAATATTAGTAATTTACTAATATAAATTAAGAGAGAAGCTAATTATTAGAAAAAAATAAACTAGCAATCTTTCTTTATTATTTACAACAAACGTTTGCAAGTTGTCTATTATTCTCTTTAATTGCATTGATTAGACTTGTTGTATATATCTTGTATCTATATATAAAGTTAAGCTGTCGAAAAAATATAACTATTAACAACAACAAGATCTTGACTAGTTTTAACACAACACAAAGAATGTATTCGACAATGCGCACGTCAATCTACTTACACAATAAGAAGAAACTAAAGTTAGTTATAAAGACATTTGCATTCTTTGTCCCAAGAATTGGCAATTCTTAAAATCTTTTAATTTTCGATATTTCGAAGACGTATCTATGTTACAATCGCGACGCTCGAATCGCCTAATATTTCAGTACAACAATTATACCACGACCTTCTTGCGAGCGTTGGCGTGGTTTGGAGATCAAACTTGGTCCAGAAATGGTATTGAGCTCGACAATTTCCTCAGCTGCGGACCGTACAAACCCATGGATGCCTCCCATTTGTGTCATCACGATCATGGTACTCGCACCCAATCGTCTCGTTATATTCCCTGGAAGCTAAGGCGTGGCAGTTTCTGGGGTAGTGTACGTGTAGCTATTCAAATGGTATGTGTACAAGTAGGGGTGGGCATGTATTCTCAGCATTATTATACCTTATAGCTAATTTTAGAACAGTGATGCTGTTTAGAATGTAAAGCGTTGATCTCCAAGTTTGATCGTCACTGGTAAGCATTTTCGTTGTCGTTATTAGTATCGTCATCAATCATCATGCATCGTCGTTGTCGTTGTCGCCGTCGTCGAATACATAGCCTCATCGTCATCATTCCACTCATGAATCTAAGCCGTTTTCAAGCACTTGCTCATCAGAGTTGGACATAATCCGGGCTCTTCTCCTGTAGTCGAGGCCAAGCGACCTGAACAAGACAGGCACGCCACGCCGCCAAGCTAGAAGTATTCTTAGCGAGGCCGTCCACA
>JAABUS010001004.1_pt1 | contig 66051 bp, 43 predicted proteins | sample 5560161 | NCBI WGS metagenome assembly JAABUS01 (sample SAMN10711885, study PRJNA513376) | rock metagenome | isolation source: Antarctica rocks | place: Antarctica: Victoria Land, Trio Nunatak nord | collected 2016-01-04
ACGGGGATTGTGAGAATTGAGAGCATAGAGCTGAGGAAGTAGAGCTAGTGTACGCATGCGTTCGATAAGGAGTGTGACATGTTCTCACGCGGATGTTCCTGATTGTCGCTCCTCGAGCTTGTGTCTACTCCTCTGGCATGTTGACCACATATCCCACCCGAAATCCCATTCAGTCTGATATGCCTTGATGCATGAACGGCTTGATGTCCCCGCTACTATTCGCTTGTTGTCACCAGACACATGGATAGATCACTGCCTGCTCGTTGCTCGATATCCCACAGACCTACACTCATTTGCTAAGAGCATGATGGCCTACGACCAGGAGCGCTCCTGTACATCGAAGAGGGCTAAAATCTCAACATAACATCTTATATGACGGGTCACAAGCGGCAAGTTATGCAAGAGCAATGATCCTGCATCTTTTTGGGCCTTTTCTTCAGAATATGTGAGATGAGATGGTCTGATTATGCGAGGGCTTACTGCGGTGTCCAATGCGCTGATGGGATGCAATTTTGAGAGGCTGGTCACGAAGACTTCATCCTTGGATTCTTCGCCCACTTGCTCGACGTCCTCCTGTTGAGTGCGCTGGTTGGACATTGGTGTGATTTCGTGGGCCGTGAGTTATGGATGGCCACTCGGTGACAGCCTTGGCCCAGACATGACAGCCTTGGCCCAGACATGACGACTTGTTGTGCAATGTTACCTTTGAAAGTGCATAGCTTACGATATACTCCCATGTGTGAACATCGGTGGTCGGGCTAAGAATAATACAGGTGTCCGTATGGTAATACAAGAGCGACAGCAGAGTGGTCTGGGATTCAGAAGAGATCAACTTACGACGCTGGGGCGTGATCTGGCAGAAGCATCATCATGAGATCTAGAAGACGATAGAGGAGAGCTAATCTCCACTGAAGCCAACTGATTTCAGGTAGAGAGTTCTTTGATTGCCGTGGACTTAGGCTTGAGCAAGTATCAATGATAGTACAGTAGAATGTAGGACGAAGTGAATAGACATGCAAACTCTCGATACTCAGGTAGGCCCACTCCAAGCATCCTCGAGTACTAATGTTGAGCTTCCGCAAGCATTACTGGTAAGCGTACGGTTGATGCCCTCATAGATAAAGCTGCCATCGCTTTCTTGTCTGAGATACTTATAGCTGATGTTGGTGCTCGCAGGTAGATCTTTCGTAAGAGTCCACAACGGTCTCTGCGCAGTGTACCCTCCGGCGCTCATTGGAGCAGCGATGGAAGGGTTCCAATCGCCCAAAGCCTCGATATCGCCAATCACGTAAATATTTTCACCATAGTAGGTGCTGGCATTTACGTTGAACCTCACGGATGACGTGCAGACAAAGGTAATATTCGGGGCACCAGCTGCTACTGCAGGCACGTATGTCCCCCTTGCCGAGGTAGCTCCGCAGGTCGACGGCCGAGGACTGGCTTTGCTGGCGCCCCACGAAGGCGGGTAGACACCAGCACGGCGAGATGACATCGAGACAAATGAGGCGTAAGACCAAGTTAAGTCGATAGCTGATAAAGGCGCGCCGGTGTTGCGATCGAATTGCTCGTACAAAGTCCCGTTGGCAGGGGTGTACCTTTGGACAATGGCGACAAAGCTGTCGGCGTAAGCGGTAATATTTTGAATCAGTTGCTGGAAGGGCGAATCATGGTCATTGGGTTTTATTGTACCAACTTTGGCCGCCGGATAAATATCCTTGTAGAACAGTAGGGAAGTATCATCAATAGTGACGACCTTACGAGCTTGCAGCTGGGCTGTGACATCGTACAGAAATTCTGCTGCGGCAAGAGTGCATAGAAACCATGGGTTCCCGCCGTAATATACATCTTCAGCGTAGCGACCAACTGCCACGCCTCCATTGGCTGCGATACCCTGATTAATGCCGTAGATTGGTCGGAAGGAGTCGACCACCGCTTTGAAGTTCGCAAGCGACTTGCTACTGCATGGCTGAAAGGTTGAATCATTGCAACTCGCATCAATATCGAAATTATGAATAGAACCCAGTAGCGAATTGGCATCTAACCCCGTCCGGCCATTGTTCACATTGATATTACTCACAAGATGCGCCCCGTTCCAGAAGCTCTGCATGAAACACAGTACCTCGGGGGCTTGAGATGCGCAGCTCGGACAAGAAATCTCTCGACCACTTTCGCTGGCAAGAGCTGAAGCTGTAGTGGTACCTTCCGAGAGCGCCTTGTGTTGCAGCTGCAGGGTGAAGAACGAGGAGCCTTCCACTTCTTCCCACAAGTCGAAACCCGTCTGATTCCAATATTGGCCCACATAGTTGAGATCATTTAGTATAACCGGCCAAACCACATCGATAGCTTTAGTAACGTCAGTGCGATTACCATTGCCAAGGAGCCAACTGAGGTATGTCATCAAAGTAACAGCACGTAAAGCCGGCCCGTCTCGCTGGGGACGTCCCCACGGCGCATTGAATGCCTTCTCATTGACCTGGAATTTTGGTTCTCCCAAGCCTGCACCATTAAAGAACATGCCTGATGGGTTGGCGAGGGTCTGTAGGATGGCCTGAGAGGTGATATATTCATTGATAATGGCTTCGTAGGAGGTCTGGCCACCGGCAAAGGCGTCAACAATCTCTTTCATCGTCAAGGCAGCATCGCGAGTCCAAGTGTAGAAGTCTATCAGGTTGAAATTCAGTATACCGCGGATGCTTTAGTCGGTCGAAAAGGACTTACAGTCAGGGTTGACAGTTGATGGTGAGGCGACGACAATGCCTGATGAGGCACCTGCTACTTTGGAGCCATCAGGCCCAATATTGTCGAATATTCCTTGCAACGAATGCGCCCTTTGGCCAGTGACATAGGAGTCAAGGCCTCTGCTAAACAACGGAACATTCGACCGAACGACGCCGGCGAGTGACGCGATAGTAATTGGCAGGAATAGCATACTAACAGACAGAGACTGATGACGAGGTGGCTACTCGAGTTCGTAGAATGGTAGCTGCCATACTGGTCCAGTTGGGTGACTCGGTAGAAGGGGCGATGGGATCAGGGTGGGCGGTGATTCGGTTCGGTTCGGGCACCACCCGGGGCTATCGAACGCAGTGCTCCGTAACATGCTGCAAGGTATGATAGGACTCGAATTCGCGGTAACATGATGCATACCATGGTGCATACGCACTCTGATCGGTCGGATGACTGTGGGGAGTACTCACTCTTGCTAATTGGCACAAGATCCCCATCGTGTCCCCGCACGCTAGACCCGCATCTCCACACACTGTCCCGGAGATCATCGGCCCGAAGTCCCCAATATACTTGCCTTCATGCACCTCGAAGTTCTGTTAGAAGTACCTTTACGCAAACCAAGGATCTCTTTCAATTCCTCAGACCATCGCTTGTCTTACGTCTCCCTCACTATATCCTCAAAGCAGTTCGGCAGACGTCCCTATCATCGAGAGCATGGCTGAAGTGCAGATCTCGCATCTTGTGAAATAGAGAGCGGCCTACCAACACCTGGACAGACAGTATAGATACCTACAGCGCCTATGACTCCAACGGGGATTCCAACGTCTTGTTAGCAAACCCATCGAGGCATCAACCGCCAAGTCCTCGCATAATACCATCGAGCCATGGCCACCTTTCAAGACCTGCCTGGGGAAATCATCCTAGAGATCCTCCACCATACTTATCTCCCAGAACTGGAAAGCGTGGCAAGAATCGACCACACTCTTCGCAATTTGGCCAGGCCTATTATTCAGAGTGACCTCGAGCTGATATCCAAAATTACTAAGATCACCCGGAAGCTGAAGAAGGCAAAACACGGCGGCAGGGCATTAGTACTTCACGACATCCTGATTACACCTAGAATTGCTCAATATGTACGGAAGCTTGATCTTCGCAAATGGTTCACCCAATGGGAGGCCCCTATACCGGAACTTGAGGCTCAAGGAGCGTACAACGAATACCCTAATGACATGATGGATGCCTTCAGGCAAGCTGTTACTGTCGAAAAGCTTGTTCCACCCTCTCTGAAAGGCATGTGGATCCAGAAGATTGAACATGGGGATGAAGCCCCGATCATGGCAATACTGTGTATGATGCTGCCCAACCTGACGCTCTTGCGGATTGACACCCATGTCATCTCCCATGTTTGCTTCCAACTATACCTGGAATACATCCTCAGCCCTGCTTCAGCCGGACACGCAAGTTTGGCAGAAGTATTTGTTACAGACTATCCGACGATTCTTTCTGATACAGATGATGTCGATACGCGGGAGGTATACGAAAGCATTATGCTAGCTTGTCAACAACATTCACACGGTCCGGTGGACTATCGTGACATCGGAGCAGGTGCCCGTGTTGTTGCTGATCTCACTCTTCGTAGACAATCATCTCCATTGGCCTACGGTTTCTTAAGCGTAAACTTTGGCGAAAGTGTTCTCAGCATTGAAATTACGAAAAATCTCATAGGTTGCGTGAACCAGCTGAGGGAGTTTTACTACTCTTCAGAAAGTGGCTGCGGTCCTGCAATATCCTACGTATACACTCTTTGTGATTATTTGCAAACCATTGCAAGAGAGACCTTGCACGTTCTGTGTATTCATGGCTCTTTTAGTCCATCCGAGTCACGGGACGGTCCTGGTGGAAGTCTAGGCGGCTTCGAAATGCTTCGTACTGTGGAACTCGCTACTGGCTTCTTGCTAGATGCGAGTACGCATTTTCTCGCGTACGAGTTTCCGAAGTCGATTCGGTTAGTAGAATTGCACAATGATTTGAGCGACCGTTGTACAATTTACTACGAGCTGCTAAATGAGTTCTTAGAAAACAAGATTGAGCGGTTGCCACATCTCCAGATTCTGGCTATAAGTGGTCTTTTGCACATGTTCGAGGAATTGTCAGAGTCACACTACACAACATCACTAAAGTCGATTGGGGTCGAGTTGCTGTTGAAAGAAGAGGACGATATGCCAGTGGAACACTTCCACAATCCTGCCATTTTCTCATCGTCTTCACGCGTATGAACTGCGGAGAATTTGAAATACTTGAGACTATCAAGATCACTGCAACTCGAAGTCTAGGCATTACGACATATGACAGTGGAGACTTTCAAATGCGCTACCAGGGTCCTAGTTCCAGGGGATGGCTGGATCAAATTGCTCTGCTCTCCGGAACAACATAATGATGAAATCGCGATGGACGGAATAACCGGTTGACTCCTTGGCCAATTGGCAAAACTCCAAGGAATATCAGTGGCATAACCCGGTGTTTTGACCATATAAGAGATGTGGAGAGAAAAGCGTCCATTGGCGCCATGTCGTGGAACACGTCTCCTGTCAAGAGACATATATGATAGCTCTGGATGTTCAGAACCCTCAGATGGTATGGGAAGGCCAAGCAAGCTCGTCTAGTACCGGTCTGTAGGAAGGCGCCAGGAGATACATACGAATATCGATGTGACGAACCATCTGATCTGTATATGTGTACAGTCAGCGCTGCGTGGCATGGATGGACCGTTTCAAACGATTGGGTCCATGTAGAGGACGTGAAAGATGGAAGGCTTCATTGTGGCACGCAAGGCTTCAACGGTTTCGCTTCTTTGCTGCTACCATTTCATGTATACCAGGCCCTGCTGTAGAAAATTCGCACCCGCTCAAGGCATCATCACAGTTACCGGTTAGGGGGCTTCTTCCGATCAACAGACATGTCCTGGCTATGAGCACGCCATAGACCTCATCAACGTCATTGTATCACCCACTGAAAGCTTGAAATGACAAGATATGAACTTCTCTCCATCGCAATCGATCGTTGATGATACGGTTAGCTCTTGCAAGCACCTTCGCCAGAGGCCAAATGTCAAGCACACCATACATGTACATTCACTGAACAGCAGCTCTGCCTTCATGAACAGAACGATTATCCGGGTGGGCGGGCCGTTCCGCCGGCACTCCGAGATTCTCGGTCAGATCTGCCATCAGCTTCACTCAAACTCCGTTTTCAAATCCCAGTTACTCTATACCATTGGATCATTCGAAGCGCAGGAGTGAGAACTGCCGAACGATCATATGTCCAACGCTGCCATGCCTGCAGCGCGCTTTCGTATCACACCTGCTCGCTCTGCAACCGACTTGGAAACAGCTTTGCATCTCTTCGAAGCCTACGCTGAAAGTCTCAGTGTTGACCTCACCTTCCAAGACTTCGAAGCGGAGAAAGCAAATTTACCAGGCAAATATGCTCCGCCCTCTGGGGAGCTTCTTCTGGCATGGAACACAGCAGGCCAGCCACTGGGCTGCATTGCCCTCAAGCCTACGGCTATCGAACACTGTTGCGAGATGAAGCGACTTTACGTTCTCCCACAGGGGCGGGGTCTGGGTCTGGGCAAAGCGCTGGTCGATGCGGTGGTCAATGAGGCGAAGCAGAAAGAGTACACACGAATGCGCCTGGATACGCTTCCAACCATGGTGCAAGCTATTTTCTTGTATGAAAATGTAGGATTCAAGGAGATTGACGCCTACTATTACAACCCACATCCAAACGTGGTTTTCATGGAGCTGTCTCTGAGACCTCAGTGATCCCAATGCCCAGTCGAGCTATTTTCCAAACTCGAGAACCTCTTCAACTAGAAAGCTTACAACTATTACGGACGGACGTGGAGTAGCACTGATTGAGTCAGATCAAGGACCTTCCTATTGTCAGCTTTCTTCTGCACAATCTCCACTTGGCAACGTCGAACCGTCTCGTTGTCACTATCAGTTGAGGCTTACGCAGTATTTGCATACACGGTTACCATTTGGTGGCGATGAAGATGAACTTGACCGAGGCGATAGGCAATTAGCCGGTGGGCATTCATGCTGTATTCTCTCCCTTTCATGGAGATTCCAATCGCGTCCATGTAGGCTTGTTCACTCAACTCCGACTGGGTTCACAATGAGTAGCTCAAAGCCTTCCTGGCATTGCTCGGAATTGCTACTCCTGCCGACAATGTGCTTTCCTGGCAGTACCGAAAATATACACTTGGATCTATTGCGGACTTTAACACTGATATCTGCATATCAAGAATCTCTAAGCTGCAATGGCGATCACCAAAGGAGGGCCAACTTCCCTTTTCGCTGGAGCTTTTATTCTACTGTTCATTGCGAGTAATCTTGTGCCGGACCATGTTTTCCGAGCCCGACTTGAGGTCGTTGGCAAGCATGATCCCTTCACAGACAGGCCCGTAGCTATCCCAATCCCACCTGCACCTACTGTTACTGCAGCCAAAGTTGCGATCCCATTTGGATCGAACAGCACCCTTGGACTTGGGAATCTGTTTAGTCCGCTTGGCGTACACAAGCGCTTCACTTGGTAAGCTGTCCCTCTTACAAAGCCCTGATGGCGTACCGTGGATCATTGTTGTTCTGGGTTCTCTGATGTACCCGTACTGCCGGCGGCTCAACAATCTTCGAGGCTTTGTGCGCAGATGGCTTTTCTCGCATTGTAGATCTCGCCCTCAATTGTGCGCTGAGCGCCTGCCTGTGTGGTACATCTCCACATTAGATATCGAGTTCAAGACGGAGACGCAGGAATAATAATTCGGAATCAAATGCTTTTGGAAAACGATCCAAGACCAGCTTCGAAAACTCCTACCAAGCATTCATGGCAAACCACTGATCGACACGTTCTATCAGGGGCGACGCACTGAACGATGGTGCAAAATTGCTTCGAATGCTTCGTTCTGGTCCATTTATCGAAACTCCCTATCTTAAGAAGGAAGATATGACAGTACGGCTACTCTCTCATACATCAAATGCGTTTTCCCGAGCGCTCCTGGAGCTTGACGTAAAGGGTACATTAGGGTCCCGCACACTTAACGGATCGTGAAATTCAACATGGAGAGGGGAGAGGCTGGGTCATCACGAATGGAGACCACATGACGCCACCGGGATACGAAATAGTCTTCGAAGAATTGAAAATTCCCGAAGACGAGGAGAATGTAGAGCGTGACGCAGACCAAAACGTTCGTTTCATCAATTGCAAACGTTCAAACAACGTAAGTCTTCCGTTGCAGTGGGAGAGATCAACGATCAGTTGCTCCGACATGCATTGCAATACGTTGGTCCGAACTAGAAGTATGCTAAATAGACGGATGCACAGAACCCGACGTCTGGTAAAAACTACGCCTTCTACAACGTCAAGGGCAAGACCATCACCTCCGCGAACAACTACAGCCCAATGTTCATGCTCAAGGAGGCAATGGGAGATCAACTCCCACATGACTGGCCCGACATGCTGCCCGACGTCCAGAGATGGTCTGACATTGTCTGGATCCTGTGGGAAGAAATGGCAGGATCCGATGCCGGGAAACTGAAGTACATCGTAAGCCAATATATCCGATCACCCATCTTCGCACCAGCAACCCTCGAAACCAAGAAAATTCTCTTCTCGAAATCAAAGCTTTCAAGCCAACGCTCAAACCCAAGATCTGACTCCCAAAAATGTCACTAGCTAACCACAACCCTCCCTGACAGTTCAAACACGACGTCATCACCGACGAAACCAAACTCATCATGGACCTCGCCATGGACGCCTCCCACGACGCGCTCGAAGCCCCCTGGCCGGGCAAGGCCTTCCGGCTCGGCGACCCCAAGTTCGTGGCGCTGCTGGGGACGCCGCACGGGCGCGGGATCGTCTACTTCCTGACGCAGCATCCGAACCAGCTGCCTGGGAAGATTCTGGAGTCGATTACGGTGTTCACGACGAAGGATTTCGATTATGGGTATCATTTGCTGTTTACGTTGAGTGGGATGGGGAACTGAGGGCTGGATGGCTGGATGGGGTCGGCGTCGGGTTTAGGGTCGAAGGAGTACTGTCTAGGTGGGAGAGTGTGGAGTAGGATAGAGGCAGTTTTGCGATGTAAGAGCATTTATGCGACGGCGTGTGCGACAATGTGAGAGACACAAGGCAGTAGGCCACCCCCATCTACTCGAAACAAGATTTTCTGTATCCAATGGGGACTCTTCCAATCCGAAGGTGTCTGCTTCAGACCACGGAGTATCGGAAATCGCTTTGATCAGACCCTGGAGATTCCGATGCCGACCCCCAAGTGCCCACGAATCCGTCCGCATTGCACACAATAGAGCGCACATGCATCATCGCCAGATCACAGCGCGCAAGGCGGCATAAAGTAGGAGTCCGAACGTACAATAGTGAAGGGCTAACCAATCAAGTCCACCGGATCAGCGCCATCGGCGATAGCGCTGCGTCAGCCCGGTCAGCAACTGATGGTTGAAAAGGTCGAAGAGCAGCGACGGTTTGGACTTGAGCTTCCCACTAAGATCGCAATATCAATCTCGCAGAGGGTGTCTGGTTGCCTTCCCGACGACATACTCAGGTGGCTCGCACCTCGATCGGCTCAGCCGAGTGCGAGACGGCATAGGCAGCACTTTCCGCCAAGGCAGCATGATTTGGGAGCTTTTCGAATCATCTTCTCTATCTAGACTCTATGATGCCAATATGGACAGTATTAGACGGACATGAAATGGCCGATAGACATGCACCCCGTCCGATACGATTATCACTATGCAAGACCCCTGTACAACATCTATGAAGCGTTCGATGAGCTAGTCCTCTTCCTCTGGGATTGTATCCTTTCCTTTCGTCGACCCAGCCTCGAGTAGCTCAATCATCCGGTTCGTCATCTTCGCCTGCAGCGGCAGCGGTGGAGCAGAAAATAAGAACCCCCGCGTGTTCCAGGTCAGGTTCTCAACAGTCGCTGCGTGCCCGGTCATATAGCCGCCTGAATGCCCGAAAGCTTCGAAGAAGGATCCCACAACCACAGTCCGGACGTCGCACTTGAATGGCTTGAAGGTATCCTTGAGGAAGTCCATACCATGGCGGTGCTCCATCAGGTCAAGATATCCCAGCGAGCGGGGTCCGATCTTCCCCATGCCTTTCCGATCGTCCAGGAACATTGTCATGCTGCTGATTTTCTTACCTCGAAGTGTGATTTCTCGGCAGAGTGATTGGAGGTCGAGAATCTTGCCACCGTTGACAGTTTGAAGGTATATGGTTAGGTGGAACCTGGATGCACTGACCATGCTCAATAGTTCAGGGACTTGGGAGACATTGTCGTAAAAGCAGATCTGGACGCGCTTGTTGGATTTGTGCATCCTGACGCCATCGATGACGCTCTTCGTCGCTTGAGAATCGATAAAGACCAAGTGCTTCGTCTTTGATGACGCAAGCGGGACCACACTTGCCAGAATGCTTGTGCCGATCCCAAGCTCGGTGTCGGACCAGATCATGCCTGTAAGTGGTAAGCAGTGTGTTCAGGTAGAAGATGCTGCGTGACTCGAGCCTACCCTTAGTAGTGCCCGACTGTTTGTTAACTGAAGGGTACATTTTCCCTAACCGCTGCTCCAAGGCAACGAATATGTCAAAGGTCCCCCAGAACCACCTGGCAGAGCCAGGTCCTACGCTGTAGCGCTGCAAGCCTTCGATCGCAGCCGCTTTTACCTCTGGCTCGGCGCCATGTTGATGAGTGATGGTAGGTTCATAGGATTGGAGAGACCTGATGTATTCGAGAAGCTCGGCGTCGACAGCTCGGGATTGGCTCGCGGCAACCGGAGATTTGAGATCTTGTCTGTCCAGAAGGCTTTCGTCAATTTCGATGTGTCTCGCCCCGTTAACCTTGATCTTCAGGCTTGCACTAATCGTTGTCCTAAGTAGGCGGTAAATATCGGGCCATGTGGTGCTAGCAAAGATACATAGCCGGATTCGGCAACCCCTGGTTGGGAGGTTAGTATTAACGAGCTTTGACTAGATTTCGCCACCATTCATGCTTCTCACCACATAGGCGTCGCTGGAGGCACTCCTCCTATCGTAGCCATACCATCGTCCATTGCCTCTTTGAAAAACAATTTTATCTGTCGCACGGTTCCTATGATCGTGATCAGCATCGTTTGTCTTGGTTTTCTCGGAAATGGAATGCGGCTGTTTTAGCCTGGACTGTAAACATAAAGCTGACTTACCCACTGGGAAACAAATCATGGGCGATCCTGGTGCCGCAAGGACTCGGAGACCAGCTTCCTTGAGTTTGCTAGCTACGTATTCCGACTTCTCCAGGACGATCCGCATTCTCTCTTCGACTAATCTAGGTTTCTTCAAAATGCTCAGGAAGCGTAGAAGCACTATTGTGGGCAATGATTCTACCCCTTGCGAAGCGAGCATCTGGCTTTGTTCCAGGAGTGCTTCAGCGTGTACGCCATTTGCCAAAGCAAAACCACCAGTACTGCTGACGCCTTTTGAGAATGTGAAAGTCATCAGGTCTGCCCCGTTGTAGGGACAATCATAGCCAAGGTCCTGCCAGCGATTGAAAGTCCCACGTCCTGCGGAACCTATTGACATGAACGAGTGTGCTTCGTCAACCAGCAAAGTAAATCCATAGATGTTTTTCAGAGCCAGGATTGCTGGCGCGGGCGACATGGAGCCTTCCATACTGCACTTGAATCAGTCTCATCGCCGCAGTACGGCCAATCATGCCCGGAAGCGGTAGACCAACCTATAGATCCCTTCTACAGCTACACATACGAAAGCGGACGGTGCCTGTTCTCGGTACATCCGAAGCTTGAATTCGAGGTCTCCGATATCGTTGTGATGGAATTTATGAACGGTGGCGGCTTTTTGGTAGAAGCATCCTGTGAGCATCGAACTGTGGGAATCGCCATCGGTGAGGAAGACCATCTGGCGGCCCTGCGCCTTAGCAACATTGGCAATCGATTCAAATGCAACCAAATTTGCGCCGAACCCAGAGGGAGCTGTTACACAAGCATCAAATCCCATGAATTCGGCGCATGTTCTCCTCAGTCGTTCCTCTAGAGCTGGTGGAGCTGGGCACCATGGGAGCGTCAGGATGGCTGTTTTCATAACGTTTGCCATGTCGTGCTCGAGTATCGAAAAGCCCGCATAATTACTGGACGCGCAGTTGACGACCTCTTTTTCGGGATACACTGTCAAGTCCTCACGTAGTTCCCAATGGGCATCCAACTTAGGGACACTCCGAACCATCATTCGATTGTGCGAAGCCGATGTCACGAGCCGTGGATAAGTGCGTCCCGCTGGAATATACTGGAGCTGGGTTGGCTCTGCAAAGAACGCCATGATCCAGAAGAGGGACTTACGAAATAGTGTGTCATGAAATCTGAGGACAGCAGTGGGCGGTACCAACTCCGCGATTTCAAATCTCTCCAAACCTGCTGGAAAAACACGGCAAACATCCAGACAACGAAAAGGACAATTTGGGTATATGTTACGGGTGGCTCAATCGCTCGGACGAGATTCACAGCAGTCTTCGCCGCAGCAGCTGGAATCTCCGACATCTTGGAAGCCTCAAAATCATGTTGAGCGGGCAGGATTGCTTCACTCGAAAGGGGCCTTTCGTTCAGAACCTCTGGCGTCTTTGGAGGTGTCGGCGCATTGAGGTGCGCCCGTAGTAGAGGATGGTCGAGGAACTCCAGTCTGGACTCTGTCGAGTCAGGGTCTTCTATCGGCGGCGTGGCCGGGAGTGTCGGACTATGTGGGGAAGCCATAGTATGGAGTGAAGGTTGCTAAGAAGCTCAAGAAAGACGGGGGCGCTGCTTAAAGACCTTTTGATAACATGTGGCAATACAAGCGAGCCTGAGGTGGAGTACAGGAGCGGAGGCTGATCTGGGTCGTGTTGATCATGCAGCAAAGCGTGCAGACGATTGCTTATGATTCTGCAGCGGGATGATGATGTGGTTACGATATGCGTGTATTACTTGGTGGTGTTAGAAGAAGGAGATTGCCAGAGCAATTAAACGCGACCGCTGCCAATCTCAATTTCGATTAATCGCGCTTGCCGGCAGCGCTTACCGGCCAATCAGATCACGGTATCTCGCCACCTGCAGCCCTGACCGTCTTGATGCACTCAAAGCCAACGAAAATCGAAGTGCGCAGGGATCGCAGGGTGTCAAGAGACAATCGGTGAGCGGGTCGTCCATCCGTCCCTGCTGACGCCAACGTGACGGTTCAGCTACAATAGCGTCACCCCACAGGAAATGACATGCATGGCGCGCTGAAGGAGTATCTTACCTACCTAGACCTCACGTGACCGTGCTCTCATTGGCAATCAAATATTCCATCCCCTGACTAAGGTAAGGTAAAGGGCTTCTGAGATCATCCCGCGTCCAGGCCCGAGAGATGCTCCGGCCGCTGAGTAATCTGGGGTCTTAGTTTCACATGCACTTATCCGCCGGACCTGAACCAAATCTCTGGCTCCCGACTGGGTTCCAAGAATACGATAAGACACAACGTGCCACTTGCATGCCGCCTTGCACATTGCAGATTGCAGACTGCAGCGTGCGGGCAGAATTTTCCGCTCCGATTCTATTCGCGTCATCCTCGCATTTGACATCGATTGCTCGAACAGGGTCGGCAGCCACGTATGCTCGAAGCAGAACCCATTGCTGTATCGTGCACATCAGGGGCACGTCCATATTCTCAAGGGTCGAAGCTCGGGCGGGATCTGGGAATGTTGTACAGCTTCTGGTTGCCTGCTATTTCAGCTTCGGAGGATACGTATCACTGGAGACTAAATTAAGGTATTCCGTAGTAGGCCAATCAACCCTGCTCATCCGTAAAAGGAGTCAATCGAATTTCCCGGGCCAATCACGTAGTACCACACCTCTAATTACACCGAATCTGCCAAGAAGTGGCGATTCCAACGATTTAATTGGGCTAGCATCGAAATTCAACTACTTTAACTTCTAGGGTTGCGTCAGGGGTACTTAGATTTCTCATATAAACTATTTTGTACTACACAGTCCCGGCGACATTCTCTCGTTGCTGTTTTTCCTTGAGTAACATCAAGTCGAGCCTGCCGTTTGCTCGACATGCCCCGCGATCAGCGCGACGAGGTCGGGCATTATATAGACGCCACCTTGACCAATGGCCACAGCAATGGGCACCACAACGGTCCGACCTATGACGGTTTTACTAACGGCGATACCAACGCCCACACTAATACTCATGTCAATGGATACACGAACGGTAATTCAAATAGTAATACCAACGACCGGCTCAATGGCAATGGTCGCCTGTCTGCTGCAAGGCAACTAGATAGTAAATTGACCAGCTACACCAGTGGACGCACCAAACATGCCACTCCGCGTGTCATACAAACGGAGAGTATGCCCATCGCTATAATAGGCATGGGTTGTAGATTCCCCGGCGATACCACAAGTCCAGAAAAACTGTGGAGATTGTGTACGCAAGCTCGAAGTGCTTGGTCGGAGATTCCACAAGACCGCTATAATCAAAAGGCCTTTTTCCATCCAGACGGCGAGAGCAAAGGCACTGTAAGCGTTTACGAGCACTTTTAGCTACAACAAAATTGACATTCCGCCAGGCAAATGTCGATGGAGGTCACTTCTTGACGGAAGATATTTCGTTATTTGACGCGCCATTCTTCAATATCACCCCAGAAGAAGCCAAAGCCATGGATCCGCAATTACGGCTCCAATTAGAAACCAGCTACGAAGCTTTGGAAAGCGCCGGGCTACCGCTTGAGAAGATCGCCGGTAGTCAAACCTCAGTCTACGGCAGTCTCTTTACTAGGGATTACCAGGACAGCATTATGCGCGATACTGAGATTATGCCCCGATACTTTGTTACGGGCAATGGCACAGCGATGTTGTCCAATCGTCTTTCCTACTTTTATGACTTCAAGGGCCCTAGTCTTACGGTCGACACGGGATGTTCTACCAGTCTAGTGGCGTTGCACCTTGCATGCCAAAGCCTTCGTACGGGAGAAGCCACAATGTCGCTGGTCGGCGGGTCGAACGTCATCTTGAATCCTGACATGCTGATAGGGTTGAGCAACATGGGGTTAGTCAAATTTTCAGTCCAGCAGAGGAATCACTAATCAGCTTGACCTAGATTTCTTGGACCGGGCGGCAGGTCATACGCATTCGATCACCGCGGCGAGGGATACGGACGTGGCGAAGGTGCAGCATGTTTAGTGATCAAACCTCTAGAAGATGCCTTGCGGGATAACGACCCCATCCGAGCTGTGATCAGAGAAACGGCGGTCAACTCAGATGGTCTCACCAAAGGAGTTACCATGCCAAGTCAAGAGGCCCACGAAGCTCTAATTCGTTCGGCCTACAGGAACGCCGGCCTTGATCCTGCGGAAACCGGCTATGTCGAGGCTCACGGCACAGGTACCAAGACCGGTGATCCTTTGGAGATGGGTGCCATAAGTTCTGTTTTTGCGCAGAGCCGAACTGTTGAAGCGCCGCTCTATGTCGGTTCTGTCAAGACCAATGTCGGACATTTGGAAGCAGCAAGTGGTCTCGCTGGCGTGATCAAGGCTGCGATGGCTGTTGAGCGAGCAATCATCCCACCGAATATCAACTTTGAGAAGCAGAACGAGAAGCTTAGTCTCGAGACAAAGAACGTGAAGGTGAGAGTTGCCCCCCAGTATTGGATGTCCATGACCCTGATTGAGCGTCGAAAGATACCCCAAATTCCTACGACCTGGCCAACGGATGGCGTCCGACGAGCTTCGGTCAACAGTCTGGGCTATGGTGGCACTAACGCGCATATCATCCTGGAAAACGTAGAAAACTTATCTAACACCATGGCTGCCTCGGCTGCTGTTAAACATCCTAATGGCTCTCACCCCCATGAGCAGAGCCCGAATATGCCGCTGGTGAAGGATTCACCTTCGAACGAGACTGACGGCAGCGACACAGGACTGAACCTCGCTCACCAAAACGGATACGAATTGAAGCTTCAAAGGTTACAGGCTCTGCAGCAGACTTGGGAGAGTTCTGACAGACCAATGATTTTCCAGCTCAGTGCTAAGCAGGAGGATGTGGCTCAACAAATGAAAGCCAACTTGACCAGATACCTGCAGACGCGACAGGAGAGCAATGAACGATCATTCCTTGACAATCTTGCTTATACGCTTGGTCAACGCCGCTCCGCGCACCCGTGGAGTCAGCCTGTTCGAGCTGGCTCGATCTCCGAATTGATCAAGGGCCTTGAGGACCCGAGTGCCAAACCCATCAGATCCTCCAAGGCTCCCCGTCTAGGTTTTGTATTTACTGGACAGGGCGCGCAATGGGCCCAGATGGGCAAGGAATTAACTTCCGCCTATCCCATCTTCAAGGACACATTAGACGAAGCTGATCGGTACCTGCTTACCCTTGGCTGCTCTTGGTCTCTCAAAGGTATGAACTAGGCGCTGAGTGTCGTAAACCGAGTGCTGATAACAATAGATGAGCTTGCTCGAGATACGAAGACGAGCCAAGTGGGTACGGCGAAAATCAGCCAGCCGCTGTGCACTGCGGTTCAGATTGGTCTTGTTAGAGTGTTGAGGTCGTGGGGCATCATTCCTAGCGCGGTGACCGGTCACTCTAGCGGTGAAATCGCGGCCGGATACGCTTCTGGTGCGATAGACCTTGAGTTTGCGATGGCCATCGCGTACTTCCGTGGTCTCGTTGCCGTCGAGCTTCAGAAGAAGTTTTCCAATGTGCGTGGCGGCATGCTTGCTGTGGGATTATCGCAGGAAGAAACCGAGAAGTATATCCAGAGGGTGACACGGGGAGATGTCATGGTAGCCTGCGTCAACAGTCCCGCAAGCGTCACTGTGTCTGGGGATGTTGCCGGCTTGGACGAACTTCAGCCACTAATTGAGGCCGATAGAGCTTTTGCGCGCAGGCTGAACGTCGATGTAGCCTATCATTCCCACCACATGGAACCCGCGGCGGACTATTACTCGGAGTGCCTTCGAGGCTACGAGCCGACGGGCGAATTCGGGGACATTGTCTTCTCCTCTTCTGTCACTGGTGGTCGGATCTCGTCCGCCAAAGAGCTCCATCCTGGACACTGGGTTCGCAATATTGTTCAACCGGTCCTTTTCAACGATTCTCTGCTCAATCTGTGCGTCGACGCCCCATCTAGTGATGCCACACCGTCCGTAGATCTGTTGATCGAAGTTGGGCCGCATAGTGCCCTAGCCGGCCCTATCCGCCAGATTATGAAGTGCCAGCAGCTCAAGGACTTGAAGATCCCCTATTCATCTTGCCTGGTGAGGAAGGAAAACGCTGTGGAAACCATGCAATCATTAGCCGGTCTGTTATTGAGCAAGGGCTATCCTGTCGATCTCAGCCAAGTCAACTTTCCGATAACGACGGACAATCTACAAGCGCTTCCCGATCTACCTTCTTATCCTTGGAATCACAAAGTGCGTCATTGGCATGAGTCTCGGTTGAATAAACGGCATCGACTAAGACGCCATCCCCGCCATGACCTCCTTGGGCTTCCAACAGTGGAATCAAATCCTCTGGCACCATCGTGGCGCCACTTCGTCCGCCTTGCCGAGCTGCCTTGGGTGAGCGACCATGTGGTCCAATCGAGCGTCCTGTACCCCGCTGCTGGCTATATTTGTATGGTAATTGAGGCCGTTCGCCAAAGCTCTGCGACCAAGCTCTCCGGCTACCGGCTACGTGATGTAGATATTCTCAAGGCCCTCGTCGTGCCGAATACTTCGGATGGAGTTGAGTTGCATCTGTCACTTCGTTCTTCTTCAGACAGACTACCCGGGGCAGGCAACTGGCAGGAATTCCACGTCTACTCTATCGATGAGGACGATCAGTGGAGCGAACATTGCCAAGGGTTCATCTCATCAATGCCCAAAGCCCCCAAGGCAGGCACTCCCTCAAAGTTCCGAGACCACGATCGCACGTGCGCCAAATCTCTGAAGCCGGATCTGGTTTACCAAGGTCTTCGCAAAGTTGGTATCAATCACGGACCAGCGTTTCAGAATCTGACTGAGATCGCTACCGCGCCCGGCAAATCTCGTGGCGTGGTGACAGTTGGTGATATGGTTTCTCTCATGCCTAACAAGTGGCAACATGACCACGTTCTGCATCCTACGACGCTTGACGCAGTCTTCGTTGCAATCTATCCTGCCTTTTCAGGAGACAGCATGGAACACGAGACAGCTATGGTACCTAAGTTTTTCAAGTCCATTACTATCTCCAGCTGTGTGAACAGTACTGTCGCCCATCAATTTGATGTCCGCACCACCGTTGGACGTAAGAACCTCCAGTCCGTGGACGCTTCGATCTGTGTGAGTGATCTTGGCCAAGATTCAGCGCCAGTTATTGAAATAGACGGCTTTGTGTGCACATCAGTTGGCATTAACGCGGCGGAAGAAAAGGCAGTCGAGGCCACGAAATTGTGTTTCGGTTTGCGATGGGAGCACGACATTTCATTCATGCAATCCGAAGATTTTCACCGTCTCTTCAAAGTCGATCGTGGGCCTCCAGAAGCCATCGTTGACTCGGACCTACAGCACGCAAGCTTCCTCGTTATCAAGGACACCATCGAAGCAATGACCACTTCGGACAAAGAGGGCCTGACCCCTCACCACAAGGCCATGTATGAGTGGATGAAGACGCAATACGACCTTGGGCAGCAAGGGAAATTGGACCTTCAGACTCCCGAGTGGCTCCAAACCAGGCCGGCTATGAAGCAACACCTTTTCAAGAAGGTCGAAGAAGCAAGTGTGAATGGCAAGTTACTGCTCCGAGTTGGTCGTAATCTGCTTTACATCTTCCGGAAAGAAGCCGATGCTCTGGATGTCATGATGGAAGAGAAATTGCTCCATACGTATTATGGCAACGCGATTGGGTTAGACCGCATCTACACACAGACGGCTGCCATTATCGACCGATTTGCTCACAAGAATCCGAGTGCGAAAATCTTGGAGATCGGCGCCGGCACTGGTGGTTTGACACTTCCTGTTCTTCAAGCTCTGAGTGGAAATACGGGCATCAACCCCCGCTTTAGCAATTATGACTACACAGACATATCTGCTGGCTTCTTCGAGACTGCAAAAGGGAAGTTTAGCGAGTGGTCTGACCTTATGAGCTTTAAGAAGTTCGATGTAGAAAGCGATGCAGCAGCTCAAGGAGTGCAAACTGGTACGTATGATCTCATTGTGGCTTGCGATGTTTTGCACGCTACGAGATCTATGGATGTTACAATGGCAAACGTACGGAAATTACTGAAGCCGGACGGATATGTCCTGATTGTGGAGGGTACCCGAGACACACCGCATTGCTCGCTGATCTTTGGGACCTTACCAGGATGGTGGTTAGGTATGTACATGTATCAAGCTAGACCCACGTCGTGCCATCTAACATCGTCTTCAGGCCAAGAGGAAGCGCGCCGACTAAGTCCGAAGCTTACAGTTGAGTCATGGAGGGCATTGCTCAAGAGAACTGGCTTCAATGATTTTGCCGCATGCCTGCAGGATCACCCAGCCGGATCTAGTCACATTTACAGCGCAATGCTCGCCAAGGTCAGTTCTGGGGCTCCACAGTTAGAATACCCTCCGGTTTCCATAGTCCATGGCGAATCTGTTCCCCCATCCGCATGGCTGGAAGAATTGAAGGCAGGAATTGCGGCCATAACCGGTCAAGAGCCAAGCCTTGGATCACTGGAGAATCATAACATCCATGGTAAAGTCTGTATTTTCCTTGGAGAGATTGATCAATGCATCCTAGCCCATCTCGGAGCAGAGGAATACCTCCAGATCAGAAGATTTCTGGGCTCGGCGAAGGGCGTGTTGTGGGTGTCTCGTGGGGGTGCCATGGAAGCCAAGATACCAGAAGCCAGCATGATTACAGGTCTCCTCCGAACTCTGAGAGCCGAGAATAGTGGTACGAGATACACAACCTTGGATCTTGACGCGCGTACGGACCTCCCGACCTTTTCTCCCAGAGCTTTGAATGCTATTATCGATACGTTCAAGGCTACATTCAATTACGATCTTGAGGAGACAGACTTGGAATATGCAGAGCGGGACGGTCTGATTCACATCCCACGCATTCTGGAGGATCGGATCAGTAACGACGCGCTTCTTTCAATTTCACAGCCGGCAGTGCCAACAGAGCAGCCATTCTACCGAGATGGCCGTCCATTGCGCATGCATATTGGTACCCCAGGTATGTTAGATACACTACGATTTGAGGATGATGCGTCCTTCAACGAGCCCCTCCCGGGCGACTTTGTCGAGGTCGAACCAAAAGCTTTTGGACTCAATTTCCGCGACGTCATGGTTGCTATGGGTCAGCTGAACGAGACTGTAATGGGTTATGAATGCAGCGGTGTCATCACGAGAGTGGGTGCTAACATCACCGATTTCAATGTTGGTGATCACGTCTGCACGATGACAAAGGGCCACTACGCGAATTACATTCGTCTGCCAGGTGCAATTGTCGGTCATGTACCCCAAGATATGCCCTTTGAGAAAGCGGCTTCCTTACCGATGGTTTTCTGTACCGCCTATTATGCACTCTATGATATCGGACGCCTCGAGAAAGACGAGACTGTGTTGATCCATGCCGCGGCAGGCGGTGTTGGTCAAGCAGCGATCATGCTAGCACGGCTGGCAGGAGCCAAGATCTTTGTTACCGCTGGCACCAATGAAAAGCGGGCTTTCCTTACAGATACATATGGCATTCCTCCCGAGCACATCTTCTCTAGCAGGGACATTTCTTTCGCGAAAGGATTAATGGCGGCCACTGATGGCAAAGGTGTCGACGTTGTGCTCAATTGTCTCGCGGGAGAGTTGCTTCAAGAGACCTGGAACTGCGTTGGCGAGCTTGGGCGATTCGTTGAGATCGGAAAGCGGGATCTCGAACTCAACAACCGACTTGAGATGGCTCCGTTTGTCCGAAGTGTCTCGTTCACAGCTGTGGACCTGACATACTTACTCAGAAGCCGGCATCGGGTCATTTCCCGCATTCTGCGGCATGTCATGGAGCTGTTGAGCCAAGACGCCATTCAAGCTGTGCAACCTATCACTGTCTACCCAATCTCCGAGATAGATCGTGCTTTCCGTCTCATGCAAGCTGGAAAGCATCAAGGGAAAGTGGTCATTCAGCCAAATCCTGGAGACGCAGTCATGGTGAGATCCTTCGAGTCCATCAGTTGATGCAGACACACTGATATTCTCCAGGTACTCAAAGCAGCGAACGCGTCTCTCTTCAAAGCGGATGCCTCTTACATGATTGTGGGCGGACTTGGCGGTATAGGACGATCCATTTCCCGATGGATGGTGAACAGAGGTGCCAAGAATCTTGTCCTGGTGTCTCGATCCGCCGAGACACAACCAAATGTGCAACAACTCACCAGCGAGCTCAAAAAAGCTGGCTGTAGAGTTGCAGTATATAGCTGCGACGTTGCTGACATAGCACAATTTGTCCAGATGCTTCAAAAAGTTGGTCAAGCAATGCCACCGATCCGGGGTGTCATCCAAGGTGCCATGGTTCTCAAAGTATGTATCGCTGCATTTTACGAATGATTGTTGCTCTTCACTAATGGGTTCTAGGACTGTGTGTTTGAATACATGCCGTACGAAGGATACCAAGCAGCTCTTCGTCCCAAGGTCCAAGGAACTTGGAACCTCCATAACGAGCTATCTAAGAAAGATCTGGATTTCTTCGTTATGCTCTCGTCAGTCGTTGGGGTCGCTGGCAACCCCAGCCAAGCCAATTACGGGGCTGCCGGAACATTTCTTGACGCTATGGCGAGCTTTCGGGCGGCTCAGGGACTACCTGCAGTGTCCTTGGACTTCGGCATGATACAGTCCGTGGGCTACGTGGCCGAGAATGATGCCGTCGCCGAGCGTCTGAAGAAAATGGGTCACCAAGCAATTAGTGAACCGGAGATGCTGGCTCTGGTACAGATGGCCATCGAGAAACCGTTTGGCCAGCACAACCAAAACCAAATCATCACTGGTCTCCAGTCCGGCGTAGGAAATTCGTCTCGCGATAAGGATCTCAAATTCATGGCGTTGAGGCTTCAGAACCGCGCACTGAACGCCGGACAAAGCAACAAAGACGGCAGAGGCAGTCTCTCCGACGCTTTGACGAGCGCAAAGGTCTTGCCGGAGGCGATCGAGGTAATCACCAAGGCCATCGCGACCAAGCTCTCGGAGGATTTCATGATCCCCGCCGATGATATTGACCCAGCGCGACCGGTTTCCTCTTTCGGCGTTGACTCACTCGTGGCGGTAGAGCTGAGAAACTGGTTACTGAGCCAGTCCAAGGCCGAAGTGTCTGTGTTCGACGTGGTGCAGAGCAAGTCGCTCACGGCTCTCTCTACGCAAATTGCTCAGAGAAGCAAGTATGTCAGCGCAAGCCTGAAGGGCACTCCTGACGCCCAGGCTCCAGCGCAAGAATAATGGGGGGAGGTTTGCAGCATTTAGCGTCGGTTGTACGATCACGGTGTCTTGGGTTGCGAGGGCTATTCATATAGAGCGGAGTGTTGGGCGGTTATAGCGATTAGACCAGATCAGTTCCCTTGCGACATTCATACAAATGCATTATCGTTAAAGAACCATCATGCACTACCTTAGAGAGTGTTCTGTCGCCAAGGAGTATTTAATCGACACCTCTCTTGGAACGAAGATGCAAAATTACTATGCATTTCATCCAAGGAGATGCGCTGATGCAATGCTCTGCCTGGAGATGACTAAACTATGTAATAATAGGAGCTGAAGCTCCCAATTGGCTATGCTTCCTTCCCCATGATCTTGCACGACCGCGCAACATGCCGCCGCCCTGTGTAGCACAGCCGGCGAATGAGACATCAGATATATGGTATGACGCTCTCTGAACTCGGTCGTTAAGATTACATAAAGCTCTGTGAGAATTTCGTGCTGCGTCAAGATTCTTGTACTGGGATAGCATGATGGTTTTGCTTGTCTAAAATGTTGACTGGACGATTTGACGGTTTCATACTGGACCTTCTAAAAGCAATCGAAAGTCTGCTGTCGAGGTCTATTTGGCGAGATATAGGCTTACTAAAATCTTGGTTCACATAGTAAATCTTATTGGTTTAGGAAACCGCCACAACACCAGGCTACATGAGAGCAACCAAGGGCCCGTCCTCAGGAATTGCGACTACTAGCAATATTCCTGGTAGGGATCACGTCGTCGAGATGAGTACACTCTGTTTGGGCCAGGCCCTGGTGCCACGAAATGTCATGCCGTTTCTTTCACCTACAATTACCTTCGTTAGGTGTCGCCATAAAGTACGCTATACAGACTGACTGTTTACCTCTTCAGCAATGAGTGATCACTAGTCGATCAGACCAACGTCATCTTGTCAATACAGTCTCGAAGTGCCAAAGAACGAGTGCTCTTGAAGCTTAAAAGAACCGAAACCAGAACGTTTTATTTCAGTCAAACCATGCCTCACGCAACCCGTTATAATTGACGGCCACGTCACCATTCTTCGGAGTGAACAAGGTTCCATCTCCTGAGATTGCAGACATCCGGAAATAATCACAGTTCAACCAATCTTGGGGAAGGAAGAAGTGGCGTTTGACAGTAGCTTCCGTGCTGCTTTTGTCGAGAGACCACGAGCATATCCACGATTCCTTATCGAGAAACACTAAGACATCTCCAGATTCTGTTCCTGCTAAAGAGCCTCTTCGGGCGCTCGGCGCGACGAGGCCAACGAGGCTTTCGATGCGATCACCGACTGCTGGGGGCAAAGCGCCAGGTTTGATAGGCCTGGTCTCTACCATGGATGGCGACATCGGAAGATGCGATGATGAAACAAGTATTACTCGAGTTTCCCGCCAATGGCCGGCAGAGATCTTGGACGTTTGCAAAAGTATCTGTGACCCATCGGAGGTTGATAGAACCTTGCTGATTGAGTCACCATTCTCTTGATTCATTGGCGAATCCTCGTCTGGAATGCTGAGGCCTCGGATGTCGAGGTCGACTTTCGTCGAGCGATGTCTACACAAGCAGTTGGAGCCAGATGTTCCCATTCATAGATCGTTAGTTTGTTACTTCGAATTGGAGTACTAGAGCATCTTCTAGCGGATGATGGGTCCAGCGAGAAGACTTAGTCAAAGAAGATCGACTTTCGACCATTGATTTAGCGCTTAGCGACCATAGCTCGTACGTCTCTTCTGTAACGACAAGCAGGTAACCAGAGCAGGGGCTGAGCAGGAGCTGGTGGACACTCCTCCCAATATTAACCTCGAGAATGAGCTGCAATCCTTCGAAGGCTGTTGATACTTCCATCCACCAGACGCTGGCCCTGCCACCTAGGTCCGCAGTAGCCAGGACGGTCCCGTCCTTACTCCACACAGCGTGTTCTACAGGCAGAAAAGCCCTTGATAGTTCTGTGGCGTGCTTCTCGCCTTGTTTATGGACTCGCGTATAGCCAGCATCGTCACCCACGCAATAGATAGAGCTTTGGGGGTTGACAGCAAGCGCTGTAACTAGAGGCAACATCTCGCTCGACGCTTCTGAAGCTTGGGGAAATCCACCCAGCGTACTTGACGTGTCGCTAGCCTCATCATCCGTTTCGGCAAGGCGGATCAGAGCATTCGGCTCCCATATGTGACAGAAGGAGTCTCTGAGATCATAGACTCGGCATCCGCTGGGACTAATTGCCAGATCTGTAACAGGTACATGACACGAGAGCGAGTAAATGAGGGCGAAGTGGTGGAAGTTCCAGATGCGCAACGTGCCGTCAACACTGCTCGTTACGAAGACATTTCCGTTCGGGCTACATTGAATATCAGCCGCGACAGTCTGCAGCTCTTGGCTATCTGAGTCCACAGGATGCCACTTGAAGATACAACCGTCGACATAGAGGCCCAGAACATGACCTGTAACCGGGTTCCAGCATATCGGGCCCATGTCTGTCCACAGATCCTGGCTTCTTTTCGTCCTGTCTGTGAGGCGTTCGCAAAAACCCACGACTCCGGGCGGATCAATCGCCCAGACGACGAGAGGCAAGCCACGATACGCAATTGCAACTTGGCGGCCGTCTACGCTGTAAGCTACTCTGCGAGGCGAATTGTAGTTTTTGCCGTTGAAATGGTCACCTCCTGGGTTGGCTTCAACCATAGTCCAGCCTCCATCGCAAGCCCCTAGAATTGCTCTTCTAATTCCCCGGTCATCCGAGCACGAGACTATCACATCTTCGTGGCTCAAAAAAGATATAGCCAGCGCCTTAGCGTTTCGGGGATTTTTGAAGGCATATAGTTGGTCTCCGCATCTCACATCCCATATCTTCGTCGTGAGAAAGCCATATGTGACCAGTTTGTGCCACGCGAGGTCGAATGCAAAGCAGAGAACGCGTTCGTTGTGTCGAAATCTGCGTACTTCCTCGCAAGTCGCAGTGTGGTACAAAGTCAATGTTCCGCTTGACGTCAGGATCGCGAAGAATCCATCGCCGCATTCTACCTTTAACGGTTGCGTATCCCTATCTATATGGATTTTCGCTAAACAATCGTCCCAATCAGTGTCGGTAATGCCAGTGACCTCCAATGAGCCCGGCAATCTTTTAGGTCCAAATTGACGATACATCATCGACCTGTGGGGACAGAAAGCTGGGATCAGCTTGTATATCGACCGTGGGTGTCTCAATATTTTTACTCTAAATTTTCCGAGCACTTTGATGAGGTCAGTAGCCCAAGACTCAAGGCATTCTTTCTCATGTAGGCGTTGAGTCAATGGACTGTTTTCAGCAACAATCCTTGCTTGTTTTGCCAGGTAGGAGCTCATACTCTGTGAGCTTTGTATAAGGCATCGAAGTTGGCCAGTAAGCGCGAGCATGTGTATCCAGGTCAGTACCGTTGGTCCTTGGAAGAAGCTCGCAAGCATTATTGTCTGCAAATGGTCTAGGGAGACGGCGCTTAAGGCGAGATGGTAAAACCACGAATTGGAGGCGTACAGCACGAAAGGTTGGCTGGATAATTGGTCGGACCGCAATCGCTGACTAGAGCTCGACAGTGCTGCGAGACACTTTTGGAACAGCTCGCGATGCGCGATTCGAGGAATGACTGAGTACTCGAGGCCTGGAGTCTTGGTTAAGTATTCCCGCGCTGTCTGATGAACCATTGTAATGTGGCCCTTCTTGTCGATCGTAACGAATCCTCCGCAGACTTGAATGACTGTATGCTCCAGGTTTAGCACATTTGAGTACTCGGGTACCAGCGCATGAGAAAGCTCGTCGACCGTTAAAGGCCGACGTGAACAAGCTGCCCAAGTCAAGATGATTTTCGTCAGCCCTCGGTCTCTGGGATGGGAATTGACAACAAGGGTCGATTCCATCCGTCGATACAAGGGTTCTAACTCTGCAGGCAACTCATCCAACGTCTCTTCAATAGCAGCTTCTGTGTGACATTGAGCGACGTTTTTCAGCACAAGATGCACCCACAAGAAGTTACCATCAGCTCTCTCTAATATCTTTTGACTAACTCGTGCCTTGAATGCTGGCCGTCCTGGGACATACTCCATCTCTGCTGTGACATATTGCTGGAGATCGCTTGCAGCTTTGTTCACAGACAAGGTTGCTACTTTTACGCTTTCCGCCATTCGTTGTATCTGGATGGAGAGCGTCTGTGTCCTACGACTAATGAGTAATATACGTATCGAGGTCTGCGAAGCGACGATATCCGCTAGTAAAGAGATAACCTGCTGTGGCGTGTCACACTCATCCAAGCCGTCGATAACCCAATAGAGGGTTCGATCCAGCCGAAGCGTAAAGAGTCCTGCTTTGAAGATCTTCTGCCAAAGAGTCTGGGCTTCAGCTTTTCCCATCGTTTCCACATCGGTAATCAGGTTAGACAGCAGCATTCGATACTCAGATACTTCAGAAGAAATCTGAAATGCTAGAGACCTTAGCAATGCACCCACGGACCTTTTTGAATGCTCCCCATGCTTGAAGAAAATAAATTGGCGTAAGGCTCCAAGATCACCAAGATGTCTGATTATGTATGACGCAAGCACGGATTTCCCAAGCTCCAGGTACGCCGTGAAGCCATAAGACACGTGGCAAAAGGCTATGATCTTCTATCCACAAATTGAACTCTCTATTGGCACCGATCCACTCGCAAGACCCAGGCATCCAACGACTACGAAAGAATTCGGAATCGTCATCTGGCGGTGCACTTGCACCAGAATTCTAGAAGCCTCTGATTATTATGGACATTATCGTGGTCTTTCGAGTGAACATCTGGTACACCGAAGCGTCCCAAGAGCGATCTCAGGATGTTCCGTATGCTAATGTAATTTGAATCCTCCGGGTCGGTATACTAACAAACGTTATAGTGATCAGCATCCAAACCTTTGGATACCTCGTCCGGATAACCTAGGACGGATGATATCCTCTCGAGCACTGTCACTTTTCTTGGACCGATAAGTGTCGGTAGCGTCTCGTATAAAAAGGAAAGCTGCAGCTTCGGCGCCACGTTGCGGAATTGTTCGTTGATATCCTGCAATGCCGGAGGATTTTGTTTTAATTCACTGACGTATTGTTTTGAAGAGTGGCTGAATACAGAGACAGATAGTATTTTGTTAAGGTCAGCTAGATTTGTTCCGCGATGAGGCGTAGACAATAATACAATGGATCGAACAGATTGAATAATGCCTTTATATTGTGGGTCACTTTGGCCAAGGATGTAAGCCTTCTTAACCACAAGGGCACCCATAGACTGCGCGATGAATACAATTGGGACCTGTAAAAGGTTAACACGGGACTAGAAGGAGTATACCGCAAGAAGTAGACTTTGAAGAAATGTACTGCATCTTCGAGATCCTGGATATGCTGGGATCTCCATGGTACAAGGTACATAACATTATTTATAGACTCCTACCAATAGGCCCGATTCGACATATGATAGCCTCTTTGCATTGGCATTTCGAGAAGTTGGAGCATCTGAACTGCCGCTGGAATCACTGACCTTTCCAATATAGAGCTCCTCAGCATTTTGATTGAGAGCATACTTCATCCCGAATAACAGATCTTTAGCAAAGTTATTAATGTTGAGTATGTTTTCTCGACCTATAGCTGCGAAGTGGGCGTTGTATCCAAAGATCAGAATACGTACTGTTCGGAATCCATGCTCGTGAGATAGCCATTCTTGAGACCAAAACAGTCTTGTATCTCGATCTCTTGTCCAAGTCTTCCTACAAGTACCCCCAAGCCCATGCACGCAAATAAGGTCTATTGAGAGTGCCGCGTCGGACTCGTGAACAACGTAAAGCCCAAGAGAATCATCATAACGCTCTCTCGATCGTTCCCGGACTTGTTCCTCATCGCGAGCGGATCTGATCTGTTGTCCCACTTGACCAAATGATGATAATGTACTCTTGACAGTGGATTTGCGATAGACATCACCTAGTAACTGGACGGCTTCTAAGGTTTCTCCGTAGCTACCTTTGCGGGCCGAACGCTGCTCAAGATTGTCGTAAAAGACTTCTGCGAACTTCCGACGGAGTCTTCTGAACTGAGAAAATAGATAAGTTAGGGAAGTCTACTGGCATAGCAATAATCGGAAATTTACCAACCATTTGTATTGGTGGTCGCTCCTGGGTGTTGCTCAGCTTTGATGCTTTCGCCGAGGGTGGGGACACAAACCCAGATAAACCAGCTTATGGAAAAACGAAGCCGGACGCTGTTAAAACAAGCGTCCGCGATGCTTTCCTATCATCGAGCTCCGAAGACATTGATAATCTGCGGAATGTCAGTTTCCTCCGACGGACAATAAATGTATCTTCGCTCAGGCGCCCTCGATGTCCGAATACGCGCCCTCGATGTCCGAATAATTATTGCTGTAAATTAACGACCACAATTCCGGGACCCATAGCTCCTATTGTACGTCTCGCAAACCCGCTCGGTCTAGAGATAAATTGTCTAAGAGACTCGGCAGGAATGCCGGAATCACGTTGATCCAATCGTCACCCTTTCAGTCGCCTGATATTGTCGGAGCGGCTTGCACTGCAACAAATAGGATAACCTCTAAGCAGACCTATTAGATTATTAGATTATGCAGTGCGTCCGATAATGCAATATAGTAAATTCCGCTGTGCTAGCCCCTAGCTCTTTGCTTCATAAGACATTCGTAGACGCACCGTCCATCGATATTTTACTGAGGCAAGTAGATTCTCCACGTCAGCAGAGATAAGATAATCTACAGCCAGCTTCCTCACCCTGTTTCAACAATGGCAATGTGATTGAGCAGCCTCGTAGAACGTACGGAGTGTCATGCCGATAGATGCAGACGTCCGATCCTAGAATGCCGATCAGTAGCCGCATACTATCGGTATAGTTGGTGTGATAGAGATTGTGATAGTGAACCAAGACACATTTATATTATCCATTGCAATCCTTCTTCGTACTTGTAAGAGGTAGTGCTTTACATACTTACTTTGCCTCCCGTTTTGTCACCTAGAATATGTAGATCCGGGCAAGGTTGTTCGTTACGTTGCACTACATTACCTTCCAGTAAGCCTTGTAGAATAAAAATAATCCATGGCCAGTCGTGGATGTAGGAGGTCAGCTATCCCTTCGATTAATTTAACAAGCTTCCGGCATGGAAACGCAGGTATTCTCTCGATCAGACCTTGATGCGAGTTGACTCCAGATTATAGACTACTAAGCTTGATCAGAGCAGTGTCAAGAAAGTAATTTCAGATATTGGCGGCAACTTTACCGTCGATCCGAGCATCCTCAAGCGTCATTTAAGCTTCATTCAAAAGTTTGGTTCGGCGCGCTGACACTCGACAGAGTTTCCTATAGGCACCAAAGTATTAGAAGTCAGCATTTTCGGTGCTTCCGCATGGACACGGACAGCTCGAATTGACGTGGAGCTCGAAGATGGCACGCCATTATCGTATTTCCTCAAGGTTCTCTGACCCAAATCTGGCGGAAAACTGTACACGTCTGCTAACCAGATACACAGTGCAACCGAAGGAGGAGCAATGTACGTTGTGCGAAGCTTACTTTCTGCACCGACGCCATCCAATACAATTGTGGAGCCACAACCCCCAGCTTGTTTCCACCTTCCCTTCCGCAATATGCTCATCTGAGCTAGCTGTAGCGAGCTTATACGCTGATACGAGGATTTCCAGGATGATGGAAGGGGAGTATAACTCCATGCAAGCACTTTATAATTTTGTACCAGCATTTGTTCCAAAACCGTACGCTTGGGGGAAAATTTCAGTTAAAGGATCCCGAGACACACTTCTTCCTTTGCGAATTCGTTGAGATGGATCACGGTCTGCCTGATCCACTTCTGTTCTGCGCTCGCGTTGCTGAGGTCTACCGAAAAAGTATTTTCCCAACTGGACAGTTTGGCTTTCATGTCCCCAATTGTCATGGGAAGATACCGCAGGTTATAGACTGGGATCGTAGCTGGGCGGTATTCTTCGCTAGGCTTCTCGAGAGCTGTTTGCGTCGTGAACTTGAGATCAACGGCCCCTGGCCTGATTATGGAAGGAAGTTCGAGCAAGTGCTTGGAAGTGTCGTACCTCAACTTCTGGAGTTACTGCAGACTCACGGCCGACAACTGAAATTATGCCTTATTCATGGGGATCTATGGGAGGAAAATACTGTTACTAACCTGCTGACGGGGAGCCTGTTGTGTTCGATGCGTCTTGCCTGTACGCCCACAACGAGTACGAATTAGGCACTTGGCGGCGCGAATCTATCAAATTCGGTAGGTTATACTTCAATCAGTACTTGAGACACTTGCCATCTAGCGAGCCAGTGGCACAGTGGGATGATCCCATCCGTCTTTACTCGTTGAAGTTTCAGCTCGCGCACATGATTGGATGGCCTGGCGCTCCGTTCGTACGCGATCAGTGAGTCACTCAATTCTTCTTTTGTAACAGATGGGGGGCTAATGAAGACAAAAGAATATAAGGTACAACGATATGTGCTATTTGGTGAGCAAATACCCACGCAATCCCGAGGTCCCGCAAAGCCAAATCCCCGATATGGTCTCGAGTAAAAAGGCGGAGAGGTAGCGGCGTCAATTTGAGGCCGGAGCGAAGTTTACTGTCTTTCTCTAGCAGACTGAAGCGTTGTCATGCTGCACTTCACGTACTCAAGCACAACTATATGCGGCGAATCATTCGAGATATGAAATTCTCGCTCTAGATCGGCGGTATCTCGCCAGCTTCAGATATCGATATCATTACTGCAAGTAAACATAAATCACGGCGCTGTGCCCTGAATGTAAAGCTTCATGGAGACCTTATTTGCATTTGAGGTCAAGGCAGCACTCAAGGGGCGTATATCACATCAGATTTTGACACATGACATGTCCTCCCATTGGGGAATCTTAGCCGAAACGTTCCCGGCAGCTAGTGGACGGCTATGAGTACCCTTACTCCTTACTGCATTTCACTGGTGTTTTGTGCACCGTGAATGAGGAGTGTTATTCAACAACGGCCACTCGCATTACAAGTCTCACATTTGAATGGCATGCAAGCTCCCGCTGCGTCGCGAGCCTCTGATGATCTTCCATACCTTATTTTGTCGTGATCGAAGTCGAAGTCGAGACCTGCGGGGAATCACACTGAGAGGAAGACCAGCGTTTCTTGTGAGACCATTGCCCGACTTCGATCCAAGCCACTTTCTACTGAGTGCTTCTCCTGGCATACCAAATCTAAAGTGGGCCGGACTCGGTTATTGTATCCATCGCGTTTCAGACATCCTCCTGAAATCAATCTTCTACAAGAGACGTGATTCATCGATCGTGTGTTGACTGTCCCTGAGGAAGAAAGGGACGAGGCAGTCTTCAGCACAGACGCCAGAACTTTCACGGTATCGCACATCAAGTCATGTTGCCTTTCCTGTTCTGACATTCTGCCACGGACTATCCTTCCTAGTAATTCAGCCCTCTGAGGATTTTGCACGGAACTCAAGACGCCCAGAAAACGTGTCCAGGTATCGACATTGCAACCGACACCAGCCGTTGTCCATGTGAGCTTGCTGGGGTCTAGGCCAGAACCTAATTGATAGCAGATTCGACGTTGCGAAAGCTAACCAAAAGCCAAGATGCGTGCATCTTCGGACATTGAGCAGATGCGGCAATCCGAATCCAAGGGTGATGGGGGCGATGTCCGCACGACAATTCTGTGCTTTTCAACGTTCGACAAGAAAACCAGACGCGGCATGATGTTCTTGATCGCGCTCGCAGGATTCTTCTCACCTCTGAGCGCCAATATATACTTCCCAGCGTTGAATTACATCGCCGCTGACCTCAAGGTCTCTCTTGCATCAATGGACCTGACTATCACTGCTTACATCATCTGCCAAGGCCTGGTGCCGTTCATTGTAGGAGACTTAGCTGATAACCTGGGCCGAAGACCTGTTTATATTGCCGTATTTGCTGTTTATCTAGCAGCAAATCTTGGTCTAGCATTGCAACGATCTTATCCAGCGTTGTTGGCCCTTCGCATCCTCCAGAGTAGTGGTAGTTCAGGTCAGTAGTGCAAAAGACGGTCAAGTTATTGGATTGTGGCTCACCCAGAATCGTAGGCACAATTCCTCTTGCTATCAGTGTCGTTTCAGATATAGCTCCGCCTCATCAGCGTGGGAAGTACGTTGGAGCTGCATTATGTGGGTGAGTCTGCCTGCCTTGCTTACTCACATACATCTCATTTCATAATAAACTCTTGGAGCATCCCAGACCAAATACGGACCTGTTCTCGGCGGAGTCTTGGCGGAGAGGGCCGGTTGGCCATGGATTTTTTGGTTTCTAGCCATTCTTTCAGGTGTATCCATCCTCATGATACTGGTTTTCCTGCCCGAGACCGCTCGGAAGGTTGTTGGCAACGGTAGCGTTGAACCACCTACGATCAACAAATCTTTGATATCTACCTTGCGGCAACCATCGCGCGGCGAGTCTTGCAATACGGAGAGAAAACGCAGTGCTTTCCCACTACCTAATCCACTTGGCTGTCTTCGAATCCTCTGCCACAAAGATACTTGCCTAGTGCTCATCCCCAATGCCATCTTTTACATGAATTACAATTGCATGCAAGCATCCTTGTCCCCACTTCTCATGCGAACATATGGCCTCAACGCATTGCAGGTCGGCCTTGCCTATCTGCCATACGGCATTGGTTGTGGACTGGCCTCTTATGCTGCAGGTGAGGAGGTCCATCCGCCGTTGAGTCGATAAGTTTCAATATTATTTTTGAAACTTTTGGGAGCATGAGCCCTGTTAGTCTAGGTTCTAACCGTTGAAAGGCAAGATCATTGATCGTGACTATCGAAAAGTCGCCACTTCAGCAGGCATCGTTATTGATCGAGCCAAAGGAGATGATCTATCGAAATTTCCTATTGAAAAAGCTCGGCTAAGAAGCATCTGGTACTTTATTATTATCTCTACTTTGTGCACGATCGGCTATGGATGGGCACTACATTCGGTGACTGTATGAAATCATCTTAGCCCGCTAAAGCAGTTACTAGCTGACGCAAGCATCAAGCATATAGCGATACCGCTCACCCTACAATTCATCTGTGGACTTACGGTTACGGGTACATTCAATGTAAGTAAATTGCGAAGATAGCAGGACTCGTTCGAGCCTGCCATCTATTAACTCTATTTCCTCCACCTACTGAAGAATCGTACACTGACCAGGTCTGTAACACTCTCATTGTCGACATTCACCCAGATTGTCCTGCCACAGCCAGCTCCTCGGCTAGTCTAGTCAGATGTAGCGTTGCAGCGGTCGGTGTATCGCTCCTACAGTACCTACTCGATCACCTAGGTCCAGGATGGACATTTACCATCTTTGGAGCTTTGGGTATCATAACGGCACCAATGCTGGCGTCAGTGTGGCTCTGGGGAATGCAATGGCGGACTGCAGGAACGACGAAGCCGAAGAGAATCGGGCTGATATCGACGTTGGTAATAAGTCTATTCCCGGAAAATCGGACCAGAAAGAGGGGAAACTATAAGCTTGAACATGAAGCAGGAGCCCATCAAGCACCTCAGGGTAGCTCGAAGTTTGCTTCAAGCTTTGGAATTCCGGAATGCCGATATTGTAAACATTCATATCTGTTTTGGCATCGCTCAACGAAAACCTGTTCTATGCATTCTGTGGAACGGGGATGGCAGCCCCCTAGTGAATACACGAAATGTAAGGAAGCAGGACAGAGCATACTGCCAAGGAGACACGTCTGCCACGAAATGGTATATTGCTACACCCAAGACCTTCAAACGTTCTCTGCACCAGCCGAAGTGTTAAAGTCACTATAGGTCCTCATCGTATGCATCTACGATATTTATTAGTCGTATGGCGTAAATACCAAGAAAAGAAGAGCTGTATCAACATCTCGTCGCCGCCAACGTCGTGCAAGGGTTCTTCTCCCCTATCAGCGAGCTTGCCTCCGAAATCTCCATATTGCTACCTGGAGAATGAAGTCTCCTGTCAAGCTAGGACGATCGCTCTTTACCCCTCAAGAATTGCCGAGCAGGTCCCCCTCCTTCGAATTTAGTACTCGAGCGTGCGCGAGTGCTTCAATGGCCTTTAATTAGCCTCCTCCTACGCGCGCCGATGAAGCTGTAGCTTTTCGTCCAGTATCCATCACAGACGTTCGTGATCCTTGTACTTTGTCGATCGCCTCTCAAAGCCCACAATAGTAGTGCTCAGGGGCACATTTAGCGTCAATGCGATGGTCCTGACGGTAGAGGTGATCGAAACACCGTAGACCAAGAAGAAGGTAACGTCGAAGCGGCGAAGTATTAAGGCATTTGCTTCGCTCAAGTAATTTTCTCCGAGGCAAGGCTCGAATGTGATTCGACGTACCCCTAAGATTGCATCATACTGGCGCATGGGAATGATGGGATACACATACGTATACAGTGTCTCAATGGCTGGGACGTGTCCATGATTGAATGATAGGGAGACGAAAAGGTTTTGACTTTGCGGCAGCTAAAGCTTGACAATGCTTGGCATGTTATCTTTTCAGGTGGCCGTAAGGGTATTGAGCAACCGATGTTGTCTAATACATTCTCAAGGACCGTTGCAATTCTTGTCACAGACTGTGGCAATGGTGGAGGATCAGGGCCCTCCCACGGGAGGAACAATGACAAGCCTTGTGACTCGATCTCAGGTGAACAAATATCTAGAGTAACGGAACCGGATTAGACGAATGGAAAACACCAGGATATTTGTTCGCCTCGAACCGTGCATACGCCAGAGAAAGAGACTAGTCACTATTAACAAACGGTCTACCCAGGAACACTGCCGCTTTCGTCGGAAATATTTATAGTAGTAACGATAATTCGGTGGTAAATGTAGGGAGTCGCTGGGTTGACACCCCTTTTCGTTATTTCGACACCCTCCCTTTAGTTTCTAGTGGTCCTTTTAGATTCCAAAGAAGCACTTTCGAGCTTCTTTTGCAGATTTCGACGCTGTATTACGAGAAGGAGAGAATAAAAGATAGTAAACATATACTAGACTTTCCCCTCTCTCTTGTGTGCGTAGAGTTCAACGGCTACGGAAGAGATCAAAAATTAGTAGATAAGCAGAGAAACAGCTCGTAAACCATATCTAGAAATAACAGACTTAATCAGTGTATTAAATGTAGTCGAAGTACCAAAGGAAGGTGGTCGTTAGAGTCCTTTTCTGGCGAAAATACAGTATCTCCTTGAAGAGAAGGTAGCGAAAAGAGGTGTCAACGCAGCAGCTCCCAATTTCAACAGTGTGGCCATCATCTAAATCCACTTCTCCTGGAACTGGGCTTACAGTTTCAGAGGCGTGCTTTAACGACTAGGCTATCTACCACCTCTCCAGGGCTAGAGGCTTTGAAGTCTGGTTGCTGTCGCTGGTCTCCTGTGCTTCTCGAAGACACTCCATAATGGGCACGTAGAGAGACCCGTTACGAATTGCTTCGTAAAGGATTGTGATATATGAACCTGTTGTCATGCTATCTTTGTTGACGTTTCTCCCTTGTGGGTATGGCACGTCTCCGTATCCGTCGGCGGGTCCAGGATCAGGACTTCTCGGATTGTAGGCACGAATAAACGGTACAGCAAGACGACCTCGTACAAAATTATACACCCGTCGAGACGCTGAACCGAGGAGAAACGAAGCATCCGGATGAGCCCAGTAATAATCGCGGGTGTTTTGGAAGGTCTGCGACATCAATTGCGAACAGTGCTCGGTCCATCCTCTTAGCGTCGGGATACTGTTATTGGCCGTAGGGTCAATAAAGCGAAGGACCACTGGTTCAAGGGTTGTGACGACAAGTGTGAACCTTGGCTCGGTATCCATTGTGACCGCTTGCTCCAAAATCTGTCGAGCTGGGCCCAAATGGCTGCGTGAAGCTTTTCGATGCTTTGCTGAGGGTGCAGAATCGGCCCAATGATCTCTTCTGTAGCAGACTGGAGCTCGGGCCGGAATGCTTCGAGGAATTGATATTGCATTGCCCTAAGGTCTAAAGCCTGGCAGAGCGCGAACAAGTGCCCTGCGGCAAGCTGAGACAGGACGTCCAATGCTACATGGCAGTATCTTGCAGAGATGAGCGCCAAAGAGTTTTAACGCCTGGTTGCCCATCTCTGCTGTTTGCACATGCGTACCGACTGGGTTTGCAAGGAACCCTAGCTCAGATTGCAACGCAGCTACCATTATGTCCAAGGGCTTCATGATCCACGAGGAACTAGGTTCGTCCGCGACAAGATTTGGTTGGAGATCACGGTTGGTCTTGGGGTTCAACAGCTCGGTACACTGTGTAAATAATATACGCCCAATACTTTGAAGCCCCAAACGTGTCTTCTCCATCGCAGAAGTGACAGATTTGGCTTGAAAATTCCCACCGTGTAACATTCTTGAATCATCGATCAATGAATTGTCGGTAACCGAATTACATTCGATCGTCACTTGCTGGTGAGCTAGAAGCAGATCTTCGAGCACAGGACCAAGCCATTGAGAGGCGATGCGTATTGAATAGCGATCCTGACGTAGAGATCCCTCCTTAGAATCATCTGGACTTTGTATAAATTGCGATCCAGCAAGAAAGTAATAGATGTTATGTAATGTCTCTATTTGGCCTGGGTGTGGCCTCACTTTTGCAAAGAATGGATGAAAGCTTTCGCTGGTCCCTATTAAAGCTTCAACGCTCATAGCTGTAAGGACTTGTGAGAGAACAACGAGACCGTGAGCTTCGTGTATAGCTAAAGCCTCGACACTTGTAGAGACAGCTGTACCATTGACTATAGCAAGACCTTCTTTCGGGCCCAATCTTAGCGGTTAGAGAGATGACTCTGCAAGGGCCACATCAGCTGTGGTAACACGTCGGGCCCCAATATTACTATCAATGGCAGAGACTGTCAGTGTGGGCTTGCCCAGGAGAGTTCCACCTACATAAGAAAGGGGCATTAAGTCGCCGAAAGCCAATATGCTGCCACGAAGGGGAATCCTTGGTATGATGTTGTGCTTCAAAAGATCCATCATTGCCGTTATCAATATAGGACGAACACCGGAGTAAGCACTGGCTAGAGAGTTGATACGGATTAGGATGGACGCTCGGGTCCACGATTCGGGCATGCACGTGTTCGGATCGTCAGCTGGCAGGGCATTCTCAAGCAACAATGCGACATCCTCCAGTCGCTTGTTGGTTCCATCGTGGTCGGCAACAGTGCAGTCGTTATGCGACACAAGGTTTTTCGAGGTGTCGCTGCTAGCCTGAGGGTTGACATCTCGAATCCGTTTATTAAAGTCGGACCCCGTATCTCCATCATGCCTGTGGGTCGTCTCATGCCATGGCCTAAATCGAGCCGGCGCCTGAAGAACGCCACTATGTAGTTCGCGGATCAAGTTTCGTTGCAACTCATAGACCTGCCGAGTACGAGTGTCGGCACTACCTCCAAAGCCAGTTGTGACGCCCAATTGACATATGTCAGATTCAGCAAGATGAGGCGTAGAGCAGTGTGGTCCATTGACCCCATATGATGACCCCTCTTTCAAGCGATTTGCAAGCGCCTTGGCGCTGTTGCCAATACTGCAAAGCGTATCCTCATGCAAATGGAGAGCTACATCATGCCTTTCATAGTGTCTAAGGTCAGCTTACGATAGTTCGAATGATGATCGAAGATACACACCTCGAAACGGCCACTACGGAAGCTATATCGAGTCGGCGCCCATCGATGACCACCGATTGCCTGGGTCTCTGAATCCGTTCTGCGAAGCTGTCCCAATGGGCGAGGGCCGCGGAGCTATGCGTGCGCAAAGACTGATTCATCTCAACGTCCGGATCCCGACTCAAGCCGAGCAACCTGCAAGGCCAAGTGCGGACACCAGAGCCTTTGACCACCAGGACTCATGAGTAGACAATCCAGGCCGTGACCTAGAGCCATGAAGCGCGGTTCGTGTCGGCTCTCGAGGTCTATCCACGTGTGGCCCTTGCTAATTCTTCGAGGTGACATGGGTAGTCGAGCCTATAGGCTTGGTTCCTGAGCGTGTCCACTTATAAGGCAGCCATAGTCCTCGCTCTGTTGGCGTTGGCGTATCATATCGTCCATCTCTGAACGTTGCTAGAGTCGTCAATAACGTGGATTTCGCTTAGACACGGTGCCAAGCCCGGCTAACACGTGCTTGTCGGCCCGAGAGGGGATCCCACGGTTACCACACATCATCCGTGAGTGTCTCTGTCAAAATAACATCTGTTCAAGCTGCACCCTATTAGCAGGCCAGTCATTCAAAGCGATTGACAGTCGATCTGAAGGCCTCATTACTTTGAAAGTACGCGGCTCTACTAATATTACCACCAGCACTGGGTTAGCACGGCACCAATCTCATGGTACGAACACTTGGTTTATAGTCTCGTGGAGGAGCAATGGCCCTCTGTTGGCGTATCATAGCCAGACATGGCGCCATCTCATCAGACTCAATGAAGAGTGAGAGGAACCTGTCAGCCCCATGATGTTTTGCGTGGTATCGCGGTCAATACGCTGGCAGTTCAGCAATCTCTGGGAAGTGGTGGGGAGCGGATGATGGTTCCAGTCCGTACAAATGGAACACCGAAGTCTCTCAGTTGCCTCCCCAGACCATGTATGGGTAATTCGGTTGCAGTCAACGTGTGGGATCTTGATCGTTACCAAGGCATCTTCGCCGAAAATGTGAAAGAGGCGAGTTACAACTCCAGCTACGAACCGACTCAGAACCGGAACAAATAAGAGATATGCGGATCTATCTGCTCACTGTAAGTTACTCCTCACAAGCCTTGCTTGTCTCTTGTGTCAAAGATGTGCTTGCAACGTTACCCTCATCTTGTTCATCAGAGCTGCTGGTAAAGGTTGTGCCTCAAACTCTACCTGCCCAATCCTTACTTGCCGCGACTGCGACTGCATTGGCACCACTATTGGGAAGATTGATATAATGAATCTTATATACGAGCTATGTCGACATCTCGGTATCCGACTTGGCGATCCGTCGATAGAGAGGCGCCTCTCAAGGATTTGGTTTATAAAGTAAACGAAGTATATATTGAAGGTGCTGAGGTGCCATCAAAGACAAAGTATGAGGCGATGGAGGAACCAATGGGACGCATGGGAAGTTCTGCATGGCCCTGGAGCGGAGCAATATGAAGGCTCATGCTCAACGATTAATTCGATGAGCTATTGTGGACCGGTCTTCTACCAAGTATATATGTCGCCTGCCCTCTTGGAATCTACATATCCCCAATCTCTACGTTATTGTCGAATATTTCGATTGCTGGATCATTAAGAGATGCTGCCATCAGGTCGCCTAAGGTTCATCTTGTCGAAACGTCCTCTCGTAAAGCCATTAGCCTATCATTCGTACAGTCCGTCGTTGCGCCGTTCCGCATAACGCATTAATCAGTCAAATCTTTAGTGAGATTGATGTTAGCCTGTTTGATATCCCAATGTAGTACCTCCAGTCGCCGCATAAGGTAATCCTAGCGTAACGATTTGCATCGATAGTTTATAGATACACCCATAGCCCGTTCCTCATGTGACGACATCGAATAATGAGGACCCCTCAGTCGACATTTTTTCTCGTCTTCACTATACCTCCGGCTCCGGGCCCGACCCCTGACCGATCTCCCCCTCTTGTGGTAAAAGGCCCTCCGCTGGAAGCCCCACATCCCCCACATTCAGCATCAAACACAAATAACTGTAATTCCCCACTGTATGCATCAACGCCAACACCCCCTCTCGTCCTAGCACCTTTTCCGCCTCATTGAATCCTATTTCCCAACCCCCTTTGCTTTCCGCACCCTTCTCCTCTGCTGATTTGCCCTCTCCTTTCAGCTTCCATCCGCCTGGCTCCGCAGGCATGACCCCTCTGCTCCCCGCCACCCCCCAACTAAATCTCCATGCCACCTCCTCATCTCCACTTAATCCCTCAGGCATTCTTCCTTCCACCGCATCTGCTACTTGACTCTTCGAGAATGGTCGTTCTGGTAGCGCCAGCGCAATCCTGGTGTGCGCATAGAGTTCGTAAACGCAGTGGTGCACAGCGCCGGTGGCTAAGATAGCAAGCTCACGATGCCGTGGGGGAAGGGAGGGAAGGGATGATATGAGGCGCGTGAGTTCGAAAGAAGAGGAGATGAGGGAGGGGGTGTAGCTTGTGAGAGGTTGTTAGCCGGTTTTGAATATTTGGGTTTAGGCCAGTACAGTGTTCGAACACTAAAACCGAGAAAGAACGAACAGAAGTAGAGCAAATGGGCCAAGGAGGGCGCCTTCAGGGTTCTGGTATGTAAAAGACCCCATGTTCGAGCCGAAGCGGACGCAGGTTTCTTGGTGGGGCTGTTGGGAGGGCGTGAGCTGGGAGGGGGGAATGGGCGGGAAGCGCGTAGATGACATGATAGGCGAGTAAATACCTAGGGAAGAGGAGCGTGGGCAGAAAGAAAAGGGGAAACTACATGTAGGTTGACGGTGAGTGGTCTCGGGGCTAAATGTAGGTGACCGTGTGGCACGGCACAACGTCCAACGCCACATGGAGTTGGAAGCAGGGGCAAATGTTTGCCACAGTAGTCAGACCTTATGCTTACTTATTATTTCGCATAACTATGTATCGTATCACGTGCAACTGCTAGATCTAGCAAGATGCTAACTGCATACAATAAGGTGGCAGAACTTTGTTTCCCGCATAAGATCTAAGGGCGAAATCTCGAAAACCTGTTAGAATTAAAAAATAAAAATAAACTTTTTTGCTCTAATACTAGCACACATGTACAATACACTATTAGTATTTATATTAATTATAGATAATTAAAACTTATTAAAATCTAGCGAAAAATATAATCTAATAATATAAAATATAGTAATTATATAATATAACAAATAGACTAATTGTCGAGTTAAGTTTCGATTTTAACTATTGAAACTAACTTGATTTAACAATTCTAATTCTAGAAATTAGACTGATCGTTCGGTTCGATTTTTCCCTAAAATCGAAAACCCGACCCGAAAGTTATATCTAATTAGGCCAAACTTTAACCCAATATAGTTAGTAATTTTATAATTTATAAAATTTGATTCCAAATTTATAAAAATTCGGTTCCAAACGATTAGTCTACTAGAAATAGACTGACCGTTCGGTTCCAACAGTTGGAACCGAATTGCATAAATTATGAAAATACTAACTATATTAGGTTAAAACTTGACCTAACTAGATATAACTTTCGGGTCGGGTTATAGATTTTGGGGAAAAACCGACTCGAACGGTCAGTCTAACTAGAAATCAACTTAAAATTCGATTCGATTCGCGTTAATTTAGAATTGATTCGATTTAATTCGACTCGATTTTCGATTCCAATATTAGAAATCGAATCAAATTGTTAAGAAATGGAAAATTATATTATTATGTCAAGAATTACTAATTTTAGAATCAAAAATTTATTATTTGCATCTATAGATGCAATTTAATTTTCTTTTTTTAAAACAATAATATATTACTATAATGTATTATCTTATTATAATTTAGATAATTAAATATTATTAACTATATATTAACTATATATAATTAGACTAATAGTCTTGACAATTCAAATTAGTTTTTTGGATCGATTTTCGATTTTAAGTTTGCAACTTAACACAAATAGTTAGACTAATTGCGTCGAGTTAAATCAAATCGAGTCGAATTAAATTGTATTAAATTAATTTCTAAAGTTGAAACTAAAAAGTCGATTCGATTTCTAAAGTTAAAATCGAAACTCGAAGTCGATTTGAGTTGATTCCTAAAGTTAAAATCGAAACTCGATCCAAAAATCGACTCGAATTATTATTTTTAGTAAATTTAATTATTTTTAGTAATAATTTGATAGAAATAGTTAATTTATTGCATTTAATTAATAATTATATTAGAAATATCTATCTATAATAGCATTACTATAATGTATTACTATAATATATTATCTATAATAATAATAAATCTAAATCTAAACTTATTTTATACTATTTTTAGCAATTCTTGACATAATAACGTTATTTTCGATTCCTTAACAATTCGATTTAATTTCTAATATTGGAATCGAATATTGAGTCGAATCGAGTCGAATTAATTTTAAAAAAGTAGAAATTAATTCGAGTTTTGAGTCGATTTCTAATATTAGAATTGTTGGATCGAGTCGATTCCAATAGTTGGAATCGAAACTTAATCTAACAATCAATCTACAAATAGTCGATATTAATATTAGAAATTAAACCGACTTTTCGATTCTAACTTTAGAAATTAACTCGACTTAATATAAATCGAATACTTGACTAGAACTTAATAACTCGACTCGACGCAATTAGTCTAATAACAAATATAATATTAAAATTTATTTTTCAATTCTAACAAGTTTTCGAGATATTGCTCTTAGAGTTTATAGAAAGATTATTGTACAAATATCATACTTAATATTGCAATATTTTATCAACAATTTCGGAACTCTTGTTAATAGTACTATTAGTAACTAATAGTTAAATTAGCTAATATGTTGATATGTTCGCTCCATATAACTAAGCGCAAGATTGAGCTACAATTAGTAGAATTTGTAGATACGTAATTGATTTGCGCTTTGTCAAGATCTAATTTCGCATATTGCTAAGTTTCACAAACGCAATCTATTAGAATTAGAGGTTTAATAACTAGTATATAGTTAATTAACAATAGACTAATTGTGTCAAATCGATTAATCGATTCGAATTTTGACAATTCGAATCAATTCGATTGGAAAGTTTTGACAAATCAATTTCTAAAACTGAAATCGAAAATCGAGTTAAATCGAATCAATTTCTAGAGTTAAAATCGAAAATCGATTTAAAAAAATCGATTCGAATTGTTAAAAAATAAAGTTATTTAGTAGCAAATTTTGTAAATATAAATTGAGTTTTAAATTTTTTAATTTTTTTATTTGAATGTTCTATAGTAATGCAATAAAGTAATATATATAAACTATTTAATACTTATATAGTAAATAGATTATAACTATTATAGTTTTTCGATTAATTTCGATTCTATATTTTATCGAAAAATATAGAGTTAAATAGCATTTTAGTCAATACTTTTGTTCGAAAAAATATATAGTAATATATTTAGATAATATACTTAAACTTATTAATACTATTAACTAGTTCGAGATCTCTATAATCTTAAACTTAACTTTGTTTTTAGCAATATTATTATTATTATTATTTTTGTTTTTGTTATTATTATTATGTTACGAACTTATTAAAGCTATACTAGTGGTTTAGGTTCTACGCCTTTGGGGCGAACCTACTATCATGTTCGACATGTTCGAAGAACGAACATTCTAAGCATGATATTGGACATGCTTAACGAACGAACATTGCGAACAATCATGTTCGCTATGTTCGATAAGCGAACAAGGCGAGCAACTAGTATTTTCTTAATATATAGAAAACTAGAATACGACTCTCTTATAAATCGTGTTTAACTTAAGATAAGTTCTTATTTATTGTTATTGTTACATTTAATTGCAATTCTTGTTATCAAATAATTGCTTGCATTGTCTAAAGACGTCTACAAATCTTTTTAACAATACAATTCTTTCTAATATTTTTTAAGATTTTTTAGAAAGTAGCAACGTAACACTTTGAATATCTTAAGAATGTTTGTATTAGATTAACGCGCCTCTATCTTAAGCATTAGCTCATTAGCATCACGCCAATTATTAATCATGAGAAACGACAAGATCAAGATCAATAAATTCAATATTTATTATAAAGATTGTATCGACTTGAAGAACTAGCTTATGCAAATGAATATCTATTTTATTTTCTATCTTGTTTTAGCGAATCAAAAGACGATTTTCGCATCGATATTTTTTAAAGAAAGAGTCTAGCATTAATTTAAGTTAAATTTACGAAAATATCTAGAGAATTATAACAAAAACTCTCGTACGATGTTCACGAACTTCGACAACTTCAAAAGAAAACTTCGAAGAATCTTTAAAACATCTAACGAGAAACAAATTGCGAAAAAAGTGATTTAACATTTAATTTAACGAATTTTTGCAACAAATTACGCAATTAGATTTCAAAAATATGTTAATTTAATCAAATGAAACGATGTCGCACTTATAACAATGTTTCGACAAAATTTTAAGAACAATCTAAAAGACGAAATTATGCGTGACGAAAAACGCATTAGCGACATGTTTAATCTTATCGAAGTAGTTATCGATTTCAACGACAAATTATATAAAAAAGCTATAAAAAAAAATACGATCAATCTTAAAAAAGAGTAGAAACCTTCTTTAAATCAATGATCAAATATTAGTAGAAAGAATCTCGTTTTAATTAGAAGTATAATAATCTCAATTATCGTAAACTTGCATCTATGAAACTAAATTTTACTTAACAATGTAAAGAAAAAAACTCTAGAGAAAAGCAAGATAACAAATTTCAAAAAACGTACTATTTATGTGACAAATTAAGTCACTTCGCAAGAGATTACTAATTACGAAACTTAATAAATCGCCAATAAATTAATGCTATGTTAAGAGAGATACTTAATAGCTAGAACGACATTAGAGAGCAAATCGACATAGAGGCGAACACTCTCAAGATTGAATCGAACGACGACTATTATCTAATAAAAAACCTAAATTAGTTATAGAAAGTCCTAGATGAAACATTATTAAGTAAGACATTCGCATTTACGTAGAAAGTTAATCAAATACTTAATGAAGTTATGAGAGCACAACGACTAGAAACGTTATATCTTCATCTAGTAACAAACTTAGACGACGAATACAACTAAAAGAATTTTTACGAATGCCTAGACGACATCACGAAACATCTCGAGACTTTAGCTAGTTTATCGAAGAAACAATAGATAAACTAGATCGTAAATAAATGCGAGAAAGCGCTAGAAAGCGACGCCATTATAGAAAAAGATATTTTTGATAAAATTGAACAACAACTAAGCAATGTTAATCTATTCTAAAAGAAGATAAAAGAAGCAAAGAAACATGCGACACTTAATTGAACAAAATGCTATAACGACTTATGTTAAATTTATCTAGAAGACAAGAAAGAAGCTAACTAGTTTTCTAGAAAGTCAAAGTCATTAATTTAGCATAAAAAGAACGCTTAACGTAAACAAACGTTCGAAGCAAAAGTCGCAACACAAGAACAAGAAAAAGTTCAAATTCTTTAGTAAAAAGCATATCAAAGAAATGCAATATGTTAGTCCAATAGTAGCAACTAAACTTAACAACACACGCACGATGTTTTATCACATTAGTTAAGATTAATAATTATTGATTTATCGCAATGATCGATTCTAATGTAACAAGTAATTTTATGATCAAAGCTCTTGTTAAAAGGGAAGAATACTCTACTTAAAAGAAGTCTAACGCATACAATCTAATAATTGTAGATGAAAATTTATTACTTAACAAGAATAAAAGAGTAAACAAAGAAACGAAATTACTATCAATAGCTATTTAGCAACATCACGAGAAACTAATTTTTAATATAGTGAGAATAATTATTTATAATATCGTTTTAGAAATGTCTTGATTAAAGTAACACAATCTAGAAATTGACTAAAATACACGAATACTTAGATTTGCGCAATGTGATCACGTAATTCACATTCAATTTACGCATTAACAACGTTCAATAATAGATAAAAGAACGAATTGAAGATTAATCGCAAACAACGAACTTGCATTCTTGCAAAAAAACGATTTAACAAAGTTCGATTCAACAAACATTAACAAAAATTAATTAGATTACAAATTTAAAATAAATGAAAAAAATTACGAATTTTTTGAAAGTTTTGAACTATCTAGTATAACGAAGAAATCGCTAAAGCACGTATTACGAATATACAACAATTGAGAGCATTTGTTCTAAGAAGAGAAAACGACAAAGATTCTTTCTAAACATTAATTATAAAATCACGAAATTAGACTTGAACTAAGCAAGCAACTTACGTTTGAACTTATATATGCTCTATTCAAAAAGAAGCTCGAAGTACTTCGCGAATACCTAGCAAAAAACGAAAAGAAAAAATTCATTAAGAAATTCTAATTATAGACAAGATACTTAATTCTCTTTGTATCAAAGAAGGATGAAACTCTTCATCTATGTGTCAATTATCAAAAGCTAAATAATATTACAATTAAGAATCAATATCTACTATTTAATATTAGCGAACTTTAGAATCGATTATTCGAAGCGAAGTACTTTATTAAACTAGACTTATAAAAAGCGTACAACTAGATTAGAATAAAGACAAAAGAAGAGTGAAAGATAGCTTTTCGCACACGATATAAATTATACAAATACACAATGATGTCGTTCGAACTCACGAACGTCTTGACAACGTATTAAAAAATGATCAATGATGTACTACGACAATATTTGAATCAATTTGTCATAATATACTTAAATAACATCATGATTTACTCAAAAATCTTGAAAGAATATGTTAGTTATGTCTTCAAAGTATTAGAATGTTTAAACATAAAAAACTTACATTTTAAGTTAAAGAAATGCGAATTTCATCGAAAGAAAGTTAACTTTCTTGAATTTGTCGTTGAACGACACGAAGTACGCATAAATCTTAAGAAACTACGAACAATTAAAGAATGAAAATTATTAACAAATGTTAAAAAAGTACAATTCTTTCTAAATTTTATAAACTACAACAAGAAGTTCATCAAAAACTACTTAGTAAACGCAATATTATTAACGAATTTTACGAAAAAAAATACGTCATAATTATAAGAACTTGTAGAAGAGAAATTATTCTAAAATCTTAAACTAGAATGCTTGAAGAAATCAATATTAAAGATGTACGATTTGCGATTATTAAGCAAGATTGAAATTGATGCATTAAATCTAGTTATTAATGTATGCTTTAATCAAAGACATAAAGACATGTAACACTTAATAACATATCTTTTAAGAAAACTCTTGTTAATTAAACAAAACTATAATGTTTACGATAAAGAACTACTCGCTATAGTAGTTTTCTTAAAATCATAAAAAATATATACGAAAAAATCATTTAAATTTACGATTCTTACAAATCACAAAAATTTTGTGCATTTCACTACTATAAAGCAATTTAACAAAAGACAAATGCAATAATTAGAGAGACTTAAATAATACAAGTTTAAAATATAGTATATCTTAGATAAAGATAATGACAAAGTAGACGCACTTAACAAAAGAAATAATTATATAGAAACGAAGAAATCGTTCAATCACAACATACTTAAGATTAACAAAAACGAATCATTATTAGCAAACAAATACGAGCTAAATGCTACACTACAAATACTTCGAAACAATACAAAAGAGTTTCTAATAAAGAAAGAAAAACTTCAAATATTTATTAACAAAATTAACGAATATATAAAAGAGTATTATGACGAATTATTGCAAAAGCACTTAAAAGTAACTAAAACTCTTTAGCTTTTACGTCAACATTGTTAGTTTTCATAGATGAGACAAGTTGTCAAGGCATACATTAAACGATGCCTTAATTATTAATAAAACAAACATGATACGCACGCGAATTATGACGAAATCTAATATCAAGAATTATCTAAATCGTTATGAAATAAAGTTACGATAAACTTTATTATTAAGTTGCCCAAATCGACGAATCTAGCAATTGGAAATAAATATAATTCGATACTAGTAATGATTAATAAGCTTATTAAGTACTTACATATTATCGCATGCAAAGAGAAGTTTATCGCAAAACAATTAAGATACATTATATTAAATTAACTTATACAATATTATAATATATTTAAGGAACTAACTAGTGACAAAGACAAGCTCTTCACGTCTAACTATTAAAAGACGCTTCTCTTAATGTTAGATACGAAGCTTCGAATGTCTATTGTCTATCACTTGATTACGAATGATTAAATAGAAAGAACGAATCAAAGTCTTGAGCAATATTTAAGGCACTACATCAACAATACTTATAGTAATTAAGTATTACTTTTATCTATGACACAACTAGCACTCAATGCAAAGATTTCGAATATCATTAAGATAACTTCATTCTTCGTCAACTATAGCAAGAAATCAAATCTTTTCGAAGAAGAACGTACGCATTTGTTTGCGCAATTAGTTATTAAAAGAATAGCGACGTTAAAAAAGATACACAATAACATCTCAAGAATGCAAGAAAGATCAATCAAATATTAAAACAAGAAACGAAAAACGACATCTTAGCTAAAAGAGAAAAATAAAATATATCTTTTTACAAAAAATCTTAGAACAAGGAAATTAAGCAAGAAATTGAATCATGTTAAAGTTGAATCGTTTCTCGTTAAAAAAAGCTAAGAAATTAATCAATTACGAACTCGATTTATCTAAGAACGCTAAAGTATTTCTAGTATTTCATATATTATTGTTGGAATTAGCAAATTTAATTACGTCTTTATAGAACACATTTTATTTTCATTTGCAAAAAAAGAATCAATTCGAGATTGAGAAAATTCTACGATAGAAAGATCAAAAGTATTTTATTAAGTGAAAAGAATATTTTACTTTAAAAAACATCTAAGAACTAGAGAAGAATCTTAATCGTTGCTAGAATCTTTTAAAAAAGTTTTATTAAGATAGAATATAGAAACAATATTCTAATTTCAATTAATCAAAAGTTAAAACTATTCGAACGACACATTAAATAGTAACTCGAGAGTCTTTGTAACAAACTTGACGAAGTGTACTTCATTTATCTCTAGATCGCCAATGTTTTTTTATTTCGTTACGATCATTTCTTTCTTTTTATTCTTTAAAAAGTTTAGTTGTTTTTTTAGTCAACTTAGCTTTGTACGCGCATTGCGCACTTCTTTCTTTAAGCGCATTCGCTCTTCATAAATTCGTTTAATCGATGTAGAAAAAATTGTCAAATCACAATTACGATTAGATCGCACACACTTCACACATTTTTTAAAATTATTATTCACACAACAAGCTTTACTAGACATCGTACAATTACGACAAGAACGCATAGCTAAGAATATTGAACTTAAAGCGTCGAAAAAATCTTTCTTTCAAAAAAAGAAATTTCTAGTATTAATTTTTCTTGAAGGCATGATAAGAAAACATTGAGTTTCGAGACGAAAACTCTAAAGAAAAAAAATAATGTTACGAACTTATTAAAACTATATTAGTGATTTAAGTTCTACGTCTTTAAGACGAATCTACTATTATGTTTGACATGTTCGAAGAGCGAACATTTTGAGCATGATGTTTAACATGCTTAACGAACGAACATTGCGAACAATTATATTCGCTATGTTCGATAAGCGAACAAGACGAACAATTAGTATTTTCTTAATATATAGAAAACTAGAATACGACTCTCTTATAAATCGTGTTTAACTTAAAATAAGTTTTTATTTATTGTTATTGCTACATCTAGTTGCAACTCTTGTTATTAAGTGATTGCTTGCATTGCTTGAAGACGTTTACAAATCTCTTTAACAATATAATTCTCTCTAATATTTCCTAAGACTTCTTAGGAAGTAGTAGCGTAACATATTATTGTTTTTGTACTTTGTATTTCTATATTTGTTATCTATTATTTTTGCATTATTTTTTGTCTTTTTTTATTTTATTTTCACTCTATTATTATTAATCTTAATCAAATTGTTAAAATTATTATTTGTCGATTTTAAAAAATTAGATATTTCGCAATTTGCAACATTTTTATTGTTTGCAAAAGTGTTTTTAAACTTTTTAAATCTATTAATTGTATTTAAATTATATGTTTTCTTCAATTTATTAAATTCTTTATAATATAGAATGCGTTATTAAATTATTTCGATAATTAATATTATATATTTAATTATATTTTCGCTTAATTCGAACTAATTAGAATCAAACTAATATATAAATTAGTTATTTTATTTATATTAGACTTTATATATATTTAAATATTAAAAAATTGTATTATGTTTATATTTTTATTTTCTAAAACTATTTATATAGCAATTGTATTAATTTTAGTTTGTTTTGCAATATTTTTGTCTTTTTTTTTTTTTATTAATTTGATCTCGAAATATTGTACTACAATATAATTAGTTTTTTAAATATATATATATTATTTAAATATATTATTATGTAGTTCTTTTTTTACTCTTTTATTAACTATTATATTTCTAATATTTTTCTCTATATTTATTTGCTTTTTTTTAGAAACTTTCTTAAAGACAATTGTTGCTTGCAACTTAATTAGATATTTATGAAATATTATATAATTAATATTTTGTTTTTTGTAAAATAGCTTTTTATTTTCGATTTATATTGTAGCACAATTTCTATTAACAATAGTTTAAAAAAGAGTTAATAAAATAGATATTTTACATTTTAAATTAGTCTTGAAAATAATATATATAGATAATATAGAGCAAATCTTGTACTTAACAATATAATATTAACTACTTAGCAATTTTCGAATATCTAAATAAGAAGAAATTCGATTTTAAAAAATCTATTTTTTTAATTAGTTTTAATAATAATATATACAAGTAATACAAAAAAAATCTATATATCAACTATATTAATTGAGACAATAAATAGTATTAAATATATTAATTAATATATAATATTTAAATAGAAAAATTGTCGCAATTATAAAATAAATTTATATATTCGATATTAGAATTAGAATTTAAATATTACTTTTATTTAATATTACTATAATTAAAAATTATTATATTTACTATTTTAATTATTGTATAATATATACTCTTTAACTATCGAAATCGAATATAAATAAATATATTTATTATATATTATTTTATTGTATTATTTATTAAATACTTAATTGCAAAACTTGTTAATTCTCGTATTCTATATTGTTAATTTTTTTATTTAGTATTAACAATTCTTAATTTAACAATATATTTTGCTCTAAAACTCTAATAGCTCGAATTAAACAAGTTAATAATATATTCGAATAATGTATCTAATATATTGCGCATTACTAATATATTTAATTTAGTTTGTAAAATTGCAGACAAAAAATTGCAAAAAAATATAGTAGCGCAAGTTAATTGTAATAAAGAAAAAAAATCGATTAAAACAATTTTTAATATATAAAAGATAATACAAAAAAATAATATATTAAACTATTATTAACTAAGTGTTTGTAATATAGAAAACGCGCAAATACAAATTCGAAACAATAGTTCTATATAAAATTTGCAAATATTAGAAGATTAATAATTTGTTAATTTCGAAAATATTTTTTGCAAAATTAATTCGAACTTTTTTGCAAAATAAAATTGTTAACAAAAAATACAATAAAAAATATCAAATTCAAATATCGATTTTATTAATTTTTTAGAAAACTATTAAATTTTTTATAATCGATTTCTTCTTTAATAAATATATTATTTATTTCTATTACTATTGTTTATATACAATATATATTAATATTTTGTTTTATATATTTAGATAGTAATCTTTTTGCTATTTATATTAATTGCAAAACTATTAAATCTAAAAATTTACTATTGTTAAAACAATTAATATAGAATTTGAAACTTTACTATAATAAATAGTAATAAAATTAATATTCAAATATTTTTGTTATATCGAAATTCGAAATAGTTAGCAAGAAATTAAAAATTTAAGCTACTTTATTTATTGTATTTTATTATTTATATTATTTTGTCGTATTATCTATTAAATATATTGTTTTGCTATATATGTTTTTTGTATTCTTTTCTATTAAATATAGTAATTAAAAAGTGTATTATAATTATATATTTAGATTATCTAGATAATTAGAATTGAATTATTGCTTTAATTTTTTTAATTAAAAACTTTAACAATTTTGTTCTATATAATTTTATAAAAAATTGTATAAAAAGAAAATCGGGTTGCAGCTTACCCTAGGTGCAGAATTCGCACTTGGGACGAGCTTATCTTGAATAAGAATTTTCACTCAAAGTGAACTCTATCGATGCTTAACTTATGCTTAGCATAATTATTTTAAACAACAAAAATTAATCGCAATCTTTGTTTGCGATCGAGATACAAACTTAATATATATATAGCTTATATAAAATATACATCTTTTTATTTAATGTTAGCTAAAAATTAACTTCTAAAATTTTGCTTTTTTTTGATATATATTAAACATAAATTTAATTCTTTATATCTATAACATTTTTAAAGTTGTGTAAAATCTATAATGCGCAATCAATTAAATTCAAAAACAAAATTTACGTATTGCGAAATTATATTTTGTTGTAGCATAAATTACTTCTAGACGTAGCATAAGTTCGACATAGTTTTATATTTGCGCAATTTAATTATTTGTTTTGTATATACATTATATTTAAGCTTAGTCTATATTTAATTTAAATTTTAATAACAATATATCTTTTAATAATGTTATTAATTTTTTCGTCTTCGAAGTCTTTATATTTTTTAACAAGAAAAATTCTTTTACGTTTAAGAATTTTGCAAATCAAAATTAACAAGCGATTTTGCAATAAATAAATAAAATTAAGATTTACTTTATGTTTACTATATATTAAATATTCGCTAAATATATAAGCAAACTTCAAATTTTAACAACATTAATATTATTGAGTCGAATACAACATTAAGTAATTAAAATGTTAACAAAAATGCTTTTATAAACAATTAAAAAAATTAAAATGCATTAAACAATTAAGATTTTAATAATTTTAACAAATTACTATTTATAAAACTTAAAAAAATAGATTCTTTTTTACGCTTTATGTTTATTATATATTAAGCTAATGTTTATTATATATAGAACTTTATTAACGTTAATAAGATTGCGATTATCTTTAAAGAACGCAATCAAATAATTGTATTAAAAGTGCAAAATTATTACAATATTTTAATATATTTATATACGCATTTAAAGGAAATTCTTTATTTTGTATATAAAAAAAGCACAATATTAGTTAAGATCTTAATTAACGTCTCTATTAAAGCGTTGATTAACAAATGTATGTCTAATATATATTTAATTTAAGTAAAATATAATTTTGACTTATATTAAGATTAGATTTAATTCTTTATTGTCGCAATTAATTTTAAAATTATTTAAGTTACTTTTTTACTTTTAAAAATTAAAAAGAAAGACAAAGTAAACAAGATTTAACGTCAAAATTTTAAATGTTTTAAAATTAAGTATTGCGAACATGCGTATTTAAATGTACTATACATATATTTAACATACAATAAAGTTAAGCTTAAAAACATTAATAATTTTCGACAACACTTTACTTAATTAACGTATATAATAAATGTCAATGCGCAATTAAAACATCGCATAGAGATCTAGTATTATAAATTTCTTAAAAAATAATAAAATTAATATACACGTTATGTGTATTTCAAATTTATAATTCGCGTATACAAAAATTAAGAGTTTGTTATGTAAAATTTTTATAAAATAAACTCTTATTTTATCTATGTTGTTCGTAAATTAATCTTATAAATTTATTAAATTAAATGCTTTTTATTTTTTGATACAAAATTATGGCACACAAATTAAATCGTTAACGCAAACTTAATATATATTAATATTAATTATTTTTGCGTTTTAATAAACTACAAATTACAATAACGTATAAAAAATTGTATCTTTATTAAACATCTAGCTTCTAGAAGTTTTATCTACGATTAATTTTATTTTGATACAAATTTAATATATGTTAAACATATATAGAATTTAATTATTTTTAGAAAAGTAACAAAATTAAAATTAATATATGCGATGTGCGATTAAATATCTATATTTTTGTTAATTAAAAACAATTTCTATTTTTTATATTAATTGTACGCGAAAATTATACTTATTATCTATTATATTTTATCAAAATGTTTCGAGAAATTGTCGACGACATAATTGTAATAATTAAACAACAAAATTTATTATTTTTGACAATGCGTAAGCTAAGTTTACATCTAATATATGCGTTGTTTGCGCTAAATATTTTGCAAAACGCTTTATCATTTTTTCTATTATATTTGATTTATACGCAAAATATAACAAAATTGCTTTGCGTTATATATACAATAATCTTAATGTAAAAGATCGCATAACAACATTAATTTAAAAGCAAAAATTTAAAAAAAAATTTGTCGAAACAACTTTAAAAGATTAATTTATATTTAGTTTAAATATTGTATAAATTTAATTTATAATTTATAAAAATTAAGCAAGAATTTGCTTTTAATCAATTGCGTTTTTTAAAAAAGCAATAAATTAAAAGTATTATTTATTTTAACAAAAATTCTTAACAATATATTGTTGTATACTATATTTATACTTAGATTAAAATCTTTATAAATTAATTATATCTTGAAATAAATTTTGTATTTAAATAGATTTAAGACAAAACAAATCTATATAACATTTTAAATTAAAACGAAAATTATTATTATAAATTTAATGCATGCACAATATATATTAAGTATACGCTTAAATTATAATAGAAATTAATGTCTATTATTACGCGTAAATTAATGTAGAGATTATCGAAAATTATTACATAATATTTATTAAAATGTTTAAAGCGTTAAAAGAAGTTGTTTGTCAAATTATTTAAATTTTTTATATTAATTATAAAAACAAAGAATTGCGAACTTTTATAATAAATATAAACAAAAAACAAGTTCAAAATATATTTAATATATATTAAAATTACATAGATATTACTAATATTTTATTTAAAATTTAAAAAATATCTTTATAATCTTAATAACTTTTAAGAGTAATTTAAACATTTTAAGCATATATTGATTTTTTGTCAAATACATTCTAAGCGTAATTTTCGAAAACATTATTTTAATTATTTAACAATTTATTTTATTAATTAACTTTAAAAGATTAAGATTGTTGACAAATTACTACAACGCATAAACAATATAAGTATATTATACTTTAAACTTAAAATATAAATTAAACATCAAAAGACAAAATAAATTTTTGTTAAATTATATAAAGAGAAATTAAAGATTTCTTCGCATTAATAAACGTTAGTTCGCAATTATATTAATATAAAAAAAAGTAATTACTTTTAAAATAATAAATTTGCGAAATAAAAGCTATTATTATTTGCTTTTATATTTAGATAGAATTTATATTTGTTTTAAGCTATATTTATGCTAATTATATGTCAAAATAAAAAAACACGCTATTAAGATGTTTGAAAAGAACGATTTCGAAACAAAAAAAAATATTTTATTTACTTGACGCAATTGTAATAAATTTAATCGTATTGTCGCTTAATTGATTAAAAAAAATATATACAATTAGTTTATATTTAATTTGACTTAATAATTAATCAAATTGTAAATAAAAAAGATCGAAGAGTTGCAAAGCGTTATTAACAATATTTATATCTTTCTTTTAATTTAAAAAATTCTTATATAATACTCTTTTTTAATAAATTTGATTTTAAGCATAAATTTGACACAAACATAACATTTAAATCGATAATAAAAATTTTTATACATTTTAAAGTCGCAACTCAAAAACTACTTATTTAATAAAAAATCGACGTTAAACATTAATTTAACATATATTAAATAAAAATCTTAAAACGTCTTTTTTAATATAACAATATGTAAAGACATTATTTAGAAAAGACAAACGCTAAGTATTAATTCGATATATATTAGATAAAGATTCTAAAATGTCTTCTTTAATACGACAACATATAGAGATATTATTTAGAAAAAACAAACGTCGAGCATTGATTTAACATATATTAGATAAAGATTCTAAAATATCTTCTTTAATATAACGATATGCAAAGACACTATTTAAAAGAGGCAAACGCTAGACATTAATTCAACATATATTTGATAAAAATTCTAAAACGTTTTTTTTAATACAACAATATATAGAAACATTATTTAAGAAAGACAAACGTCGAACATTAATTCAACGTATATTGTTGTTTAGCTTAAATAAGCATAAATTAGACTTAAACTTTATAAATAACACATCAAAATCAAACAAAAAATATAGAGCAACATTATTGAAACATTAAATTAAAAATTAAGTACGAAAACAACGCATGCAACGTATGCGTCAAAAACGTAACAAATTTCTAAAAAAAAAAAAGAAAAAACTAACGAAAGAAGTTGTTAAATTAAAGAAATTCGACATTATTAGCAACACAAAGAATATTTTAAATGTAATTTTATTATAAATAAATTAATAATATCTATTAAGCAATTAAAACAACAACAAAGATAAATTAATTTATAAATTTACATCTTTGTTTTACAAATATTATATAATATTAATAATTCAAAAACTTTCGTTTAGACTCGAAAGACTACGCATAAATTTAATATATATTAAGTTTATGTTAAGCATTAATTTGAAAAAAGATTTATTATTTTATTGAAAAATTCAAAATTAAAAAGAAACAATTAAAGACAAAATTATATACAAGATATTTGTATTATTTGTAAAATTAATAAGTACAATAACGCGACAAATTATTATAATTGCTTGTTTAGCTTTATTTTATAAAGAATAATATCTAAAATAAAAAAAATAAATACAAGATTAAAATAGTAAATAAGATAAATATATAACAAACGTAAACGAGATATAGACTTAACATGTGTTTAAACGTAATTAAAAAGAAAATTTTGATTTAAGATTAAAGAAAGTATAGAGAGATTTTATGTTAAACATAAATTATACTTTATTTTAAATTAATTTATAGAAGAATTTTTTTTATTAAAATATAATTGTTGTAATAGTTACGCAAAAGCAAAGAATATAATAAATATTAACTTATTTCGTTAAATCAAAGTTAAAAAGACAAATACTTAATTGTTTATATTGCATATATTAGACACAATCAAAAGCACACAATTAATCGAAACAAATCAAAGTATTATGCATAACATATGTTAAGTCTAAAATTTAATTAAACAATCTTAAAAACTTTTTGTTGTCAATTTGTTTTAATTTATGCTTAGCATATGTATAACATACATAATAAAAAATAATCTAATTTTTATCTTTTTTAGTTGTAGACGTAACGATAGTTTTCGTAATAATTGTATTAGTTAAGCATAAACTTAGTATAATTTTAACATAAATAAAAAAATAATTGCATTAACTTTTGTCGTTAATAGAATTAAATTTATTAAAAAAAAAATTAATTATGCATAAACTTAGCATAGATATATTATAGACGTAACATAAAATTATAAATAATATTTTACTTTTTTTTGTTATTGAAACATTAATTAGAACGCAAGCATTTATTAAGCATAAAATTAACATAATTTTAATATAATAAATTAACGAATAAAACTTGTTTTTGTTCGAATTAAAAAAAGCATTATAATTCTTTTCTATATATATAATAAATATAAGTGTAATATATATAAGTTTTAAACTTTTCTATTAAAGTTGATTATTGTATTTGATTTCTTATTATTATAAGTAACTTTTTTTCGTTAGCTACGCATATATTAAACATAAATAAAATATAAATTTTTAAAAATTTTCGAAATTTTGAACGCATTATTATTACGAGATTTTTTCGCTTCTTTATGTTTTTTTAATGCTAATATATGCTTAATATAGATTAAATTTAAAATATAATTAAATAATTTATTCGAAGATTTGATGTCTATAATAAATATATTAATTTACGCATAGTTTAAATATATATTAAGTACAAACTAATATAATAAAATATACAAAAAGAAGCTTTTTAATTAAAGTATTAATATAACGCTAAAAGTAAGTTAAAGTAAGTTTAGCATATTTTAAAATTAAATTAAAAGTATACTTCTTGTAAGCATTCTTTAAATTAAAAGATAAATATTCGAAAAAAAAACAATAAACAATAATTAATTAGTAACTTTAAAAGTTGTATTAATGCGAGTTTAATATTAGTTAAATCTATGCGTAATTAATGCGTTGTTAAAGTCTTAAATTACAAAATAAGCATTTATATATATAGTATAAAAACAAAAAAGATAAAAGATAAATTAAGTATATAATAAGCATAAAATAAGCTTATCTCGCAATAAAAATATATGTCGAAAATAATTGCAAATCTTTAATTATAACAATTATTTTATATAAGTTTAATATATGCTTAATATTAATCTAATTTACGCAATATGCTTTATGTCGTTAATATATTAATAAACAATTATATTAATTATATGTTTATATCTATGCAAAACATAAGTTTAATTTAAGCAAAATATATAAAAGTTATACTTTAACTTTGTAGAATAATTTGTATTTTGTTATTCTTCAAATTTAACTTAAAGCTTTATAGTATTAAATTAGCATAAATTAAATATATATTAAATGTAAAAAAGATATATATTTTTTTTTAAAATAACGCATATTTAAAGAAATATTTTTTGTGCTTAAATTTGCAATTGCATATGCTTAGCGTATACGTTGTATATAATTAACTAAAATATTTGCTTATTTGTTTTAATATAATACGTTCTCTAGTAGCGACGTAATTTAATTTTAATCTTAATTTAGCATATATCGAATATAAATAAAATTATAATTATATATATAAATAACTAGCAATTAAGAGCGATAAAAGTTATTTTATATATTTAATTAATTGACGTTATTGTACAATTACATTTATTAATACTTAATATATGTAAAGTTGCAATTAAATTTATGCAATTTATACGTTTATATTAAAAAAAACGATTTAAGTCTTAAAATTTGACGCAATTAATAATATTTAATATATATTAAACTTAAATCAAATTTATGTGTAGATCGTCTATTATTTTTTAAGAATTTAATAATAAGCATTGTTAATGCTTAGTATAAATTAAATCGCAATAAAAAATGTCTTTTTATTAAATTTGTTATTTATTTAGTTGAATCTTATATGTGTTAAACATAAATTTAATATATATTTAATATAGAATTGTATTATAATTAAACGCTTACGTTTAATTATAAAATTAAAATTCAAATTAAAGAAAAATTCTTAAGTGTGTAATTAATATATGCTAGATAAAAGCGTCGCATATGTTATGCTTATTATAATAATACTTTAAAGAAAACGAGTTTTGTGCGTTTGTTATACTAAAATTGTCGTAACGTACTCTAACGTTAACAAACTAAATTGCGACAATACTTATGCTAAATATATGCTAAAATAATAGAAGCAATAAAATTAAAAAATATGCTAAACTTATGCTATAAATTTGTTAATAAAATTAGAAGTATATATTACAATAATGCAAATAATTAGAAAAGATAAAAATGAAAAACGCAACAATCGTACTTTAATTTTACAAAATACGTTAAAAACTTAATGCACAACTTGCGCAATTTTATTTATTTTTAACATATACTATAGCAATGCTAAATCTATGTTTGAATTGCATCTTATATAAACGCATCGAAATTGCGCATTTAAAATTAAAATAATAGTTTTTCTTTCCACAATTATAAATTATGTTAAATATATGTCTAGCTTATTCTAAGTTTTAGAAATTGTACAAAATTATAATTACTTAATATATTAAGATAATCAATTTATATGTTTAGCATATATTAGATGTATATATCTTTAACGCGTCTTTAAATTTTTAATTTTCTTACTTAATTTAGTACGATTTACGTAAAGCATAGACTTTGCATAAATAAAGCTTATTCTAAGTGCAAATTTTTCACCTAGAATAAGCTCTAGAATAACGAGATTATAAATTTAGGTAATTACTAGCCGCACACCACCCTACTTTTCTCGCACACCACCTTCACTTTGCTCGCACATCACCCCCCCCCCACTAAGCCTAATCAAGTAATTTCTAAACCTCGTAAACAAATCAAATCAACAAGTTAAAAAAGTTCATGAAAGGTACTTGATTTTGCGCCTCTCTATTATCAAATTTAATGTATTTTCTTATCGATCTCTTGATGCAAATTCAAATCTAAAACATATCTTTTTGCATGCTTAGAATCAATCTCTATTTGCATCTTTATTTACATTTAAAAATTGCTCATATAGAAAATCGAAACATCTAAAATTTGCTTCTTTATCGTTGTTTCTCTTGCATCTTCTCGCCTACCTCGTCAATAATTTTTTCGTTTATCTCTTTGTGTAGACGATTAATTGTTAGACATTTAACTAAAGAATAAATTTAAAATCAACTTAAAGGCGAACGACGTTCGTTAAGTGAAGTTTGCAAAGATTATTTGGCGTCGACGTTATAATTGCGAAGGCGCAATTCATGCCTTGTTTAATGAGTCTCGCCAACGATTTTTTGACTTAACTATAGCAAGCTCTTGCACGCATAATATATCGTTTAGAAGAGTTCTATTCTTAGATGGCGACAACAAAATTTTTGACAATGTTTCTTGCACTTCTATTACGTTTTTATCGTCTTTCGCATAATTCTTTTGTCTCGTCGTTGCCTATTTCGTTTGCGATGACTTTGTAAATCTTTAATAAAAATGTATGTTTTTCAATTTTAATACGTTGTCGCTTGTTCGATCGTATTATCGCTTTTGTATTTTGTAAACGCACAATAATTTTATCGTTTTAATAAACGTGTTGATGCAAGAAACGATAACGATAGACTCGCTCTTAAGACGTTTAAATTGCGCGTTTATTGTCTTTAATGCAAACGACGTTATCTAAGCGATAAGATCGCGAAATATAGATACGTTACGAAGTTTCATCAATAGACGTGTCTTTGTCTTCTTAAATTTTTGTTCGTAATTGTAATATTAATCAATAAGAAATTTGTTTAATTTGACGTTTACAACTATATGTAGATTGTCTACGCAAATAATGTCAATAATGCAAAGACAACTTGTAGTTATTATCTATTAGTAGAAAATTGAAGCTTTTGTTTAATTTGATAATGAGCGTTTTCGTTATACGATAAAAAGATGTTATCGAAGTGTAGCATCTTGTCAATAAAGCACTTAGCTCACTTTCTACGTCTAAGTTACAAATGCTCTTCGAAATAATTAAATATGTTTTAGTTCGCATTTAGATAATTGTAATGCAAAACGTTGTAGCGCTTCTCTAACATTTTTAAGATAATTGTATAGATAACATTCTTTTATCGTTTATAGAACGCCTTTCATTTTTTATTTGTAAAAAAATACTTTTTGTAGTTAATTGTTACGTTTTAGTTTATATGTTAGATGCATAAAAGATAATTAACGCGATATTTTTTCTCGAAAAACACGTGCGAAAGCGTTGACGATAAAGTTCTATTGTTGTCAAATATAACGATTGTAGAATACGACAAATTTAGATGATTATAAAGACGCACTAAAGCTTTCATTATCTATACGTAATCGCTATAGTTCTCTCTCTTTATAAAGCAAAAGTCAACATAAAAGATAATGTTTAAAACGATAATTTTAATAATAATAAAAAAAGACATTTTGTATTTGTTTGTTTTGTAAATGTAATTTATAATTAAGATTTTTATGTTTAGACGTAATAGCTTTTGCATGCAATTTAAAATAAAAAAAAGAAACTAAAGTTCGTCGTTGTATTTTTTCTTCTTAAAATCGACGTATCACAAAGAGAACTTCGTTAAATATCTTATTAACGTCTACGTAAACGTCAAAGAACTTATCGCTATTGTTTTAAAAACAACGTTTAAGTTCTAAATATCTTGCTATTTAAATATAGATTTTTCGAGATTTAGACGAAGATCTTTAAGAGTCGAATTAATCTTGTTACTCTTTTGTTACTTCTTTTTAATTTCGCGTCGTATTTCAAAATTCTTTAAGACTTTTTTGCGATATAATACTAAGACAAACGATTTTGTAAAAAAATGATTGTGATCAAAACACTTAGCGATAAAAGTTTAGCTATCTAAATCGTATTTATTTTCTAAATTGTTTTTTAACTTTGTAATCGCTTTAAAAAAATATTTAATGCAACGATTACTAGTATTTTAATAATTGTGTTTTTTATTTCTAGACTTGTTGTTGCGATCGCAATGTATTTAATATTTTATGTAAACGTTTCGTTTGCTAATTTTGTTGCGATCTTTAACTATTGCATAGCTTTGCGTCGTCGCATATTTATTAAGCTTCGAAACAAATAAATCGATAGATGTTTTTTCGTAGTAAACATTAGGCAATGATAGAAGCTTCATGATCATTATTAATGAGTAGATAATAATGCAAATAATGTGGATGACAACGATGACAACGATGTAAACAACGCGTGAATCTTAGAAATTACTTAATTAAACTTAGTGAGAGAAGTGATATGCGAGCAAAGTGGAGATGATGTGCGAGAAAAGTAGGGTGGTGTGCGACTAGTAATTATCTAAATTTAATATATACTTGATGTATACAACTTGCAATAAGAGCGCCTTTTTAAACTTATAATTTTCGTTTTATTTAGCACGCTCTATGTTGAGCATAGATTAAGCATGAATAGAGCTTACCTCAATTAGAAATTCCCACCCAAGATAAGCTCGTCCCGAGTGGGAAATCTACATCCGGGATGAGCTATATGCTCAAAGAAAATTATTATATCTTAAAAGAAATTCGAATTTTTTTTTTAATTTTCTGTACTAATAATATACAATCTATAATATAGTTTTTGATAGTACTATAATACTATCTTAAACAATATTATAGATTGCGCGTTATTATTACAAAAAACTAAACATACTACTATTAAGTTATCGAGACTTAATTATTTAATATTATTATATTTAAATATATATAGATATTAGAGATAATATAATTCTTAAAAAATCAAATATATTAATTTAATACAATATTAAGTTTCTAGTTATTTTAGATATGTTATCTATTTGTATTATTGCTAATAATATTTGTTTATTTATAACAATATTATAAATATAAAATCTTCTATACAATAATCTAGCTATATATAAATTTTATTTAAAATAATCTCGAGCTCTATTTGAAAAGAATTTTTACTTTTATTAATTTGTTAATTATTATTTTGTATTTTGCAATATATATTTTACAATTTAACAATCGTTTTTTTTTTAATTTAAATCTATAGTATAATTATAGTATTTAACTATTATAATTTGTTTAATTGTTTGCAAACTTATTTAAAATCGATTTTATTAATATATTTTTCGAGCAAAAATAAAAGTTTGTTCAATATCTACTAATAATACTAAACAAGAAAAAATATCTCTAGTTATTTGTATTAACTTAAAATAGTTCGAAATATTGCTTTTTTGATATTTTTATATTAAATTTTTATTCTTTATAATATTAGCGGAAAAATATCGATTGTTTTTGTTTTAAATTAAACAAAAGCGTTAAGATTGTCGAAATAAAATTTTGACAATATTTGCGTTAAACTATAAAAAAGTTAACGAAAAATTAAACATATTATTATTAGACTGATCGCGTCGGGTCGGGTCGGTTCCAAAAGTTGGAATCGAAAAGTTGGGTCGATTCCTAAAGTTGGAATCGAAAACCAACTCTGGTCGAGTCAAGATTTAGTGATAAAACCGAAACTCGACTCGAAAAATCGACCCGAATCGCCAAGACTATTTAAATAATTATATCATAGTTATTAATAATTAACGTATAGTCAATATATAGTCAATATATATTTTATAATATTTAATTATTTGAATTATAATAAGGTAATGCATTATAGTAATGCATTTCTACTTTTTAAAAAGAAAATAATTAAATCGCATCTATAGGTTCTATAGACCCTATAGATGCAAATATTGCATTTTATTAATAAATTGCATCTATAAGGTCTATAGGGCCTATAGATGCAAATATTGCATTTTATTAATAATAAAAAATCTAAAATTAGTAATTCTTGACATAATGACGTAATTTTCGATTCCTTGACAATTCGATTCGATTCCTAGGGTTGAAATCGTCGAGTCGGGTCGATTCCAATAGTTGGAATCGAAACTCGACCCGACGGTCAGTCTAATTATGATATTGTATTATTTTTTTAATAGTATTTGTTTTTTGTGCCTTTGTTCTTAAAGCAACAGCTAAATTATAGTAATATCGAAAATAAATTTTAAATTTTGCCTAAATTTTGTTTTGTAGTTTACAAAATTATTATTATTATTTTTGTTTTATATTTTGTAAAAACTTAATTTTTGCGTAGAATTTAAAATATTAATAAAACTATATAATATTTTATTAAGTTTTTTTGTTTTTAAATAATATTTAACAAACTTTGTCGAAACTTTTTTACAAACTTTTAGTATAATTTCCCTTAAAAAACAATTATAATTTGTTATAAATTTCTTTAAACAATTTAGATAATTGAACATTGCATTAAATACTCGAAACTTCAAATAAATATTAGTATTAGTTGTTCGAAAAACTATAAAAATGCATGTATAGAAAGAATTCAATATATTGTTAAATAGTTAAATCGATTGTTACTTGTTTTTGTCTAGTTAAATACATGAAAATTTTTAATTTTCTAAATATTTCTCTATTTAAAAATTAATATAGTTGCGTAGTTAATATGTATAACAAAGTATTAAATAGATAGAATTCTAACAAATACAAATATTTTGTATTAGTTTTCGAGATTTTTAATTTTTTTATTTTTGAAAAACTCTAAAACAAATTAAGCGCTAAAACAAACTATTAATAGCAACAATGAGAACGCAAATCTAAGTAAAATTTAGCAAATATATTATCTTTTTGTATTATTATACAAACAAATATCTTTTTAATTACAACAAACAAGTTTGTATTTTTTGTAATATTCTAAATTTGTTTTTTTTCTAATTGAAAAACAATATTGTTAACAATTGTTTTTAATTTAAGAGTTGCAATAAAGTTTTAAACTATTAAATTAATAATATAAATTAAACAAGAAATAGAATTTTGTTATTTGTTTTATTAATTTTTTTGTTAATTTAAGACTTTGTTAAGTTTGTTTTTAAAAATGTTATTATTGTTTATATTATTAGTAACAATTTCAAAAAAATGTTTTTAATTTTAAAATTTTTAAATTTTTTTATAAGTTCTAATATTAATTGTTAATCTATATATTTTATATTAAGAGAAATAAATTTAATAAGATATTTGCAATATTAAAATATAATATTGATTTAATATATTAATATTTTAAGATAAACAACTTTTTAAAAACTAGACTTTATATTTAAAATAATAAAAATATATTAAGATTTTTTTAAATTAAATTTAATTTTGTTACAAATTTAATCGAAATTTGTAAAAATCAGTTTTAATAGTTTAATACAATCTAGAAATACTAGATTTAATCGAAATATTTCTAATAATTTTTAAAAATTCGAATTATTAATAGTTCGAAAAAGTAGATTTAAATTAACAAATATTTTGTATAATTGATTTTTTCAATTATTTTTATTAAAAAATAATAGATTAATATAACTTTTCTTCTATTAATGTATTAGTTTTGTATTATTTATTTGTATTATTAACAATAATTTATACAAATAAAAATTAGATCGATTATTAATTGTAGTCGAGATTTTCTTTATTTTAAACAAAATATAGATTAAAAATATTTCTTTATATTTAATATATTTAAATAATTATATATAATAAAATAATTCAAAATTTTTTAACAACTTTTGCAAACAATTTTTAACAAGCTATTAATAGTTAAAACTATTTAAATATATTTGTTTTAAAAATTAAAGTATGCTTTAATATTAATTTTTTTAATTTAATATAAATAAATAAGTTTATTTTAAGTTTTGTGCAAGATACTTTT
>JAABUS010001005.1_pt1 | contig 66039 bp, 70 predicted proteins | sample 5560161 | NCBI WGS metagenome assembly JAABUS01 (sample SAMN10711885, study PRJNA513376) | rock metagenome | isolation source: Antarctica rocks | place: Antarctica: Victoria Land, Trio Nunatak nord | collected 2016-01-04
AGGACTTTGGCCATGAATGGAATGGGGCCATAGCCATAAATGGAATAGGGCCATGGCCATGAATGGAATGCGCCATGGCCATGAATGGAATGCGCCATGGCCATGAATGGAATGGGGCCATGGCCATGAATGGAATAGGGCCAGGGCCATAAGTGGGGCCATATATGGGGGCCATGTTGGTGGCGCATTCTAAATTTAGGTATTCTCACGAGCCAAAAACATTCTTAGGAGCGCGTAGGATTCTTAGGAGCGCTCACAGGGATTAATAGCGCTCGAGAGTCGGGATATAATATTACCCCGCTTAACTAAACTTAACCGGCTTACGTACGCTTATAGCGCTTAAAACCTACCCTACACTTTTATAAATATATAATTATAAATATATTAATACTAACGTCCTAGACTTCTAGATAATAATAATAATAAAAGTTTATATATAATAAAGATAAGACTATAATTATAATAATAATAAATTTGAAATTTTAATATTAAATAATTAAAGTTTTAATTTTAAATAAATAAATCTTTAAATTTAAATAACTTTAGGCTCGATTCTAAAATATATTTATTATTAATTATTTTTAAAGAGTTAATATTAGAAGGCTAGCCTCCCGCCTAAAATTTTTAAATTTTTTAAATTATTTCCTAGACTAGAGCTTAGTTTTAATAAAATTTTAAATAATCTCTTTTAATTATTAATCCCCTTTCGATTATTAATCCCCTTTCGATAATTAATTTATAATATCGGAATTATTATTTAAATCGTTAATACCCTCTCCTCCTAATATTTACTATAATATAACGTATATTATTATTATTTAAATCGTTAATACCCTCTTTTCCTAATATCTATTATAATATAATATATATATTAATTAATTTACTTTATATTTAAAACTTATCGGATTATTATTATATTATAATAATATTTAAAATACTTCTAAAAGAGACCCGTAACTAGATCTACGGGTATTATTTTATTTATACCGAAGAAATTATCCTTTATTTAATAGAGGACGAAAGGTTAATATTTAAAAGAGGCTTTTATAAACTAGTAAAATATAATATAAATAAAAATTATAATATCCTAATCGGAGACCCCGAAACGCTCGGGGGGGTTATTTATATAACGGATTAATTTTATATTACTCTACTCGGTGTTAATAAAGTTATTTATAAAAATATAACGAGTATTCTTTTTAGATATAATATTTAGTATTTAAATTATCCCGATTATTTAATTAATAATAAATATAATAAAGATCCCGGATCTATAAAAATATAATTCTATTTTAATTATTATTTCCGTTATATTAAAGTTTATTTATTAATAAATAATAATTCTAATCGTCTTTTTATTATAATAAATACTCGAGCGGAGTAGCGAAATATAGGATTTAATATAAAAGATAGAGTTTACGGAGCCCTAATAACGAATTTAATAAACTCTTTTAAATAGAAAAATAAACATTTAATATAAATAACTTAACTACGATCTTTAACTTTTAATATAAAGAATTTATTCTATCTAAATAATTACTATTATAGAGAGACTTTATATAATTTATATTACTATATAATTTAAAAGGGCTCTTAATATAAAAAGGAGTTTAATCCGGCGAAACTTTATAATTATATTAAAATTAATAATATAATCCTTAATAATAAAAATATATTAGATATTAAAATAAAATCTAAAACGGATATAAAAATAATCGGCCTCGATATAAATTAAAATAAACCGACGGAAAAAGAAAAAGAAGAAGACGGGGTAACGGATAATAATAAAGATAATAAAAACGCGATCTTTATGAAATTTTAAAACTTAAATATATTATACTTTATCGGGGGGGTTAAATAAAAATAATTCTTAATTTTTAATAATAAATATATACTTTTTAATATTTAATAGATAACGATAATTAGTTAATTAATAAATACTTTTAATAGAATTTTTATTACGTCGGTATTATAATTTTATAGATAATAATAAGAAAGTTTATAAATAATTATTTATAACTTAAGTTCTATTAATATTAAAGTAATTATTAATTATAATATTTCTATATATAACTATATTAATATATAATAAATTTAGATTTTATTATTAAGATTACGGTATTAATTTAAAAGTAGAATAGTATAGGTATTTTAATAATCGATAGTTAAAATAAAACGAACTAGACGTAATATTCGGATTTTATACTCAGACGTACTACCTAGAGGTTCCGTAGTACGTAGAAGGCGCTAACCCGAAGGGGCTTAGCGGAGCTTGGCACATCTGAGGGACTGAGGCAAAGCAAGCGTCAGTTTTTCTCCTCAGTCCACCGCTTCGACTCGTATCCGGCAGAGACAAAGTAGACTTCTTTGAAAGATGTTACAATGCCGCAAATGATGGACAGTACAGACCTTGGGGTTCGGTCTATCAGATTTCTAGTATTCAACGTATATCACTATGCTCAAGCGAGTTTCAAAGTACCGCTGTGCAAAATTCGAATCTCTCCGTCTGGATTTCTAAGAGCATCGACCTTGTCAACGACTTGCCTACACAGATAATGGCTCACAGCTCACTGAAGCCATTGCGCTGGAACAAATACCAGCAACGCCGCTGAGCCAAGCGCCCGATGGTGGTTACGGCTGGGTTTTTCTGTTTACGTGCTTTTGCGTCAATGCTTTCACTTGGGGCGTAGCTGCTGTGGGGGTTTCTACTAGCTCCAAGCATGCCTTGCAACAGCCACTGATAGTTGTTACACCCAGTCTTACGGCGTCTACCTCACCTACTACCTCGCCAACAATGTCTACCCCTCCGCCAGCAGCATCGAATTCGCATTCCTCGCAAGTTCCTCGGTGGTCTTGATTTCTCCATGGCAATGATCGTAGCACCCTTCGTCACCAGATTCGCCCGAAAAGTTGGAATCCAGATACCTCTGATCACTGGCGCCATATTACTGGCAGCTGGCTTCATCTCCGCTTCTTTTGCGCATGAACTTTAGCAGCTTTACCTCTCGTAGGGTGTTCTCATCGGCTTTGGTGTTGGCCTTGTTTCGGTCTCAAGCATGCCTATCTTGCTGCAGTGGCTCAACAAAGAAAGGAGCCGGGCCAATGGTATTAGCTCTGCGGGTTCGAGCATTGGGGGGTTGATCTTTTCGTTCGCCACACAGGCTATGATCAATATTTCTCTCTGCCTTGGTCCCTTCGCATCACGTGGATCCTCTGTGGTGTCGCGAATCGCATTTCAGCTCTGCTGATTCGCAACCGGAATACTGGCATCAAGCCGCCTCAACGTGGTTTCGATACCAAGTTTATTCGCTGGCATGAAGTCCTACTCCAATTGACCTGGGGCTTTATAAGCATTCTTGGGTATATAATAATCCTTTTCTCGCTTTCGGATTTCGCGATATCGATAGGGCTTTCTGCGAGCCAGGCCTTCGCTATTACTGTATTCCTGAACTTGGGTACATCGGCTGGGCGCCAGTGATCGCTATGGCCGGATGGAATCTGCGGGAATAATAACCCTTGGGAGCGGACTGATGTGGTTTGCAATCTGAATACCGGCGAAATTCTATGGTGTAACGATTCTTTTCGCCGTTCTCAGTGGTGCTATGCTTGGTATGTCTTGATACTCTAGGTATAGGTCCTGACACTCAGCCGCAGACTGTAGGGCCTGTCTCTGTCGAGGTCGCCGGTCTGGTGGAGCTACCCTGGCTGCTCTCGCTTACTTAGTTGTCTGTGATTCTACCTTTGACTTGTAAGCGACCTATTTCACGCGCCTGGGCCCTAATCACATAACGAACGGCTGACAGATTTCGGTTTCGGAGGCCATCGCCCTTAAGCTGCGCCGCCCAGGCTCTAGGAATTACCATCTTCACCCACAAATTCTTGCTGGCATGGCGTATATTGTTGCGATTGGCTGTGTGTACAAATTGCATCCGTTCTTTCGAGGTGCGAAATCACGACTGCACAAAAACAATCCTATCACGACGAACATTGTTCGCGCTGAAAAAGTGCATGGAGCAACAGAATAATAATTTGATCAATAATAAGCGTGTAGAGTACACCTACGGTGCATCACACCTCATACACCACCTTCAGGACGTTCTCCGGCAACGCCCCCTTCTCCACATTTGTCAAAAATCCCTCGATCTGCTCCAACTTACTACCGCCAACAATGAAACCGTCGCCCTCGCCAAGCGCCGAATGGTAAATAAGCCACCTCATTGCCACCTCCGACAGCGTCAATCCAAGAGGCCGGATCGCTCCTTGCAACTTCTTGGCAGCCTCGTGCATGCTAGGTTTGTCATACCAATCGCTGTGCGCAGCACCCATCTTGTTACCCGCTTCGAAGCGCGTGCCCTTGGTGTCACCCGATGTTGCCTTACCGGTCAGGAAGCCGCCGGCGAGAGGACTTAGGGCAGAGTATGGATCAGTGATGCTAATTCTGTACGAGTGCTTGGGGTTTTACCTATATGCGTAAAAGACCTTACGATATTTGCGCAGTATTGGCATCAAGCCTGCTTCTGGTCGGCGGCAGAGAAGGTTGTATTGTCCTTAATGAACAGAAGGCTTCACATAGCCCATTCCGAGGCTACGTCGTGCCACTCTTCGACCTGGGCGACAGACTAATTGCACAGTCCCAGCTAGTGGCGCAAAGTACAAGTCAATACCCACCTTCTGGTCGACTAACGTGGCCCTTGCCTCCTTGAATTGATTCTTTTGGTAAGCCTCTTTAAATGCTTTCGCACTCTCTTGGACCGGGTAGGTGGACGTCTACATGGGTTTTTTCTTGAGTTAAAAAAGTTGGCTTCCAGTTGAATCTGGGGACTGGAGCATTGAGGTATATGGTAATTCGAAAGGCTGCGTTGGCCTTTATAGCTGACTGAGCTGATAATCGATGATCGACATCCGGATAGCTTCAGGGCCTGAACCGCTCGCGCAATTTGCCACGTTCTGTTAAGGTAAAATAGGCCTAATTACTTTATATCTTACCCTGCATTGGTAGTGCTCGCGAATTGGAGTGGTATTAGAGAGCATCGACAATGAGATGTGAAATGGGAAGGAAGCGTGAAACGCAACGGGGCATATGCCAACGCTTATTCGAGCTGGTTCTGCAACTTGAAATGGCTCGGATGTGCGACTCGGGTTGATGATGAGACGATGCTTATGTAACTCTCGACTCCGTCCTGGGGTATTAAAACGATTAATAAATATAACCCTTGCGTCTCGAGGGATGTTGTAATACAGTATATCAACAACGCGGTCCTCCAGCCCCACGTGGTATCATCTTCCACAGCGACGCACCAAACCGAATAACTCACTCAAACTGGTCTGCTTACTCGACCTTGACGCCATCTTTAATAGGCTGTTGAGCAATTTCTCCACTACCTCTCCCAGCTGAAGGATCATGACCCATGATGATTCCATCACCCGACCCCTCACCCGAAGAATCATGATTTCTCTTATAGTCTTTCGACGCCCTAAGCTCTCGGACAGCCTTTTCCTCATCCGTGAGCTTGCCAGGGTGTTCAAACCCAGCCACACGCCTGTAATTCCTGTTGTAGTATTCGAACGTATATGGTTCTTCACCGTGGATAGCGTAGTCACCAATCTCGCACATTTCGTCGGTCATGCGGAGGGGTACGCGGCAGACATATTTGATGAACATCATGATGAGGGAGGTGACAACAATGTTCCAGCCGATAATGAAAAGGGCGCCGACGATTTGGAGACCAATTTGGCGGCCGTTGCCGGCGACAGCTCCACCAGGGTTGGTGATGCCGAAGGCGGCGCAGCCTTTCTTTGTTGCCCAGAGACCTGCAATGTACATATCAGTCGCTGGATCACAAGTCTTCGGACATTGAAGAATGTGCGACGTGCGGAAGACTGGGCGTGAGGAAAGTTGCTTACCTGTACCGACGCCTCCAACAATAGCGCCGACAAAATGCGTGTGGAAAACTTCGAGCGTGTCGTCTACCTGGCGCATGATCTTCGTGCGTCCGACGATGTTCATCGAGATCCAGGGCACGGTGCCTGAGCCCACACCAAGCAGGATTGCACCCCATCCGGCAACAACACCAGCCGCCGGGGTGATGGCGACCAGACCGGTGATCATACCCTGCACAGCGCCAATGACGGATGGCCTCTTGAAGAAGATCAAATCCATGATGGTCCATGTCAAGAGAGAAACGGCGGTACAAATGTTGGTGTTGAGAACGGCGACACCAGCATCTGGCGAGGCAGCATATGGATCTCCTCCGTTGAAGCCGTTCCAGCCTGTCCATAGGATGCCTGCGCCGACCAACATGAGGGTGATGTTACTAGGCTTGGCGTCCACTCGATCGGCGGCTATTCGGGGACCTATCCACCATGCGCCGACGAAGCCTGCGGTTCCAGAAGAGAGGTGATTGACGTATCCTCCAGAATAATCGATGACCCCATATTTGAAGAGGAAACCTCCACCCCAAATGCTGAAAGCGCCAATGGTGTAGGAGAATGTCATCCACAGCGGAACAAAAATCATCCACGCAATGAAATTCATTCGGCAGAGGAAAGATCCAGCAACCAGGATGAGAGTTATTGCCGAGAAGACAAACTGGAAATATACCATCGAAGCTTGTGGGAATTGTTGCGTCAGAGCCGCAGTTGGTAAATTGGAGTCTTCGAGTTCAAAGCCAAGATCGACAGATATGGCAGGGTAGCCCACGAGCGGTAACATTTGCGTTCCGAATGACATTTGATAGCCCCAAATAACCCAGCAGACCAAGACAGCGGCGAAGGCGTAGAATGCCATAAAGGCAGAGTTGATCGACCATTTATGCTTGACCCATCCAGCGTAGAGAACGACAAGACCTGGGATAGATTGAAGAGCGACCAATGTCCCAGCGGTCATTTGCCAGGCATTGTGGCCAGGATCGAGCCATGGCGGTGCGATTGGGTTGACGGATGCTGAGGCGCTGGCGACTGCTGCTGTTGCTTCGGCGGTTTTCTGAGCTGCGCCAGAGACGACGGAAGCGGCAGTAGACGTCATCTCGGCGAGGAGCTGTAGCGAACGCAGAAGACGACGTTTGCTTACCTAGGAGGACCCGCTTTCACGGCAGTCGTTGAGAAGTTGCTGAGAGGTTTCGCGCCTGGGCGAGGCAAGGCAAGCTATATAGCTGCATCTTGTTCAATGCCTCGGAGAGTCAAGATTCTAGCGAATGGGCTAACATAGAGTCAAAGCCTCGACAAGATCGATCTCCGGGATAGGGGCACTCTCGTTTAGATTAGCCCTGCTGGGTAGCCAATGTTAAGCCTCAGATGGGCGTCGGATTTCCATGAAGACACATCGACGCCGAGTGGAGACATTTCACTAGGCTGAGATAAGGGACTTATGGATGGTGGATTACCATTATTTAACTATATCTTACAGATAAGCTGCGAAATAGGCTCTCAAATAGGTAGGCTGAAGCCGGTCTCGGGAAGCTTAGGAGCAAGCACGGCCCAGCTTGAGCTTCAAGACTGGGGACCGCAGCAGTCATCCGGGGAAATACATCACACATGGCATTTCTAGCGCCAAGGACGCGGGATGGGCGAGCCTCAGCCATGGCATTGTCCAAGGTGCTATTTCAGAGGCATTTGCTCGCGTGCAGAGCATTGCAAGCCAACGAAGAAATAGGTCTTATCTTCAGTCCTATTCTATGGCATCATGAAATACCCGTGGCGGCGAGGCGTGCTCGGCCGGTGAACGATTATTAACGGTGGAAGTGCATAGGAAAAAGCAGTCTGGCTAATCAGCGAGCGCTGATAAGCGTTAGACGCCAGCTCTCTCCAATGACGACTCGATTGCGTACCTTAGTAGGTCAGACGCAGGTATAGGGTCAGGCTGCCCGCTGGCCCGCTGCTGCATGCTGGCGATGTCATGGGCCCCTGCAGAGATCCGTGGGTAAAGATCTTGGTTAGAAGAGGATTCGGATCGCTACAACCCTGCATGCGCACTTGAGATCTATTGGAGTGCTGTGGGATCATGAGAGATGGTTTGATATATGAAGCGTGATGTGATCCAGCAAGCGGGAAGCGTAAGCAAGAAAAGGGGAAGATGGTGTGAAGAAATGCAAGATGAGATGTAAGAGGTCGGATAAAGAAAGATAAGGGAGTCTATTATAACGATTGTGGATTAGCTGCTCAGGCTATTGTTGCGCCGAGCTAATTCAATCCTAACTCTCTGACACCTGCAGCTATCATTGCAGCAGTAGGGCAGTGACCAGGTCTAGAATCAGTGAACCACGGAACACTATGTCAAATCAGGACAACGCCACTACATTGGAACACAAATACTTGATATCCCTTTCTCCTCGCGCATTTGCTCTGTGAGCGGGAGCGTAATGGTTGTCCTGTCAGCTGCCAGAGGGCTGAAGCCCGGAAGCAGCCCGGGCCCCTAAAGTACCCTCTAGAAATTCGACTTTCAGGCAGCAGTCTGGGAAGTTCCGGGGGCTCTCTGAGTCGCCTAAGCAGCCCGCTCTAGGGGAATCTCCAGGCGATTTCTAGGGCATCAGCCCTACAGGATGAGCAACTAGGGGGTGAACCGTTCTAGAGGCACTCAGATACGCCGAGACCAAAGGGATTGAAAGACCAGGACGTTTCGCCTAAAAAAAGGCTGAGGATCCTGGAAGCCATCAAGCCGCTTGGGCCAAGTACTGGAGTATGGACTAGCAAATGAGGCGATGGGGATCTCGTGTCTTCATTGTTGGCGCAGCAATATCAAGAGTATCTGGCGTGTCGAGTTTACGAACAGAAGCACTTCATTGGTGAAGAATGTGATTGGGTGCTCGCTGGTGCATTCCGTCTCTTGGCCTGCGGGCTCCTTTGGTTTTAGGCCACTCGACATGCATAATGATCTCCATTGCCTGGCGGGCTGGAGAAGAGAGCACGCCGCCCTTCAATCTTAGCCAAGAGCTGACGTGAAGCATGGGCTACTCATTTCTTGGGTCTTGCAAGTGCTTTTGAAAATAATCAGATTGTCTCGTCGCTGTCATGGTCATCGGTCGAGTCAACTTCCAAACCTAGGAGCTACGGTTTCTTACTGCTAGTAACTCGTTCGACGCTGCTGATGGATTCCCATCCTTCCAGCACAATTAGGCAATTACTTATGCTGCTTTGGTCTGCTGGATGGCCGAAGAGACGCCTAGCGAGCAACAAAAACGCGGCCGAGTATGTTGGGTTTCATCTGTTCCATGGCATGATCTTGTAGCCGCAGACTGGCCTCCTCGAAGCCTTCCCAAAAAGAACAGTTCTCACCGTTTTCCCACGACGTTTTGTGCCCGTACGAGTTCAAGCATACTCTAATCGGTCAACGAGGAGGCTCTCGCCCGCGGTCTCTGCAAAAACATCTTCCAACATCCCAGTTGGGGCCGGAGATATTGAATATTCATACACATATGTATGTATATCGTGTGTGCAGGTAGATCGTGGTGAAAATAATCATAAACATCAGGTCTTCCCATTACTCCCTAACATGTCAATACACGCCTCAACAGCCTCCTGCATAGCATCTGTGCCTTTCTCCATCAGCTCCGTCAATCCTAGCTTCCCATGGTTTTCGTTCTGCAGATCCATGTACCGCTTGTTCATGAATTTATTTATGTTGACCTTGGTGATACCTCTCTCAATGCACTTGTCGTAATGTCCACCGTCAAATCCATCGGTGCCATGGAGTACCAATCGCACGTCTTTGCCCACGGTTTCGTTGACGGCGTGAAGCAAGTCGTATTCCAGCCGTATACCACGAGACCCGTAGTTCCCATGCACATTTCCAAACGCAGGTGCTAACCAATCTATACCTGTGGACGCAAACTCACGCGCTTCATCCGGTGTAGTCATAATGGCTTCCAGATCAGCCGTATCCATCACGCCATCTTCCCCACCAGTAATCCTGCCCGGTTCCGCTTCTGTCACTATTCCCCATTCGTGACAGTATGCAGTCAACTCTTTCGTCAGCCGCAGATTCTCGGCTTTCTCGTGGTGCGACATGTCGACCATTATACTATCGAAGCAGCCTGTTTCTGCTGCCGCTTTTATGGCTTCTTCCGATTGGGCATGGTCTAGGTGGACTGTTATTGGGACAGAGGCGGAGCGGGCAGCCGTTGCTGCAGCAGTTGCGAGGACGGAGGAGGAGTATTGTTGAGCCCAAGGAAAGAGGAGGATCATGGCTGGCGATTTCTTGGCTTCTGCAGCGCGGACGGTTGCGAGAATGCCTTCAAGGTTGTACTACTTATTTTTTAGCCTGAGCTTCCCCGGGAGCCGCTCTAGGGTAGACCTACACAGCAGACGCCTGGTATACCGTATTTGCCTTTTGCAGCTTTCTCGAGGATGACATTGGCTTTGTTTTCTTTAAGGTCGAGCTTAGCTCTCTTGGATGGGCGTTGGTCGGTCATAGTGGTCGTCTTATAAGCTTTGGTCACATGTGATTACTAGTTACGGTGCTACCGAGCGATTCCGTCTATACAGGAAGTTCAATGGCTCCACAACGACGATGTCAAGATGGTGGGAAACATGCCCAAGCAATGACGGTGCCAAGACCTGGGGAAGAAGCCAGCCCTATGATTCTTGGCGCAACGGCTTGGGAGGAGTATCTGCACCTTCAGGACAGAGAAGTAGCAAGACAATGTCTGTCTCTCGAAAAGTACTTTGTAGCTCGTTGGAGCCACACTAGTGACCATTCCACTGCTCTCGCAAGAAGGAGCAGCCACTCACTGCGGCTGGGTATAAAAGGCATCGTTTGATCCCTTGTATAAAAACGATTCTTATCCGTATAATGCAGCTAGAACCCCTCTTTGAACGCCCCAAATCACGAATTTTGGACTGTTCCCATAACACTTCTGCTGATGATTCCTATGAGAGCGCAATCTCTACCCTTCCTACAGCCACTTTCCCTGCAATTCCCGGCTATTGGTGAACAGGATTCCGTAATGCTGCATATCCACCTCAACAATGCCCCTGACTATCAGATTAGATCCGTCGTGTCAGGTTCGGCCCACTTGACTAGCAAGTCTCTAGGTAGGGAGTCTGTTGAGGTCGATGAGATGTCAATAGTATTCACTGGTCGAAGCACCACGTCAAGACCGCAAAAAAGATTCTCGAACGTGAAGCGACCGATTCTGGCAGAAGCGTACAGTTCTTCATGTTCAAAAAGACACTATCTACAGGACCAAAGCACCTTCGCGCGCCGCATGACGGATTCTGGGATACTCCCCAATCACTTGCCCTTTCAGTTCACTTTTCCACAAGACGGTCGTCGCGCACAGCCTGGAAACAGTCAAGTTCCGCTAGATTATAATGTAGATCTGCTTTGACCGCTCCTAACATACATGGTGAGCGAGAGTGGAGTCGACGACTGCTCTGTGGTCTACTAGCTTCGAGCAACGTTTCTTAAGCCCAATTTCATGGGCTGTTATGTGGACGGAAACTCTGTGGAGAAGAAGAACATGAGACTGCTTGCTTCTCGAACCCTAGAACAGCCAAGCTCGACTTACAGATCTATCACCAATAGACTCTCGCATCATAGTTCTGACTTCTTCACCGATGATCAACGAAGGATACAGCGACCCCCAACCCTCAAGGAGAGCTGAAGCAGTCATCGAAAGTTGACTATCCAAAGGCTGTTTTCGATCTCGAAGTTCGAGTTCCAGAAACTGCAACCATCAACCAGCCTCTACCCGTCCATATACACATTACACATGACCCCACAGACTCGTCAATCCAGGGGTATATTGATATTCGCTTGAAGAACGCGTCGGTGTGGCTCAGAACGGACACTGCTACCTGTAGTCTCGTACCGGGTGCAACCAACGAACAGACCCGATGGAACAATGCCCAATCAATCGCAGAAGCTCATTTTCGCGCTAATGCACCCACAACCGACGAACTAGACCTCAGAGAAATTATGGACTTGAAACTCTCGTCTGCTCTCGTACCCTCTTTCACGACATTCTACATCTCGCGCTCATACTCAGTGAGAATCTACGTCGCAGTTGAGTGTGGTGGCAAAATCTTCCCTATCTTCGGCGAATACGTCCTGTGTACGCGAAAGATTTCGATGAGGGCCTACTGGAGTATAGTATACCTCTAGACTCCGGTTTCGTACCGGACGAACTACCGCCACCATATGATTTTGTCGAGGATTCGCAGGGCCCAGCGAGTTCGTCACCCCACAGCCGTAGCCGGCCCCGTCAGGAACGACTTCAGACAGGCATGAGGGCGGCAGGGGTGATATCTACCTCTAATTTCATGGCTGCAGCTGCTTCAAGCACTGCTGCCAGTGGTGGTGGAGGTGGTGGCGGTGGAGGAGGTGGATGTGAAGGCGGTTGATATGGTCGTCGTTGAGACGTGTAGCCTACTCTTGTATCTGTTCAGTCAGGCTTACTTGTTTAGAGGTATTCTCGACTGCGTAAATTATGACTGTGTGGCACTTCTCTAATGTCGAGGTTTTAGATACACCCCATGAGACAACATCTCTCGACCCTACATCAACATCCTGCCCCCACAGTCACATCTCAACCCTTCAACCCTTCACCATCAAACATTCCCCCCTCATCCCCCTCTCAGTAATTACAATTTTTCCACTTCGGCTGAGTCCTCGCACACTCATCCCCCTTCCTCTTCCTCTCCGCCAGCTCCGCCTTTTTCTCCTCCTCCACCTTCTCCTTCGCCGCCTGCTTCTCCCACTTCTCCAACTGCACCTTCCACGCCGCCCTCACCTCCTCCAACTCCTTCTTCGCAGGTATACCCCTCTCCCCTCCCATCTTCACCTCCTGTTCTAACTTCTTCTCGAGCCAATCCTCCTCTGCGTATTTGCCGCGAGTTGGTTTGTCTTTTTCTTCTTCGGAGAGCTCTTCGCACTGGGGGAGATTCTCGTCGAAGCGGTAGATGAGGAATTTGTGGAGGATGTGGGCGAGGCAGCGCTTTTGGAGGGGTGGGTGGGTTAGGGCGGCGCTGTTGGTGGGGGTGAGGGGCAAGGCGTAGGTTGTGAGGGCGAGGAGGAATATGGGGACGAGCAAGATGAGGCGGAGCAGATGCATTATCGGGGGCTTTTGTCGAAGATTTTCTTGGCGAGGTATATGGATGGTAGCGATTTGGTGTACGTTAGTGGTCTAGCGATCCTCAAGGACGGCGTGAATTCACCCTTTATGTAGGTAGAATCCCACCATCAACCAAATGCCGTGGCAGAAGACATTCTCTGGTAAAAGGATGTTTGTGAGGAAATTAGTCAATTATGCATCCACATGGTTCCGATGGCTTGCCAAGGGAAAGCTTTTTCGTATCTCTCATAGAGATTTTGCTCGCATCGTATAACAATCGCCAGCGTACATTCATTGCGTCGATCCAATTCTCGCAATCCTGTCGGACAATAGTCATACATATTACGATTGCTGCAACTCGATCGGTGATTTGCACCGATGTCTCTGGCACGCCGTCAATTTTTGCTCTACTGTAACACCTGCACAGATCGCAGGCTCCAGATCCTCTGGTGTTCATACCAGCTGGCTGTGGTTTCCTTCAAGGCTTCGGAATCAACGGAAGAATACTCATGGTCCCGATATCAGGGAACGAGGCCTTCTCCAAGACGATAGCCTCGAGATCTTCTGCGCTCAAGCGAGCTATCGCGTGTTCAGTAGCGATCTTAAGCAGTACATCGGTTGTCTAATGCCTATCCTGAGCGATTTAAATGTTGGTCTTTCGGGCCTTATACCAAATTGGAAGCTCATGATCGCAGTTCATAATCGCAGAAAAAGTTAATCTGGCATTCATCAACACTTAAAATGAGTCGCGTTGATCTCAGATACCCAATCGCTGCTCAATTCGAATGCCTCATCCCCTTTCGCCAGGTCTGCACCCCTCCAATGCCACTTGTTTTCCCTCGTCCTGAGCCTCAGGTGCTTCGGCGCTTGTGGTGTTCTCACTGAGCTCCTTCAGGTCCACCCAATCTTTGCACAGCTTACTAACAGGACAATCTCTCTAGCATCAAGCTCGCAGCCGAGTACATACAATTTTCACCTAAGAAATGCAGGCTCCATTAGCGATTGTCCTTCATCGAGATTTTCGTCACTTATGCCGGTTAGACAGCGGCGCCTCGAGCTTTCGCCTGGTCCTCCTGGTGTTGCCGAAGGCTTCGTACGTCATAGGGAAAGTCTTCGTGGTCTTTACCACAGCATACAACAGTCAGCTCCATAGAGTAGTGTGCCCATCTCTTTTACGCACGCAAAGCTGCAAGAGCAATGAGTGACCAAGAACCCTTCGTGATATATTATCCTGTAGGTATGTTTATTTATAGATGACCGCCTGTTTTTAGGCAGTTGTGAGATGAATTTCAATGAAGCAGCTGGAAGAAGGGAAGGCCTGACAAGACAGGTCAAGACATTTTATTAGCCAAACGAGAATGAAATTCCGCATTGGCTTTCAAATGGCCAAGTTGCTTCGCATTATCATCGCAGCGACGCACGTATTACACGTTGCGTTTAAAATACAGGCTTTCATGTCACGAATTGATCTCAATCGAAGAAAAAGCCACCAGCGTACACGTTTTCCCCCTTCCTTAGAACACCGGCATGCCCCATGTCTCGCGAGAGGCGTCGCGCGCCGCGAGGAGGCCTTGAAGACTGCTGGCGTCCATCGTGTACTCCAGGCTGTCACGTCCACAACAGATCTCAGTATTATGCATAGCGGCCCGCTGGAACTCGCAGGCTGCCTCAAAGTCGCAATTTGCTACAGAAACCAGGACCAGTGCACGATAGCTGTTACTCGTCAGTATTTGTGACTTCCTAAAGCTCAATTATGGGGGGGAACGGGCTTACTTTATGCCCAATGCAGGATTGACGAGTCCTTCGCGCATTAAAAGCTCCATCACCTCCAGCTCGCAGTCCAATCTCTCGTCGTCACTAATTTGTTGGATCCTATTTGAAGATGAGTCACTAGCAAAGATCATTCGGTTCACGTCACACAACCTTGTACGTCTCAACTCGCTTGCTTGGCCATATGGTGTTGACTGGTCACAAGCCGCACAATCGCAGGTAAAACCCCAGCGCGCCAATTTTGACTGACGATCGGTGGTTTTACCGCAAACATTAATGTAACAAGTCAAGATTTCCTCTCCCGCTTTGATGTCTCTGATGGCATGGACAGTGAGTTGATTGATAGTCTCATTCCAGCAATGATAGACATTAGGAGTGCATGAATGATTCATCCTGGACGCTTCTGGGATGACCGCGGATCCAAACATTGCTCCACCTTCAGTGATTTCGAACGAATTGGTTTCAAGAATTGACATGACTTCGAGCTGGTGGCGGACGCTTAGAGTCGAGACCTTGTCTGGATATTTGCTTCTGAGGTCTTTAATGATCTTTGCTATCTCAGCGTCGCGCACCGGATTTGGCGTATGCGCTAGGGTGAGGTACAAAGCCTTGTCTTGAGGAGAGAAACGTTGGTAAGCCAGCGGAACCTGATGCAGATCCGAGCTCCCGTCTTTTTCTTTTCGCAGCACATACATGGGCGATTCGCGTAGGATGCGTGTTCCCTTGGCGATATCTCGAGCAGCAAACATGCCCATGCCTTTCCCTGGAACCGGTCTGACCTGGTATAAGCCATTAAAGCTGGTCATGACGGCGACAGGTGGAGCAGTAGTCTGCGCCATGTTGTTGTGCACAAGGTTCTGACCGCTCACGACGGGCGGAATTGGAGTAGTGGTGAAATGCACCAGATCGTTGTCCGCAAGGCTCTGATCGCTAAAGTCCCAATCGTAAGTACTGACACCTTGGCCTGCAGAATCTGGTGCAATGCGTGCATGGCTCGAAGTTGAAGTATTGGGTTCAAACGGAACATCTGGGAACCCCGACAAACGGTCTAGCTTGTCCATCAATGGGTCACTTGAGTCAGAAAGGAGCCCTAGGTCGCTTGTTGAGCTGTCGCTGTTGCTCGAAGCCATGACTGTTGACTCGGTAGCTGACTCCTGAACATCAGACACGCTGTCCGTGCTACTTGTTGTTGCGATTTCTGAGTTTGCTGCTGGCTCTGACTTCTCTGGCATGTTGTCTTTATGGTTCGCTAGTGGAGTATTCTCGTACTTGTCGACCTCCTTAGTAGTAGCATGTAGCTGCATGTTTGTAGTATCGGGACTTTCTTGTGGCTCAAAGTTGAGCTGCTGGTCGGTGAGGTTGTCTGCTGGAGGGTTTGCCTTAGCTTTCTTGTTCTTTGTCTTTCTCGCTCGACGCTTCTGTGTGGTTGTAAGGGTTTTCACTTGTGTAGTACTGCCTTGTGTAGCCACCTCGTTGGTAGTAGCATTTGGCTCTCGAGTAGTGCCGGTCCTCACTTCTGTGGACGCGCCCGGAGCTTGGTCCTTTTTCTTGCTGCCAGAGCCCCGGTGATTCTTGCGATTCTTTTTGCCGGATACTGGCATTGTCTGCTCCGGTGCTAGCTTGATGGTTGCTTGGTTGGAGGTTGTGGTAGCTGTGATCTTCACAGCTGCAGTGAGGGTTTCGGTGTTGGGCATGGTGAGGCTGCAGTGAGGTGAGGCTCTCTGACTGAGAATTAGCAACTCACTCATTGACCGTAGCAGACTAGGTATGTATTTTTACCAACGTAGAGAGCTGTTGGGGATAAAATGGAGATGTGTCGATGATTGAGGGGGAGGATGGTCGTTGTGGGTTGTTTGTGGCGAATAATGCCAAGCTAGCGACGAACGCGATTGAGCTAGTCTTCACAAGCCAGGAAAGAAGGGCCAATGCTTTCAGGTGCAGGAAGTCATGTACACTGAAACCAAGAGAGATAGTGCTGTGTATTGTCGAGCTTGGAAATTTGTAGGGAAGAAGACTGGTTTTATGAAGGTCGTTGACTGGTGAATAGTGGCATTCCAACTCACTCTTCTCCAGCCTTCACTCTCCTTTAGCAAACAAGCCTCCTTATCCCCACGAAGCCAATGAGCACAGGCTATGAAGCACAGGCTATGAAGCACAGGCTATGAAGTACAAGTCATGGGACACAACGTTGTTTGCTACTGATTATTCACATTGTCAGCTCTCCGTCCTCACCAGTTTGGTATCACCTGCAGTACTGTTGCATCTTACCGTTCCAGCTGATTTACTCCTCAGGTACCTCTCACGGACATCGGCAAATCCGCTCTAATGAAGACCATATACTTCTTATCTCCCCATTCTCGTCCTTGATGCTTCCACGTTGGCTAGCTTGGGTCTTGTTTGTGTCGTCAAACGATCTATACGATTACGATCGACTAGACTCTTATCATAAAAATCCTCTGTTCTTGGCTTTTGCCACAATCTCACAAGTTTAAACTGACCTCAGTGCATTCGTGCAGAAAGGAGTCGGATCAGTACCATAATCCCGATTCCCGCGGGAGGGCTAAGCCTCGATCTGAAGCCGTAGCCTAAAACCAGGGTTTGGAAAAATGTGAAGACAATGAGGGTCCTATTGACCCCACCAGATTCTATTGAAGGGTTGCACTGTGATTCGCTTCGTCTTTTACGTCAGCTGGGTTGTTCTAGCGGCAGGCGCTGTGAAGGGCGGAATCTAAGTCGAGGGTCCCGAGATGAGCGAGCATTGTAGATCGGTGCTAGTGATCACATGGCTGATCTGACTAGCTGGATGTTGTGCAATCAGGAACAGCCAATCCTCGATGAGGAAGAAATGCACGCATCGATAGAGAACTACCAGGGCGAAACGGAAACTCCCCAACGCTCTTCTACAAGCTCGGCGAGCTAAGTTTTGGTGATCAGTTCTTGTTTGGGGCCCTCTGAGGCCTTCTGTGCATCAGGAAGGGCTGCTTTTGCTCCAGCGTGTCTTTGAACACCTTCGACTCAACGGCACTAGTGTTAAAAGATCCTCAAAGAACCATTTGGCCGCTCATCGCGTTTGACGTACTCATCGGCAAAGAAGTTGCAGGCAGTGACGGCGCCCATGCTCCGGCAGAGATTGGGAAAAGTGTCACTAATTGGTGTGTCTAGGATCCTTTGCTTGAAGAGATCCCACTTGTTGATGAGGACCATGATGGGAACGCTTCTAAGCTCTTCGAGCTTCGTGATTTTCTCGAACAGATGCAGAGACTCGTCCATTTGGTTCTGGAGGAGTATGCATGAGCTCTTACACCGCAAAAGCTGGCTGACCGGATGTGACTTACAATTTCGGCATCTTGAGGTAAAGATTGGCAGTATCCAGTCAAAGACACCACGAAGACCACACTGTCGATAGCTTTGACGCAGTCTGCCCATTCATTACGCTCGGGTCTTGAGCCACCAACGTCAAACACCTAGCAGCGCACCTCATCGATGTCAAAGATTCTGTTGTCGATCCTCCTGGCCATGTCACACAGTCTCAGTAGGCACTCATCGGAGGCGATACTGTCAGGAGTGAAAAGTTGATCCAGATCATCCATGAAGCTGGCCAATTGAATCAGCAAACAAAAAAAAACCAGGTGAGGATCAGGTGGCATACTACGGAACGTTCTCGTTGAACGCGGCCTGCTCCCCATTTTCTATGATACTCTGCACAGTTGGATGCTGCCACGGGGACTTCAAAGCTTGCCGACACCTCAAAGAAGACGAAACTTGGAGTCTTCCCGTCTCGATGGACAATGCCAAAGTATGGAAGCGCTTGGATGAAAAATTGTCAGCGTTGAGGCCGAGGTGTGACAGGCTTGATGCTACATACCTCTGGCTTGATAGCCTCAGAGTCAAGGTCAGTACGTGTGAATTCCATCTCTGTTTCGGCTGTCTTGAATGCATCAATGAGATCGTTTGCGATCCATTTACCCGCTTTCGAGCGGTCCGTTTTCAAGAAACCATTCCCGAGTAGGAGTCACGGATGATTGTATGTCGTTGTTTTTCCAGAGGTTGATGAGCCTACACCGAGAGGGAAGTCAATGGAAAAATCTTGTGTATATTTAATTGAATGGAGATGTACCCAACAATACTATCTTTCTAGGTAGGGTGGCTACGGGTATCCCAAAGCTAATGCTGGGTGTACGTGCAGCTTCGCGCGTGGGCCTCTCATCCCCGGATAGAAGTTTTCTGACAACCTTCGAAGGCTTGTTACCGCCTTTGACGCGATTGCTAATCAACATTGGGAAGATTGATCCAATGCGCGAGATAGACTCCATGCGTGATTGCGATCGCACTAAAATTCGACAGCGGCAATCTTCCTCTCTGATATCCTCAAGGATACCTTTGGCGACGAGGCTTGTTCTGGAACAACGTTGACCGTTCCACAATTCATTGGCAGATATTGGCAGATTGATGACGGAGATCTCGGATACGTCGGCAAGACTAAAACGAGATAGGCATGACCATCCTACTGTACCTATGGCAGATGATCTAAGTGAAAATAGTGATTGCCTCTCCATGGCTCGCTTGTAGGGCCCAGACAGTCCTAAGGTCTACCTCAAAGGAAGACGCAACAACGGCTTTGGGCTCGTCGCTCGGCTCACTTCGAAGAATGTCTCGGTTTTGTTTGACAGTCAGGCAGCTCTCGCTATCCTGATTCGGATCTGCACAGCCTTCAGTTGGCGACGCATTCTCATCTGCGCCAAGGACGTTTGGCGCGGTGCTCGGAAAGTACTCAATAGCTCGATTTTCTATGTTCGCCATCCGTTTAGATATATCCTGATTGCCCTTAAGCACACGCATAACATGCTCTAAGAGTTGGTCTACGAAAGGTTGGGCTTCTTCGACGGAGGTGCTGGAGCGAGGGTACGTCAGGTCATGCTTGATTCGAAGTTTGGATTGAATTGGACTCACGATGTCCGCGTCGTCATCATTAGGCTCAGTGACATCTTCAATCCCTGTAAACGACGCAAAAGATTTCTGATGGCACCCTCTTGTAGACATGTTGAGCCATTTTACCGGGTCGCATAGGCTGCGCAGGTTTAGGGGATTCCATGACCTTTTCGAGCTCCGAGAAAACCGCAATGCCATCAGAGAAAGTGACCACAAGCTGGTCTACCATGAGAAGATTATTGTGCGTTCTTGAAGGTGCTTTAGCACCAACTAGCTAGCGCACCAGTTGACCCAAGATTGCACCAAAACCAGAGACTTCCTGCAAGACGTTTTGCGCCAATTTTGGGGCTCCTTTGACGCTGTTACTGAACCTGATGAGTGATTCTGATACTTTGGCTGCAGCTCCGAGTAGGCCGAGTATCGAGGCTACCGCAGATATTGGTTCCATGCTGGAGGCCAACTATTGGCCCTTCTTTCATACTACTTAAACAATTGCATAAGCACCAGCATCACAACTTAGCGAAGACCTAAAGAGCGAATGACCGTGAACGCGGAGTAGGTGACGCGCGAACGGGAGACAAGAAACGTCAGAAAGTATGACAGTATAATTAGGAATCCCTTCTTATTAAGTCGAGCAATCTTAGCCTCAGCCATAGGATTTTTGGAAAATTGGCCCCAATTCCACATGGCCGTGGCGTCAACAATAAGGTAGCGCGTATCGATCGACACCACACAGACCAACAAGAGACAATGAAAAGATTTGAGAACGACTTCAAGTCGCATTCGGTATTAAACTTGCTGCTATTGGCGCCCGCTGTCAAGAAGCATCAAAGCGAAGGGCTGAGCTGGTATCACCAAAAGGCACAGGCTGTCTCGTTGTGTGAAGGTGGTTGCGGGCTTGCTGCTCCACGATCAATGAACCAATAATCAACCGGAGCTTGCAGACAATGATACTGGAATTGCATCCAATTCCGGGCCAGTCCCCAAAGATGTCCCACCTTGCGCTCTCCCGTCGATATATTCACATGCACCTGCTGATGAGATCAGAGCCTCTGGTAAATTTGGATGATATGCAAGGGCATCGCATAGGATTAGTGAAGATAGGGCAGCAAAAGGTCAGGTCGTCCTTGAATCCTGGCTGATCGAAGATCAAATCCGTCTGCACGGCTAAGACCTCCTTTGGCCCCACTCTGCCACACGGCAATGTCCAGGGTCTCTGATCTTATGGGGGTTTTTTACAGCGATCCAACAGCACCCATGGTGTAATAAGATGCATTGGTGTGACCCGAACGAGGGGTTGTTGTTTGCTAGTCTTTCGGGTTGCTAATTTCTGACCATGGCAGCGACGAACTGGAGCCCATGCTTTGGGTTCGCAACGGTTTGAGTCCACTCCATGCATGAGATGAGCTGAGTTCAAACCATCGCGGCACGCGAAGGCTCGGAAGCGAGGCAGTGAGCTATTGTTCAAATTCAAATTCTGAAGGCACGTATGGCTGAAGTAGCTTCAATGCTGTTGGCAGTGGTTCAGGTCCATCGAAATCACTCGATGTAAGGTCATTGGGGTCTGCGTTCCGTCTTTCGATACCGATTTGACACTGGGCAAGCTTGGCTGACCAGTGAGCCACCATTTTCCAATCCCACGACCACAACATATTTGCCCTTGGGCGACTGGTATTCTACAGGCTACCAGCCAGGAAAGTAGACACGGTCTCGTGTTGTAGATCGATATGGAGGAGGATGCATGAGAAATATCAAGCTGAGATCATTTTGGCATCCTCCAAGTAGAGACTCAGCTCTTGGATGAGACGATCACCCCTGATGTGATGGCTGCCCACCAATGTATTTTGAGACAAAAGCTATGACCGCTAAGTCTTGATGACTAAGCGACCCCTCACATTTCTTCAGCAGAAATCAACCAAACAAATCTGGCCCCCTCTCTCCATCCACCCGAACACCAAACATGGACCCTTTCGAAGCTTCTTCTGCGGGGCCTCGCCTTCTAGGGGGAGATCCGGCAGATCACATATACAGACCTTCTAAGCTTCCTCGTAATCGCTCAACCGCCTTCAATCCCTTCCCAAACAAAGGCAATCCTCTATACGCACACATTATACCAAGATGGATATCTCAAACAAAGCAGAAGATCTGCAGGCCATGGCCAACAGGAAATATATCCACTGGCAGGCTGAGGGCGTTGAGAAGATTCCCGAAAACGAGGCAGAAGACATCCAGGCCGTGGCAGACATGATCAATGGCATGCAGAAGGCTCAGTACAACCAACATCGTCATTGCTATACTGGTATGACTTCTTGCGCTTTGGTGATCAGGGGATGACGCTGATATTTCTTAGGAACTCACGCTCGGACGCAGGGTCTCGTGAAGGGCCTGCTTGTTGTCAAGGATGATCTACCGAAGCACTTGAAGCAGAGCATGTTTGAGAAAGCAGGAGAATACCCAGTTGTCTGCCGCTACAGCAGTGAGCCAGGTGACCCAGGATTGGATGTACGCCAGCGCTCCTGTGCCTCAGATTGAAATCATGACTAAGACGATCTCAGGACCGTATCCCACAGCCTCGGGGCTTCGCCATGAAGGTATTCAACGTTCCAGGCGAGATGTTCGACACAAGCAAGACTTCCCAAGATATCGAATTCAACTCCACTCCCGCACTCGACCTTGCAGACGCCAAGACGACGAAGGAAATCATTGACCTGCGCATCAACTACGGTGGCAACCAGCCAGAGCTCTACAAGAAGCTGGAGGCTCGCCCAGACACCGACCTCCAGAAGTTTCGCGACTCTGTCCGCAACACCCACCTTGAGTCTACACGCCAATACTCTCAAACCGCCTACCGTTTCGGCGACTATGTAGCCAAGTACTGTTTGGTCCCAGCCTCCGATACCCAGAGAAAGCTCTACGAAGAGACGGTGAAGCCAGACGCTGATCCGTCTGACATCTTGCATCAATGGCTCAAGAGCTTCCATGAAACGCACGATGCCGAATACTTGCTACAGTTCCAGCTCTGTGAGAACCTGGAAGATCAGCCCGTCGAATATGCCGGCAAAGTGTGGGATCCGGAGAAATACCCATGGCAGACTGTTGCAACGTTGGTGATTCCAAAGCAAGACAGCTTCAATTATGAGCTGAAGAGCTTCTGGGAGGACCACATGAGGGTCGACCCATGGCTAGGTCTGAAGACGCTGCAGCCGTTGGGCAGCCCGAATCGACTGAGGAAGGTTGTCTACCCTGCTAGCAGCAAGTTGCGACGTATAATGAATGGCCGGAAGGAAATCCATGTCCACTCCATGGAACAGATCCCGTAAGTCGTTACTTGCGCAGCTGCCTTTCCCATTACTGATAGTGTCTGCAGAGGTCCGTCACCGGCGCCCATGGGAGGTAGCCAGATAGAGCCCCTCAAAGTCAATTAATGCGCTGGTTCTGACGAAGCCGGTTATCCGATCATTGCCACGACATGAATAGTAACGATTTTAAGCTTCGATATATGCGTTTGGACTTTCAGTCTCATTAGTACGCATTGGTCTCTACATTTGTACATATTGCCGAAACATCTACTACTCAAATGTTCTTAATCAACTGAAATGCTTGTCTCACTGCTTGCAAGTTTTCAAAAGAGGTAGAATATCGTCACAGGGTATACAGTCGCTATCTTGGACCCTACCCTCAGGTCGCATCATGACGCATGTAGAGATAAAACCTCCTAGCGGCTGTACCTTGCGATCAGCCCATGACCTACCCCAGATCCCCGGAATTTCTAAATGCGCAGATCGACGTCAGCATGCGCAGTGACTATCAGTCGCGTGCTTAAATGCTGAAAAGGTATATGACTCTCTCCCTTTATGTCAAGCGTTTTGTATTGCGCCTGCCTTTCATTCCTTAAAGCCAGCCTGCTTTCTTGTTTTTTGTCCCATCTTCATATGCAATCCTTGTTATTCTTTTCCTATCGTGTACCATGAATATCACCTCATCATTCTTGAGCGCATTTCTGCTTCGTGTCTGTTACTTAGCGAGCGCGTCAATTCTACCTGCACTGAACACCACAGGGAATTTGATTTTACCAACCGACGACAGCACATTCATCCCATCCAACATCAACGCCACTGCACTCCTGTAAGCAGCATTTTCCAAAATCTCCCAAAGCACACCCCACTAACACTACTCCCAGAAACTCAGGCTACCACTACAACATCCCAAACACCCAGCTATCCCTCCACCTGACCCTCCTCCCCACCCCCCTCCCCCTAAACCCAGAAGTAACCTACAAATGCCTCTACTCCTTCGCCGAGCAACTAACCCTCCACCCAAAAACCGCCCACCTCGACCGCCTCCTCTCCTCCACCTTCGGCACCGTACAAGCCCTCTTCGCGCCCGTCAAAGCACCGCTTTCAAACATCACGTTTGGGGATATGTGGAGGGTCATTGTGGCGCTGTGGGTGTTTATGAATAGGGAAAAGCTGCTGTTTGAGATGAAGTATGCCGTTTTTGGAAATGGGAGGATGGTGGCGTGGGGGAGTTTGGGGGTCGTGGATGGACCGGGGCCGGGACCGTCGCCAATGACTATTTCGGTGGGGAGGCCGACGGGGGTGGTGGAAAGGGGGGTGGTGGAGAGGGGGGTGTGATGGAGATGGTGGAGGATACTTGGAGAGTCAATTTACTTGTTGAAGTAGATGATTTTGGAGAAAAATGACGAGACTAGTGAAGTTGGTCCAAGGGTTTTTTCCATTTTCTTGTGTACTATGGCCACTCATGCGATGTCCGTGCGCCATGCTCGCTGACCGCTACAGGGTATTTGAGTATGTTGAATGCTGCAAAGAAAAGAGAATATCACAGAAATCAGAAAACAATTCCAAACCTCCCTAAAACCCAGCCTCCCTCACCATCCTCTCACTCTCATCCCACAACCTCCTCACAAATTCTCTATCCTTCGTCCACTTCTCCACCCTCCGATCTAACTTCGCAAACGGCACGAAAAAGCCCCCACTATCCTTCACCGCCTCCTCACTAGTAGCACAAAACAAAGTATTACTCGCCCCGTCCTGCACCGAGATCACGCCACCAGGTACCATACCCCATTCTACCGTACGCTTCACGACCGACCCAAAGAACGACGGGTCACCAGCTTGGAGATTCGTGTCTACGGTACCGGGATGTACCGCGAAGGCGGATATGCCTTGAGCGTGCAGGCGGTCGTGGAGGGCGCAGGCGTGGATGATGGATGCTTGCTTTGAGTGGCCGTAGCGTTTCCAGCCTGCCGATTTTCCTTTGATGTTTTCGAGATTTGGGTGGGCGAGGTCCATCTCCTTGGGGGCAGTGAGGAGAGCGGCATCGCCGGCTACATTGACTATGCGGACGCGCGATTTTGAGGGGCTGACTGCGGCGGTTGATGAGAGTATTGGGAGGAGACATTGAGTTAGGAAGAAGGGCCCGAGATGGTTGGTTTGCCATTGTGTCTCAAAGCCATCAACTGTGAGTTTATAGGGGGCCGCCATGATCTACAACGGGATTGGTCAGCATTCATCACGGTCTACGTGATGCTAGGAGATGAATTGAGTCCGCACCCCTGCGTTGTTGATCAATAGATCTAATCGAGTCTCAGTCTTCACAAATTGCTCCACTGCATCCTTTACGCTCTGTAAACTCTGCAGGTCCATCCATAAGAAACGAAAATTCAGGTCCTGCTTGGACGATGCTTGCATTTGGGCGATGGCCTTGGTGGCCTTTTCGGGTGAGCGCGCTGCGACGTAGACTCGAGCGCCATGAAGGGCAAGCTGAAGAGTGGTTTCATATCCAATGCCAGAGCTGCCCCCAGTGACGATGGCAACATACCCGGTTAGATCCTGAATGTCTGATGCTTGGTATTGAGCGGACTTTTTCGGAGACATAACACAGAGAAAATGTTTAAAATGTCAAAGTAATTGGGGGCGAAGACGGCCAAGTGGTAAGAGGACGAGATTCATTACTAAAGGCGTGCCTTGGTTCTGTGGATCCCCTGAAGAATGCATCAGATGACAGATGATGTATTTGAGTGGTAGTCGACCATGGGCATCTCGTCGAGTGGCGAAGCTCAATCGGGGTAGGAGATCGTCAAAAAGTCGACCTCTCCGAGATCTGTGACAACCCATGACCGCGAGGAGCCTCCATGTTTTGCGATTCTCGGACATTACGGACAATTGTTAGTATGTCCGACTCGAGCTAGGTACGTAGTTATTGCTTGGCATAAATCAACGCTAATTTCTGACATTTATTTCCCTACATCTCTGACAACCCTAGGCTGCCTGTCCACATGACTCGTTTCATCGTATTTCTTCACTCTAACCGAAAGTAAACACGATGGAAGACTTGCAGCTCAGACTAAGATACAAAAAGAGCGATGTCGATGACTGGACCAAAGTGGAAGACAAAGCTTTGAGGAAGAAGCTACAGAACCGATTAGCCAAAAGGAAAAGCCGTAGGCAATATGTTACCGGTGTCATGATGGGCTGACTAATTCGCGAGCATCAGGTACGAATGGCACGAAAGGCAAATTGGGAAAGAAGCCATTTGTAGACAAACCAGCGCAAGCACAGTCGGACAAAGCAAACTTAGAAAGCGACGAGAATATCCTACCATCCAGTGTAATCAGTGATGACACAATCGATGCCTTCACTCTTGGCTCTTGCCTCAATTCAAAAGGTCAACCACCCTCAGTAGACTCGGAGATCAGCCTTAATAGTATTGATGAACCCCTCTTCGCCGCCTTCTTCGCGGCACCTGGTCTCTCCGAGCACCAGTATATTCGACTCACGCAATACTCGCTTTTGCGCGCTCTTGTCCTGAACACAAGAATCCTTGGCTTAGAGTATCGGATCCTTGGGGACGACGACGCATTGTCGCCGTGGACCATCACCAACCCGTGTCCGAACGCTACCCCAGGCGATCTCACCCCCACAGCAATCCAATTATGCACACCACATCATCCGTATCTTGATCTTCTCACGCCGCCGAAGTTTAGAGACAATGTGCTCTTGACACTCATGGGTGATGATCAGGAGGACCAGCTATGCTATGAATTGCATCTCGGTGGGTTCATGATTTGGGGAAGCCAGCCGTGGAACTCTTTCGGTATGTCTTCTATCTTCCTTTCGTGATTTTGCTAACCTTGTGGTAATGCAGGTTGGGAAGTGACACAGGCGTTTGCGACAAATTGGGCGTGGCTGATGGACGAGGATTTGATTCGAAGCTCTAATTTTTGGCGAGGGGAGAGAGGAGAGGCGCCGTTGGTTATGCCAGATCTCGGGGGAGGTATTTTGGGAGAGGTCTTTTAGCCAATTCCTGTTACGATTGTTATAGACATAGTAATGCTTACAAACTCCACAACTCCCTCCTTTCCGTGACCATTGCGATCCTGCTCTTAGGCACGCTGTCTCACTCCATGGATGTCTCCTCATCACATAGCGTACGCTCAAGGGAATCGCAGGCATGTTCTTAGAGCTCAAGAGGTGGTCAAAAGCCAAGGCGCTGACTTGGTAGTTGGCCGGTCTTGCCTCGGGGACACCCTCTCAAGCGTCAATGTGGTGTGGTTCACCATAGGCTAGGAAACTGTCCAGAACATGCCTGGGTGCCTTCGCTAGGGGATTGCGTTGTTTTCAGCCCCTCCTTTACAACAGTGAACGCTCAGGAAGTGATGAGCCTTGGGTGGTCAAATTTCTATTGTGAGCTTCATAGGTGCGCGACGAGTCCTTCCTTTAAGGAAATAACAAGCAAACTATTCCTTGCTACTTTCGTAGAGACGGCACCACTAGCATCGTGCCATTACATTTAAAGGAAAAGGCAGTTACGACTATTCGATATGAGGAACACGGCAATGCTTTCTGTTGTGTGGATGAGTATGCCTGCCTACGTCAGAGCACAATCTCTTCAACGACATCACGGCAAAAGCTCAAGAGCTTGAATATAATGAATCTTAATGACCAATACCATTCACAACATTTTATAGAAATATATTACGATGCTGACGCTTCCAATCCTAACAGATCTCGCCGTCCACGGGTCCCTGGCCATGTTTGGCTTCGGTGACGGCGGCCAAATCGCAATTGGACCAGACGCTCTCACACCAAGTTCACCCTCTTCAATCCCGCTTTTAGGCTTTGGAACGTGGAATCTCAAGATCAGCGAGAGGAATACGACCACTGCAGTATCTGCTGCCATCCAAGCTGGCTACAAGCACATTGACTGCGCGGCTATTTATGGCAATGAGAAGGAAGTTGGGGAAGGTATTAAACGTGGATTGGAAACTACGGGCCAGAGGAGAGAGGACATCTGGGTCACGAGCAAGCTATGGAATGACCACCATGTTTCGGACAAGGTTGCGGACGCGCTTCAGAAGACATTGGGCGATCTCGGCCTGGACTACCTGGACCTATACCTGATGCATTGGCCTGTAGCATCAGCAGGCGGGAAGAATACAATTGACTACCTCGAAACATGGCATGCAATGTCTGCCATTCCATCTTTCAAAGCTCGCTACGTCGGCGTTTCCAACTTTGATCCCAAGCAGCTGAAGGACCTCATCGCTAAATCCTCGGTCAAGCCTGCCATTCATCAATTTGAGCTACATCCTTACCTCCAGCAGACCGAATGGGTGCAGTGGCACAAGGATAATGGCATCAACGTCACTGCATACTCCCCTCTCGCCAACCTGAATCCGATCTATGGAGGCAAAGCTACGCCCCCTTCGCTACTCGAGAACGAAGATATCTCCAAGATCGCAAAGAGCAGAGGCTGCACGAATGCTCAGGTCGCGCTGGCTTGGGGTATGGGTAGAAAAACAAGTGTCATTCCCAAGAGCAGTCACGTTGGAAGGATTAAGGAAAACCTTGAGTCCACGGAATGCAATTTGGAGAAAGAGGACTACTCTACGATCAAGGGAATTGCCAACAAGCATACAAAGAGGTTCAACAACCCTAGCGATGGATGGGGTGTTCCTCTTTATGAGGACTTGGAGGGCGTGTGAGATGTCTCAAAGACCAGAGGTCTGGCTACCAACGAGGAGTATCAACACACGGGGAACCCTTCTCTCCCTATCTGACTACTTAAAGTCTTCTTCCTGTCGGGTGCATGGCCCGGATGTCTTTGTTCTTCGGCGATCACGTGCTGCCTACCTGTTGTAAGGCATTTTGGGATTGTTCGCGGTGTCGCTTCTTTCGTCAGGCCATCAGCTGGCTGGTATCTGCCACTAGCTACTAGCCGTGCTACTCTCCCGCTTGTGAGTCTTGGTCTGTTTCCAGCTATTGAGCAGACGTGATGCTACTAGAGCGTTTTTTCTATCCGATTTTCGTATCCGACTTTCCACCGCTTGAGGGAAGTATCTCTCTTTGTATTCGCGCTCATTCGTATGTCTATAACCACATCTTCATAGTACAAAAGCTGCTCTTGCCTCAACAAAAGCCAATACCCAGTCTTTGTTGGTGCGTTTCCCTGGCTGCGAGAACCGCGGAAATTCGTTAAGACTCTGCATCAGTATGGCGCCTTCCTCTAGGACTATGATTTCCTGTTCAAGCGCGACAACACCCGCACTTATACCCCAGCTTTCCGCGTGTTCGGCTACCACGCATGTGGCGTGAGAAATATTCCATACCTGATACGAAAATCTTCGTGCCCACGTGAGTTGATAGCTCTATCATCCTGGTTGTCATGGATGTGTTCCGTGCGACTACCACACCCCCAATGGCCGCCACATTGGCAGTGTGGGGTGAAAATCTTTCCCATTAGGGGGGCTACATCTTCTATCCCCTATATTGCAAGGTTGGGATACTGTATGTATCGACTAAGAAGACTAGGAACAGCTCCCTTGCATTCTCTGATGAATTACCCATAGATCTCGCGTCCCACCAATAACACCGAGCTCTCGAGGGGCATCCTCCTGCTCCTCGCCATACTGCTCAACAAAGGCTAGGAGTCCTCAACCTGAAGGTGGTAGTCGCTCAGCCTCCTCATCACCACCAACACATGCCTAGCCAGCATGCATATCCCAAACATGCACCAAACCCATCGCGACTCTCTGCCTCCTCCTCAGCCTAACACTCTGCTCACCCATCAGCATACCCACATCCCTCACCCCCTAACCCCCCGCACCCACCCCCTCCACGACCTAACCCTCCGCGCCTTCCACCCCCTCAACCTCAACCTCATCCTCCCCATCTCCCTCGCCGCCGCCCGCCTCGAAACATTCTACCTCAGCATCTACTCCAAAGCCGCCAACCGAATGGCTCCTCTACAACGCACTCGCCCCACCCGCACACATCGTCATCCGCTGTGAAAGAACTCGAATTGACCTTTTGTGAGTAGTGCGGGGGCGAATCAGGGTATTCTGTGGGAGTTTGCTGGTTTGATGGCGGGGGTGGCGTGGATGGGGCGTATGGGGTGTTTTTATCAGGGGTTTTGGAATGGCGAGGGGATGTTTGGGGTTTGTGGGGTTGAGGATTTTGAGTGGGGTGGAGGGAGGGAGGACGTGAGTGTGCGGCGTGTATGAGGATGTGTTGGATGGTGGAAGGGGCGGTGTGAAGGTGCCGTTTTCTTCTTCTCGGCTCCTGATGGATTTGTACTAGGACTACTAGGTTTGGAACACTTGTTCTGTCAATGGGTTGATCCTGTATTGATTTGTGTAAGCGGGTTCTAATCTTGATGATGTTTGCCGAGGCGTCTGGGGCGTGGACTTGTTGGTGATCGGCTCCTCCGAAATGAGGCACGGAAGATTATGAGGCACGGAAGATTAAAGAACCAGCATTCGAATCCTTGAGCGTACTCGTGTCAGCTGCACTTTTCGTCTTGACCAACGAAGGTTAGTCTATATTAGGATGGTCATCTATACATTGGATGCAGGTTGGGCAGTCGGCTTTGAGTGGGGAGGGCTGGAAAAGTGTTTCTGGGGATTAGAATGCCAATGTGTGTTACAAGAATGTAAATTAAGGGAGCGAAAGCATGAAGTACAATCAAATGGGCAACAAGTACAGGAAAAAGGCAGTGCAGCATGTTCGGAGAGAATGACAGATCTTGTGTGTATATAATTGTACTTAGGCCGTATCCATCTATAGTTCTAGATGTCATGTAGATGTATGCCAATATGTACAATTGTATATGCGAAGCGCGGGCTCAACGGTGTACCAGACGCCCAGGCTCAAGTCTCCGCCCTCATTTTCATGTATATGTATCTCTTTCCAATGATATTCTCACATAGTCATATCCAAAAAGCGGCCCGGCCTGCCCGGCCCAATGCCAAATAGGTGTGCGCAAAGACACGGCGAAGCGAATGAACGGTGGCAAACGTCCACCAGGATAGATCGATGGGGATGAGAGGTCGTAAATGCAAGGAGATCATCATCAGTGCTTCTTTGCCTCGTGCGCGGCTGCGTGTCGGTGCTGATGTTGGTGCCTTTTGTGTTTGCGGGGGAGAAGTGATGGGGTCATGGGTTGAGGTTGCCCGATAACGGCCTCGAGACCGCGTTTGCTGGCTTGGTTGTTGCTGCAGACGGTGCAGGGTCGCTGTGGTTGTGGGTGACCGGTCTTGGCGGTATTGCCTTCTCTTCCTGTGTGGCCGCACGAAGTGCCAACGCAGCAGGTGATTGTGGGGTCGCCGTGCTTCATTGGGGCATTCTGAGTTGCGTCATCATCCAGAGGAAAAGTATAGCCCGCTGCAGCGCAAGGTTGGAAGAATGGGTCGGGAGCTGAGCAAGCCCAGCACCAGGGTTCTCCCATGCTCCCAGAATAGCCTCCTGGATCCTTGCTGCCGCCCGCCCCGATTGGATTTTTGCAGATCTTGCCGTCGCCTCCACTTGGACATGGAGTACCTTGAGAGAAAAGGTCGATACTGCAGCCGCTTTTTTTACCATGGGCCTTGCAGACCACAGGTACGGTGAAACCGGGGATGAAGCTGATGTCAAACCAATTTTCCCCGCCTTGCCAGTTGCCTTCGAACAAAGTGCCGCCGATGCCAGCAATGTCGACGTTGCTGCCGGGTTCGCCCAGATTAAGGCAACCTTTTGTGGTGCCAGTGACGCCTTTAGAGGCGCCTAAAGTGACAGTGTAGTTTACTTCATCGCCTGTCCAGAAGATGTTCGTGCCAGCGCCAGTGCAGGTGCCCTCGCTAAAGCCGCCTTCACCACCACCAGAGCTTGAGCCGCCATTCGAGCCGCCTGAGGGTGGCGAAGATTGCGCTGGAGGAGATACCGATGCGGGGGTGGTGGAAGATGGGGGAGGAACATGGGGTTGTGTGTTTTGTGGTTGATCACCAGGCTGGCCTTGTTGGCCTTGCTGTCCTCCACTTCCTCCTCCTTGCTTCAGAGCCACCTTCTCATTCACGACTGGTGCGGCTGCAGGAGGTGGTGTGGCGGAGGTGGTTGGAGCTGGAGCTGGGTTGTTTTGGTGCTCGACGGCCTTGTCGCCAGCTTGTTGGACGCCTACGGCCTGGGAGTTTCCGACGGGTGCTGCTATCGGTGTTCCACCCGGCCCAACCCACTGAACAATAGTCGTCCAAACAACAACATCGTCAGCGATAGCGCTCAAGGGAGCTGCCAACAGGGCTGCTAGAAGCAGAGTGGTCTTCATTTTCATGACAAGGCTGGCTCGGCTGGTAAGGAGTTGGTTATTTCGCGCGTTGCTTCTTGTGGTATCGTGCGAAAGAGGGATATAATGCGGTCGGAAGAGTGGTAAGAGGACTGGCCTTGTGACTTGCGATCGAAAATCAGAAAGAATGCGGTGTAATGAGTGTGATGTTGACGAAAGAGTGTGAGATCGCAGATCCACGGGCTATGTAACGGTTAAGGAGAGAGAAAAGGATCCAACATGGCTGTGGAGAAGAAGTATATATATAAGATTTAGCAGGAACAAAGGATTGAACGGCTGAAAGGGGCGGCGTGCCAATGCAACAGCAACGGGGGTGAATGTTGTTTGGGATCTTGGGTACTAACTTAGGGGGGTTAGGGGTGCTAGGTACCGGTACCTGCTTTAGCCATACCCTGAACGTGGGTGGCAGGGTGGATGCTTGTATGCGGCACAGGCTAAGAGGTACCTGTGACTCGGTAAAATCGGCATGTCCTCTAAGGCATGTTTTTAGGGGCATTCCCAACGCTTCAGAGCCCATGATTGGTCGCCTATTTCACCCTATCTCTCCCTTTAATATCCAGTCGCTTTGAGCGAGCAGTACCTTATTTATGGCAATTGCTTTGCTGTACTCGTACAACATGAGAGCGTTTCCCATTTGTTTCGCACGTGGAAACAGGCCAGCGCATCGATGGGTGACAGCAAGTCTTTGTCCATATCTAACGAAGCCATAAACCTAATGTCAAATTGAGCGCTTCCAGCCCCTCTGTCCTGCTTTGCCACAAATGTCGCACTGCCTATCCGATACGTGCGCGACACGAAAATGACTGCCATTATCTTCATGATTATACGAGCTTTCGATGATGATATGAGTGGGCAGTTCGCTTCAGAAGAAAGAAGCGGTGGGCTGTGGATGGTCGAAAAGAGATGAAAGGAGTGTCGAACAAGGACTTCTTGGCTCTGATTGGTTACCGCCCCGAAATTACGCTGCCACGGTGCCAAGAAATCTAGGCCGCGGAAGCCAGCACGCACTTCGCCGAAGATCAACCGTGAGTCATACAGGCTACAGCTCGTGCAATAGGACAATTCAACTCGAACAACTCATCAACATCATGACAACTCATCAACGCCAACCATCGCCGGCAACATCCCCAGAAGGACGAAACAGCGCAAGTCTGGTGGTCACAGCTCATGACTGCTCGTAAAGTAAGCTTTGGCTGCTTTACGCCTACGTACTCAGCAGCAACTCGTAAGTTTGTCCTAAATCTGGGTTGGGAAGAGAAGGTGAGAACGAGATCACCTGCGCCATGATTAGGAGTCTACGATCTGCGGGATCAGATTCGAGATCGAAAATCCCCAGGCTGCCCCAGGCGCCCACCAATCTGCATAGGTGTGTGCACACATGTCAACCTTACTCACCATTTGCTGTAGTTATCTCTTACCACTGAAATCTTAGATACAGATTTCTTTGACATGGTACACAAAGACTTTTCTGAGGTCAGACGCACGCGGTGACTTCGAAAGTCTCGGTCCTCTACGAGCTACAATCCTGGGGGTCCTAGTCTAGGTCCTGCTAGAGCCCACCCCCTTTTCCCTTGATGAGATGTATGTGTGCTGCATGATTAGGACTCCAAGCTCCTGTGGGATCAGACACCAGATCAAAGGTTCGTGAGCTGTAAATTGGGCACCCCCGAAGTGGAATGAAGCACACCTGTTTCACAACCCGGCGAAGTGTCCTTCTTAGCCACAACAGCAGTTTACGAGAAGAGTCTTTTGAAACGAATTGCGCGCAACAATCCCCAGAGTTGTGGTGCGTGGCGAGCCCCAATCGTGCGAGATCTGAGCCTGAATCTCGCTTGGATATGCCTGTGTTCATTGATCCTTCTACTGTCACATGCTTGACTGGGAGGAGCGGCTCTTGCGAGTCCGAGCACCTGTATCAGCTACCCATGATCCTGTCCTTCTTGTGTCCAAGACTACCAACACGAGCAAAACTTACAAGGATTGAAGGTAGTCACTAGAAGTCTCAGAAAGCTACCACTTCTCTCGAAGTACAATCAGATGTGAGGGTTCCCACAATCGTGAGAAGTGGATCAGTCCGCATCATTAAATTGAACTGTCTTTGTATCTCACGCGGTTAAGAGTAAAAGAGAATCGAGTACCGTTATCATTCTAGCCTCCGACCATATATCATAGTTTGGGGTCCAGTGAGATGGTTAAGGTTGCAAGTCACAAGTCACAATACACTTCTTACTTTCCTTCAAGTCAGAACGCTTCCTCTTTGGCTCGCCTAGATGCATACTGACTACACATTCAAAAACGTACGATGATTAATATATCAGCACCAACGAAGTCAAAGGCCCAAGAACCAAATGCATAGAAACCTCAAATGCCTTCTCTTGCCCAGCTTGAAAAGCCGATACGCTAGCCGTTGAATTCGGCATCGCAAAAAGCCTAGTCCCTACGTCCAGCGTTGCAGCACCTGACTCCAGACTAATAATACTACCCGCAACAGTGACCCCGTTGCGCTGGGCCTTACTGTTATTTCATCCTCAACAGCAAGCGAAGATTGGGCTTGCGCGCTAAATGTATCTATGCGGTCACTTGTGTTGGGGGTCCTTGAAGATCGAGCGTACTCGATCCCACAATGAAAGTGCCGGAAGACTGGAGGCTAATGGCTGTCCCACCTACCGTGACGGCGGGCCGGCCCCACTGAGATCGTGGTACCGGCAACCGAGAAGGCTGAGGAATTTGGTGTGATTGTTTGGCCAGCTACTACGATCGCGCTGTCTATGGAAGTATCGGAGGTTGGGGTTGAAAGAGAAAATGTCATGCTCCCAATAGCCAAAGCCCCTGACTGGTCTAGACTGATTATCGTGTCGTCGACGGTTTGGGCTGGGCCACTGGGAGAGGTTTCTGCATTATTGAGTGAGAAAGCCTGAGGGTTGGCGGCAAAGGTCTGACAACCTATGTCGAAAACAGACTGAGCAGGCATGGTTGTGCTAGAAGATCCGATGAGGAGAACACCGGATACTGCGAGAGAAATCGGAGTATTGGATGAAGTAAGTGGGTTGCCGCCTGGAAACAGACTGGAGCCCCCAATGACGATTCCTTAAGGGTCTAACACAGCGGTATAGCCGGCTACAGTTATTGCTGATGCACGTGTAAAACTCCACCTCATCAGCTTCCTCACGGTTATCCGGATCATCGTGCGCCTCCGCACTCCAACTGAGGGTCCCTCTTCCCGCCTGTTCCACTTTCATTTGCCCATAGGCTTCTCTCCGCAACTTCCACTCCATCACTATGACAGTCGTCTTGTGCAACAACATGCCCACCTTTTCACCAACGTATGCGAACATGCGACTATAGCTCTCCCACTCCAATCCTTGGATCGTAGGGGCTATAAGCGTGGCGTCTACCTTGAATCTTGATCTGGCAGCTATGGGAATTCTGGCTGCCACCTCTTTAGATTTAGTCAAAGATTCGATTTCTGCTAGAGGATCAAATTCGGGTTATAGGAGAGCTTCCTCAGCCCCGTCGATGCTAGACTGTTCCCGTCGCAGGGCCTCGACGGAACGACTCCTTTTATACATTTTGAATACAATGTTCGACTCATTTGAAGACTTCGACATCCAAAACTGATAGCTCTCTCAAGTTCGCTGCCTTCATTGAACGATGGAGCCCATGTTCGGATCTCATAGAATGTTTCGGTTGATATACCTGCCGCCTTTGTATCCGGTTCCGAGTTCTGCTATTGCTTAGATTTCCGAATTCGATCTACCGTCTCCTTCGTGTCTTCTTCTAGGGTAGTGTCATTTGGTTTGGGTATGTTGATCGTGGACTCCAGAAGCTACGGACTTATTCGAACAAACACTCTGGTCTCTTGACGACAAACACTCTGATCTCTTGACGTGGTACAAGCAGATGATCCAACTCTCCTTTCCATTTTGAACAATGTTCTCGCTACAGAGCCATTATGTTTGATTGGATAAGGCGCTTCATGGTTTAGTCTCTCGCAAAGCTTCCATTGTGTCTCTAGCTTGACCTTGCCCGCTAGAGCTCTTGTGGGCCCAATCCTCTGTATTGATGCTCTTCCCTTTCGTGTCTTCCCTTGAGTGTGAATGATAGTGGGAGCTGCGAGATCCGGCTGGCACCTTCAGACCGTGAGAAAAGCTTTCTCCTGCATCAGCGACGTATTCAGTGGTATCCTTGACTGCGCGAGATAGATCTGCCGTCGAGTCTGACGCGCCTTTGTTTGACTCAGACCTTGGTCGGGACGCATTGCTTATGCTACTAATCCTAATTGGAGCCCGTCCATTGCATAGAGCGGGCACAGTTGTTAGCCGCAACAAAGGCGTAGAGATATGACCTCTCCAGCTTTAAGTGTCGTGCGCCACTGTATCAATGATCACAGGACAAAGAGGGGCGATTTGCTGTAAGTGTCTATAATTGAGTATGTGCTATTTGCCTACTTAAAAGTATATTATATCGCCATTCGAATTGTTGGAATTCATGTCCATGATCCAGCTTCGAGTCCAGGTCGGTAGAGAAATTCTTAAAGAAACACGTTAAGGTTAGCATAGAGCTGTTCACTCGAGACGTTGAGTTGGCTCCAACTCTGACGATATTCCTTAAAAGGGCATGTTGTTCGTTCTGCAGCCCTATTTTCTGAGCTTCGCCTGTCAGCGCTTATGCAACGAGCCATTTGAGGGCAGCTTAGAAGCGTCGTCCATCTTTTTGACATTCTCTTTGCATAAGCTGACAGCGCCAAACCCGTAGCTCGCATATTGGCTAAGGTACGTGAACATAGTTGTTTGTCTCACCTACCAATGGGTGCCCCGCAGTAACGTATTGAAGCCTTGGCAACGTGACTCATGTTCACTATGAGCTCCAAATATAAAGGCAAAGAGTGAACATAGAGTGGAAGAAAGCATAGCGAACAATCTCACAACCTTCTAAAGCATGGAGATAATCAACACTGCTCAATTAGAGACTTACCTTGATCAGCACAACGTTCTCTTTAGCAGCTTACAGCTACTTGAAGGCGGCAGCGCAAATTTTGTGTGGCGTCTAGTCGATGAATCCGGTATGTACAATTCCGAGGTGCTGGAAGCAAACTGGGGCTTCCGCCTAAATCCTGCCCCTGAAACATGCCGTGTGGCCCTCACTTGGCGTCTGTAAGAGTATGCTGACTCCAAAATGCTTCTAGGTATGCATATTTCGGGAAGGTAAACACTCGCAACACTGACTCCAATGCGTAGGCAAGGCGGTCGTTATCAAGCATGCGGAACCATACGTCGCAGCGTCTGCCGGGCGAATGCCCTTTCCTGTCAACCGTATGGACTTCGAGCACCGAGCTCTTTCAGTTCTGCCCGGCGTCATTGCTCGAAACGCTATAGTGTCGGCACCTATCGTGTACCAGTATGATGCCGAAAACCATGTATTGCATCTTCAGGATGGCGGACCACGGACGCTGAAAGAAGCGTATGAGGATCCGACCTTAGACATTGAGAGCTTTGGTAGGGAACTCGGGCAATGGCTTGCGGGGTTCCATCAGAACACCAAGGCTGCTAATATCGGCGACAATAAGACGGCAAAAGCCATCTACCGCTTCGCCTATTCCAATCTTTCCTCCTCGCTCGAGAAGTTTGGCTTCGAACCTTCTCTTGGCCAGTCTATCGACCAGCAGTATGGTAGTCTGCTAAGCACTGACGATGAGTGTCTATGCCACGGCGACTTTTGGCCTGGTAATGTTGTTGTTAATGGGCAGAAGTTGACAGTTGTAGACTGGGAGATGGTACGAAGGGGTTGTGGAGCCACGGATGTTGGGCAGTTCGCGGCAGAGGCGTGGTTACTCGATCGATTTCGTGGAGGACGAGCGCTGCTCAGGGCATTTTTAGAAGGGTACCGCGGAGCCGGAGAGCTGGTATGTACATTTCTTTTCCGAGAGCATCCTACCATAGAGCTGCACTTTGAGTCGTCCACGATGGTTTGGGGGGGCAGACAGGGACCACCGCTTGCTTTCGGCTCTCACTACATGTCTTGTGTCCCAGCTGTTTTCCCCAAAGGGTAGTGCTGACTCCAGGGTAATCATAGGGTAGGGATTTCTTGCAGAGGATGGCAGTTCACATGGGAGTTCATCTTGCGTTTTGGCCAACACGAATAGTATGGGGGACGGAGGAGGAAACGAAGGAGTGTGTAGAGACCGGCGTGGGTATGATGACTCGGGCAATTGCTGGTGACATTGACTGGTTGGAGGGTGCTACATTCGGAGGGCTCTCTCGTAAATCGTGAGGGCAGCGCGTGAGCTATCAGAATTAGTGGCAATTGCAGCAACTACAAGCCTCCAATATGGCAGAACACGAGCATGGATATGCAAAGGCTTGCTTTATCGTAGATTTGCAGCCTGATTCTGTGTCCAACGACTGCTTGTTACTGCAGATTTCGAACACTTAAAGCAGCTTCCACCGCTCCGGATTCAGGCTTAGTCATCTTCATATAGCCAATCAGCTAGGTCTATAAGAGACGAAACGTCTCAGACAAAACTTTCACCGTCTCAGTGTTCGCTTACGGCCGTGAAGACACGATCTCGAACGTGAGTCGTTGGTGAATCACATGCTCATCCCCACTTCTAGTGGCTATGCAGGGCATGCTAGCTGGCCGGTGAATGGTTGTCTCAGCCTTGCTGGGTGCTAGAACTCTCACTTCAGCCGCGGTACTGCCCCTCATATTCTTCTATTTCCTCTCCCCCTCAGCAAATCTTTTCATGACAATAAATCTACAGTCATTCTCTCCAAGTCTGCTTTTTGCATGGTCATTTACTGCTCAGATCTTAAAGCGTGATATCATCAGCAAATGGCTTTCCAACTCTTCGAGAAGCTACTATCCTTCTTCCGCAAGCCATCCAATGGCAAGAAAAAGCCAGCCTTGTCCTCCAAGAAGCAGAAATTCTGGAGCAACACGACAGATACTACTATTAATGATCTGCCGCCCCCATACACAGATGCTCCGAACACTGCTTTCAACACCGAGAAGCTTTCTGTCCCAAATCCTTCCAGTAGCTTCGTCCAAATCTGCCCCCACGAGACCCTGTCCTTCGAGCGTTTTGCTACAATAGCCAACCTCCCCAATATCAAGACAAACGGCAAGAAGATTGACGCCCTGAGGCCAGATCCCGATCAACACCACCGCGGCCACGACAAGGATACCAAAGAACCCCAGGACAGCTGCAAGCCGCTCGGCTACAAAGTCGACTCGTACATCGGCTCTCTCAAAGGCTTCGGAACCTACAGCTGGAAGAAAGATGCCCACGTCCCCGGCATTGTCTTGTCTTATCACTGGGAGATGCGCTGCCTTGTCCCGGACAAAGTCAAAGGCAGTTCTTCGACGGAGCTGCAGGAATTCCTCGAGAAGACCAACATCCAGCTCTGCCCGCATAAGAACATCAGTGATATGGAGATTGTGAATGTCATCTATGGCATCGTCAACCCCAATGGGAAGCCTGCCGATCCCATCGATCGATATCTTGCAAAGGAGGTGGGCCATGACTGTGGGATCTGCGGGACGAAGATCAAGGTGTATAAGAGGAAGGATGGGAAGGATAAGACTTGCAGGGTGGACACGAAGAGATACTTGGGCAAAGGCGAGAGTGCGGGTGATATAAACTGGCTGGCTCAGCGTGCTGTGCCCGAGGTGATGGCCGGCCATTCTTGAGCGATGTCTGGAGCCTTGCTTCAAGCTTGTGGGTGGAGGCAATGGTGCTATCGGGGCACTGCAACATTGCGGAACTTGGAAGGGGCGCAGGAACGCCGGCTACAGCTTCTCCTGCAATCCTTTTGATAGTCTCATGCTACCTGAAATTTATTCAGTCTGAATTGTTGAAGAAGCTGTTGGCAGAATTTCCAGAAGCGAACACTAACAACGCTTGGATCCTAATCCCACGTATTGCTTTTTAGCTCCGTCGTATCACATAGCGGAAAGACTCCCCGCTCCACAACAAAGCGTTCTATGCGATGCTTGAAGCAGTAGCCTTTCCGGGCCTGTAGCTAACGAACTGTCCTTGAAGTCTACGAAAAACGCGTTATAGCTTGTTGGCTTTCAAAGTACCTGTCATACCGTTGATTTGTTAGCCATGCGTTCATAAAATGCATGTTGAAAAGAGACTTACTGCGAGAACGCGGTTCCAATCTCCTACTTCTACTACATGATGCTTTCCAGCCGGTTGCAGGTCGTGAAAATGCTTAGGCATATTTCATCAATTTCCGAATTCCCCACTGTTTTGTGACAGTCTGTAGACTTGTACTTCGTCTATGGATCAAAAACGCGATTGAAAACGTGAGCTCAATTCTCCCAAAATCACAGCTTGTTACTAGTCCCTTGCCGGCATGTTAAATTTACATGAAAACAAGTCCTTCTACGTAAGTTCAAGGTGCAAAGGTAATTGGCGCTTTCAACCCTATAGTGCTAGGTTGCTGATCAGGACTGTCTTGCTTGACAAAGATGCGATTTTCGTCGCAGGTGACATCGGCCTCTAACAGGTTCTGCATCTCGGTGCGTTTGAGATAAACATATAATCTTAATTACTGCCAACGTCTTCCAATTCCGGTCATATTTCCTCTTCAATTAGTTCCGATTACTGTCAACTTTGCTTAAAGAGTGAAACTTGAAGGTTACTGGTCTTCTGACATTGCTTTTGGGCGCTCTCCAGCTAGTGACATCATTAACTCGGATTTCAACAGCGGCATCAGAAAATCTATTTACTCGCAATTGACACCACTGTTATGCCTCTCGTCGAACGCAAAGGCGACTGGAATACCCACGACGGCACGCACGACGATCCTCATACTTTAGCATTCGACCACAGGATCGAAGCAAGCGAAGCTCGCGATGGGTCCGGACTCGCAGGCGTCGAAAGGAACGTAAAGGCTACATGTGTCCTTACATACCTCAAGCCTGAGTTTGGCTGGGGCAAATCCGGAGACAATTGGACATACGAACCGACTGCCAAAGGTTTGAACAACATGGAGACTAGATATGCGAAAAGTCTGCCCCTGTGCATAGAGTATGAGAAATACATCTACGCGCACGCTTTCGAGGAATCCGTCAGCGGCCCGTTGGTTATGGAACATATACGCTCGCTAGACTGGCCGTTGGCGTGTACTGAGACAGATGGTAAAGCAGCCACGGAATATGCCAGTCGCTTTCCTTTAGGCAGCCAGTGGATCATAGGTGATCGATATGCTTCTGGGTACCATTTGGGTAGTGGATACATAGGAACCGCCGGTCATTGCTTGGACGACACACTGCGAGAGAATAGACTGGGTGATTTGAAGGTCGTTTTCAATTGGGCAGGCGATGTTATGACGAAGAGAGTATGGACTAGCTCAGAAATATTCGAGATTGAAGAGTCAGCAATTGTGTTCGATTCCACAGGATCTGATCGAATTGATGTTTACATAGGACTGTGAAGCACGAAAGTCATGGTCTTGCTCCTCGATCTGAAGATGGTGAAGGCGTCGCCCGTTGGGCTAGCGAATGGGATTTTGCGATCTTCAAATTAAAAGGCTCACCGGCTCAGTTCTCGAGCCTCCAAAAGGTGGACATCGCAGCAGAGCCTCCCCATGTCGGCACTCCTGTCTACAATATTGGTACTCCACTGGGCACACAACTCAAGGTCTCTCCACGTGGTCAGATTCTCAGGTACTCTACGGATGACGGTAGCACGAGTCCATCACCTGCAGAATCCGAAAGTGGCACATACACCACGGACCTTGATCAATTTGGAGGTGGGCATGCAAAGGATAAATACAAGGCACTTCAAGTCCACGCTAACATATTTGTGTAGGAAATTCCGGCGGTCCAGTCATAGATTCCAACACAGGCCTCGTAGTAGGCCACACCTCCTCAACCCAAGATACCGTCTCAGACTCCAGCATCGCCGCAATCAAGACGTGGGAGCATGAATTCCTATCCAAATCGAAGAATTATGGTCACTGCGTCAACCACATCAATCCATACTTAGCTACCATGAACCCAACTGATGAAAGCTTCAGAGTACATCCCAAACACCTCCGACATCTTCCTGGCGCACCGATGGGCGGTGAGTTGATGAAGAATACCACGCATATTTGCCCCGGTGATGTTGGGCCAAATGGGACGGTGCAGCGGGAAGGGAAGTATCAGGCTGTTTTTAGTCGTCATCGTTCAGATTCGAGCGATGTGTGGCGTAGGAATGTTACGGCAAGGGTGGATCGACTCGCTAGTTTTATGGAGGATAAGAATACTTAGCATGTTACTTTTATACATTTAAAATTTTGGAACTAAGACGAGAAGCCCTCCGGGAGCCAGAGTATATTTTACTCTCGATTTTGATTTCTTTTCAGTCTCTCCCATTCTAAGTAGATCGCACTTCGGGCAATGACCCTGCCACTCTACTGCATCGACAACGAACAACAGCAATTCCTCGACCTCGGTGCAATTTCTTCTTCTTAGGTCTCAGACTATGGATACCGCCTCCATCATCTTACCAATGATGGCAAAATCCGGGACTGGCCCAAAAAAGGCATTGCTCCTTGAAATTTACCCAACAACTTCATTCAGTCCGAATACGATAGGTCATCAATCTCGAGCGCTTGCATGACCTATCAGCAATGCAGCATCGATACCCATAGTACATGGGGACGCGCATCCTGATGCAAGGATGACATCCGAGACCATGTTGAGGTGCGAGGGTTTACCTGGCTGTGAGACGTTATAGCCTCGGGTTGCTACAACCGGAGATGAAGGTTCGAGTTGAGCAGACTGGCTTCCATCCCCGCTTTGCACTTGCGTTGTAGCTTGTGGATAGATTTGGGGAGATTGTGACCCTTTATAGATACTCGGTGGGGTTACCAGCATCACGCTGTGTTGAAGCTCTTGGGAGGCAAGTGCAAGTAAGAAGCTATATCTGCCTTGATGCTACTGCCTCGGCGAGACTCGGATCGTTGCTTCCTGACTTAGAACCACATGAAGAAGGAAAATGATGGGAAATCAAGCATCTCACTGTCATTTCTGACCTGTCTGTGCCCACGGCGCATAACGTCTAAAATTGGCCTGATTAAGGCCATTTCGATGTTAGCACGTTTGATAATAGAGCCAATAAGATAAAGTAGCTGGGACTGGCTCAGCGCATTTGGTAGAACTACATAACGGAACGGGCCGAGTGAGGAGACGCCCCAGATCCCTCGATAAAGTATCAAATCAGCTTGCCGAGCAGACATTCATAGAGGAACGGAAGAGCCAATCCAGCCAATCCAGACTTCTGCCAAAAGACAAACCCTGACTGAAAGAAGTCCAAATTGCTTCTGGAGATGAAACGATGGAGATGTACGAATACGGCCTTCACCCAAATTTGACCTCCCTTTGAAGGGTGGAAATGAGTAGGGAATTCCCTTTGTGCTTTCCCTGCCAACTTGATGAGACGCTATACCGAGTCGATCAGGGCAGCGGCTACCTTATCATCTCTGCGCGGGCTTCTTCCCCTTACATGGACTTTTTCTTCTTTTCTCCTCACCACTTTCGTGTCACCGCCATTCTCTTCGTTCTTCGATAGAACATCCATTCCTTTCTCTCCCCCAAGGTCCTAGCTGACCACCCACGTTCTTTACAAACACTCCTTCAACAGAAGCCCAGGTCGGCATCCTCAAGCATTTGCATACCATACCCAAAACCCACCAACAAAATACGCACTCGCCTACTTTCAAAGACCTCATCAAGATGCGTGGAATCAGCCTCTCAGCCTCAATCCTCCTCCTCCCTGCCGCCCTGGCATTACCCAGCCCCCACGGCCACAATCACGAGCATCTACACAAGCATGAAGAACTCTACAAGTCGGGAGTGCCTTCGGGTGCTCAGCTACCGACCGGCACTGTAGCAGGCCCCTACGGCATGGGCAATAGCACTGCAGGGGCTGCAGGTAGCACTGGTCTTGTTGGCACTGCTGGCATCACCGGAACAAGCTATGTCACCATTCAGAGCACCATCTACCAGAATGCTGGTGGCGCACCAACGGAATCTGCGTCACAAGCCGCTGCCACTGGCGCAGCTGGAGGATCTGGAGGATCAGGCGCAGGATTACGATCTGGCTCAGGCTCTGGGGAGGAATCTAGAAATACATGTGGAGGAACAACCACTGTGACCTATGCTCCCACCGTTACTGTCACTGTCACCGGCAACGCAGCACCCGCTGAGTCTGTCGCTGCAGTCACCTCAGCATCAGCTACCGTTGAGGCCGGAGCACCACCAATGGCGGCTTCTGTCACACCAGAGGCAGCACCAGCAGGCCCTGCCTCAACCTCGCAAGCACTGGCGCAAGCGGAGACCGCCGCACCCATCCCAGCCAACACCGTTCCAGTCCAAGTCTACTCGAGCTCGAAGCCGCAAGCCAGTCTGGGTTGATAAATTCCTGGCTACTGGAATCAATGAGGCACAGCAGGGCTTCTTGCGCGATGTTGTGCCTTGGTTGGCGCAGAATGAGGCCGTCGAGAAATACGCCTATCTCTCGCCTGACCGTACTACTGGACGGGCTTCCTCAATGCCGATGGGTCGATCTCGTCGCTTGGAACGTTCTATGCCAACTTGTAAGAATAAAAGGATAATATACATTAGATCGAGGATATAAGGGTAAAAGACTGCATAGCCGAGGATTTTCATACTGGCTTCTCGATGAAGATAGGGTTGGATTATTTATTCACTTCTTGATGGCGATGCCGTCTGAATCTTTATGTAGACGTTTTCGTGGTGGGAATCAGATAACATTGTGAGATTACATAGCTCCAATCAAGGCTCATGCACTCTCTTACTCTACCGCTTGGATTCTGTCTTGATTCTGACTCTTGTATGCGTTGACGATATGCTTGAAATGTTGGTCCGTGTTTCAGAGAACGCGGATTGCTTCCCATCTTCATGCTGACGGCTCCTGACTTACGGTACCGTATTTTCTTATTTCGTTCTCGGATTCTCCAGAGCTGCACTGCAGGCCAAACCTCTCTATGTCACATCTATTCATCCCCGCGGTGGTAGGTAAATGAGCGATACAGTAACAGGAAGAAAAACTGAGCCTTATCCCCACCACATATAGAACCGTCTATTGGGCCATTTTCGTCTGCGTCTTGACTGCACCACTATGCTTTCTGTGCTTTGCCACTATAAGTCTGAGCGGAGGGGAGGGGAGGGTAATATAGCAGAGTCAAACGGGAAGGGAAGGAAAAAGCTATTTGAGGCGCTTGCCAGCCTTTCACGGAACAGCGAGTTTTACGGTTATAAAAAACGTGATCTTCGTCTCGTATTCTAAGGAAGAAAAGATGGTGTGATCGTAGCCAGGATATCCAACAACATGACGGTTGTCTGCTACCTCCTCGTGTAAGCTCTGGTTTGACGGTCAAGCTCTGTCGCCTAGATACAATACATGCACCATGATCATAGTGCAGCTCTGATCTAGATGCATAAGCGGATTTGCGCGCAAACTAGAATGCCATCTCACGGGAACAACGCCAACGCGCGGACGCTCCTCACGAAACAAGGACCACCCTCCGCCGAGTCACCTGCACAGATATCGGACATCAGAAAGCAGGCCCCAAACTCATGATTGGATGTCACGTCCGCCAGGGTATCATGGCAACCGGATGAATGGTATAAGCCTATTGTGTCGAAAGCGTTGTAACGTCCCGCGCCCCAGTCGAAGTCCTATCCTTGGCGTGGTATTGTTCCATTCGATGCAATGGTCGTCTCTGATTTTAGGTCTGCTGTCCCTGGTCTCCCCACCCACTACGCCATTCTTACATTCGGTATCCATTTCGCCATGGGAGCCGATCCAGCCGAAAGAATTGCGCTTTTCGAGCGTCGAGGAGGCTGTGCCGGGAGGTGGAAGTGAAAGAGCGTCAGAGCTAAATGCAAGGATCAGAAGTGCTTTGATTTGCATGGTTGGAGGTAGCGACCGTTCGAGGATGGAGAGTTGATGATGTTACGAGAGATGAAGGGACCAGCCCAAGATGTTGGCGATGCGGGAATACGAGGAATAGTGGTGAGGATGATGAAATGACGGTTGCCGTGGACAGCAGTGGGTACGAAGTATTGAAATTGTTGATGTATGGGGCTGATTGAGGTTGCTTGGATTCTAGAGGTGGTCCCATGGTGAGAGACATCATCTTTTAAATGGCAGAGGCCGGGCGAGGTACAAAGCTCCCAGGATGACGGGCGTTTCGATCCTGAAACTCTTCGTGTGCTTCACGTTTTCTCCATTGTATGGGATCAAAGCTTCATCTGGATGAAAATAGTGGGTTCTCTGCTTTCTTTTGGATCCTTCGTCTAGCAATAGATATGGAGGTCTGTGAATGGGAAACCATTCGTTCTCCCAGTCTCGTGATTCGAAAATGAGTCTTTAGACTCATGCTGTGTTGACTCATACACAGTGCACACGATACAATCTAATGAAGAAGCTGTTTCAAAGGGACTGGTTTGTCAACACTACAAGAAAAAGCCAAGCAGGGTTCCACAAGAAGATCCACCGCAGAAGTGGTCGTTCGTTATTTCACGAGAATTCTTGGTAACCATATCAAGAACAAAGCGTACGGCTTGCCAAATGCTCGACAACAGATCAAAATTTCTTTCTTCGGGCTTTGTTCTCTGTTGGATTTTCGTACTCAATCTCTGCTGCGCAGATCGTTGGGAGGTGTCTCGTGAGATACTTTCCTGCTGAACGATAATCAAGTTCTTACTTGATACTCGTCTTGATTATTGCATTTTCAGCCTGTCAGCGGCTTTCTATACCACATATACTCTACATTTTTCACCAACGATAGCTATCACAGCATGCAATTGATAGCCCTTCTCATACTCGCCTTGAGCACTACAGCCTTCTCCTACCCCTCCACCAACGCAACCCTCACACCCCATGCCTCCCGCGGCTGGATCGGCGCTTTCGACAAAGAGGACACTGGCTGCGCAAATCCCGACGGCCAAGACGGCACCAACGGTGCCAGACCCGAGCTCCTACCAGGTCAATGTGTGCCATTCAACCCCCAAACGGACAGAATCGGACTCGATTGGGGTGCAGGCAGGTACCGCTTTTCGACGCTGACGGCCTACGAAAACGATGATTGTACTGTTGTTCAGGCGACTATTGAGAATACTCCCGATACGGCTGGAGACTGCTTTTGGTTGTCGAATCTTGGAGGCGGAGAGGGTGGGGAGGTGATCAGTCCTTGTTTTTGGTTGAGCGTTAGGGCTGGCTGAGTACTATTCGACTCCGTTTATTCAATTATACGTCTAGTCGGGCTTATCAGAAGAAAGACTTTGATTGAGCAGATTTGCATAGTCGGGAAACTGATCCAATTCTAAAAGATCTATCCTGATTTTTTTGCCGTGTTGGCTTCGTCACAATACCCATCTAGATAAAATTACAAGCAATTCCTTTTGACCGTCTGGGTATGGCACGCAGAGTATGTTGCAAGTTTTATCGACGTCCATTTTGCAAATTCCCCTCGTCGGATCTCACGTCTCTGGCTTTCAAGGAGATTTGTTGACGCAAAAAGGTACCACGAGGACTTTCGTTGTGCTTTGTACTAGATCTGCCACCGATGTAATCCCACCTGACGGCGATGGGGCACATTGATACATCGATGCTGAATTCGTTGTAATGTCAAAGGGTAAGTTCTGCCTTCAATATAGGCAGGATGAAAGGCTTCCTGGTTTTTTCGTTGCTACTAATTCATATGACGACACCCGCCAACTAATCAACAAAACTTCATCCACTTTAGCTGTGAACAGTTGCAATACCTTGTGATAGCAGGTGCTAAAACAAGCTGGACGACTTGCTTTCTCATTTGTAGGAGAAGGCGGAATGGGCAAGTAACAGTCGCTTCCCAGCTCTCATCAAATCCTCGAACGAGATACTAATCCCACACCTCCAGGTTACTCAGTGATCGTTGGGCAGGTGTGATGCTGACTACACCTCGAGATCCCATGCAAGCTATGCAGCGTCACCTTCAACATCCAACGGATACGGCGGCCAAATGAGCCTTACTACACTGCATGGAGGGTTTGGCAAAGCTTCGTTGGAGATGAATATCGTGAGGAGAACTTCGTTCGCAAGGGGTACTGCGGCCCATGTTGTCCAGCCTCGGCTGGCTGTCGTGATCACGAAAGGAATTTTGTGCCGTCGGATGATGGTAGAAGATGACGACGGCGATTACGTCTTCGAAGACGACGTAGACGGCGAATATGGATCAGACGACGAGTCGGTTGGGCTCGATAATGACTTGGCAGACGAATTGGAAGAGCACGGTGCGACTAGTGAAGACAATTGATGGGGTAGCAGGGTCTAGTACCGAGGGTCAGGATCGTTTATATTACCTGGAGAGCTAGGTTCGCGCAACATGAAATCAGATGTGAATGTCAAGAGGAAGAATATCTTGCCAAGGGCGACACACATAGCGATGGGGATGTTTACAACATTAATAAAGAAGGGAATACCGAATGCTCGAGCATTTGCTGGCCCATGTTGCGATCATTACTGCGGCTACACTGAGTACGGAATCTCTGCAGACCAAATGAAAGGCTGTACCACATCGGATAGCCTGTCAGGAAAGCCGCGGATCGGAAGCCTGAAAGAGACAATCATGATGACATAAATCCTTAATACATTCCCTCTCGCCATGGAATCGATGGCCCTATGTAAGTTCCGAGCTCGAAGAGCGACCCTCTATACCCGAGAAGAGTCACTGAAATAGTCACGTACAATTTGCTTAGATGGATGATATCGAAATACCTCTTCCTCTTCATCCTACTTGTTTCGAGATCTTCACTCGGGCTTCCCCCTCCACACTGGCTGTATCGACGTAAACGGGCTGATAGGTTGGCGCAAATTGGAGTCGGACTATAGCTCGACCGCCAATTTCCACGGCATTCCGAGGTGTGAAGTGGCCGCGAGCAGACGTGGAGCAATAGGAATGGTGATGAATGACTTGCTGCAACTCCGATCCTCATCCCTAGACTAGAGAATTTGCTGTGGTCGGGCTGTGCAACGACTAAACATATCTCTTTCTGTACGGAAGTCCACGCTTTCAGCAGTAACCATCAATGGCTGTAGTCTTGGAAGTATACGAAAACCAATATACGCACCGAATGACCCTTTTGCAAAGCTGCAAACGCAATTTTCGACTTCCTTGATCCCGTCGACACTGCTAGCTTACGCTTGGCATCTTCTGCTCAATATCTCCCAACTTCCAACTGAAGGGCGCTGTTGGAGAAGGAGATGCCGTGGCTTCAGCAAGTTTGGGATGACGTGGGACCTTCTCTCTGGGCTACCGTCTATCATGCTGAACTCAAGCCGCCATCAAAAGGATGGAGCAAGCGCAAACAATTTTTCACGAGCAGCATTCGATGTACCGCAACATCATTCAGGAAAATTTGCCAGAAAATTGGGAGAGCTGGAGTAGTGATAGGGCGTGACTTAGTGAAGTTCCGAGCTCTGACTTCAAGACTTACCTAGATCCAAACACGCATGCGTTCGAGCGGCCGAAGATGCTACCCCACGAGAGGACGAATCGGTGCCGGGTATGCTCCGAGGTCTAGAAGCACTGGAACACGATGATGGGCTTGCATAATCGGCAGAGAATCTGGACTGATGTCGAAGAAGTATTGAAACGTGTCTCTACATATCTTGATGAGGGTAAGATTGTAGATTGAGCTGTGCTGTCTATTAAGTTTTTTGGTATTGTATCAAAGGTTTTGATAGGAACTTGCATGAAATGATCGACGGGAGTTTTTTAACAGAAAATCATCCAAGATCCAAATTGGTTACAAAAGCTATGGAGTCCAGAACAGCTTTAGATCTATCCTCGGGTCGCTATATTGATTCGAATGCTTACTCTCGAAATTTCATTACTAGCGATTTATTTGCGTTTTGTTACATGGATAGCGCTTTACATCGGCAAGCTCTTTACAGCAAGCTCTTGAACCCTCGAAGTATCGCAAGCTATAGAGGTGCGACTCTCTCTATGACTGCTGTCACTACAACAAAAAGCTCCCTTCATCTCCGACATAGTCAATCAGAGTCTTCCGGGCGAACAACGGCGTACTCTATGTAAATTATCCGATGGCCTTGCCACTGATCCAAATACCATCCATTCTGCCTGGTTCTCTTTGCTGACTTGTTCCATTTCCACTTTAAGGCTTTCGCCCTTGGGCGATCTGTGCCCAACTCGTTTTAGCCTTTGCGGTTGTTGTGCTATTCGTAGCAATCGTCTCGTCACTGCTCCTCACCATCATAATATGTGTGGTAGTTGGGCTGGCTGTAAACGATGCATTGCTAATTATTGGTAGGTTGTCTCTTATTGGCAAATCAGCTCTATCTGATAGACATCGTCTGCTGGAATTTCCGCCGTTGACGGGCTTTTTTCCTTCGCTACGCTCGCTTTTGCTCGAGACCGGAATTCGGCCAAGCTTGGGGGCGCCAGGAGACTGTCCTAGCTGTTCGACAGCAGGATCTATGGTGGACAACGGCGTAGAGGGCGTGGGTTTCAATTTCCTCGTACCCTTGATCGCGTTTGACGTTGCAGCTATCAGAACAGCTTGTTCTACGGCCATTCTCGCAAAGAGTGTGTGGAACGGAGCTGGACCATCCCTCGCATCGTAATATTCAGAGTTGCCGTATTCTCTCCAGAAGCCTCGGGAGTTGCCAACCACCCATAACATGTTCTCATAGCCGCGGAAGTCTCGATTGATCCAGTGCCTCGCCTGGATGTAAGGATGCCAATTGACGCCATGGAGTCCCGGAGGAACTTCAAGGCAATCAGCGGCTCGCCACCACGCAAAGCCATGCTCAGTGGTCCGACTCAGTGCGCCAGGGTTGTAACTATTGATCTCGGCTGTCTCACTGTCATAAGCCAGCCAGATCATATTAGGGTCCAGTCCTTTGAGAGGGTTGTCGTACCAGTCTGCTGGTAGCTGCTCTTCACCCGTAAACGCATGATGTCGTCTCGTCTTGATAGCCAAGTCGAGTGCTTGTGCAATAGCAACCTTCAAGGTTGCTACGGCGTCGTTTCCCGCATTGTGTGCCCCAACGAAGACCAACTTCCCTACCCCTCGCTTTGGTTTCGAGTACTTGCATTTTGCAAATCCATAGTATCCCATCAAGCCACTGAGACCTTTTGGCATCGAGCCTTCTGTATCTTCAATGATAACGTGGGTGTCAATACACCCCGAGTAGTAGAAATGGCTACCGAGCTCGATGCCATCATCCTCCATGGCCTTGAAGTCCTGCTCCATGTTATGACCCACAAGAAACAATCTCGGACCTGGTTTGGCGCTATCTGCTGGTGATGGAGCATTAGTAACATCAGCCCCTATGCCCAGGAGTTTCCGTGCCTCCTCGACAAATAGGACATGACCATCCGGGCTGGCGAGAGCGATATTGACTCTCTTCGGCATGCTGTGTCGCCTAGTGATCAGTGGGCGCAAGCAGTCTGTGAAAACGGTGTCCACTTACGCTGTGGGTTCAGGGGAGCAATTGGGTGGCAGGAATCGCGGAAGGAGTTTGTATTGTCAATAGCTGTAGGCTAGAGTTTTAGTCTTTTAATTCCTAGGTGGTGAGTTGTAAACTTAGAAGAAGGGGTTTTGCGGATGATAATTGAGAAATAGCAGTCAAGGAAGAGAATTTGTTGTCTTTTCTCGACACTGTGTTACTCTACCGTGTTACAAGGGCACAAGGGCATGGGCACTTGAGGCCAACAGCTGATTGGACCAAGGGCCCTTAAGGGAGTGACACAATTAAAAAGGGCCCCCAACGAAGCCAACTGTACGACGGAAAAATCCGGACCAAGTGTTGGCTGACCGGTTTCAACTGTGCCCACGCCGTTATTCCTGGCTGTACCACTATACTGGCCCAACACAAAGAGGTTGAGGGTCATATGTATATAACTGTGTTGCCAAGATGATCTCAGACTCCAGTGACGCCGCCAGAAGCTATCAAGATGATTGGTATATATAGACGTGAGTCTTAATATTTTTTCGTGCACCGACGACGGCTTCTATTCCCCTCGATCTAAGAGAGGCTTGGCACTAGCGAATCGATGGTCAACGTTGTAGAAGTCTCGGACAGGCCCCTATGGTAGCCTCTGTTGGTATAGACCACGAGGAATGGCATGCAACAAAGACATAATCGATGTAGGGATGCCGGATGAGAAGCTGATTATATCAACGCCGTGTAATGGAGTTATTATAGCAATTCAAATATTCGTACTATTCTTCCCGAAGGCCGTGGTCCGAGGTTATCGAGATTTCGGAGGTGAGCTCAATAGTACAACTTCAATGATCAACTTATTCGCCTTTCGGGCGCCGAATCATTGTAATTGAGGCTACTATGTGGCATTTGGGGCAGATGCTCCTCTCCACAGCAAGGACAGAGAAGAGCTGGAATTTGAGAAAGCTTTCAAAGATGTCTCTGAAAGAGACTTTAGCAGATAGGAAAGCAGCATCCTAGAGATACAGGAGCTTTTGATACCTAGCGTACGTTCTGTTTGCTGCGCTTTGTTTGTGTCTAATGAAAGATTCTATAGATCCCCTTCTGATGTGCCGCATCCCGTATATAGATGCCCAAAAGATGTGTAGTATATCTCTGGCGCATTAAGACAGTATTCGTGGTGCGGCGGTAAAGGGAGAACCTATGAGTGAATTGAATGCAAAGTTATTGCTTTTTGCTTTTTCACTCGGGACTCCCTTCGGATGCATTGTCGGATACGACTGAAATTTCTGAATTTCCACAATTTTTAAAGCGACGACGGTTGAAACCCCTTAATTGCTGAAACAGAGAAGCTGTTGAATGGTTTTACTTGCCGTGGGCTGTCAAACGCTAGCCGATGGAGCTCGATTCTGCCCGGGATGCCCTGGGGGCGCACGATCCGCTAGGGGCGCACAGTTCAAATAGGTAGGGGGCTCTCTGTAACCAAAAACGGCTGGTAACAACGCACCACCACCTTGAATGACACTTATGGGACCATGACCTCGTTGGGTTCGAGCGCTGAAGACTTTATACCTACTGGGTCCTTCAATATAACTGCGATGATAAAAATTACTTAGTCACACCATGGCCAAAAAAATTTCAATGAGGACCCTCGGGCTTCCCCGGAGTTGCCCCCGGGAGATCCCCATTCTAGCGCCTTGGCTGGCTGTGTGGGGTCCGCTTAGGGGCCCTGTTGCCCTTGCAAATCATGCGCAGTAAAGCCAGATCAACTTTCATATCCAGATTCGGGACTCTTCCTCGAAGAACAAACTCTCTGCATCAACGCTATGGCCTTCGACGACCTAATCGAAGCAGTCAAGTCAGTCAAGACCCACAAACGATTCAACATCCGAGCAACTGCTATCGGAGCTATTCTGCTCGGTGATGTCCTCAATTTTGCTTCACTGTTGGCCGCATTTATCAGCAATGACGGCAATGCACCCAAATATCTCACCATCTGGGCATCCATAATTGTAAGTCTGTTCTAGAGACGTTATGCTAGTAACACAAGCTTATACTCACAAGCTCGGATGTTCGTTCCTTTGGAATTGTGTCGATCTTGCCACGCACTCTGATCAAATCTTCAAAACCAAGCATGTTTTATCGCTGAACACCCTGGTGTTCTTTGATATGCTGGGATTCCTCAGCTACCTAGCTCTAATCGTTGCCAACGGCATAATCATCGGTGACCTCTGGCACGGTCCGACTGTGTTATACACGTACAATTCGGTACCGTGGATAACGTGCTGGTAAGAGTATACCTGACATCTCGAAACGTTCCAACTTTGCTGACATTCTCTAGCGGCATCCATGGCATCATTACGCTACAGAGCCTACCAGGTATGTTTCTCAATATAGGAAACCGCAGCACATGCTGCGCCGAGTGCCACCACAAGGCGAAGAGAGGCGCGACAGGAGGGGATGGAGCGAACCGATCACTACTTGAGCGGGAGCAGTACGACGAGCATTACCAGGATATCGAAAGGAATACGCCTGGTGCTTGATGCTGTTTTCGAATACTTATATAAACAAACAGACATATGGAAATGAGTGGAAAAAGAATTGATATGCGTTGCTGACGAGCAAGGTTCATGCTAAAAAACAATGCGAAATGCGTGACCAATCTTAGCGCCCTTGGGACTCGCTATTAGAGCCGATATATACCAATCGACTTCTTGCTTAGGTCGCGAACTGGGTCTTACTTGCCAAGCACTTCTTCACGCTGCTCTCTAGGATTTGGCCCAGGACCCCGACCTAGTGGTAGAGTCCCATGTCAGTTTCACTTTGTGCATTATGGGAAAGGCGTAGGTTGAGAACAGCGAGCATCTTGGACTGACCGTCGGTGGCACGACCATAGAGATATGGTCAGCCTCCTCCACTACAGAACACTCAACATCTCCGACAAGCTTGTCCCACGCATTCGGCCCAAATGCCGATCCCTTGGCATAGAACCACGACTTCATCCCTGTTTCTGAATCTTCCATGGGATTCCCCAAGATACTTGGTGGATCATCAGCACCAACATCAAATGGATCTTCCTCGGATTCACTTAAGCGTTCCTTCGCCCAAGTTAGGAAGCTGGGGTTCGGACGGCGAGAAGGATCCAAAGGTAATGGGCTGGTAGCATGTCAACGCTTTCACTGTACTGACAAGGTCATCCTTGAGCTTTTGCGATGCCCGAGCCTGGACCTGGCCACTTCGATTGATGCCTGTGAATAAGCCTGCTAACTCAATCAAATTGAACGTTGTCTCGAGTTCGTCCGGCATGGGTTTTGGAACACGCATGTCGATGAGGATCAGACCAAGAATTTTCTCATTTTGCCCGAGAAGCTGGCGCGTGACTTCATAGGCAGACACAGCTCCCGCCGACCACTCACTAATAACGTAAGGACTCTGTAGTTGGAATTTGCGCATTCCGGCCCAGTACATACGACAAACTTCTTCGACGCTGCAAGTGTATTCCTGAGGGACGTTGAGGTATGGTGACTCTAGTGCGTAGATACGAATGCCCGTAGAAAGGGCTGGCAGATGAATGTACGCTGCTGCAGATCCGGTTCCGTGGGTGACAAGGGAAAGGAGGTACTTCTTTGGATACTTTTCGCCTACGAACTAGTCACTGTGGGTGAAGTTGCCAGTGCCGAAGCTAGACCTGAGCTTCACAATGGCGGCAGCATGGCCATATTCCTTGTCCATGAAGACTTCTTCCATACATATCACCATACTTCACTAGACTGGCAAAAGATTTGTGAAAGCTGGGTCGCTGTAAGCGATGGGACATGTATTCTCCTTCTGATGAGGTGAAGCGTGCGAGCGCACTTGGTGATGCAGGCTCCATTCTTGCCAAATCGAACTTTACAGCCACCGTTCGCCTGAGAAGATTCTTCTTCTCTAGACAGGAACGAGACCTATGCTGTATCACTGGTTTTTCTACGACATGGCAGCGTTAACCTCAATCATCTGCTGGGGATTCCGGATAGAAACCACTACTTAATGTGTAATGATCAAGTTCGCTATTGACAATTCTGGGACCTGGCGGCCACCTCACGCATCGTGTAGATTTATTTGGCTGCCGTAAGAGCCATATCGCAAGAAACGCTAGCAGGGCACACTGCGGTGCCATCGACCAAATGACCTTGGATCTATCGCATAATTTTGGCTCCGAAGTGTGGGATGAGAAGCTATTCGGTATCTTGTCACCTTCAAAAGACTCTTTCTCAACGTATTGAAGACAAGTCGTCAGCAACTGTTTCTCCTCCGGTACCGCCGTAGGCGCAGGAGCTGACTGGCTGCTGGTTACCGGTGCGATGAGATTCTTCTAATAAGGTGACCAGTTGATATCGAAAGCATACGAAGGTAATTCGAGAAGTGTAAGACAGCCGACGTACTCTCGATGGTACTCAGTCCATGCTATTGGGACGTTTGACGTGTAAACATGGCTGCCGTAGTCGAAAATGGGTTTCCAGCTTGCAGTGATGTTTTGGACGGACACACCGAATATATTCAACGCGGCTTATCTAAACATATTTTGCTCCGCTCAATCGCGTTCCTTATTAAGTGGCTGCCAGCCCGATGATAGAATATGTAGACATGTACGATAACTCTATCCATACAGGATATTCGAAATTGGGATCGCCAACAGAGGTGTGCACAAAACAAATCAAAACATCTTGGTGATAATTCAAGACTTTTTTCATTCAAAAGTGTATAATCCTTGAAACCATGTTACTTTTGATGAATGGTTGACTTAGCAGGTATAGGAAAATCGATTTTCGGTTGTAACATCTGTTCCATTATCAACCAGTCGTTATAGGGGACCAAGATCAAAGCAGCAGACTCCGCAAAGTCTTACATCTCAGCGATGACTGTCCTCTCTAAGTGAGGCGCAGGATCCCTGCACCCTTCGCCGCACTGTCTCTCTATAGCAAAAATCTTGGTTAGTCCTTAGGAATAGTGAAGCGCATCAAGCCCAAACGCATTGAACAGATCATCAATTACCAGAAAAACCCTAACGTACTGCCTCCTCAAACATTTTCCCTCTGTCCCGCAGAAACCCCTATCATACCTCCCTCACCACTTTCACATGAATCACCGTACGAGTACAGACAAGCCCGCCTCAAAAGCTAGCACCACTCACGCTTTTTTTAGCTTCAATTGTTGTTAATGCCTTTGGGCGATGAAACAGGGGATATGGCTTCGTTGATGTAGCAAAAATGGGTTTTTTAGGTGTTAGCTGGGTAGTTTCTCGGGTTTAAAAGGTGATACGGAGAGGTTGAGCGTGGGGTTGGGGTTGACTGTGGGTGATGAATTGAGCAATGATGGATGACGGGTCATGAGAGGATGCTTGCGAGTAAAGGAGAGAGCGGGAGAAGAAGGCTTGGGGTAGAGACAGCCGCCTCTTCAAGGCCTAAAATGTTGAAGGATATACAAAGCAATCACATGTCTATCTTTACGCAGTGGTCTCAACCAGTATCATCCCTTCACCCATATCGTTCCTTCATTACCTCTAACACCCCAAATCTAACCAAAGTTGCAGCCATCGACACAATCCCACGAAATTCTTCCCTCGACCCCTCTTTGCCCTCTCCCTCACTAGTACTTGGGTACGTTATAAGTGGCTTCCAACGCGTTGTAATGTGAAAATAGCTTGTTAGGATCGTATCGGTTCTTGAGTGCGTTCAGCCGTGGAAGCTTCCGTTCAGAGTACCACCCTAGCGGCCCCTCATCGCCGTGCCCGTAATGGACGTAAACTTCGATGTTGCTGGAGCTAGCGCCGCTCGTCGGGATTAAAATACTGCGTGCGTCACGGCCGACTTTCGAAGCGGCGCTGGCGAGGGAGCTGTTTCTGAAGCCGACGTCGAGGAGGCTGGGATTGGGAAGGCGGTTGTTAGATATTTGGTGTGGGAACAGGGGTTTCAGGGGAACTTCTGACTTACAAGCGTGCTGTGGCGTTCCGGTAAGGATAGGCGGTTACGTCGTCAGGAACAGACTCGATGACTCGAGATGCGTACATATCTATGGCGAGGAATGCTTGGTGGAAGACAGGGTACTGCGCGTAGATGGTGTCCATGTAATTTACTGCGCTGATAAGGGTCGGGACGTCAATTTGGTAAAGATTCAGGCCCCAGACACTGTGGAAATTTCCTTTAATGCAAGCGAGGGCGTCAATCCCGAATTTAGAAGAGGTCTGGATGTCTTTCCAAGGGATCATGGTGATGTTTTGGTCGAAGGGCCCGAGGTCTATTAACGGCTGAATGAGCGCCATGCCCTCTTTCAATGAGCCAACATAAAGGAAGTTGGCGAAAATGTATGTCTGGAGGTAATGTCAGCCGGCACTTTTCGCCGCCAGGAGTTGAACGGTAGGTGATGACTTACGCCTCCAAACGCCTCGTTGTAGGCGATTGCTATATCTATTGAGAAGGCATCCGGTAATCTGCCAACAAAAGAGTGCGCAAACTCGTAAAGGGATCCGTTCTGACTGGCATGGAACCTGAAATCTGCGTTCATGGTCTGACCGTTGTTTGTAAAATCATACACTTGATACGTGGCTGATGTTACGATGCCGAAATTGAAGCCCGCTCCTAGCATGCCCCACCAGAGATCGGGATGGCTGGTCGCCGAAACATTGATCAAGGAACCAGTACCTGTTACTAGTCTGACGGACTGGAGTCCATCGATCTCGAGACCGTGCAAGCCTCCGTAAGGGCCGACACCGCCGCCGAGTGTAGCACCGACCATGCCGACGCAGGAACACGAGCCAACTTCTGTACATGAAATTCTTAGATCATGATCTTTGCAAGGTTTCGGTTCAAAAGATTTCGACTATAGTTTACGTACGAAATTCTTTTCCAGCGTCGTACAATGGCCCTGTAACGTTGGCGAAGTGAACAGATCCGCCAATTGTCATGGTGTTAGCATTTTGGTCAATGGAGACGGTGTTGAAATGGCCAAGGTCGATCTCAATTCCGTTCTGGATTGTACCCAGAGTTGCTGAGTAGCCGTGCCCACCACCTGTGCCGAGAAATGAGATGTTGTGATGATAAGCATATTTGATCTGTTCCCAAAAATATTAGCGGCATATTTTTGTAGTCTTGTCCAGACTGGCCATTGCTTGACGCGAATTGACGAACAATTTTCTGGACATCAAGATCGGTAGTTGGTTTCACAGAAATAAGATATGTTGGCGCGCTGAAGGCGTTCCATCTCTGTGTAGTCTCTAACGTATAATTGGTCTCCGAGGGAAGATAAACTGCAGAAGCATTCGACAGAGTTTTCCTGAAGTAGGAGGCTACTTCTGGACCTGTTTGAGTCAAGACCGTCGCAACGACGTAGAGAAGAGTAAAGATTGACAATCGCAAATTCATGGCTTCGCAGGACTCGAACTTTTGAGAATTGGTCCTCTCGCGTGGGGCGTGAGAGGCATTTTGCTCTTCATTTTCTCATCTTTATATCTTAAGATCTGCCAAATCTGGAAAGCAGATCCCATCGACCGCGTCATCGATTGAAAGATCATCAAGCGTATCTTCACGAATGGTGTGGGAGCTCGAATGATTTGCGCCACTTACGAGACATCTCTCTAGCTAACACCTTTTTCCTCGGCACAGGATTCGATGACGGCAACACTAGGAGACTTTCTGGTGGAAAATATTCTTTGGTAGGGTGGGTGGTAGATCCAAGAGAGTGGTAGATCTAGGAGGGTAGTAGATCTTGGTTGAAGGGGAGTGCCACATTTTGGGATTAGAAGAGCAGCGATCATTAAGCGATTGCAACTTTGGTGTTAATTCTTGGCAATGTTTATCCACATAATACTCATCCGTTTTACTAGTAAATTATACAGAATTATAAATATGCATATATTACTTACTCTATCTTATATAATCTTACTTATTTTAATTATCACGATATAATAATTATCCGAGTATATAATTTTCTATTTAATTTTAATATATAAATAAATATTATTATTATAATAAGATAATATATTACAAAATACTCTAACGAAGTTTCAAGATAATTATTCGTAATATATTAGAGAATAATAATAATTTATCTTAGATCTAGAATTTTTATATCTAGAATTTTTATATATTTAGATTTACTAAATAATATACTAGAGTTTATTATTAATAATTAGTAAATACTCTAAATATTTATAAATAATATAAAATATAAAATATCTAATACTTTTATGAAATTATTATAATTTCAGAAATTCTAGAAAAATATTTATTATATAAACGAGATTATATATTTATAATTTTATATTTAATAAAGTAATTAAAGAGTTATAATCTATAATCTATAATATTATTCTAGAATAATAATAAATAAAGAAGTATTTTTAAATTAATTAATATATATTAAATAATTTAATAAAAGTAGATATTTATTTTAATAAATAATTATATTTTTAAAACTCGATCTTAGGGTTAATTTAGAAATAACTATATTATAATATAATTAATTAAATTTAAAAGTAAATTTATTTTATATTTAAATTATTTCTAAATTTAAACTTTATATAATTATCACGAAGTAGACTTTAAGATCTCGGTTTATTTATATATTAAAGAAGTATATAACTCGCTAAAACGAAATATTAATATTATATTAATAATAATAATTATAGTTTTTTTTATGAAAACCGATATTAATTAAAATGAAATACTAACGAGATTATAATATAATAAATACCGAATTAATAATTATATATTATTGATTATCTATTAATATTCTATTAAGATTCTATATATTTTAATAATTCGTATTCCCGTTCGTTTTACCAATAAATCGTATTATTATTATATAATTAAATTCTATTTAATTTATTATACTTTTAACGAGTTCTTTTATTTTAAAACTCTTTCTCTATATAAAAACGAATAAAAACTCAAAAGAGTAGAATTTAGAATTTATTCAAGAAATTACGTTAAATAATATAGTAGAAATAAATTAGATGAAATTATTATAAATTATTATAAATTATAATAATTTTATTAATTTAATAAATAAGAATAATCGAATAGAAAAATAGAAATAAATACGATTTAGTTAGAATAATATAAGGGATTATAAATTAAAATCTAGAATTAATTTTAAAATTATTCTCAAGACTATTTTAGAGATAATATATAAATATCGAAATATATTATATAAATTATAATAATATTCGGCCTTGAGATATAATTTAGTACTAAATTCTATATATCTCTATAATATATATATAATATATAAATAGTGTAAATAGAAACAAACTAATATATGAATTATATCCTAGTCGAATTAGAGTGATATATTATATATAGATCGTATACCTAGCTGGTATTGTTCTCGAAAGAGTGAGTTGAGCCTCGTTCTCGTTCTCGTTCTCGTCTCCAATGCATAGATTGGTTGGCTAGACTATACTTCAATAGGGTTCAGATGTGAGTACCTTGCAAGAATCGTAAGAGGGTTCCAATACTCCGATTCGGAGGTGACAAGGACCCAAATTCGGACTTCGGTGGATTCCAATGTCATGGCCAGCAGCAGTGGGCTTCGGCGCGATGCTAGCGCGTCATGGCATTGCATGGGATTTGTCGGCCAATTCGGAGAAGGTCGCTCGTTCCCACTGTATGTCGCTTATACATCTGGTGGTTTCAAAGACCTCCGGCCGCAGCTGGCTCCACTGATCCAAGAATCCCCCATGTGGCACACGCTCACAAGGTTAGAACTATCCTGTGCTGGACACTTAGACGCATGTTTTCATGTCATTGCAGCGATGACTGCAGCCGACTGCAGAAAGAGCTATTCTGTTCTGCAGATGGCGTGCTGTGTTCATGCAAGACGAAGAGGAAGGTTGGCCGGGAGGGGTTATTAGCGCTGTCGATCACCGTTCTCGATCATATTTGTCCGTTTATAGATGAATGTGTCCAGCTTGCTTCCGAAGCCAGGAAGGTGCTTGCATGAAGTCAATCTCGCAGATGCATCTGCTGAGATTTGAGCCGGGACTGTGATGAGATACGTCCGGGTGAGGTGTGTATGTTATCATTGGGCGTGCACTAAACATACGATTTGCCCCCAGCTAGAGCAACGGTTTCGCGGAAAGGGGCGTGGGGGGACCGAGCGGGAAGACTACGTTAGAGCTCGAGTAGAGCAAAGTCAGATCACTTCCTAAAGTTAACCTCATATGGTGAAGGAAGCAGGCACTCTTTGGCTCTGGGTAGGGAAGAGTCGCTCTATGGACTGAAATGGAGAATGCAATGATATGCAACAAGATGTGACTGCTTTCACTGGATGAAAGATGTGCATCTACTCCCGTTGTTTGTCCCACTTAACCCCGCTCCCTCTCGTGCTCTTCGGCCTTAGTGGAAATTATTGCCTATCGCCGTTGTGTCTCGTCAATTCAGCCCTGCCTTCATCTTTCAGCTTCTTTCATCTTCGATATTCCCCATCGTATCTCCGGCTGTCTTCCTCCGAATTCCTCCCCACCTTCTTCCTCCAGCCTTTCCATCACCCAATCCCTGAGCATCATTGAGCTCAACATACTCATTCGGACCTGCATCCCCCCAAATCTCCCTCCAGAATTCGCCTTCTATTCCCTGTCATTCTCTATCTTCGAGTCTCGCATCTCATACTCAAGCTCCGCAATAATGTCTGCTGAAATGTTTGGCCGCAAAGTCGGCAGCGTCGGTTACGGCCTTCTCGGTTAGCGTCCCACGCACTTTCAGCCAGCTCAACCACCCTAACCTCGCTCTGCAGGGCTGACCAGGCGTACCCCCCCCCCACCTGAAGAGCAATCCTTCGCCGCAATGCGCGCAGCTCTATCTACAAACTGCAACCTCTGGGACGGCGGCGAATTCTACGGGCCTTCGCCCGATGTCAATTCTCTTACCTTGCTGAAGAAGTATTTCACCAAATATCCCGAAGACGCCGACAAAGTGGTACTGAACATCAAGGGCGCTCTTAAGCCGGGCTTGATTCCTGATGGTAGCCCGACATTTGTGAGGCAGAGTGTGGAGCATTGTGTGGATATGCTAGGTGGGAAAGGAAAGATCGACATGTTTGAATGCGCACGTCGAGACCCGAATACTCCGCTAGAGGCTACGTTAGCTACGCTTGAGGAGTTGGTGAAAGAGGGCAAGATCGGAGGGGTTGCTTTGAGCGAGGTGAATGCGAACACCATCCGTGAAGCGGCCAAGGTAACGAAAATCGTGGCCGTGGAGATCGAAATCTCCTTATTTTCTACGGAACCCTTGTCCAACGGTATCACTAAAGCGTGTGCCGAGTTGGATATTCCAATAATTGCGTAAGTTCATTGAGCGCTCACGCTTCGGGTAGCTAATATTCTTCCATTAGGTATTGCCCAATGGGTCGCGGTATGTTGAGCGGCCAGATCAAATCCTTCGACGATATCCCCGAAAACGACCTTCGAAGAATGCTACCACGCTTTCAACCACCCAACTTTGAAAATAACATGAAACTTGTTAAGAAACTTGAGACTATGGCCCAAAAGAAGAAGTGCACTTCAGCCCAGCTAGCACTTGCCTGGGTTGTGAGTCTGTCGAAACAGAAGGGGATGCCTAGGATCATTCCCATCCCAGGAGCCACGACAGTCGACCGCGTCATTGAGAATGGGAAAGCAAGCGACGTCGAGCTAAACGAGGAGGAAATGGTGGAGATTGACCAAATACTTGCAACTTGCGAAGTGGCAGGCGACAGATACCATCCGGCTGGCATGAAATCGATCAATGGCTAGAACCCGGACCTTCCCCTTGGTCGGAGGTCTATTGAATGCTACACCCTTCTGCGGCTACAAGGTCGCAGAAATTAATGTCCGTTTGCTATTTCGTCAGGAAAAGTCTGCCAAAGGCTAGAGCACCCGTGCTTCTTTCTGTGCTCTTGAGGCTAACGGGAGCTGGCATTGCATTGCTACATAGCAAGTGAGAAAGGTCGCATAGCTTACAGGAGCTGCCTTTGCGACAGGGAATGCATCAACTAAGATAGAAATTGCTAGCTGAGGTGTCGATCCCTCTTGTGCTGCGGCTAATAAATGCCACGTCATGATTCGGTCCCTATGATAAGTTGATTATCCCACGTTTTCCAAAGGGAACATATGAGAACCCTCTTAGAAGAGCCTAGCTAGAATGACCCTACACATACTAACACTATTCGAACACTGTTTTTCCTTCCAATTTTCCGCAAGAAGAATTGGATGAGCGATTTGCTCCATGAAACTAGGGATGCTTTGCGAAGGAACTCTTCCTTCGACAGGGAATGCTTGGCAGATGCAAGACTATTGGTTGGGATGAGCTTATCGCTCCTGCAATCTCCAGTCGGCGGTTGAGGAGGGGATCGCTAGATGGTAAAATTCACTCAACTACGCTTTTTGGTAAAGCAGGTCGGCTAGAGGGATTGGCTCGAGGCCGTAGGGCCAAAAGCTAATCTGCTCTATCTCAGCCGTGAACCTCCGATCGTTGTAATGTGACTCCACGGCTTTAGTCGCCATCGATGCCGCTGGCGTTGCATTTAACAAGTCGACATGATAGGGCAATGTCATAGGGCGACAGCGACGATTGTGATCGGGAGCCAATGAGATATCGGCGACTGTAGACCATTTACACATCCATGCGTTGGAAAGGAGGAATAGGAGAACTGGCGTATCACGTATATTTGGATCCAGGGTCCATACGCTATGGCAAATCGTAACCAGGATTTTTCCACAGCCGATCACGGTCACCCGAACAATCCCAGGTTACCGTCTGAAGGACGCCGTAACTAAGTCAGTAAAAGCGGAGTAAAGCAGGAGTTAAGGCCGCCGTAGATCCAGGAAATGTGCATACCTATGCTAGCTGTATTTATGGGTGGGATGCTCAACCGGCCTAAGCTCGGCTCGGGCGGGCGGGGTCGGGTAAGAATTGAGTAAGGTACTTTATCATCAAGCCTCGCTCCGATGTTAGTACGTGGTACGGATATGACCAATCATATCGTCATAGGTTAGGCTTCTTCTGGTCTCAAAGACAATTCTGCGAGACTGGCCATCTCATTTTGAGGGCAATTGGTTAAGGCTTGGGGTTATTTCCGGTGACATATTTTATGACTATATCTATTCTAACGGCGAGGTTTCGGCGCTCCACTCGAGGTCGCAGTGCCTCCAATGCGACCATTTCAACTACCGACATGGGTGATGATAATCTGATCGACTGCTTGCCTTTGGAATAACCGTGCGGGCACCTCGTTACACTCAGTGCGGCCCACCCCAACGCTAATGCCGCCCCAACGCGAATCCATTTTACCGCCAAAAATCGAATATTTTAAAATATATATAACAACCGTCTTTATATATAATATTAAGATAACTTTTTATATTAAACTTATAAATATTATCCTCTTAATAATAAAATATAAAGTTTGTACTGTACGAGTTATGTATTAAATATTAGAATTATTGAAATCGCGCTAGTAAAATCAATTATCTTTTATATCTTTCGTATTATAATAAATTAAATTAAAAATATCGTTTAGTTCTATATCTTATAGTTAGAATTCACCGTAGCTATTATATTAAGATATATCGTGGCTACTATATATGTTTTAAAAAATTCGATTTTTGGCGGTAAAATGGATTCGCGTTGGGGCGGCATTAGCGTTGGGGTGGCCCGCACTGAGTGCAGCGAGGTGCCCGGACCAGGCCATGGGTGGGTCAGGTAAGACACTTGCGCCTACACTTTTCCATGCATTACTAACGAGGCTAAAGCACTTTGTTGGAGTCAATCGATCGGATCGGATCTACATGATTGAAGTGATCGCCGTCCGCATCAAGCACCTGAAATCTCGATTACCCTACCGATTTCGTGATCTTGCATGTATCGTGGATGGCAAATTCGGACGCATCCCCACGAAGCCCTATTCTAATGTGTTTGAGATTAAAGCGATGAACCCCACAGTGCCAATGATATCGGGAAAGTGCATCCAGAGCTTTGACAGACGCACGATCCTCCCGAATCTGCCAAGCATGATGTAGACTTTCAGGAGCCCTAGCTTTCCGTCAACCTATCCACTGGCCTCGGCAATCGCATTCATGCATGTCGTGCATAGGATCTCAAATGGGGGTCAAGTTTGTGCACTCATATCTGACATGCTTTGTATGAATGTGGGCGGAGAGATCGATAGTGACGTACCGACTGTGAT
>JAABUS010001007.1_pt1 | contig 65812 bp, 61 predicted proteins | sample 5560161 | NCBI WGS metagenome assembly JAABUS01 (sample SAMN10711885, study PRJNA513376) | rock metagenome | isolation source: Antarctica rocks | place: Antarctica: Victoria Land, Trio Nunatak nord | collected 2016-01-04
AATTATCGAAAATGGAGTTTCTTGATTTTATTAATAGATTGGCGCTTATAGACGCGAATTTATTTATAGAATCGAAAAATCCTAATTTTGATAATTAATTACGTCTCTAGTACTAGCCTAATTAGGCTAAAAAATTTCGAACTAAGTATAAAATAATACTAATTTATATAAATAATTTAAATTTCCTAATTAGGTTAGCGCAAGAAGAAACGAGCAGAAATGCCGATGTCATCTCTATAGAGAATAGATAGCAGGAATAGCTCATATAAAGCATCTTTTCCGGAATTGCCGATGATAATTAGAATCTTTTGTTTATTAACTTTTTTAATTTAGATAATTTGTTTTATTTTCTTGTTATACAAATATATTTTCGATATTTGTTAAACAAAAACTTCGAAATCAAATTTTGTTTTAAATTTCTTCTTTTTTATTAAATTAATTGCGACAACAAACAAAAGCTAAATTATAAAAAAAATTACAAATGTAAACAAATAAGTTATAAATAAAGCAAATATATTAAAAGAGAAAACAAAATTAATAATTAAAAATAACGAAATTATAGATTAAAAGATCGTAAATACGACGATAACAAACAACAAAATTAAGAAAAGAGATTTAGCAAAACAAAGTTTATTTTGTTAAAGTAATACAAATATTGTAAACAATAAAAACGTAAATAATTTTATGTTTTCGTTAATTGTCAGCGAAATTTGAGTAAATTTCTTGCAAGCTTTCGCAATTCTTTTGTTAACAATTAGTTTAAATTTGATAAAATTTTGAAATAAATAAATTAATTTCGTTACTAAATTGTAAATAACACTTAATAATAGCAAAATTAATGCAATAATTTTAACTATATTCGATCTTAAATTTTATTGTTTAAGAATTGTTTATTGTTAAAACTAATTGCAAGAATTATTGTTATTAAAGAACAAATCTTGCGATTGTCTAATTAAATTGTTTGACTTTGCATTTAATACGTTTAATTAATAAATAATTTTAAAGTTAAATTTGAACAAAAATTCGACTTAACAAACTTAACGACAATTAAGTTGCTTAATAGTTATAAAATACTTTAAATTGCAATAATTAATAATAACTTTAATAAATTGTTCGACAAATATATTAGTACATTTTAAGTGCTACTTTTTAAAAGCGCAAACAATAATTAATAGTTTTTTATTATAGATTTCGTAATTGCACTTTGCGAACAATATAATTTTAAATATATAAATTATTAAATAAAGCAATCTATTCGAATTTATTTATAACAATATAACAATAATTACAAAGTTAAAGACATTGCTTTCGATTCAAATCTTTAAATTAAAATCGAAATAATATAAAATAAACTAATTAATAAAAACTTTCTTAAAAATTTAAAATGCAAAATCTTTAAAATTGTTAAATTGTTATAAAAAATTAAGATTTTTATTTTTAAATTTACTAAACGCTAATAAAAATTTAACTAAATTCAAATAGTTATAAATAAATTGTTAATAAAAGTTGACGAAATTTAGAAAGACGTGCATATTGTATACGCAAATAAAAGCTTTTTACTTAAAAATGCACTAAACTTTCTTAAAATCTATTTAAATCTCTTCGATAATAATAATTAAATCTAGATATTTAACTTGCTTAATAAAGAAAATATATTTGTTAATATTTAAATAAAGACTTGCGTTATAAAACTTAGCGAAAACTTTATTTATATAATTTTTATATTTTATCTTAATATTATTGTAGATTAAAATATTATTTATATAAACAATGCAAAAATTGTTCAAGTAAAGACTAAAAGTTTTATTAATAAAAAACTAAAACATAATTAAGATACTATATAGCTTAAAAGATATAACAACGTATTTAAACAAATTGTAACAAATAATAAAAATTATCTTGTATTTATTATTAAAATACATTCGAATTTTGTTAAAAACTATAATAATATTAAACTTGTTATAATACTTAATTTTGCATAATTGTTGCAAAATTTCTTAAATTAACAATAAAATATTGCGATTCTTAATTGTTAAAGCGTTAAAATCTCTATAGTTTATACAAACGCACAAATCTTTATTAAACTTCTTAACTATAAAAGTAAAAGCAATATATTATAAAATATTGTTACCAATTTAATTTTTGCTTTTTATATTATTTAAATAGACTCTAATAATCTCTTCTTTTTAACAAAAAATATTATAGATTTTTTTAATTAAAGAAGTTGCTTTTAAAACAAAATTAATAATATAATTAATACTTCTATTTAACAACAACTTGTTAGTTTCTTGTAAATTAAAAAACTTAACTTAATATTTAAATTTCGAATAAATTTGCTTCTTTAATTGTTTTAAATTAAAAAAATCTTGTTTAAGCTTCGCATAAAACTTATTATAATTATTAAAAATAATAATTGCAATATTTATTATAATATTGTTGTCTACAATGCAAGTTAAATATCTATTGTTTTTCTTTAATTAATTTAGCATAACAAAATGCTTAAATAATATAACAACTATTTTGTAATTTTCTTTGTTAACAAGCTTTAAAAATGCAAAGATATTTATTTAATAAACATCAACTTTATTAAAAAACTTCGAAGACAAATATTCTAATTGCTTGCGTTAATTGTTAAAAATCTTTAACAATTGTTAATTTAATAAACAATATTTTATGCAATAATCGAACTTAAACTTAAGAAATTGTATATTATCTTTAATTTGTACGTTATACTTTTTAATTTAAAATATGCTAAAAATAATTACAAATTGTCTTAATTCAATTATTAAACATTATAAAATATTAATATATTTGCTAAAATTAACAATAATTTAAGCGACATAAATAATATTAAAGACGAATTTATTATTAACTAAATATATTTTAATAAAATTTCGAAATAATATAATAAAAAGTTTATAAAGCTTAATAAACTTTTTATTTATAAAGACTTTATCGAAGATTTTAATATTAATAAATAACATTATCTTAATATAACATTTATCGAAAAGCAAATAAATTTAATTTAAACAAATTTTAATATAAAAATTTAATTGCTAAATGTTAAGCAATTTGTTATTAATAACGTTAGAATTAAGTTTAACTTTAATAAACAAAATTTTATTTTATAAATTAAATATAATTTTAAATTTTTTTATTATCTTTTATATAAACGTTAATTTTTGTCTTAAATTGCAATTTTTGTTAAAAACATTTAGTTTTTTAATTTATTAAAGTTATTTAAGTTGTTATCTAAGATATTAAAGAAATTATTTTCTTTAAATACTATTAATTTAAAGTTGCTAATATTATAAGTTTTAAGTTTAACAAAAACTTTATTTTTGATTTTAATTAATTTATTTTTGCAAAAGACGTTCTTATAATGCAATCTATATTTTAATTTAAGATATTTTTAACAAAGATTAAAAAACTTAATTTTGTTTTTAAAAGCTTAAAATTATATTTTTATGTTTTGTTCTTAATTGCAAATAAAGATACGTATATTAAAGCTATTAATATCGCAAATATTTATATTAATATATTTAAAAAGCTTAAAGATGTCGATGCAATTATTGCGCTTATTAATGTTACTAGTAGTTTATATATAAATAAAAGTTCGAATAATAGCTAAATAAAATCTTTTTATTTGCTAAAGTTTTAAATCGATTTTATAAATTAATTTAATAAGTTAATTTAAAGTAATATAATTTGTTAAAATAACGTAGCAGCTTTAAAGTCTATAGCTTAAATCTTTGTCAAATTAATATATTTTATTAATTTCTAATATAGAGACTTCAATTGTTGTAGATATAAAGCAATTAATATATTAATTAAAGATTTTGATATTTTTTATAACAAATTCGAACAACGTAATTTTAACAAAGTTACGTTGTTTCTTATCTAAATTATTTTATTAAACATTTAAGTCTTTAAACAAATTATCTATTATTAAATAAAAATTAACAAATTTATCAAACAAACAATACTTAATTTCTCTAAAGATATTATTAATAATTTTGACAACAACAAGACTAAGTTTGACTTTTTCGAAAATAAAACGTTAAAAAGCACTATTAAACTTAAAAACTAATATAGTAATTTATTATTTAAACTTTTCGAAATTCTTAATAAAGATAAAGAAATCGAAGAAGTATTTATTGTTTTTTATGTTTTATAACTTTAATTTAAGATTACAAACAAGATAAATATTGTTAAGTTAATCTTTTGCTTATAAATTAAATTTATAAAAGTAATTATATTTGTTATTGTTGTTAAAGTTGTAAATTATATAAATAGACTCAATAAATACAATTTTTTTATTTTAAGAAAAAGAAAGCTTTTGTTTTAATTAATATATAATAGCTTTAAACAAATTGTATTAAACTAAAACGTTATTGCGCTTTTATTAAAGACAATATATTATTTTGTTGCAAATACTTACTATTAACTTTGTTTAACTTAAATAAATTTGCAAAAAATTAATTTAAATTTTTAACTAACAAATAGAGTTAAAATTGATTTTTTTATTAATTTGAAATTCGACAATAATAACACTATTTTTATAAAGTAATCGAAGTTATTTTTCTATATTATTCTTAATTGCTTCTTAAAGAAATTAAGACGTTTTTTATTAATTTTTGTTAAAATTGTTAAGTTGATTAACTAGAGTGCGATGTTAATTTAACTTATTTTTGTCTTCTTTCTTAATATATTTGTTACAAAATTAAGCAAAACTACTATTTAACAATTAATATATTAAAGATCGAATTAATATATTTGACAAATTTATATTGTTAAACGAATTTAATTTAGTTAGTTTATCAATTATAATTTTGTAAAAATTAAATCGAACAAACAACAAAAATTCAAATATATTGTGCTTAAGTAAATTAAAGTACTTTTTAAATTCTAAATTGTCTTTAAGATTATTTTAATTTAATAAAGAACTTACAAGATAGTAATTATAACAAAAAACAATATTAACATTTAATTAATCTTTATTTATCAAAAATTTCTTAAATAATTTGCGATTCTTGTTAGAGTTAAATTTAACTTTGTTCTTCGAAGCTAATTTTTTGTTAATTATGTTGCAAATATAGATAAAATACAAATAATATTAATATTTGTAAACAAAAATAAAAGCTTAAGATTAAATATATTTAAAATTATATAAATATTAAAGAACTTATATTATTTACAAGACAAAATTTTTAATATTAAAAATAAATATTGCTTAAAGTGTTGTTTTGTCGCGTAGGAAATTTTTTAATATATAAAACAAAAATATTGTTTAAAGATAACAACGAAATTGTATTGTAATTATTATTTTAGCAAATCTACTAATTTTATTTTAGCAAATTTATTAATTTTATTTTAGCAAACTTATTAGATCGAAGTTAAAATAATTTGTTGTCTCTTTATTTTAATAGATTTATTAATTTTATTCTAGCAAGTTTACTAAGTTGTAACTAGAACAATTTGTCGTTTATTTTTTTTAACAAAATTACTAGAGAATTAACGAAATTAAATATCGTTGAGTTATATGTCGATTAAAAGATGTTTATTGTTGCGACTTAATTACGCTTCGCAAAGCGTCTATTCTAGTAACTTTATATTTAGAATTGCTTTAATAACTCTATATTTAAAGTTGCTTTAATAGCTCTATATTTAAAGTACGTTTCGAAGAGAAAAAATTAGCAAATATAAGTATCTTTAAAGTACAATTCGCAAGATCGTGTCTAAAAAAATAGCTAGTATTATGTTAAAATTAGAGCTTTAATAACTAGTATATAGTTGATTGACAAAAATACTAGCTATGTAGAACTAACTATGTATAGAAAATAAATATAAGTGCTATGGGTGCCAAGACGCTAGACGTTACTTGTAGTATATTTGAGGCTAGGGGGCGAAGACTTGGAGGGTAACTGGAGGGCGAAGCCTGCCTAGCCTGGAACCGTGACACTTACTAAGGTTTTAGGCAATTTAAATAAAAAAATAGTGCAATTGGTGGGTGTTTCTCACATTGAGGTAGCAAAAATTCGCGCTACAGCCAAAGAACGTGGATTTGACCCCAAGAATCCCAATTTTCACGATGAACTCTTTACTTCAAGGTCTAAATCTAGGCTCTCAAAGGTTCTTAGTGAGAGAGATGAAAGATGTATACGCAATTATTCTCACGAAAATCGGCGAATACGTCGACTTAATTACCAAGACCTTCACGACGAAATTAAAGCCACAAATCCTAAGGATTGGGCTCAATCTTTAGCTACAACAAAGCGCGCTCTATGAAAAACTAGTAATCGATTCAAGAAAACCAAAAAGAAATCTAGTCTTAGTTAAGAGCAGAAAGATGAGCGTTTGCAATAGTGTCTTAAGTATAGAGATTGGACGTTGGAGGACTAGGAAAAAGTGGTTTGGACTAATGATACTGCTATACTTGTTAACAAAGGGAAAAACTCTAATAAAGCTATGATGGAGCCAGGGAAAGAGTATGAGCCTGATTGTATTGATCGAAGATACGCTAACTATTTAGAGTTCCAGTTTTGGGGCTATTTCTCATGGTATGAAAAGGGGCCTTACCACATCTAGGAAAAAGAATTCCCCAAAGAGAAAAGAGATGCAAATGCAGTCTTGAAGCAAATAAATGCTAGTAAAGAACCTTAACAAAAGGCAGATTGGGAAGGAGCGCAATCACTATTGGAACTTTCGCGAAATCGCAAGAAGAAACCTGGTCGGCCATCTAGTTTCCACTTAATCATCCTTTCACGAAAAGACAATGTACGCGACATTGATTGATGGCTTTACCAAATAAAGTGCTTGGTCCCTAAGCTTATCCCGTTCTGCCTTTACATCAAAGAAAAGTACGGCAATGTGCATGTAGTTAAGGATGATGCAACTTCTTATAATGCAAAAGAACAAGAGCTAGTTTGGAAAAATTGGGGCCTTGAAAATGCGCGATTTAATTGGCCAGCAAATTTACCTGATTTGAATCAAATAGAAACATGTTGGTCCTACATGAAATTAAATTCAAAAGCTGGCATGCACAAAGAACAATTAAAAGAAATTTGGGCGAGTTAATGGGGCAATCTAGAATTGGCGCGCATTCAAAAATAGATTGAGACGATGCTAGAACGCATTGCAAAAGTTATAGAGCTTAAAGACAATAATAATTATAAATATTAGGAAGTTTAATTGCCTCAATTAGCTTAATTTATAATGTAATAGTGATTTCAATGTTTACAAATAGTAGATTTGGTGTAAATTTTAGTGTGGTGCGAGGCTAGTAGCAACGAACTTTTGAGCTACCCCTGGCGTACTCGCTAGAATAATTAATCCCTACTAGCGATAACGATCTTCGACAAACTTTACCTAAGTAAGACTCTTTTCTTCTCACGACACACGCTAATCTAGGATGCTAGTATTTGTATTTATTTTTTAGTTGTCTCTCTTAAGATACAAAGATTTTAGAACGCGAACGACCTTGATCTAGAAGTTAAAGCAAAGGATACACGACTTAACCCTAGGTATAACACGACATCTTCGTTCACTATGCCAAGTCGCTTCAGTCTTAGCTACTGCTAGGGTCGATCATTGAAATAAATTTAGAAGATGTTCTCTTCAACTAGTGCGAAGTATTTATGGGTCGCTAGCCCATGACTCCCCTACCTTTGTGCTTGATAAATTACATTTTCGTGCTAATGATCGACTTTGTCGCTGAGCTGCGAGCATCCTATTTTATTTCATCACAACAGCAGTGTAGAAGCATCTTCTTTCTTTTCTTTTCAATCGACGTGTCTCGAGATTAAATCAAGTTAAACGTTGAAAGAAATGAGCGACAATCTTCGATATTAAAATCACTTGTTAACAAAGATAAAACATTCACGTTAAATATTCATTCTATCTCTTATTAATTATCTATAGAAAAGCGATCTCGTGATATTGAACGCAAACAATTACTTAAGTCTTTGCAAGAGCACACGTTTACAAGAAATACAACGCAAGACTTTAAAGCGAAAGTCTCTACTTTCCTCTTCTTTATTAGATAGTAATACGAATGAAGCTCGTAGCACATTAAATATGTTGAAGAAAATCTCAAGAGAAAGACTTTCTAGTGTCAGCCGCCATGAAGGTGCTTTTTGTCGAAGAGCTTTAGTGTCTAAATGTTTGCACTCTTAATGCTCGTCTCGAGGTTCTACTAGATTCGAATTAAGTAGATAGATCTCAATGGCGTGCCCAATCTACTTGATAAAACGTCATAGCTTGTTGATTTAGATTTGCTAGAATTAGAGGACGAAGTAGTCGAAAATGGCGTTGCCATGCAATCAACGCTGCTTGAATGAAGAAGAGACAGGATTTACTAATGATTAAATTCGCATTCGACGATCCTCCTCTCGAGCTAGCTATAAATGAGCATCATAATAAGTAGTCAAGTTAAGCTATTCTATCAAGCAGTGTGTTAGAAGACCATAAAGACTAGGTGATTCTTTGCTTCAACATGTTTATGAGTTGATCTATTCTAGCATTTAACGAGGCGGCTTGCTCCTTCATTTCTTGCTTTTGCCGCTCATTCTCTTGCTTCATTTCTCTTAGGCCCTTCGATTCATTTTTAGTTAGACGAATCATGAGCTCCATCAGTCGCTAGTTACTTTGCTCCCTTTCTTGGGCAAGCTAACCTTTCAAGCTGTCGTTCTCCTGCTGTAGCATGACCTTTGGTAGAAGTCTTGGCTTTTTGTAGATCGTTATATCCTAAGATGCAGAAGCGCTTGTCGCTATTTCCTGTGAATTAGGTAGCTTTGATTCGTCGACACTAGCAACTGATGTGAACCAATCATCAAGTGAAACCTCGAAGTTTATATCGAATGGGATGTCGTCAATAACTGAGCGAATCCTTTTAATGTGAGTCGACATCCATATATCGTAGACGTTTTTAATAAATTTATACGCAATTTATTTCTCTTTCCTTCTTCGCTTGTAAAATCGTAAGTCTTAATAAAATAACAATAGAATGTAATGTTGTCTTTATCAATTACAACGTAATAATTGTAGATTATGCGAGATAGAAAACGCAAAAATTTCTCGATAAATTTCTTTCTCGCATTTTACATGTCTATAGAGTTGAACAACAACTCTTATAGCAGTAATTATGCTATAAGCATTCTATCGATTTGCGACATCAAGTGCTACAACATTATATTTTATCTTATATGTCAAAAACAAAAAATACATTTGTTACGTGCTTATAAAGTAGAAGATATAAAGATCTTCGATTTCTTCAATTAAAGATTTCAACTTTTTAAATTGTTTATCGATAAATGTAGATCGCGCGAATCCCACAAAGTAATCGAGCTATAAACGACTATAAACGACAAGTATAGCGCTATTTTAGCCTTTATTAATACTCTCGATTAAAAAATCTAGTTCTTTAACATTATAGATTCGTAGAATTAGCGAAGATGAACATATTAGAGAAGAAATGTGTCGTACAATTATAATCTCATTTCTATCTCGCACACTATCGCAAGTCTCTTCAAATAAATTATCGCAAAACAATGTTTCTTAAGAAACTATTTGTTTTGTATTAAGTAAGAATCGACAAAAAGTCTTGCTTGTATTAGTGATTTTAAAAGAGATTCGACTTATATAGTTGCCTTTGATCGCAAGTACAATCTCATAGATTGTAGTTATATACTTAGAACTTTTGGCTTCTCGCGAACTCTTAAATGCGTGTTCGTATTTTCTCTATGCTAATTTGGTCTTATTCAAATTTGATGTCTTGATAGGACTATAGGTGCATCGATAGAGCTAACTTCATTGACTTTTGTCACCTCTTGTGGTCCACTATTATGTGCCCTTCGAGTTATTATATGATTTGTAGTAAGAACTTTTAGTTGGACTTCGTGTGTACAAGATAGATCACATAACATACGCGCAACACGATGTTACGACCCTAGCTCGTTACAGCTAGTATATACTCTACAGAGTAGTCTGTAGCATATAGCACGATTATTTGCATGTTCGACGACTTGACAAGCGAACATTGCTCGACACGCTAATGGGCGAGTTCGACATGTTCGACAGCGAACGAAGCGAACAAAGCTCGACATGCTCGACAACGAGCAAAGCGAACAGAGCTCGACATGCTCGACAACGAGCATAGCGAGCAAGAAGGATCTCCTTTAGTATATAGATCCCCTAGACACGACTCCCTTATAAATCGTGTTCAACTCAAGATAAATTCTTACTTATTGTTATCGCTACATCTAGTTGCAACCCTTGTTACCAAGTGATTGCTTGCATTGCTTGAAGACGCCTACAAATCTCTTCAACAATACAATTCTCTCTAATATCTCTAAGACTTCTTAGAAAGTAGTAGCGTAACACTTTGAACACCCTAAGAATGTTTGTATTAGGTCAACGCGCCTCTATCTCAAGCACTAACTTATTAGCATCACGCCAATCATCGATCATGAAAGACGACAAGATTAGAATCAATAAACCCAATATCTACCATGAAGATCGTACTAGTCTAAAGGACTAGCTTATGCAAATGAATATCTATTTCACCTTCTATCCTATTCTAGCGAACTAGAAGACGATTTTCGCATCAACATTTCTTAGAGAAAGAGCTCAACATTGACTCAAGTCAAATTTACGAAAGTATTTGAAGAATTATGACAAAAACCCTCGTGCGATGTTCACGAACTTCGACAACTTCAAGAGAGAGCTTCGAAGAATTTTTGAAACATTCAACGAGAAACAAATCGCGAAAAGGGTGATTCAACATTTAACTCAACGAATCTTTGTAGCAAATTACGCAACTAGGTTCCAAAAATATGTCAATTTAATCAAGTGGAACGATGTCGCATTTATGACAATGTTTCGACGAGACCTAAAAGACAATCTAAAGAACGAAATTATGCGTGATGAGAGAATTCTTAACGACATGTTTAATCTTATCGAAGTAGTCATCGATCTCGACGACAAACTATATAAAAGAGCTATGAAAAAAAAATACGATCAATCTCGAGAAAGGACAAGAATCTTCTTTGAACTAGCGATCGAATGTTAGCAAAGAGAATCTCGTTCTAATTAGAAGTACAATAATCTCGATTATCGTAGACTTGCATCTATGAAATTGGATTTCACTCAACGACGTAAAGGAAAGAATTCTAGGAAAAAGCAAGGTAACAAATCTCAAAAAACGTACTATTCATGTGGCAAATTGAGTCACTTCGCAAGAGATTGTCAATCACGAAACTTGATGGATCGCCAATAGATCAATGCTATGTTAAGAGAGATACTTGATAATCAAGACGACATTAGGGAGCAAACTAACACAGAGGCGAACACCCCCAAGATTGAATCGAACGACGACTACTATCTAATAGAAGACCCAAATTAGTTATAGAAAGTCCTAGATGGAACATCATCAAACAAGGCACTCGCATTTACGCAAGAAATCAACCAAATACTTAATAAAACTATGAGAGCGAAACGACCAAGAACGCCATACCCTCACCTAGCAACAAACTTAGACGACGAGTACGACTAGAAAGACTTTCACGAATGCCTAGACGACATCACGAAGCACCTCGAGACTTTAGCTAGTTCATCGAAGAAACGACAAATAAATCAAATCGTGAATAAATGCGAGAAAGCGCTAGAAAGCGACGCCACTATAAAAAAAGAAATTCTTAATAAAATCGAACAACAACTAAGCAATGTAAGTTTATTCCAAGAGAAGATAAAGAAAGCAAAGAAATATGCAACACTTAATTGAACAAAATGCTATAACGACTCATGCTAGACTCACCTAGAAGAAAGAGAAGAAGTCAATTGATTCCCTAGAAAGCCAAAGTCATTAATCTAGCATAGGAAAGAAGCTTAGCGCAAACAGGCGTTCGAAGCAGAAGTCGCAACACAAGAACAAGAAAAAGTCCAAATTCTTTAATAAAGAGTCTACCAAAGGAATGCAATATGTTAGCCTAACAAAAGCAACTAAACTTAACAACACACGCACGATGTTTTATCACATCAATTAAAATCAATGATCGTCGACTCATCGCAATGATCGATTCTAGTGCGACAAATAATTTTATGATCAAAGCTCTTGTTAAGAGGGAAAAATACTCTACTCAAAAGAAGTTTGACGCATACAACCTAGTAGTTGTAGACGAAAACCCATTACTTAACGAGAATGAAAAAGTGGATAAAGAAACGAAATCACTATCAATAGCTATTTAGCAACATCACGAGAAACTAACCTTTAATATAGTGAAAATAATCACTCACGATATCGTTCTAGGAATGTCTTGATTGAAGCAGCATAATCTAGAAGTCGACTAAAATACACAAGTACTCAAATTTGCGCGATGTGATCACGTAATTCACATCCAATCTACGCATCGACAACGTTCGATAATAGATAAAAAAACGAATCGAAAATCAATCGCAAGCAACGAACTTGCATTCTCGCAAAAAAACGATCTAACAAAGTTCAACTTGATAGACACTAGCAAAGGTTAGTCGAATCACAAAATCAAAGTAAGTGAAGAAAATTAGGAACCTTCTAGAAGCTTTGGACCATCTAGTATAACGAAGAAATCGCTAAAGCACGTATCACGAATATACAACAATTGGGAGCATCTATTCTAAAAAAAGAAAACGACAAAGGCTCTCCCTAAACATTAATCGTGAGATTACGAAATCAAACTTGAATCAAGCAAGCAGTTTACGTTTGAATCTATATATGCTCTATTTAAGAAGAAGCTCGAAGTACTTTGCGAATACCTAGTAGAAAACGAAAAGAAAGAATTTATTAAGAAATCCCAATCATAGGCAAGATATCCAATCCTCTTTGTATTAAAGAAGGATGAAATCCTTCGTCTATGTGTCAATTATCAAAAGCTAAATAATATTATGATTAAGAATCAATATTCACTATTTAATATCAACGAACTTCAAGATCGACTATTTGAAGCGAAGTACTTTACTAAATTGGACTTACGAGAAGCGTACAACTAGATTAGGATGAAGGCAAAAAAAGAGTGAAAGATAGCTTTCCGCACACGATATGAATTATACGAATACACGATAATGTCGTTTGGGCTCACGAACGCCTCGACAACGTGTCAAGAAATAATCAATGATGCACTACGACAATATTTGAATCGATTTGTCATAGCATACTTGGACGACATCATAATTTACTCGAAAACCTTGAAAAAACATGTTAGTCATATCTTCAAAGTATTAAAATGTCTAAACATGAGAAACTTACATCTCAAGCCAAAGAAATGCGAATTTCATCGAAAGAAAGTTGACTTTCTTGAATTTGTCGTTGAACGACACGAAGTACGCATGAATCTCAAAAAGCTACGAGCAATCAAAGAATGAAAATCATCAACAAATGTTAAGAAAATACAATTCTTTCTAGATTTTATAAACTACAACAAGAAGTTCATCAAAGACTACTTAGCAAACGCGATATTATTGACGAATCTTACGAAGAAGAATACGCCATGATCATGAGAATTCACAAAAGAGAAATTATTTCAAAATCTTAAGCTAGAATGCTTGAAGGAGCCAATACTAAAGATGTACGATTCGCGATTATCAAATAGAATTGAAATCGACGCATTAGATCTAGTTATCGATGCATGCTTCAACTAGAGACATGAAGGCATGTAACACTTAATAACATATCTTTCGAAAAAACTCTCGCCAATCGAACAAAACTATGATGTCCACGATAAGAAACTACTCGCTATAGTAGTCTCCTTGAAATTATGAAGAGTATACATGAAAGAATCATTCGAACTTACGATTCTTATAAACCACAAAAACCTTGTGCATTTTACTACTATTAAACAACTTAACAAAAGGCAAATGCGATAATTAGAAAAACTTGAACAATACAAGTTCAAAATACAATATACTCTAGGTAAGGATAATGGCAAAGTAGACGCACTCAATAGAAGAAGTGATCATATAAAGACGAAAAAATCGTTCAATCATAGCATACTTAAGGTCAACAAAGACGAATCACTATTAGCAAACAAGCACGAGCTAAATGCTACACTACGAATACTCCAAGATGATACAAAAGAGTTTTCAATAAAGAAAGGAAAACTCCAGATATCTATCGACAAAATTGACGAATGTATAAAAGAACATCATGACGAATCACTACAAGAGCACCTAAGAGTAACGAAAACCCTTTAGCTTTTACGCTAGCATTGTCAATTCCCACAAATGAGATAGACTGTCGAGGCATACATCAAACGATGCCTTAGTTGTCAACAAAACAAACATGATACGCACGCGAACTATGGCGAAATCCAATATCAAAAATCATCTAAATCGCCATGAGATGAAGTCACGATGAACTTTATCATCAAGTTGCCAAAGTCGACGAATCTAGCAATTGAAGACAAATATGATTCGATACTAGTAATAGTTAATAAGCTTATCAAGTACTCATATATCATCGCATGCAAGAAGAAGTTCAACGCAAAACAACTAGAATACATTATATTGAATCGACTCATACGATACCACGATATATCCAAGGGACTAACTAGTGACAAAGACAAGCTCTTCACGTCTAACTATTGAAAGACGCTTCTCCCAATGTTAGATACAAGGCTTCGAATGTCTATTGCCTATCACTTGATTACGAATAACTAAATAGAAAGAACGAACCAAAGTCTTAAGCAATATTTGAGGCACTACATCAACAATACTCACAATAATTAGATATCACTTCTATCTATGGCACAATTGGCACTCAATGCTAAGGTTTTGAATACCACTAAGATAACTTCATTCTTCGTCAACTATAACAAGGAATCAAACCTCTTTAGGAAAGAGCGCACGCATTTGTTTGCGCAATTAATCATCGAAAGAGTAGCGACATTAAAGAAGATACACGACAACATCTCAAGAATGCAAGAAAAGTCGACCAAGTATCAAAATAAAAAACGAAAAACGACACCTTAGTTAAAAGAGAGAAATAAAGTATATCTTTTTACAAAAAATCTTAGAACAAGAAAGCCAAACAAGAAATTGAATCATATCAAAGTCGAATCGTTTCTCGTCAAGAAGACTAAAAGATCAATCAATTACAAACTCGACTTACTCAAGGACGCCAAAATATTTCTAGTATTTCATATCTCATTGTTGAAACTAGTTGACCCAAGTACGCCTATATAGAAAACATTTCATTATAAATCACAAGAAGAAAACCGATTTAAGATTGAGAGAATTCTAGAACAACAAGATCAACAATATCTTGTAAAATGAAAAGAGTACTCTACGACAAAAAACACGTGAGAACCAACTAGCAATCTCGACGACTATCATGTCCTTATCTAGAAATTCCACTAACGTTCGAAAGATCATCTAGCATAGCAAGGAAAAACCAAATGACAAGAGATGCCCCAATCAAAGCATTCGCAACAAGACAATTCGACGACTCAATAACATTCGATTCCTCCATACTAGACAATAGACACTATGTCTTTCGCTTCGCCTTTGCATCGACTTTCTTTAGCATCTTCTTATTACGAAGTAATTGCGTAATCACGATTGCTAACACGATCTCATCCTTTGCCACTTTAGAGAATAGATCTTCCCTAGTACGATCCAAGAAAGCTCACGACATATTTACACACGATTTGCTCGCACGAACACATTTCAAACACTTTAGACGAGATGACGAATCTTCCATAACAATGCAAGGCTTGCTAGTATAGCAACAACGTTCACAAGCAAAATCAACAAGTGTTTCGTAGCGATCTATTTCGAAAGCAAGACGAATACGATTTTGATGAGAAGACATGGCATGTAAGCATTCGCTTTTTGGAACGAAAAGATTTGAAGAAGGAAAATAGTGTTACGACCCTAGCTCGTTATAGCTAATATATACCCTACAAAGTAGTCTGTAGCATATAGCACGATTACCTGCATGCTCGACGACTTGGCAGGCGAGCATTGTTCGACACGCTAGTGGACGAGCTCGACATGCTCGACAACGAACGAAGCGAGCAGAGCTCGACATGCTCGACAGCGAGCAAAGCGAGCAAAGCTCGACATGCTCGACAGCGAGCATGGCGAGCAAGAAGGATCTCCTTTAGTATATAGATCCCCTAGACACGACTCCCTTATGAATCGTGTTCAACTCAAGATAAGTTCTTACTTATTGTTATCGCTACATCTAGTTGCAACCCTTGTTACCAAGTGATTGCTTGCATTGCCTGAAGACGCCTACAGACCTCTCCAACAATACAACCCTCTCTGATACCCCTAAGACCCCTTAGGAAGTAGCAGCGTAACACACGAGATTGTTGTCCTTGCACAACTTTTGAATTGCTAGCTCTAATTGAATCAACTCTTTAATAACAATCTTTACGATTTCAGGTGATTGAACACTTCAAGCGCTTTTGAAGTTACTTACTAATCACATGTCATAGTTGGAACCTAGGGACGTGCCTTCCTAATGTAGTACTCGCGTTCCTATCAAAAAAGCAAACTCGCTTGGACTGCTTCGTGCGTTTCCTGCAACTATGATTCCATTGAACGTGCAATCGAAAAACAAGGTAGTAGCTTGGTGTAGATCGAAGCCCAAGAGCACCATGAAGGCTGCTTCTAGTCAAGCGAACTCTCCTGCTTTTCGAAATTCTAGATTGGAGTCAAATTCTTTGAGTTCTTGTAGATCAAAAAGGAGTATATCTGCGACAATTCTATCTCTTGACAATGAATGATTTGTCGAATGTGAGATGGGAGAAAGGGGACGCTTGACGCTTCTTCGTATGCTTTTCTATAGCAAGAGTAGTTTCGATCGCTACTAATGAGTGAAAACAATTGTGACAAGATCGATTCATCGAAGCTAGTTTCTCTTAGAGCTTGGAGTGTTAAAATCAAAGAATGAAAGTTTCGTTTGACGTGTAGTTTTTGCTTCATATGTTATTTATGGCTCGATCTAAGCGATACTAATATGAAACCTATCTTAGCAAGGCGTGCGACAAGAGAACTAAGCTATTTCGCAAAAACAATGCTCTTTTGAATGGCTTCACATAATCGATTGGACCATCTATGCACATGCTAAAGACAATAACCTTTGCCATCAATGAACTCTTGTGAAGGAACTAAACGAAGTTTCTTCAAATCGAGCTTTGTGAGAAGATCAACTATTTTTGTCGTAGACGTAATTGTGATTTGCTCGAAGAAATCGACATTCGATCAAAATCGCTAGCTTCAATCAACCTCTTTCTCGTTCAAAAACATTCGTTGAAAACGCAATTCTAAAACGATTAATTGTCTTATTGCTGCGATGTGATTTAGATGTTGACGTGTGAAAAAGACCTTAAGTTCGTTAAGAATAATCTAATGACAAAATTGAGAAATCTTTGTGTTTCAACGATGATATTGCAAACCCTAAGACATTGCCCAACGAACAAGACTATACTTAGGCAATAACTAGTATAGATTTGAGTCAATTGAACCACTTCGATCATCACGAAGGCATCTATTGTTTTCATTTGTACGTACTTTTCCATCTCGTTAGAGTTGTCTTTTAAATGGCTCTCCACGATATCTTGCAAACTATCGTGCTAGTCGAAGAAATCATTTACGAGTTCTATTAACTCGTGAGGGTCGCACGCTAACCTAGCTTAATCTAAAAAGATAATTCTCTTAAATGTTGAACAATTTGCCTTATCGAAATCTAAGACACTTTGAGACACATTCTCTTCTTGTAACAACTCGTGTAGTTTCTAGATATCTAGTGAATCTAAGAAAGACAACGACGATACTAGTTTCTTCAATACTTTCTCGACTTTCTAATCTTTGTTTAGGTCGTTAACAGTTTGTCGATCGCCTTCGTGAAAATTAAGAAAGAACGTATTTAGCAATGATAATCATCGCGTGTGCAAAATTTCTCTCGAAAGGTTTTCGTCACTATAGATGCAAAATCGACAAACCAATTTAATATCCTAAAGATCGTTTTCACAAAAAATGTTTTTCGACCCATTTTCTCATCAACGATACGATAAATCGTCGACTAATGATGAGTAGAACGACGAAGAGCTATGTGTTCTAGCGTTCGGAAGAAAAACTAAATGATAAACATCGTTGTAAAGTTGCTATAATCTAGCAGGAACAAAGTTGGCAATGTCCACAAAGAAGCTAGGGCCACTTTGTCAACGAGATTCTTGCATTGGCATAGTTACATAAGGGAAAGATAAGACAAAACAAAGCAACAAGCTAATGCAAATAGGTCGTGACTAGTATAAGTTCTCACAAGAATAATGAAGATTCGAAAGATTAAGATTTGATGATGCAAAGCTTTGTTGAAGTTCTTAATCACTAGTTGATTTTCCAAGAATTAAGAAGACAATCAAATCTCATAAATGCTTTTATTCTTGAAGACAAGCTTGATAAAAGAAGCAAATTCCTTCTATTTCCTTAAACTCCCAAATTTGGGTCGAAGAAAGCTACAAACTTCTTGCAACCCCAAACTTCTAAATTTGGGTCAAAGGAAGCTCGCAAATTCAAAATAGTTCAAACACTCAAATGTAAGCCAAGGATAATGCATAGAGCTTAAAGATTAGCGAAATAGCTTCTCAAATTAGACTTTGCGATAACAAAATAAATATATGTAATAGAAATTTCAACCATCTTAAACTCGCTTCTTATGAAGAAATGCGTATCAAATTGAAGTCTCAAAAATTGATTTGCTATCTAGAAGACGTATTGTCGTTTCTTAGACGTTAGATCGAATTTATCAAAAATATCTAATAAGAAAGCCAACCTAACGTGGACATTGTCGTCGTGCTCGTTATATTTATTGGCCTTTTCGTAATTTCTTGCAACCTCGTTGCCTATTTCTCGAACTTATCTCCTAGAGATCTTTTAAGATATAATAGTCTCGTCGCCATTACAAGATGTTTATCAATCTATTACTTCAAAGTGTTGAAATTCGATGATATAGCAATAATTGAAGCACAGATGAACTTATTTGCTGTTTCCCAATATTGGTTAGCAACTTTTTTCCCACTTCTTGTAAGTAACTTACCATTTAATCGTCATTCTACAAGTGAATCATCTTGTTTGGCAAGAGCATGATTATGAGAAATGCTACGAAAGTCACGAGTCTCGCCAAGACCCCTCAATAAAGTTTAAACATAATAGCATCGATCGTAAAACGTCAAACATGTTATCGAACAACGAAGTATACGAAGACTAGATGCAAATCATTGAGAATCTTATAAATTCTAATTTAATCGATGATGCAATGACGAAATTGCAATTATTATCAACCCTAGCAACAAATAAGATCATCATTAAGATGAATTGAAACTCGACTTGCGAAAAGCTTCGAGAATTCTACGCAACAAATGTTTATTCAAAGGTAAGCTCATAAATAATCACAAACAATCGCTTTGCTAACTCGAGATAAATTATCGTTCAATCAAAGATTACTAGCTTTGTCAAACCGCGAACGAAGACGACATCTACATTCAAGATAGTCGAACGTGTGAACCCAACTGTTCAAAATCACCCTATTCGTCGAATACGTCTCTCTACAAATAGTCACGTGTCAATGTTGGCCTTATCACATGACTTATCCATGTTAGGATATAACGTAACTTGGCACTGGTCGAGCCATATCTTTTATGGCTAGGTGGTAAGATCCTTTATATATAGGCAACGTGCGCACACTATTTATGGTGTTTTACATAGGCTAGCAAATACATATTCATTTCGAGGCTAAGTGAATAGACTTTTAACTTAGGAGCTAATTCTCGATTGCTCGAGAAATCTCTATTGCTGCTCTAAAGCATCGTTTGTCTTCGGCTTTTTGAAGAATCGCTCGATTCTCTAAGAAAAGGAAGTATTCGATGTAACATCCTGCGAATCAATGAGACTAGATTGACTATTATCTTTCTCCACCAAAGATATCGATTCGGTATTTGATTGCTAAGAGCTTTGCGGTTCAAGCTCTTTCAAAAAGGAAGCTAACTACGAGAGTCCAAAATCTATACTGGCTAGCAAGTTATCGACGACTAAGCGAATCCTTTTCAAAAGGGCTAGCTTGTGTTTATCATAGACGTTTTTGGTGAAACTAAAAGACGTCCATTTGTCCTTTCCTTCTTCGCTTGTGAAATCAAAGGTTTTGATATAGTAGCAATAGAAGAAGATCTTATCTTCCTCAATTATAGCGTAATGGTTATAGATTCTCACGATTCTATAATTATGCGAGATCGAAAAGACGAGAATTTCTCGATAAAGCTCTTTTTTGCGCTTTATAGTTTTGTAGAGTTCGACGATCTCTCTTACGACAAAAGTTATACTGTAAGCATTTTGTCGATCTGCAACATCGAGAGCTATAACGTCGCACTTTATCTCGCACGTCAAAAACAAGAAGTACATTCGCCACGTAATTATAAAGTAGAAAGTATAGCTATTCGTTATTTCGCCAACAAAGAATTTAAGCTTTTTGAGTTGCTTGTTCGTAAATGCAGATCGTTCGAATCTCACGAAATAATCGAATTGTAAGCAAGAATCGTAGAAAGGTATAGCGTTGTTCTAGCCTTTATTGACGCCTTCGATTAAATTATCGAGATGTGCAGCACTATATGTGACTAGAATTTCGACAAAAGGAACAATCAATCGAGAGATATCTTGAATAACTTTAGCCTTGTTTTTGTCTTGTATCTTTCGGCAAGTTTTGTCGAACAAATTATTGCGAAATAATAAGTTCAAAGGAATTGTTTGTTCTAAATAAAGTAAGGTTCGACATATATTCTTGCTTGCATTTGTTATTCCCAAGTCGAACTTGTTCATAAAGCTGCCCTTCGTTGCAAGTACAATTGAATAGATCGCAATTCTATATTTAGCGCTTTTGGCTTCTCGTGATTGTTGGTCGCTAGATGTTGTCATGCTGGATTTCGAGTTTTTGTGACGAAGAGAAGATAAGAACTTCTGCCTTGCAAGTAGATAACTCATGTTGCTCACTTGCTCGTATTTCTCTTTGAACCAGTCTTCGTTCTTGAATTCTTCAAATTGTTCTCTAAACTAGTTCTCGTGTTTGACTTCTTCAAACGCGCTCTTTTGTTGAAGATATTTCCCAAGCTATTTATCTTGTTCAAAATATTCCTTGGGCCAACTTCCTTCCTTGATCCAATAGTTGATCGAGTGAGTATCGTTATTAATATTGCTTTTCGCTTTTGAACTCGATATATTAACAACAATACGACTCGCAAGTGAGGTTCGTAATCGTTTCTAAATAGGTTTCTCCTAGATTTGAGAGAGCTAATCTTTAGATTCTTGCGATCGCTTTCGTTTTCGTCGAGGACTAGTAGTTTTTGAGAGCATCGACGATCCTCGCAGGACCTAGATTCAAGTTAGCATAATATGGCGTCAAAAGGTAATCGAAGAACTTACCTTTCTACTAATAGTAGCGTTGCTTATTAGAGATCGAATTGCTTCTATTCGCTTGATGTGGTTGACTTTTGATACAGTTTGCGTTTGTAAACGTGTGCTCTTGCGAATAGGTCTTCGTTTGATAATACCTTGGGGTCGATTTCCTACTAATGAACTAAGCACGAATTTGACACCTTGTTCTCTCAACATCGACGCTGGCTACCCATCTTCGTTCGTGTCTGACTTTGCTTGCTTGGGGCTCATATTGATTGAAAGGAAGAAGGTTAAGGTGGTATATTTATGTTGCCGCTAACCCGAGATTGCATTTTACTAGTAAAGGAAGATAATGTGCTCACGACGCTAAAGTCTTGGCAAGGACATGCGGCTAAACTTGATTAGTCTTATCTAGCCTTGGTAGAATCTTGGCGACAAAACATCGAAAATATGAGTCATCGTTCATGAAACCTCACCAGGGTGCCAAAAGTCATTGGAGTAGCACAAGCGACTTGGGGGGTTATCGAGGCATCCCCCTAGCCGCTTTTTGGTTACCCTCAGGTCGCTTGTGCTACTCCAATGACTTTTGACACCCTCTAAGCCCAGCCTGCAGTGCTCTTTGAAAAGAGGTTGACAGCACATACATCATATAAAAAGGAGAAAGACGATCGAATCCTGCAATCGCTTGCGACGTTATCAACACTAGAGATCGGTAGTTTTGAGAGCCACGAAGCCTGAAATCAATATTAGAAGGCGCCAAAAAAGTAGTTTCACCCACAAGAGTCCATAGGATGTTGTTCAAGTACGACAAACGAGTATATGAGTATTATTATCTTCCCATTCTTCGTTGGTCGATAAAGCACCTGTTGTGGCGAAGATATAAAATTTATCAAATGTACCAAAGAGTTCGCCTAGCGAGGCTACATCAACCTAGATGCACTCTATCTCATCTTCGAATGTAGACGAAACATAGGCGCCATTATCAAAATATAGTCTCTCACATGGTTTCTTGCCTTCAGCTGAGCGAAACGCGTGGTTGCATATTGGCGATTCGAGCATCGTCTTCCCCTAGGGCCCTCGCCCATTTTGGGATCCCCTACCAATTATAGAAATATTTTCTCCCCCTAACTATAGGTTAATGTAATTGGCAGTTGCGAGGGAATCTCTTGACGAAGAGCGAAATAATTCGCCCTTCATGCAATGGCGATCGGATCTTCGTAATTTTTAGGCTCAATTATAGCCCTAATTTAGGCCTGAATAAGGAAATTTTTGAATCAAAATTACGTCGATGGCGCATTGCGATTACATCAGTTGAATAATTGAAGTATATTGATGTTCCTAAATTCAAGAGAGCGCGCGAGCGTTCGAAAACTTAACTTACTAGCTTCCAAAACCTTATTAGATATCGAACATCAAAATTTATTAATTATTCAATTGAAGTAATCGCAATACGCCATCAATATAATTTTTATTTAAATAGCTCGTTGTTTAGACCTAATTTAGAACTACAATTGGGCCTGAAAATTTCGAAAGTCCGATCGCTATTGCATGGTAGGCGAATTATTTAATTGTTCTCTATAGTTACAGGATAAACGATAATCGAGGAACCCTTATTTGTAGACCCTTAGTTGTCGTTTTTGAAGCCCTTCGCTCCACTGCAGAATGCTTCTATTTTTTTGGCCTTATTCTTCAAAGCAGTTATAGACGGAATCTTCGAAACTACAAACGAAGTAACATAATTAATAAATGGAGCTACTAGAGTTATAATTAAATAATGGGCAGAAATAAATTTTATAAATCGTCTTCTAGTCGATAAACCTATATAATAACATAGTAAGAACGAGCTTTATTATTCTTACAAACTTATTACTTCTACTTATTTTATTTCTACAATTATCTACATCTCTTGTAAATAAAATTCAAGTCTATATTACATTCAATTTTTGTTGATCGAAATAATCTTTTTATTTACTCTTGTCGTTCTTATTGTACTATTCGTCATCTATTAGATATAAGTTATCCTTTTTATTGTTGAAGAATACTAACACAATCTAGATCTTAGTTACGTTTGTCAAAAGTCTACTTTCTAAGCGTCTTAGCGATATAATTTGCGATCTTGTAAATCTTACTATTAAGTCGATTGCGCGCTTCTAGATTTAAGTCGCGATCGATAATTGAGAGAGTCGACTCTCGTTCAATATTGCAATTATCCTTGGGAGGCAAGAGTCGCGCCTTGGTTCTTTGGCCTCAACAACATTGAATAATTACAAAGAGATAGTCGCGCTAGGATATAATAATATAATAGATGTCTCAAATAATTTATTCTTTTTATCTCGCACATTTCTTTAACTCTAGACTCCTTTTCTTATTTTTCTTATCGAGTTATGTCAAACTAGAATTTTCAAGACATCGTAGTCGTTATTAAGACGTCAGAAGGTAATTTACTTTTGAACGCAACAAATGAGATAATAAACAAGTGTTGAGGCACGAATAAGAATAAAGATAAGGATAGAATTGCATTCGCACAATTTTTCTTTGGCAAGAGCGAAAATAATTTAATTATTCGAAAGCAATGCAGTCCTAAAGATAAGAACGAGTGGAGCAACTATAACTGAAATCCGATTTGTGTTTAGACGACAGAAGATTAATTGTCTATTTTATCACATTTGTACTAGTCGGAACAGCTCTAATTATGTCATAAATATTACTCAATAGATCAAGGACTCCTCTGTGACTAAGTGAGATATTTGTTGATCTATTCTCACTTCTAACATATTAAAATCCGAGGTTCGATTCATGCACAGCTCTCTAGGCCAGAATGGGCTTCGAAGGCTGCCTCAGCTAGGATTCCAACACGTACTACTACGTACGTAATGAAGTGGGTTGATGGGGCCAAACTTGCAACGCAGTGGCTAATGCTGAGCCTCGGCGTTACCATCTTCGAGCACCTTCCATGGCCCGAGCATGCTGCTTAGCCAATCAATCATGACAGTGTTCTACGATGATGAAACGTGAGACGCAGCACTCAGCAGACAGCAGCTGCGCAGTTTAAGAGGAGTTCAAGAAAATAAGAGCAATGAAAAGTCCCCCTGCACTTCAATGGATTTCGCAAGATGCGGTCCAGGACATTATGTCTCGGGCCGCTGTGTGGCCACTATATGTCTGGAGACACTTATCATAAGATCTCAAGGCTACGTAATGAACAGTGTTGTTTTTCTCTATCTTAAAGAAAAGTATCATACAAGGCTAGCGGCATATCGACATAGAAAAAAATGCCGGTTAGATGAACAGCAAGTGTAGCGGAGAAACGACTGCCGCCTTCTGACCGCATTACTATCGAGGTTTCTGATCGCTTGCTGCTGGATCAAGGGACATTTTCGGCGGGTTGAAAGACAGTTCAACCTAACGGCTTTAGAATTCCTCTGTAACAGCAGGTCCGCTACATGAGACTGTTTGCTGTAGGATCCCGCATGCTGCGCCGCATGCTGCGCTCCTTCAGGATTGTTTGAAACGTAGATAGTCCCATCTAGTCAGCAGTCTAGATAGCAGCATACTACGTAACAATCTAGGCAGCCATTTCGAATGATTTTGAAAATTACCGTTCAGTACTGTTAGATCGATTTCACATTTCAGACGCTATGAATAATAAGTGAGAAGGCTGCCTAAAACGGCGTCGAGACCATCTCAAATCAGACGTGTTCTCACCTGCACACAAACTAATCGCGTCTACAAAAATGTCACATGCGTTCCAAGCATTTTCTCAGACGCACACCCAGTGCGATCCCGAAAGATAATGCGGTATGCAAGGCTGCAGCAATGTATCGCTGAAAGGTAAAGTTTCCGACAACATGTCGCAACTCGCACAGGGTCCCGCTCTTGGGCAAGGGCTAAGATGAGGCCGGCGTGTCTGACTTGGAAAGACGCTGCATTCAGCGTTGACGGTGTGGACGGCACCAGGCAGGCCAAGGCGAGACCCAATTTCCTTTGACTTCTAGGTGCCGTTTACTACATGTACTTTACATTAGAGTACTCCTACTCCTAGTGCCCCTCCCCGAAGCTTTTTGCTCGCCCATGGAATCAATCAAGAGTAGGGCATGGAGAGGATCGAGCTTCGAGCAGGCTTCCATGCAGTTGCCAGAAGTATCACACTCCCCAGTAGTTGAGCACTTTTCAGCCAACTACGCCCATTCCAAGACATCATCGCCCGGGCAGGCATCTAATCCAATCCTTTTATGCACCCCTATTGCAGCATACCACATAACGAGTCGGCTCAGCGTCACTCGGAATGGTCGTCTCATCTCTGCATCGCCGAGGGAAACATGCGGACCACGAAGTGTGTGACAATGCCAAATCACGCCACGCCGCTGATGATTGACTGCTAAGCGCACTGTGATTCTTGGTACAACTAATCCCAGGCCTTTCTAAATCTGATAAGCACACCAGCAGAGACACGTCTAGTAAAGAGTACATTATATGCGTACTACACCCCTCGACGTGCCTACATTGAAGGCCTGAACGTAACACTGGACCGTGGGCTGCCTGATCGCTGCCACTGACGCTCCTTAGTCTCTTACTGACCTTTTTCAAACCGATCAAGTATTACCTATTCGTCACGGTCAGGCAAAAACAGCAAGAGTGTCAGCGTCTTGTTGGCACTGATTTTGACTGCTTTTATCATGCAGCGTAGATTCAGCATTTTCTTCAGATATTATGATCGCAGGTGGGCCGGTAGGTGACGAGTGCGTTCGGATCCTCTACTTCACGATTTTCTGGTTCTGTTGTCAGTGCGCGACACAATTCTCGGCGCCAAACGAGACACAATTGAAGTAGCAGTCGGAGCAAAGCTACCTCAGGACTGGCTTCGAGGCTTTCTTTGGGATGCTAAAATCGAAGGCTTGGTGTTCTTCAATGTTGTGCCTCCTAATCAATGGCCTTCGGTGGTCGGTCAGCCTACTTCTGTTCGTCAATCCGACAATGTTGTCAACTCCACGAGTGACGAATATGGGATGAACTGTGTAACGCATGCGCATGGCTCTGGAACTTTCACCATTCATCGCCTCGCAACTATCTCAAACTCCAATTAAGGCCACTTCACGTGAGACGCACGGAATTTCTGGACTCCCATAACGTTCTGATCTTTATCAACATGGCTTGACGTTGGTCGTTGGTTTTCCTACATTAGCTCGCTCGGGTCGAAGTCGCTTGTCGCTACAAATCTGGGGCGCACTTTGGCAGCCGTCATAACCGTGTCTTTGTTCGGAAGTCGGACTGTGCTGCGCTGATACTAAATCGCCTATAGAAGTATCTGCAGAGAGCGTTACGTTCTCGTACACTGGCTTTGCTCAAGCTTTAATTGTTGATTAGGTGCTGTCACCGTGCTCTTTCATGTAGGTTTCTCGAAGACGGAATCTCTTCGAGAAGAGTGGTGATTACAACCCTGCCGAGGCAGCTTATGGCGCTCCGATTTGAGCAGGAAGGCTGTAGGACCTACAGAATTATGCCCATCCATCAGTGACGCGAGTCCTAATTTGTCGTTGTTTCACCGACTTGGTGCACATAGCACCAATGTCTTGAACAGGACGGTCAACCCAGCTGACTGGCGAGAACACCTCGGTTGAGATGGTGTCCACGTTATAGTCTTGCGGCGCAAAGGATTGGACTTGGGTCATGAAGATCAACAGTAACACCTTGTTGTCCAAGGCCTGATATTGGGCTGAAGTGGGCTTTCGGAGCAAGAAGAGAGGGGTTCCGTTCTGCTCTCATGTATCAATTTTGCTTTTGATTCATCAACAACTTATTGGCGTCCCAGGGTCGAGCCCTATAATGTTTCGTTGTTGCCGCTACGTGTGGGAACAACTTCGCTTTTCACCGTCCTCCAAATTGACAGATTTACAACATTGCGGTCCTGCAGTATTGCTGTCCTGCAGTATTGCTGTCCTACAGTATTGCTGTCCTGCAGTTGCCGGGCCCTCTACTTGATCCTTTTCTGGTATACGACCATGTCTCTGGGTAGCTCATCTAAGATTTGCAAACAGATTTCGATTGATTGATTCATTGTTGCCGGTGATCTGCGAGCAATGGAAAGCGCAACGAAACGGAATTATCAACTTTAGGTACGCAAAAAACGAATGAGCAGCTTCCGGTTCGCTCCAATATCTGGCAGTCCCCAATACTGGGACTCAACAACGCGGCGGCTGGCAGAACCGCGAAAGGCTTGATGGGGAGCTCGTGGGGAGATCTCGGAATCAGGTCTCTTGAAAGATGATGCCTGGAACCCTACAATTATTTCTCGAGCCGTCTACGAATGGCATCCATTGATGACTCGACACCAGCCATCTCCTTGCAAATCGTGCTGCCTGCAGTCTCGCACCTTTGCCAAAGGCCAAAGGCCAAAGGCATCCTTCTCGATCGTATACCTAATCTAGCAATCCTAGCGCACTCATCACTGACCATTGCAGGATCAGACGCAAGGCCGGATTGCTTTCTCATTTTGTCGGGTCGGGACAGCGTAGTTGATTTCCTTCATGTCTCTGTTGTAGCTCTACAACTTTGTGAAAGCCAGCACCAATGTGCAAGGCCTGAACCCTGATCGTTGGTCGTTCCACATCGCAAGCCACGCTGCTTGACCGCCAAACTCCTGGATCAGGCAGCAGCTTTTCAAATAGCTCCGTTGGAGTATATATGTCAGGCCACCCTCCCGCATCCCAACCCCGAATCCGATCCCCAACCAACCATGCCCCCCTCCAGCCCAATCCACATCGGCGTCTTGCTCCTCCCCCCCGTCCAACTCCTCGATGTCTCTCCCATCGACCTCTTCGGCATGCTCACCCCTTCCTACCTCGCCTCCACTCCCTTGCCCGGCCCCCTTCTCGCCGGCGCAGTTCCTATCACCATAAGCTACATCGCGCCTCAGGGCGCTGGCTCTTTGGCCTCCTGCACCGCATCTGCAAACCTGCGCATTGATGCTGGTTTCGACGATGCGAGCGTCGCGCCCGGTAAACTGGAGATCTTGATGATCCCTGGGCCGGAGCCGAAGGCGGAGACCGATGAGCGGGCGAAGAGGTTTATCAGGGCGCATGTGGAGCGAGGGGGAGTGACGCTCATGACGGTTTGTACGGGGTGCCTACCAGCGGCGAGGGCAGGGGTTTTCAAGGGTAAGAAGGTGACGGGCCCGAGAGGTCTCTTGCGCGGGTTGAAGGAGGAGTTTCCGGACACGGAGTGGATTGATAAACGGTGGACGAGGGACGAGGGACGGGTGGGTGTGGAGTAGTGGTGAGTCTGTCTCTGCTTATCTTGACCAATCCGTAAAATGAACTATGATGAGTGATATACTGACGAATAGACTAGGTGGTATCACTAACGGTCAGGACATGGTGGCCGCGTATATCCGGGAGAAATGGCCAGGCCCGACGACGGAGGCAGTCCTGGCTGCGGCGGATGTAGGGGATCGAGGCGCGGAGTACAGGACGGGTCAGGCGGCGGAGAATGTTTGGTGGCTTTGGCAGATTTTTAGGGGTTGGATGATTGGCTCGAGGAAGTGAGCGGCCTTTGACATTGAACTTGTGACACGAAAAATAGGAACCTCCAGCGCTTGTAAGAACTCCAAAGACAGGGCAAGGTATAGAGTTCCCGAGAGCGAGTCATAAACACAGAAAGGGTAGAACGGTCGAAAGCACTGCCACCGAGAGTACCTAATCTTTGATACTGAGCCTTCGACACAGACAGCGGGTTTTATCTTGGGAACGCTGGTCAAGCTGCTTTTCTTTCTTCCTCGAATCTTTACAATGGCTTTTTCGCTCTGGGTGAATGCTCTTCAAGGAGCTACGACCAATCGTACAAGACAATTACACTTGTATCTATTAACAGGGCCCAAGCCGGGCTGATACCGCTGGACTGGTCAAAGCGGGAGCATTCGAGCATTGACGAGTGTACACCACTGGCCCTATGCAAAGCATACCAATATTACCGCATGCCTGGTTATGTGTGTTCTGCAAAGCCTGATTCGCAGATTCGGAGCATTATTATGTGATGGAGAGGTTAGGCCGCTCGTTTAGTGTACCGTACTTAGGATGTTAGAAGAGGTGCCAAAGTAGAGTAGGGACACGCCTTATTGTATTTGGAAACCAGCATTGAAACAAATCCACTTTCATGCCTCGAGTTCCCCCTCCTCACTAACGTCGTCCAACTTTGGGGAGACGAGGCCCCTGGCTACCCGTCTATCGATGCCGTTCGTACCGTTGCTGTGATCCATTGCACCATTCGTCTTCTGTTTTTTGTTGGCAGCGCCGTTACTCTTATGGTGATCTGCCACATCGCCGTTGACCGCCGCTATAACATTATCATCCTCTCTGTCTCTTTTCGTTGCATCTGCTCCAATTACATCGGGTTCAGACAATGGCGCTGGAGAGTTAAGTGGTTCTGGCTGTCCACCAAGACGGACTCCTGGAGCTCGGGTCCTGTCTGAATCTTCATCTCCGTGCTCTGTTGTGCGCTCATAGACGATCGACGACCTCCGCCCTCGCGACGCTTGCATCGGTTCGTACACCTCCGCTAAAACGTTACATGCCCGTCTCATACTCCCCAAGTCTACACCTGCCACCTCCCACCAGGGGCGTCCATACTCGTCATCAGGGAGCGTGACGTTGCAATGCTTCGCCGCCGCATACAATGCGCTTGCTGCGATCGTTTGGCTTGAGAATTGCAGACAAAGTATGGTAAGACAACTATCGTTGACAAATGCCCATGCTGCGTTCCTCAATGGCTTGTTGTTCTCTTGCCCAAATAGTAGTAGGAGCTCGAAAAGAGGTCTGTATGGTGGTTCAAGACTCAGATCAAAGCAGATAGCCTCCAACAGAAGGTCCTCGTTGTGTAGAATGTTGTCTCTCCATTTCCAGTACTCCCGATCTTGCTCATCGACAATTTTGTTAGGGTCCTTTTGTGCTACCCTGACGCAGGCCATGATCAATTCCTTCATCTTCCGACAATTCTCCTCGACTTTGGTTGCCAGAAACAAACATGTCGCTGCTATAGGGTAAAAGTGTAGACCTCTATGGCCCGGTCCATCTTCCATCGAATTTCGCATGTAGAACCGGTGCAGGAAGACTGATGCGGTGGCAAGCGTGATCTGAGGGAGTTTGAGCATGATGCCGATTTGGAGAATGAAATTGACACCTTTGGCCCGGTTATCGCGCTCTTTCTCTGGGGTCATGCCATCGAGGATTGACGGCGTTCGTAAGAGCTCTTCGTCGCTGAAGAGCCATTGTGATTCGGCAAGGAAAAGAACCTCTGATGGCAGGGCAGGCTTTTGCTCAGCCGAAGTAGTGGGGACCATGTTGGCAAGACGTAGACCTTGGAGAGTAGAAGGCAGGCGGGTGTCGTGAATTCAGCGCAATTGCTTGTCGTGATGCTTAGCGCAGATCATGTACCCAGTATGTAAGGCTGCGGTACAGGTTGTTCGACGCGATCAAAGTCACAATCAGCCGAGTTGGAACGGTGATGGCAACATCGCGTTGGAGAACGACGCATGAATGGGTTCAACGAAATGTAGGGGCACTAGGGCCATCCTCTGTCATCTCAAAAGGGTTAGATGAGGGCGTCCTTGAGCGGCTATCCCCACGTGACGATGTGGCTCTACCGGATTATGACGATGGCTGTGGCGTATCGCGGGGTGACTTATCTTGATGGCCCAGTTATTTGTGCATAAGGTGACCAGTATCGAGGAAGGTTCTCTATCGCTCATCTAATCATAAAGTACGTCTTCCTAGTAGCCTATCGCATCCTAATCACCGCCGAGATGATGGAATATTTAAAACATAAGAACTCAAAGCAAAGCCATGGAACGCTGCAAGCAGAACCTGAGGAAGCCCGAGGTCCACTGCTCAGCGAAGAAGACGAAGCATTCTTGCAGCGCATCGCTGAAGAAGGGACGCCACCTCCGTTGCCTGAACGGAGACCACCGCTACCAGAGCGTCCTCTGGATCTACCAGTGGTCGGAGAGGTAGAGCACAACGACATGCAACTTGTGCTGGTGGAGGATCCTATAGAGATCGATGATCCGAGGGACATTCCGCTACCAACCACTCCTGATCCTCCAAGAGACGCACCTCCAGCATCCGAGGATGAGCATAGCAGTAGAGAACAAGGAAAAGACAAGGGCAAGTCCGGGAAGAAGAGGGCCAAGTGGAGTTTTCTGCGGCGCGACAGCAGAGACAGCAAGCGCAAGAGTCAGAAAGCTGCAGCAACGGATCTCATGAGTGCTGCAGAAGCCATCAAACCACCAGATACTCAACCGAATGAGGACAGCAATGTCTCCGACCAAGAAGCCAAGAAGGAAGAGGAGGAAATGACATCGCTCTTAGAGCAGCTCAATCTAGCCGCCGTTGACAATCGTGTTTTCTCCATGTCAAAGGAATCGCAAGAGCTTTTGAATAAGTGAGGCGTTCTTGCAGCCAAACTACATACCTTGATTACTGACCGCTCACCCTAGATTCAAGCTTGTTCTCAAAGACCTCGTCAACGGTGTCCCAACAGCGTACGGCGATCTCGAATCTCTTCTAACGAACTCTGAGGGCCAAATGCAACGTTCCTTCGACCATCTGCCTGGCCCCCTCCAGAAGCTTGTGAAGCAGCTGCCTTCAAAGATGACGCAATCCATAGGACCAGAAGTGCTTGCAGCAGCTGCGGAAAAGCAGGGTTTACATTCCAAATACACAGACCAGGCCGCTCACGCCGCGGAAAAGATGGGAATGAAGGTCCGTGTGCCGACTCTAAAGGATCTGGTAACCAAACCAGGCGCTGTAGCGGGAATGCTCAAGGCCATTATGAACTTCCTGAAGTTGCGCTTCCCGGCTTTCTTGGGCATGAATGTCCTGTATTCACTTGCACTATTCGGTATGTCACATTCTCCTTCTAGAAGGTGGACTGTTGCACTGACACAACTTCGCAGTCTTGCTGTTCGTATTCTGGTACTGCCACAAACGCGGTCGCGAAACTCGCCACGAGAAAGACCGTCAATCCATAGAAGCGCAGATCAAAGCCATGGACGAGCCCTCTTCTTCCGATACCCAATCCCCGACAGCAGCTGGAGACCATGAGCAGGGCGCAAGTTATGCGCCTGGCGGGTCCCTGGCCAAAGAGTTGGCAAAGGAGAAGGCCTCGCCATCCTCTAAAGAGGCGCACACCAAGCACGTACATCAGAGCGCATGATAACTGTGCAAGGGTAATATCGGACGTGCCAGAAGTATGAGCATCACATCAAAAACAGCATTGGCGTTCAAAGTGAATGGGAATTGATGGGATAGACGACTGGAGGACATAACGGCGTAACAAGATGCTTTTTGTTATAGATTGTCAAGCTGAAACGAGCGCTTACCGACACCTACTAATAAAAAGAGCATTGTCACACTATGGCCACAAGCTCTGCGGCGGAGGACGTGACGCTTTGTCGATGGGAAAGGCTATTCTGTTGCTGCAGGACTGATACGTACGAGTATGCTTCCACATGACTTCGATCGAATGACAGGGCCATAGCCTTGATAACCAACAAGTGTTTCATTTTGTATGAAACGCCCAGTTGCTCGTGCATTTCCTCCAGAGAGCTGTGAAGGAGCTTATTAATCGCATGTTCTATTCGCTTCCCGACGATCCTTCGAGCCCCACCTTGATGTCATCGTAAAGTACTTTACATTGTGCCCTAAAGAGACTCTCAACTCTTCACCATCGTACCTCTTGCCCACGTTCTTGTCATCAGCAATTGCAGACCTGAGTTCTCTTCTACAATCAATTCTTTCACACCCTATAATCACCAAACCTCGATCAGCCAAAATGGTCAAAGCCGGTAAGTCTGCCGACATAGCCCCACCCCACTTTCCGCAGCATCATTCGCTTCATCGAATTGAACGTCCAAACTCCCGCCCACACAAGGGTGCCTGAAATGCTACTGAGCAGTAGACCGTGGGCAGTGGAACGGCAAGTAAAAGATGGTGCTGCCTTGCCCCGACATCGTGGTGTCACTCAATGCTCCTCGGCCTGCCGCAGGACCTTGTGTTTCCATGACGATAGGAACATCATTTCAGTCATTGGAATTGACGCTGATCCATCCTGTTGCAACAGTCGCAGTCCTCCGTGGTGACTCCAATGTCAGCGGTACCGTGACCCTCGAGCAGGCGTCTGAGTCGTCTCCAACCACCATAAACTACGAGATCAAAGGCAACGACCCCTCTGCTCAGCGCGGTATGCACATTCATCAATTTGGTGACAATACCAACGGATGCACAAGCGCTGGTCCTCATTGTGAGTATCCCCCAAGCTTTGAAGTCTCATCATGTTTGTGATGAAAGGGTAATATTGGGAGAACAAGAAGTGTTTGAGGCAGGGAAAGAGCAGAGCGAATATAAATCAAGAGACGCTTATCCTTCGGCGGTTCCCTTTGGGATTTACTCCCTGTTAGGATGTGTTTCCAATGGGTAAAATGGTTGCTGACTTCGACATTTTCCGCCCAGTCAATCCATTCTCCAAGCAGCATGGCGCCCAATCTGACTCCGAGCGCCACGTTGGGGATCTTGGAAATTTTGAGACGGACGCACAAGGTAATGCCAAAGGTTCCATTACCGACCAACACATCAAGCTGTTCGGGCAGGAGAGCGTGCTAGGGGTAAGATTGCTCCCGACAAACCCCAATCGAGTAGACCTGGAAAGTTTGCGACACGTATTAATACCTTCCACAGCGTACGCTCGTCGTTCACTCCGGCACCGATGACTTGGGCAAGGGAGGCCATGAGCAGAGTAAGCTCACCGGAAACGCTGGTGCACGACCGGCTTGCGGTGTCATCGGTATTGCTCAGTAGGCTGCGTGGGAAATGCGGACGGAGGAACAGTGATCAGGTGACGCCTACAGTCGAGGAGACGTGTCAATAGATTCATTAAGGCCGTTGCACTGAGCTGTATGTCATCTGATTACACAAATGTACAATTCGATCCCTCGACAATGTGATGCCGTGTTGGAGCGCTCCTCCAAAGGTGATGATATCGGCCCACTGATATCGCGATGCGATGTAGAGATTTAGCAGATCTTGTGATAAGTCTTATCTTACGGATGGCCGCGGGATTACTGTTATACCTCATGTCCTGGAGGACCTTCACAGAAAAGGGGCAAACATGATCTGCTTAAGGCTGACTCAGCTTGGCTTGGCCCTCCAAAGGGCACTTAGGTTGGTATCAACCTCATTACTTGCGACCTGAATACGGAATACCCAACATCACGAACCATACGAAGTGACAGCTAAAGGTCCTCAAATCATCAAAACTTACTCAAACCTCATACATGGGTTCTCTCAAAAACTCGAAATTACTCAACCTTGCTGCGTCGCCTGTTGTTCCAAGTCTTGGCCAGATCCGGCACACTGAGTCAACCGCATCAACGTCCGCAATCTCCATCACCGGCTCTGTTCAGTGGCTACTGGTGAATGGTCCGTCCTGAATGGGCGGACGGTAATATCTGGAGTAGAGGAGAAAACAATTCTCTCAGCCCATGGTGTTGAATGTCAGTTTGCTTCCTGCGCTCACTGGACAACATGCTAACATCTGCTTATAGAGCCAAGTTCTCAAAGAACCACGTCGCATAGTCGGTGGTACACATAGTCTGATCTGGTACAGCTCATCCGACCATCAACAACGCGACGATGTTCGCGTTCGAGCAACCTGAAGCCTCTTGGCTAGAAGCGCCTTTCAAAATACCACAACCTACTGAGATCACACTGGCTACGGCGGCGCTCGATAAAAAGAACAACGACGAGGCTACAGAGTTCGCCTACAATCTCGGAATTGCCAGGAAACGCGCGCCAGCACATTTCCCAGATGTTGCCGCAGTCCACAGCCGCGGAGAAGATGGAGATGGTGGTTTAAGCCAGAGTCGTGAGCTGACCGGGCCGGTCGAGCAAAGATTCGATGTAGGTGCTGCAGGAATTAGTACCCCGCCTGTAGATATCTCAGCGACTTCAACAACTCCAAGAGGAAGACACTCGGCCACGTTTGATCACCCCCTAAAGCCAGAGAATCTTAGTGGGAGAGCTACAAGAAAGAAGAAACGAGCACACAAGCACGGAGCCCTTGCGGCTCCGAATGCTGCGCGCGCACTTACTCCAGCCACCTCGTGCGACGAAGATTCCGACTTTTCCAGCGGAGAGATTTTCAGGAAGCGAGATTTGAGTTCTACTAGAAGCTTGAGCATCAGCAATAGCCCAGGTCTTCGTGCATCGTCGCCCGGTGGGGGACTTAGCGCATTGACTCGACAACTCGAGGCGCTCAACAACGAGACAGGGACATCAAAGCCTTCGTTGCTCAGATTTAGGAGCAAGCTGGGTACTGAAACACCTAGTAGTGCAAGCGTCACATCCGATGGTCGGAGCGACGAAGATTCAACGAACAATACGAGTTACGAGGTTCCACTCGAGCATGATTTCGTCAGTCCCGATGCGCCTCAAGACGACGGAGTTGGGCTCGGCCAGGGGTCAATCCTCGACAACATATTCAAGAAGATGACTGCAACCGATTTCGAGCCATTGCGGTGCCTCGGCAAAGGAAGCTACGGTACTGTGATCTTGGTGAAGCACGGGGCGACGGGTCGTCTGTATGCGCAAAAGCAATTCAAAAAGGCTTCATTGACGGTACGCAAGCAGCTCGTGGAGCAGACCAAGACCGAACGCGCTATCTTGGAGAGTATCAATCGGCATCCCTTCGTAGTCAAGCTCTACTACGCCTTCCAAGACCATAAAAAGCTCTACTTAATTCTCGAATACGCTCAAGGCGGAGAACTCTTCACCCGCATGCTCACCGAGCGTATGTTTTCCGAGGAGACTGCCAGCTTCTATATGGCGGAGATGGTCCTCGCTCTTGAACATCTTCACCACACAGTCGGTGTGGTCTACCGCGATCTCAAGCCCGAGAATTGCCTCCTTGACACGGAAGGCCATCTCCTCCTAACGGATTTTGGGTTAAGCAAAGTCGCCGTCGATGGCGACTACCGCTGCAACTCCATGACCGGCACGGTCGAGTACATGGCGCCGGAAGTGATCATGCAGAAACACTACGGCACGGCTGTGGACTGGTGGTCTCTGGGCATTTTGGGCTTCGATCTTCTTACCGGCTCCTCACCCTTTCACGCCAACAATGAGACGAAGATCAAGGAGAAAATCCTTAAAGCGAAGCTAATCCTGCCTTACTTCCTCAGTGCCGACGCTAAAGACCTCCTCACGCGTTTCCTGCGTAAAGAGCCTAAGAAGCGCCTTGGTTTTTGCATGCCGCGCGACCTGCAACTTATTAAATCGCACCGCTTCTTCCGTAAGATTGATTGGAAGAAATTGGAAAGGAGGGAGCTGGAGCCACCGATCAAGCCATTGATTACAGACCCTGAGCTGGCGGAGAACTTTTCAGCGGATTTCACAGATCTGGCGCTTAGTCCTAGGTATGATCGGAAGGGCAGCATATGGGACGAGGGTGGAGAGGGTGGAGAGGGGAACCCGTTTGGAGGATTCAGTTTTGTGGCTTCCAGCAGTGTTTTGGAGAGTGGACATGGTTTCTTCTGAAGGGTCTTCAAAAAAAGCACAGGAAAATCCTTGGTGATGGCCTTGGAGGTTAGCTGAATATATGAGAGTGTGCTTTCTGGCCTGTGCAATCTATCTGGTATCCACTGTGCTTCCCCGAGACTTGGCAGAAAAGACGGGCCATCTTAGAGGCTGACATGGCTTGAAGGCATTGAGATACTGGAAGAACTGAGAACTCCGAGATAGAGTGTACTCCGGAGTCCGTACTGCATCAAATTTCGGTGCTTGTGAGCCCGACTTAGCCAAGGATGCAGGCACAAGCGGGAAGCTGGGCCGAGCCGCCGTGTTCCGCCCGATCCAGATCTTACACCTCGGCTCAAGGAAAAGGATGAAGCGTGCAGCAAGCGTCATGATTCCTGCAGATCCAGTTGGGCCAGGCTTCTTTTTCAGCCGTCTTCGGTTCTTCTCTCTGTCCCCGTTCACACTTGATATTGATGTACATACCTAGAATTCGGGTGCAGTCATTATGGATGATATATCCCCGCTTACCGCTCTTCGTCTCTTCGTTCCCAAAGTGCCGTCCGTCCTCAAATCCGCCCTCTATCATCAATTCTGGCTTTCTCCTACTTCCACCAAATGGGATCTACGCACCGAGCTCACCATCCACATCGTGCGCTCTTTCATGAGTGGCAAGCCGACTCCAATCTCCAAGCAGCAACGTCTCTTCAAAGACCCAGGTATCAAAGGCGCAGTCTGGATATCGAAAGTCACGCTTCCGCCACCCCCAGAACCTCTACTCGACCTTCTCGCCACCGCTATCAATTCGTCGAAAACAGCGTCGGAACGATATGATGTACCAATACCAGTACCAGTCGAAGCTGAATGGACAGGTCACCGCGCCAATGCACGCTCCGACCAACCTCGTCCGGACCTGTCAGAAGCTCAGCATTACCAGAAGCTTATGTCGGAGGTAACGTCAGCCCTGACAGTCCTATACTTTCACGGCGGAGCATACTACCTCGGCGATCCATCCTCGCACCGCGGGTACCTTTCACGACTTGCCCGCTTGACTGGCGGCCAATGTCTCTCTGTGCGCTACCGCTTGGCCCCTCAACACCCCTTCCCCGCTGCGCTTCTCGACGCCTTGACCGCATACCTTTCTCTCCTGTATCCACCACCCGATTCGCTACATGCACCAACTCCCGCGTCGAACGTGGTACTCGCAGGCGACTCCGCAGGCGGAGGTCTATGTTTTGCCCTCCTCCAGCTCCTCCTCCAGATAAACCGGGCGGCGCCCACATCCCCATCCCTACGCTTCCACAACATCGACGTCACCCTCCCGCTGCCCCTTCCCGCCGGCCTGGCCGTCATCTCCCCATGGATAGACGTGACGCAAAGTCTCCCGTCAATCCTAAACAATGCACAGTACGACTACCTTCCTCCACCTCTCTCCTCCAGCGCCAGAGCCCGCTTCCCAGCCGATGACGTCTGGCCCACGAAGCCGCCACGAGGAGACCTATACTGTGACACGACCATACTCTGCCACCCTCTCGTTTCACCCGTCTCAGCGAAGGAGTGGGACGGCGCTTGCCCGGTATGGATCGGTGTCGGCGAAGAGATGCTGGTGGATGAAAGCAAGGTTGTGGCTGCGAGGTTGGCGAAGCAGGGAGTGCCGGTTCAATGGGATATGTGGGAGGCGATGCCGCATTGCTTTGCGCTGATGCTGGATAGAGTCGGTGTGTCGGCTGCCAATGAATGCTTTGAGCAGTGGGCAGGATTCTGTGTGCAGGCCATTGCAGATGGAGAGGAAGTGGTGACGAGGGGGACATGGTATGAAACCAAGACGAATAGGAAGATTGAGATGAGGGTCGAAGATCTGGCGCCGCTGAGAGATGACGAGGTCGAGGAGAAGATGAGAGCGGCGAAGGAGGCAAGGATGACAGGCCTGGAGGGAGAAGCCAAGATGATGCCCAGGCTGTAATCGGTTTCCGGCGATCCCGTTTTTACCATTCCCACGTCGATCGTCGCCATGCTCAACCACTTGTTTCCAGAATGTTCAGCGGCCCCGTCGTGTAGGTCGCAGACGGCAGGGCCAGGTGCTTCGAACGGAACGGCACTGGTTTGAGGAAGTCATGAGAACAGGAGGCACCACGAGCAGGCGGTAAAGCGCTTTGCACAAACATCATCGAGGCGGTTACTTTGAATTCGGAGAGTATAGGAAGCCCTCGAAGATCTGGAGAAATAGAGTTATCTGCATTGGAACATCAGGGAGATTGCTCGGGGCTCGAAGAGCGCATGGGCATTCATGAACAATGATGACAGGGCATTTCCATGAAGGCGATTTGCATAGATAGTTTGGGTTCGGAAAGCATGGGCGGTTTTCCATCGCAGGAAGCGGCATTTAGCGTTGACGGCATAGCACATGATGTACTATGAAGTATGGTAGTATGTAACCGTATTAAAACCTACTTACTATTGAATGACTGGATTTCCCAATACCCTACTTTGTTCCAAAATAAAAGTACTATCATATATTTGCGATTGCAAGGGAAGACCAACGCCCGACGGCATACATCTACTTTCGCATTATGGAGATCCAGGACCGTGTACTATCCACCAGAAGACGTTATAGCGGACCGCGCCCTGTGCCTTGTTGAAGGGAACCGCGCTTGAAGATTTTCAGGCGACGATGCCTGCTGCTGAACCTCCCTGCTGTCCTTTTGCAGGACTCGGTTCTTCACCCTTCGCCTCAGCAGCGACATTCCCATCCTTCTCACCACCCGCATCCACAGCCCCCATCCCCCCTCTCGCCATCTCCAGCCCTCTCCCCTTCTCCTCATCATCACCCGCCCCGGTCCCCGACCCCGCAGTCGGGCCCGCCGCCCCTGGCCCTTTCTCCTCATCATCCCCCGTCCTTGTCCCCTGACCACCAGTCCCGGCCGCCGCCCCTGGCCCAGCCAAATCCCGCCTCCTCAGGCCCCACCCGCCCCTCCACCCCACCCACCCCTTCTCCCACGGCCCCCTCGCAAAACAAAACACCAGCGCCGCGCCCACAAAGCCCACGCTCGCACTCCCGCTCCTCACCCACCCCCCGTGTGCATACAGCGCGTTCCCCGCCGCCGTCCCGACCAGCTGTCCCACGAACACGCTGACCATATACGCCGTGTTGACCCTGTTGCGCGCTTTCGGCGCTATGGTATAGATGGCAGAGCGATTCGCGATCTGGCTGGTCTGCAGCACGATATCGAGCATGAACGCCTGAAGCACGGGGCCAGCAACCGTGTGCGGGACGGTGTATGTGCCGATGACGATGCCCGTGAGGCAGAAGAGCTCGCCGACGATGACGCTGAAGAGGGGGACGAATCTATCGATCACGAAGCGGGAAAAGGGCGGGCCGAAGGACATGCCGAGGATGCCGATAAGGGCGAAGAGGCCGATGATGAGGTTGGAGTATGAGTAGGGCGGGGAGGAGAGGAGGAACGTAAGCGTGGTCCAGTAGGAGGTGAAGGTCATGGAGGTGAGGCAACCGACGAGGCAGGCTTGAACGAGGGTGGGTTCGTGGACGAGGAGGGTGAGGATGGAGAAGAGGATGCGGTGGTAGGGGATTCCGGAGGGGTTGGTCGAGGGGTAGTCGGGCATGAAGAGGTAGAGGAGAAGAAAGATCTGTGGGGGAGGTTTGGTGTTAGTGGTTCGGATTGGCGGAAAGGGCGGAGGGGGAAAGAGGTTGGTTTGATGGCGGCCTTACAAAGTATTGGAGGCCGCACGATAGCCAGTAGATGTTGCGCCAGGTCGTGTAGTATGTCACTACTCCGGAAAGCACACGTGCGATCAGGATGCCCAGAATGAGACCAGAGACTACGATTGACAGGGCAGTCGCACGGCGGTGAGGCGGCGCCAGGTCGCCGACTAATGGGAGCACTGAATGCAATGTATCGTCAGCCTGTGGGAGATGCAAGTTGGCGTCCTCATGCACACTGTGATGTTAGAAGAGGGGCTGGGAAACCTTACTCAGCTGTGGCGTGACGGTCGTGAGAGATGTTATGAAGGTCAAGAAACAAAATACAGGAAAGGAGTTGGTGATGCAGAGACCGATCCTGCGAAGACTTCAGTCGAGACTCCCTTCGAAGCGAGACATTGGCAGGTCCGACTCACCATGCTGTGGCCGTGAAGAGCACCAGAATTAAGACAAAGTCTCTCCTCTTGAAGATATCCCCGAGGGGACATACTAAAGAGATGAGTACTCAGCATAAATCTTTCTTGATATATTACCCGAGTCGTGGAACGACTTCAAGGGCGGATAACTTCCATCGACCGGCGTCAAGGCTAAGATGTTGCAGTTGAGAGGAAGCAGAAATGAGATCAGAAAGAGCACCCACGGAATAAGAGACCCCCAGCGTACCCGGCTTGTGCAAGAGTAGGTATTAGGCTGGCTCGCTGATCCGTTACACTGAAGTCTCGCGCAAGGATATTCAATATGGGATGGTTGTAATAAAGATTTGCGACTGTATTGCAACTCAGCCTCTTCGTTTTCCCCAAAGCGCTGTTATGCCTGTACCGGTAAAGGTCGCAGCAAAGCTGAACAAGAGATTAAGAGGTAAAGAAAATCTGGGAGGCTTGGCAGGGTCATATCGACATCTCTTTGGGGTATATGTCACGACGGAAAGGAGCTTGCGCCATTTGGACGTCGCTGGTGAGGATTTGGAAGAAGCATTAGAAGAAGCGGATGGAGAGGTCGAGGTCGGGACTGCCGTGGTCTGTGCAGAAGCCAAAGCGTTGAACGACGCAGCTTTCTCGGCTTTAGTCATAACAAGCAGAGTATATCCGCAGAAACAGTCTGCATGAACAAATGGCAATGTGGTCATATAATCATGATGTGGAGGTGGACGTTGAAAATCGAAGTATTAGATGACGGTAGATCGGCATTTCATTGATGTGCTAGCCGGCTCCTTCCGAAATCGTTGCCGAGCCCTGCAGGAGTGGGATTGTCGTGCATGGTTCATGGCCTTGGAGCTGTCTTGAAGTAAGAACAAGAGCACTTTCGACACTGAAAAGGATGGAAAGTAGAACGAAGAAGAAAATTCTTCTCAACTCTTGAGATAACTCGACAGCGAAGTAAGACTTAATGTAGCATGTGGATGAGCTGGGTATATCACACGTTAGTCCTATTTACTATACCATTTGACATTCGTCAAGTCATAATGTCGTAGCTCATGTATATCATTGCTACCCTTTCCGGGCTGGAGGTCGAGCCAGATCATCGATGGCGTCCATGAATCTGGCGGCGTCTGGTACACCATCAGTCGAACGCGACAATCACAAAGGTGGGAAGACTGACAGTCCGAACTTTTGAATCTCAGCTCATGCTCGCCTCCCGGGCCAAGCTGTGGGCTGTACTCGTTGGTGAAGATAAAACGTTGCAGATCTAGCAAATACACAGTCTTTGCGCTGCCCCCAGACCGCCGCATCCAGCTAGGGGACGTTATGTGATGAGTGATGAATGCCGTCCATACAGGTGTCCTGACCTTGTCAGTCGACGGTGCTTGCGTCAAAGCAAGCTCTACCTTACTTTTTGAGCTCTCCACCCCGTACTGAGGCTTGCAGACGAACAACCCCGGTTTCTTTGTCCTTGAACAGCCTGAGAACATGCTCATATTGATCATCGACTATCAGTCTGGTAGGAATCAGTGAGCACATATTGGGGAGGATGGATACAATTACTCGCGAAAATGCTCCTTCTCGCCATGGATTACGTCGTCAACAGTTCCACCGGTTTTGTTCGCCGAGTCTTCGGCTTTTAGTGCGAGTATCGTGCAGTAGAGAAGTACCAGTCCTGGTGCGGAATTAACCAGTAGCCCTCTCACAAGATTGTCTCAGGATTCCTAACGTTCGTAGCTTGAAAACCTCAGGTTCGCCCATAAATCAGCCGAATGTCCCGAGCGATCTGTGCGACAGAGTCGCAAGCAGGAGGCATTCCTCTGCACTCGCAGCGAAGTCAAGGGAAGGCAACTCTGCTTGCGAAACTGGTTGGGACGAATGATCCGACAATGAATCCGTGCTCGCTGGTCTGAAGGGCGGAGGTAAACTCTGACGAGCAATTCTCCGGTTTCGAAGGGTCTGACGAGTCAGCCCCACAGTACAAGCGCGGCACATATAAGCTACTCACAGCTCCATGAGCCTCTCATAGTCTTTAGAAAGTTGGGCGCTAGCATTTGGCATGTTTTCACCAAAGCACGCAGACCTGCAAGGGGATCAGAGTCGTCCCGTATGCGGAGGAATTGAGACGAACACTTGGCCATCCTTGTTAAAAGGCGTTGAAGGTCTACTCTGTTCATACATCCTTTGAACCCAGTGCAAAGTGGCAAAGCTCATTCGTGAGGACTGGGTGGTCGAGGAAGTATTCGTGGTAATTGGGGAGAGTGGCACTTCAGGTGCTGGGGGAGACCATGAGAAGCCTTGTCCTTGATCAAAACCGGGGGATAGTGGTGATGTTGGCCCTGGTCTGCGAGCCCAATCACGGTCATCAAGTGGTGAAGGAGGTGATGGAGCATGGGGACCAATTGGCCTTCTTCTTTCGAAGGATCTCTTCTGTCTATTGGCGCCTGTAATGAATTTGATTAGTACTTAAATGTCGAAAGCGCTTCCATGGCAGTCGAGGCTTCCCTATCTGGTCTGGACTACCCAACGAAAGATTATTCAGGTCCTTAGCAAGCCGGTCATCTTGTATGGCAAAAAGCCTCTCGATACGGTGTTGTAGTTCATCGTATTCGTCAAGGTCAGGACGTTCCCTACAACGACGTCAACAGTCTGTGCTGTCCGGATTATATGTCTAGAATCGTAGCAAACCCTTCTGCAACACAGACAAGCTCTAGTAGAAACCTGCGGTAGAATTCAAGTCGACGGCAGAGCGAGTTGCCGCTCTCTTCCATAAAATGCGCTGTTATTTCTTGCCATACCGATCGGTACGCTGCGCTTTGGGAGATATAGTCGGCTCTTCCCAGATCTCCGAACAATCGTTTGACATCATGGAATGTATATTCAAGGCTTTGTAGCGTGATGGTGAGATCTTCAGAAATCTCGTGATATCCGCTGTTGTACCGTGAGTCTCCAATGGCAGTGCTCAATTTTCGTAGCGTCGAGCTGATAGCAAAACATTCGGATATGAGCGCAGTGATCTCGGTCGAATAATTTGGTACTGGGCCCAAGAACTTATTGAGGCCAGCAGCGATATCTTGCGCCGCTTCGGCCCTCGCCACGAGACGATTCATCGGCGCTCAAGGCCGGGGCGATCTCTGAACAAACAGAGAGAGATGCGACACAGGGAAAACTTCGACATGACCTTGATTCATAAAGGTGAATCGAAATCGTATCTGGCATCACGCGTGCAATTTCGGAGTTGCAGTGCGGCTCTTGCCTTACGATGCAAGATTGACGTGTTCGCGCTTTTCAACTAAGCCGGTCGCTCATTGGAGATCCGGAATCGGTCGTTTTGACCTCCTTCGAATCATCACTCGACGTTTTGAAAATCGACCGTCGGGCACGCTTACGCAGTCGCGCTCGTGCGTCGGACCGCAGAGCAGACCAGTAAGGCATAATTGATCTCGCTTGGTGGAGGCACGCCTTTCTGCATCAAACCGTTCCATGACCGTGTTCGCGGATGGTAAGAACAACTAGCGTACTCCACACATCGATTAGGGCAGAGGATCTTAGGCATGGTGCTGTAGGCAGTATGTGGAAAGCTCTGGTTGGTCTTTGAAGGCCCAGCAGAGAGTGGCGTATGTAAAGTAAAATCGGAGCCATTGGTTGAAGGCATTCTGATTATGTGCGTAGTAAAGTACATGTACCTAAGGGTAAAGTAATGCACGTACTGCGTGATTGGACGGCGCTAAGAGCCCTGCCAGGCAAAGACGAAGTACCCACCGAGCCTAGGAACCACGTCGCATGTCGGCCATACTTGATACTTGTCGGTTCACCCTCCGCACCCCACTGCCCACGGCACATGATCCTACCTTACACTTCTAACAGCAAACACGTTCCCTTTCGCCCTACATCTGGCACTGCGAGTCCAAGGATTCGCGTCATAAGATCCGCGCCCCTCCTCCTCCTACCTACCCTCTGAGGCGGTCATCAGCATGCTTTCAAGCTTTGGCAGCCCGCGACAAGCCCTCACCCAGGTCCTCAACTTCGCCCTGGTTCTCTCCACAGCTTTCATGCTGTGGAAGGGGCTTTCGGTTGCCACAGACTCACCATCGCCCATCGTCGTTGTTCTTTCAGGGAGCATGGAGCCGGCCTTTCAGCGAGGAGATTTACTGTTTCTATGGAATCGAGGCATGGATACACAGATTGGTGAAATTGTTGTCTACAACGTTAAAGGCAAGCCCATTCCGATCGTCCACCGTGTCGTGCGGAGGTATGGAGGAGGGTAAGTTTTCGGCTCGCGCTTGCCGTCTACCGACGACGTGACTTCCCAGTAAGCTAATCTTATCGTACAGCAACAAGCCATTGAAGCTTCTGACCAAGGGGGACAACAATCTGGCGGACGACACAGAGCTCTACGCAAAGGGCCAAGCATATTTGGACCGTTCAACCGATATCATCGGCAGTGTGGTGGGCTACGTGCCTTTTGTGGGCTATGTTACAATAATGCTGTCAGAGCATCCTTGGTTGAAAACAGCTCTGCTGGGCCTGATGGGAGTCATGGTGGTGTTGCAGAGAGAATAAACAACCATTGGGACCGTTAACTCAGCACTGGACCTTGTGACATGGTCAGGAAATGTGTCAGTCAAGACACTCATGATACGACCTTTGTGAAGTCTTTTCTATGAGACTCAAGGCTCATGCTAGAACAGAAGCGACTCACACTTCTGGCCTCAACAGCACGCTTCATGTGCTGCGACTTGGAGCTGCATCCCCAAAGGTCCCAGGTACGAGTGTTGCGAAGACGAACGCATTCGCCTTAAACAGCTCATCATGGTAAGAAGGGTCGCTGAAGGAGGTTGGCATTCGATGTATTGCGCTGTCCGTTCCTATTTTCCGAGTCTCCTGAGCGACCAAAGTGACCAATATGTGAATGAGGCGGCTTCATTCAGGGTTTGCTCGGATAGCACTCTAGAGCCAGTCATTGAAGCAGTATTAATGGATCTCCAAACTTGGTGTATGTGAGCACCACAAAAATGATGCCGTAACATTGATCCGCGGCCGGGACTAACCGGTGCCTGACCCAGTCACCGCAATTGAATTGCAGCGCACTCTCTGACACAACTCCTGTTGACGATGAACGGAACTTGGCTCTTACGCCTATATAACCTACTGGAAGTCCCCAAGCTAAATTCCATGCTTCCCCCGCCCACCTAACATTCGTCTACCAAAGAACCACCAAAGCTCCTATAACCGAACATTAAGCAAAGCCGCATCAGCTATCAAAACTCGTTTTCGAAGCTCCTGAAGACTACAGTACATTATACCATGGCTGCCCAGAAACGTCTCTCGAGGGTAAGGCCTAGTTGAAGTTCTCTAATGCGTATTGTCCACTCACTCCTTCCCAGGAACTCGCCGACATTAAGCAGAATCCTATGGACGGCATGAACGTTTCGCTTGTCAACGATTCCGACATGCTCAAGTGGCGCGTTCTGATCAATGGACCTGCCAAAACACCCTACGAAGTACGTCCTTCTAATAACATACTTTCCCTTACCGTTCAGCTTCCTCGTGCCCTTTTTGCGTAGTTTTACGCGCTGACCTTCAGTTGAACAGGGTGGCTTATTCCAGCTCATCATCTCTATGCCCAACGACTATCCCTTCAAACCCCCTGTACTCAACTTCGAAACTAGGATATACCACCCAAACGTTTCCAACGATGGGACAGGCGCCATGTGCTTGGGTCTGCTGCGCTCTGACCAGTGGAAACCTAACTCGAAGATCAACACCGTGCTGCTCTTTGTACGCCAGCTACTGCAAGAGCCCCAGCCCGATGATGCAGTGGAGCAGAACATAGCCGCAGAATTCAAGAACGACAAGAGCGCGTTCGAGAAGAACGCGAAGGACTGGACCAAGAAGCATGCGAAGAAGTAAGGCGGAGGCTACATGGGAGGCCTAGTTGATCTCTACATGCTGGCTTGATTTATCTGATGAATCATGATTGATGCGTGCATGGCGTGCGTAAGCGTGGTTCGGGGAGAGCATGGATCGATGGTCTTTACATGCCTGATAGAACACAATTGCATGGATCAAAGTCATGTTCTCAGACTTCCAATAGCCTCCTATTTGAACGAATTGACTTGCAGCCTCGACGAAGGCGATGTTGCCATTCCAGTATTATTCGATGGATTTCAAATGGTCTTAGATCTCCAGATCATGTTATACTCTTTCAGAGGGTGTTCTGACTTTGTGATCACTGAAGTACACGTTGTGTGCGTAATGACATTCCACCATGGAGTGGACCCATTCCGGTGCCGCCACCGCACACTCTCTCTGTATGCCTTGACAATTCTCGTAGAATTTTTTGCAATACCCGTCCCTAAAATACCTCGAAAACATTTTCTTGGGATAGGTTCGTATGGCGGAAACAAGCGCGACCCTGACTCCTTCGAGGGTTGGCACCGACCAACGAAATCGAGGTTTATTTGTACGAAAGTAGCCAGCGGTTGGGTGGCACGCTTGACGCGGCCCAATCGTTAACTTATCGCGATGAACCATGTGCAAACGCCAGGGGTTCGAGAGTTATACGAATGGAATCGAGTATGATTGGCTCAGGGGTGCCTTGGCGTGGTAGGAGGCATATCATCAATCTCACCTGGTAATCTGTCTCATCCTTCCCCAAGTTTGAATTTTCTTCTCCTTTGCCTTCTGTGCTTGCTGTCGCTCGTTTTGACGGATGTTTGCTTCCGTTCTCTCTTTCCGGATGCGATGATCTTGTTGAGGTAGCTGGACGCTTTTAGGTCCAATGGCGACGCCCATAAGCGTCCCAGCAAGCCAGTCATGGTACGCCTTCAGCCTTGCACGTATACAACATGTTCACACACGATTGTGACTTACACCTCTTAGGGACGGCAACGATGGGCCGTGGTCCTCCTTCGTCATCCGAGTCGGCAATCCACCCCAAGTAGTGTCAGTCCTTGCCTCGACGGCAGTACCGGAGACATGGGTCATCGATAAACGAGGCTGCACGTCTCAAGATCCTTCCAATTGTGCGGCCTCTCGAGGACACACATTCAATCCGAACACCACAACTACTTGGAAAGATCAGGGTCTATACGGACTTGGCGCAGAGACGAACTTGCCGTATACCTCGAACTTTGACGACGGAGACTACGGTTTCGATACCCTTGGTCTAGGATATTCAGGATCCGGCGGTCCTGCTTTGGATCACCAAGTTGTGGCAACAGTAGCCACAAAGGATTTCTACCTGGGTAACCTGGGACTGACCCCTCGGCCTGTTAATTTTTCAAGTTTCGATAACCCGTCGCCGAGCTTTCTCACTAGCCTTCGAAATCAAAGTTTGATTCCCAGTCTCTCCTATGGCTACAATGCCGGAGCGCAATACCGTACGTGCTCGCTTTGACTTGAATTAATTTTTGGTCCACATTCATTTACACTGTACAGGCTTCAAAAAGGTGCTGGGGAGTTTGACGCTCGGCGGCTATGATTCGTCGAGGTTCGTTCCCAACAATGTTGTCTTCAACTTTGCAAGCGACATATCACGAGATCTCGTCGTAGCACTGCGGTCAATTCAAGTCACGGACTCGAGTACCACTAACAAGGAACTGCTACCTTCTGGCGGCATCCTAACCTTCATTGACTCAACCGTTCCTCACATCTGGCTGCCAATAAACGCCTGCAAAGCCTTCGAGGATGCATTTGGCATTACTTACGACAACCAGACTCAATTGTATCTTGTCAACGATACCCTACACGGCACTTTGGTGAAGCAGAACGCAAGCCTCTCCTTTGTATTGGGCAATGACGCCCAGGGCGGAGAAACCGTCAATATCACTTTTCCGTACGCCGCTTTTGATCTCCAGGTGGAGTATCCGATAGTCAATAGTACGACACATTATTTCCCTCTCCGTCGGGCAGCAAACGATAGTCAATACACCCTTGGCAGGACTTTTCTTCAAGAGGCGTAAGCATCGGTTCTTTATGCGCCGTCTTGCAAGCTGACCGCAAATGCGCAGATTCCTAACTGTGGACTACGAGCGCACCACTTTCAAGGTCTCACAGGCCCTCTGGCAACAAAACGCTTCCCCAAACCTCATGCCGATCCTCTCTGTCAATGCCAGTACTCCTAGGCTCTCTCCGGCAACTCCTCAACCGAACAAGCTCTCGTCAGGGGCCACGGCGGGCATAGCTGTTGGAGCTGTCGTCCTTTGCCTCTTCATCGTCGGTGCCGGCATCTTCTACTTCTGGAGGAAGAAGAGGAGAGGTCACGATATTCCGGAATCTGATAGCACAGATGACAAAGTGGAGATGGACGGCACATCAGCCTTGAACCCGCTGGAGCTACATAGTGACGTAAAAGTACCAGGGGAACTAAATGGAGATGGGGAACCACTTTCTTCAGACAGGAAGCTCCACGGTGCTGAAATGGAGGGAAGCCCGGCACCTAGGGATCGGGCAGAAGTCCAGGGTACACCCGGCGGCGTCGAGATGGAAGGGTCAAGAGGTGGAGCGGAGATGGAGGGCAGTTCGGTGCCAGAAATGGGTCATGGAGGACAGAGTGAGGTATTTGAATTGCCCGCAAACGAGCATCTAACTCCAGGATCGCTGGGAGAGGCGAGCCATGGGGGGCGACAGAAGATCGATTCGAATCCGAGGAGGAATTGGCGGAGAAGCAGAGGAAATGGATCATGACCAGCGTTTCACGAAGCATTGTCGGCGCATTGGAATTTTGGATATACCACTTTGTATAGCTCGTGCGACTGTTAGCCTTGTCTAGGATGGACCATGGGTTACTCTCATGTCTTGATGACCTCGTGTCTTTAGAAGAACAGCAGAGGGCGTCTCTACCGTCCCTCGACCCGATCTACATCATATATTTGATTTGGCTACAACAACGTCCTTTAAAGTTGTGCTCGCAGAGATGAGACGCCACGCACGCGAAACTCCGCCCAATGCACCCTGGTTCGCCCACCAGACCCACCCCATCGAGGTTGTTGGCTCTTCACTTCTCCTTCGTCCGCCACACTCCATCCACACCCTGCACCATCTCCCCCTCCTGGTCCTCCCTCCCGTCCGTCGCCTTCTGCTCCCCCAACGCTGGCCGCCCTGCATACAGCTGGCCCTTCCCTTCACCCTGCAACTCCAGACTTGTACTTATCGGCATGTTCCCTCTGAAGCGTTTACGCATGTCGACCATTCCGCGCTTACACTGCCCGTAACCATGCTTGAGCTGCTGGCATTGTGTAGGGAGGGTTTCGAGGAGCGGAGGCCGGAGGCATTCGAGCGCAGTATGTCGCTCGACGAGGATGCAGTCAGAGGAGGCAAGGCACGAGGCGAGTGCGGCGCCTGAGCGAGGAGGAGGTCAGCGGTCTGGGTGAAGTAGGGTGATGAAGGTTCTGAGAGTGGAGTTGAGGGGCGTACGAATATCTTTGCAGGAGGAGGGCATAGTAGTGGAATGGAGAGTTGGAGGATTTGGCTGTGACGGAGCTTCAAGATGCTAAATGCATTCTTGGACTATATAATTAGCTACGCGTATGAGCTGGCTACCTATAGACGATCAAATATCGTGGAGGGGAAAGAATGTTCAGTATTCGTGCCGCAAGAACGAACAAACGCCGACATGTCGATTTCCAGGTCCATCAAAGGGATCGACGCCGGGATGTGGATCTTCACATGCAAACCGTTTCAGTGACGGCCTGTTGGATTGCTTTCGACAATTCAATCCTTTCTATTCTTTATTCTTGTCCCACAGAGTTTCGAGCCCTGGAGAGATTGTTGCTTTGTCTACATGTATGATGCAGTTTGCCCTACCAGATTAGCCTCTTAGCCCCACAGATGCAGCAATATGGCTCGAGTGCCGGTCATTGGCAGACTGTTTTGGTATGTGCATGCCATATTGCCCCATGCTCCCATGGGACCCTTGAAGCTGAGCATAAACTGTTGATCTGACCATCATCGTAGGCGAGAATATCTGGCACTTGTTGGATCATTGGTACTGGTCCTGCTTGAGTCCGTCATTAGGATCATTACCCTCGGGCTACCCCAGCCGGTCATTCGCTTCTGCTACAACCGATCGAAGAACGCCTTCGAATTCCTCTCCTCAAGTCAAAGAAGACAGTATCATCCAAGAACACGATCCATCAGTGCGTCGATAGCCAATGCTGCCGATTTTGTTGATCTTTGCGCGTTGTATGGGTATACTGCGGAGGAGCATATCGTTCAAACCGGAGATGGTTGCCTGTTGGGCTTACACCGGCTGGGTTGGAAGAAAGGTGAGGAAGCCACAAGAGTCAATGCGGGAGAGGGAAGCATCTCGAAGAAGGTGGTCTACCTTCATCATGGTTTGATGATGAACAGCGAGGTCTGGGTATGCTTGACGGAGAAAGAGAGGTGCCTGCCATTTATTTTAGTGGAGAAAGGATACGATGTTTGGGTACGCTGCTTCATATCACGACATTTTGTAATTCAATCACTGAATGTCTGTAGCTGGGAAACAATCGAGGGAACAAGTACTCGAAGAAATCGACTCGTTTCTCGCCAGCCTCTAATGCTTTTTGGAACTTCTCCATGGACGACTTCGCCTTCTATGACATTCCCGATAGCATCGACTATATTCTCACGACGACTTATCAGTCGTCCTTATCCTACATCGGCTTCTCACAAGGCACAGCTCAAGCATTTGCGACGCTATCAATACACCCGATCCTGAACGATAAAGTCGACGTCTTCATCGCCCTTGCACCAGCAATGTCACCCGCTGGACTGACCAACAGCGTAGTGGATTCTCTAGTCAAAGCATCTCCGCAGGTCCTGTTCCTCGCCTTCGGGCGTAGAAGCATGCTCAGTTCGGCCACCATGTGGCAGTCAATACTGTACCCGCCAATCTTTGTTCAAGTGATCGATAGATCGCTGAAGTTTCTTTTCAATTGGTCGAGTCGGAACATCAATTCACACCAGAAGCTCGCCGCGTATCCGCACCTCTTCTCGTACACCAGCGTCAAGAGCGTGGTGCATTGGTTCCAGATAATCCGAAACAAAAGCTTCCAGATGTACGACGATGACGTCCAAGCGCCTCTGAGTATTGGCGCCAGTGACCGATACTACAAGCCTGCGAAGTTCCCGACTAGAAACATCAAAACGCCAATCCTGCTGGTGTACGGTGGCAGCGACAGCCTCGTCGACATCAAAGCCATGCTCAGAGAACTTCCAAGACATACCATTGCGAAGGAAGTGGCCCATTTCGAGCACCTGGACTTCCTTTGGGCGCAGCATGTCGAGACACTCGTCTTCCCCCACGTCTTCGCGGCACTGGAACAATACGCCGGGAGGGACCATCGTCAGAGCTTTCCACTAAATCTGCGACGGGCTGTCGCATCTGGCGCGGACTATTCGGAAGACGATCTATCCTCATCGATCACCGCGGGTGAATCTAGCGATATCCCCAACGGATCGAATGATGTACAACCCGATAATCATCTCATGCACGAAAGCCCCGAGTCAGCAAAGTACATCTCACCGCTCGCTTCCTCAATCATCAGCCAACCGATATCGCTCGATGGCCACCAAGATCCAGATACACCTACTGTACCAAAGCGCAAGACTCTGGGCGTCAAGTATCTGGGCAGCAACGTTAGACACAAACGGAGCAACAGTCGATCCAGCAACATGAGTCTTGACAACATCAAGTCTTTTGGTGAAGGCGGTATCAGTCTTGGTGCTGCTAAAGCCACGATTGGTGGAGTCAGTCCGACGAGTAGTGTGAGCTTCGATGATACCGAGAGGAAGGGCAGAGGACCCAAGAAATGAAAGAGTGACTGCTAGCATGAGTGCGATTGATACTGCGTGCACTTTTGCAAAGAAATACGACGATGCTCGCTTGTAGGGCGGGTTCATAATCCGTCCCCAGAATGGTCTTTGAACGCATCACGAGATGCTTCTAGCCAAACGTTCCAGGGCGAGGACAAGAGCGACAACGATCGACTCGGGTTCTGCCACAGCTTTCGGCTTCTTCAACTCCAAGGACTATTGAATCCAACGAATGCGTAATCCCGGCTGCGTAGTCTGCATGAACCGACTTCACATGCCCGACGCGGACGAATGGGAATGATGATCTCAGCGGCTGCAGGTCAGAGAGTGGGCAACGAGATGGACACCGAACGAGGCAGTCTCGGTTGGGCTGATGCTGGCTGGCGTGTTTGCTAGAATTGCAATACCGAAGTCAATAGCAGCCTATTGACGGTGATGTTACATGTATGAGAAATCACGAACGCCAATGACGGGTTAACGGGCTAGTATGATCTTCTTCTTCGTGGTCGTTGTAATGGAAGGTTGAGAAGACCCTGAAAATGGCCTTCGCCGTTGGCGATTTGAAATCTACTACGGTCACAAACAACGAGTCGCTGCCATTCCACTATTCAACCCCCAAACCGCTAGACCTTCTCCCTCTCCCCAAACGCCCCTTTCTCCTCATCGGATCTCTCCTGATTCACCATAATCATCTTCTCGAACCGCTGCCTCAGCGGTTTGGGGTTCGCACTGACCAAACTATTGCCCCTTCGCACCTGCGTCTGCTCATACTCGATAAACACGTGCGGACGCTGGCTGCTGATGGCGTTTTCGTCACGGAAGACGAGAACGGTGTGGTTTACGTGGAAGAGGCGGTCGATGTCTTCGGGTCTGCGATCGGAGATCGCGGGGCAGCATGAGATGTATGAGAGAAAAGGGCAATGGGACGAACGGTAGACAATGGGAACGAAAGCGGCGTCGAGGACGGCTAAACGATGTAGGAACTGCATCGGATGGTTTGGATGCCGATGGGGGTATTTCTGACGACCATGACTGCGTTCTGGCCAGCGCAATCTGATTGGATGCTACCATCTCGTTGCTAGGCTGACTCACAATGAAAGGCCCAATTCGAAGCAGTTCCCAATGGCGCCTTTGGTCCGCATACTCATAGAATTGATCCCGGTCGGATACAACCACGGTACGCCCTGCATACCGACGCCAAAGAGTATGTAATATAGAAAGAAGCATGCCACTGACCCGGAGGCCACTTCCTTCTGGTGAGCGTAGCTAGGCAGCTCATGAAATCTCACAGGACATCTGAAGCACAAGCTATGAGTTTTGAACGGCGGTGGTAGGCCGAAGGGATTGTTGAACACTGCCTCACCAGAGTTATATCATGCGCTGGCACATTGGTTATCCCAAGGGTTCGCTGAACCAAGAACCAGTTGCTTTGAAGTCTGGAAAACCGTGTTGGCGAGATGGCGTGGACTGATCAGCCGGTGACGACCCCTAGCCAAAGCGGCAAAAGGTCAAAGAACGTGAGTGATATAGTTGGAGGGCCCCGAGGAAGCAGCAGGACCAACTTTTCCCACGGGTGGAGAGGCAATTGTTCGGCGAAGAATAGAGTTCCCTAGGTATAAACTGAGAATTCATCCTACGAGTAGGAGATTAATCCCCTGTACATACCTTCAGGTGGCTGTTGAGCACTGACCGCACTACGAGAGCATTAGACCCAGGGATTGTATGAAATGAGAGTTGGGAGGCCAGCGCCTTGGTTTTCGAACACAAAATACAATCGAAGGCGAACAAGAGGATGCCCTTATGGTGATGATATACACCTAACTGCCTTCAATGGGATTCAGTGGCTCACCTGGATGTCTGTACAGCCATCGCTGTGGTCAAGACAGAATTTCTGGCTACAGAGCGTGCAATACCTCACTCTGAGATTGTTGCAGGTCGGACACATCATCCGACAACCGTAACATTCGCGTTTGAGAGGGTTCTGCATAATCCTTAGCCTCAATGTCTGGTAAAGAGGGTTTCATGACGAAAAGTAAGATGCATTATGTAGTTGTTAGCATCAACCATAACGATCGTTTAGCTTCTTATTTCGCACGTTACTATGTCATGCACTGGGAGGGTGCAGTCTCTGGGGAGCACTCGTTCGTTGGCACTCTTGAATAACATGTCGACAGAAAAAACGGTGAACCAATCTACCAGTGACGACCCGTTGCTGAAGGGGTGAATGTTCAGACCATGTCGCCTACTTGGAAGCGATAACCATAAAGGGACCTTGAAGGGAAACGAGCTACAAGGTGGCTTTGGGTCTTGCCAAATACAGAGTGCACCCACTCTTGCCGGCGCATGAAATAAGAGTTCCCACAAGACGACCCGTAACACGGTGGCCACTAGACTTACCACAATTATATGAGGCCCCTCAGAGTCGTAATCTTTCGATTCTAACTCCGGTAAAGTATAGCAGGACTCACACCACCAGGCATTGCACCCATTACAGTGCCGATCCTTAATGCATTGTGAACATCGAGCATATAACGGTGGAGGTGCGTGCCCGTTAGTCGCAGGCATTTGAGCCGCTCGAACAGTCGATGAATGCAGCGGAGGCGGGGAGAGAAGAGGAAGATGGTCAACTGGGGATTTTCCGAAAACTGCGGGACCTTCGGGTGCAGTATGACAAGACTCACATCCTCTAAGACTAACAGTCGCAACCTGAGGGTGTGCATATCTCTCGCTCCAATTGCCCGATAAAATTGACTTGGGACATCTTCTGCAGAGCACTGCGTCAAATGAGACTATTCCAACACACTCTTGCAATAAGTATTCCCCCATGCCATCACCAAATATATCTGCGAGGACCTGACCGTTACCATCGTACCATCCATCATCACTGTGCCAGGGAGTAATGGCCGCAGATGCATGTGCTGCTTCATCGAAGCTTAGGCAACCAAATCGAGCACCTATCGTTGCAGTAATTCCGCTTCTGGACACTGACAGGATCCTGAATTTATCTCGACTGGCATCTGCGTTGAAACAGTAAAGACCTCTAAGTTTGGGAGTGCCGGGCGGCCTTGAAGGTCTTGTAATGTCCTTCAACACCCTCTGTATAGTGTCTCTCGATAGACCAGTGACATTGCGGATAGAAAGCAACTGTACGTTGTATCTGTCCATGCACAGGATGTCGCTAAACAAGGCATCTGAAACACAGAGTCCGTCTAAGATGAGGGTGGTAACATCGTCCAGAACGAGGTACTTCTTGAGGACATCGAATATGCAGCGTAGAGGCATGGCATTGTATTGATCTAAACTCGTCTCGTTTGGTCCAGCTTGACGCCTTCTTTCGCTCAGAAGCTCGAACTCTATAGTTGACGGTTTCCCACTCTTTGTCGATAAGTTTAAGTGTCTGAAGGTGTTTGGGGTATTGTACACGAGGTATGAGAGTGTTTTCGAGGTGGCGGACAGCGACAGAAGGGATGATGTAGGCAAGAGAGGGCAAATCTCAAGAAGAATAAGATGGTTTGATAGAATAACGCAGAGTGAAAGCGAAGCGCCTTCTGCTTGTGATGGCATGGTGTTAGCCTACCGAATGTTGAGAGCTTCTCCAATACCGGCTAGGTGGCTATCTTAACTGCTGTGAACGGCCTCTCTACAAGGAAAGAAGAGAACGTTTTCCAATGGAGACTCAAAAACTATCTGTGAGCACTGTATACTCTACGTTCCTAGAGTACAGTTCATGTCTCTCTGCAGGGCGGAGGCGAAGGGTCACATGTCATGGCCAGCGACTGCCAAGACTACTTTACCAGGAACGCCTGCCGCCTAGCCAACCAGTTGTTGATCAAAACACCATAGTTGTTCATTGTCATCGAGTCAATTGCAGAGATTATTGTCTAGCAATCATGGAACCGCCGCCGAAGCCATCATCTACGTCGCTTTTCCAGGTTTACCTCCGACTCAGACCACCGCCGTCGCCTTTGGTCCAATTGACACAACAGTCTCTCTATCCTCTACTCGCGCCGCCAGAGAGGTATCTTACGGTAGAGCCTCCCAACGGAGAAATTCCAAACGCGAAGCCGACACATATTACAATACATCCCCCCACTGAATCAAGAAAGAGAGCCGTGGAGAAATTTGCTTTTACCAAAGTTTTCGAGGAAGAAGCTGGTCAACTAGAAATTTTCAAGGAGACTGGTGTAGTGCCTTTGGTAGAGGTCGTTCTAGGCGAAGGAAGAGATGGCTTACTCGCCACCCTTGGCGTGACTGGGTCAGGGAAGGTCTGAATACAGTCGTTGAGGAGCAACCGGGAAGAGAGAGTCTGACACAGAACAGAGTCATACCATCCTCGGCTCCAAGTCTCAACGAGGTCTCACGCAACTGTCTCTGGATCTCCTCTATCGGTCCTTGGGAGTTCAGACACTTCATCCCGCCGACAGCTTATCCTTGGTTGCCTCGTTAAACGCTGCGGACGCCTCAGAGGCACAGATTTCGTCGGCCTCCGTCTTCCTTAACGGTGTCTATGGAGATGCAACCCAGGAGCGGAATAACTCAAGGGCCACGACCCCTATGGTGGTAGGCAGGAACTCTACTTTTCCCTCAAAAGCCCCTAAATCCACTGGACTTTATAATCAGTGGTCGATACTTGGCATAAGCTCTCCTCGAGCAACGCCTCGTTTGAGCGAGGAAGCAGCACCTAGCATTGGAGCCCAAGGATCAGCTGCTGTTGCCGTGGCCCCTCCCCAAATCCCACCCATTCATACTCCCAGAACGACCAGGAACCAAGCTAAGCTGCGCTTTCATAACACTGTACAGGACTCAACGTTTGTTTCAAACGTGCCGAAGCGGCATGCTCCACAACGGCCGTCAGCTTTACCGCAATGTCCCAATATCAGCGATATCTCAGTACCGGTAAACCCGAACACGGAATACGCAATACTCGTGTCCATGTATGAAGTCTACAACGACCGGATATTTGACCTACTTTCCCACCCCCGGAATCCCAAGGATCTTCGGCGACGGCCACTGTTATTCAAACCAACAGAAGCATCTCCGGATCGAAAAGTTGTTGCAGGTCTTGGTAAAGTTGTTTGTGGGACCTATGCGGAGGCCTTAATGGTACTCGAGACCGGCCTGCTGGAGCGAAGAGTCGCGGGCACCGGAAGCAACAGTGTCAGCTCGCGAAGCCATGGCTTTTTCTGTGTCGAGGTCAAAAAAAGACCAAAGGGGGGTATGTCTAATGCATGGAGCGGAGTGCAATTGACTATTGTGGACCTAGCTGGTATGTATCGCAACTAGCCTTTCTTTGACCTATCTCTTCAACATATCACGTATCTCACAGAATTAGGTTCCGAGCGCGCCAGGAACGCGAAGACCGCCGGTGCCACATTGGCCGAAGCTGGAAAGATCAACGAAAGCTTGATGTACCTGGGTCAATGTCTTCAGATGCAAAGCGATTGTCACGAAGGCTCGAAAGTAGGTCTCCCTCCGTGGCTTGTACCCCAAGCTAACCATGGACGAGGCCATCGTTCCTTTCCGACAATGTAAATTGACGGAGTTGCTATTCTCTAATTCTTTTCCTTCTTCGTCCCATCATCTAACCCAAAATCACTCGCATCAGCACCGTAATGCGCAAAAGGCCATCATGATCGTAACAGCGGATCCCCTTGGGGACTTCAATGCAACATCGCAGATCCTACGCTACTCTGCATTAGCTCGTGAGGTCACTGTCCCCCGTATACCATCCGTCACTAGCACGATACTTTCTGGCACGACTGCTGCAGCTTCAAAATCACATACAGCAAGTGGACGGACATCGCCCAGCACCGTACATGCGGATGAAGCAGCTTTGGAAGTGGCGCATTCTGAGATAGCACGGCTGAACGAGGACTTGGAGATCTTGAATGTGAGGCTGGATGAAGAGCAAGGGCGCAGGCGTGAAGCAGAAGAAGAATGGCAGAAAGCTGAGGACAGAGCAGATGAGACCGAGGTCCAAAGTAGAGAAGAGTGCTGGCAGGAGATGGAGAGGCGGACCGAAGAGGAGAGGAGACGCTGGATGAACGCTTGGGGTGAAGAGGTATGTCTGGCTTGTCCCCACCTGTAGTAACGGACGCGATAGGTGAACTAACGCTGCTATCAGGCTGATCGGAATGACGAGCATTTGGACCGCAAATTGGAAATCTTATTTCAAGGCATACAGAGTACGTTCACAACTCTTGAAGTGTCTAAACACAATAGAAATCAGGCTGAAATTACAAACAGTCCATGAGGACCCTAGGGGCCCCAGTGATCGGATATCAGAGCTCGAGAATGAGAACGATGCGCTTCGCCGGCGACTGGAGGCATTGGAGCGGGAGATGCAGTCTCGCTCACCCACAAAATCGGCAAAGAAGCCACAGTTGGATTATGGGTTTGATTTGGGGGTAGAAAACGGTGTCACTGGTACCACGCTGTACGAGAATCTGAACGGCATGAGCTTGAAGGAGAAGCGGATCATGACGCCGGGGAAGAAGATCCGGAAGCTCACAGCACGCAAGTGGGATTTCATGGACGAGAACGAGCTGGATGCCTATGAGAACTTTTGATGGGCGTCGTATTGATAAGCACGCATTGGGGTGGCCTTACTTAGCATCTAGCGAGCATTCAAGGGAATCTTGAGTGGAAGCGTATTCCAAGCGTACTAACTGTCACCCCCTTTTGGTCATACCAAGATGGCAGCTTCAGGTCATCTGCAGCGGCCTTTTTGTTGTACATATGGCACATGATCGGGGTACACCGCAGGTCATGCCATGGCCTGATCCAGTCCTTCCCCGTTACTAAGGTATCTCACCAGAGGCAACATCGACCCTGACTCGTTGCCATGCTCTTTTAAGCATCAGGTCAGCTTCTTTCTTCTTCCAGACCTGAACCATCTTCCTTTCTCATGTCGACCAGCCTCATAAGAACAAAAGAAGGATCCTGCCAGCGAGAGCCATGTCCACGCATTTGACTACATTCGTTCTGTTGTGTCACTGCTTTCTCCCCAACATTCAAGCTGCCGCAGCGACGAGCCTCTCGGACTGCTTGTCAAATGCAGGAGTACCGGCGTCTTTCCCATCTTCAATGAGCTTTTCGCAGCTCTCTCAACCTTACAATCTTCGTCTTCAGTACACTCCAGCCACCATTGTGCTCCCAAAAACTCCTCAGCATGTCTGTAAAGCTGTTCTATGCGCTAGGGGCTTAGGCAAGGTGCAAGCTAGGAGCGGTGGGCATTTATAGTAGCCAATCCGTAAGTCTTTCCTTCTGATCTCGGGCTCTCTGGGGCTGCAAACAGTCGCTGGGAGCCTTATTCTCGTCCTCTTGTTTCGGGACTTCAAGCACTGCTGACTCCGACCCTTTTTCAGCGCCTCATTCAGCCTTGGTGGTCAGAATAGCAGTATAATCATCGATCTCGGCGCGTTCAACAGCATCTCCGTCAATGCCGCCGGAGTTGCCCAGGTTGGTGGTGGTGTCAGACTCGGCAATCTCGCACTGGCAATATACAACCAGAGCAAGCGTGCTTTGCCTCATGGCGTATGCCCTGGCGTTGGCATCGGCGGCCATGCTATTACTGTAAGTTATTAGCCGCTGTGTTTGTCTTTGGGAATGGTGTCACGCGATACCCTTTCTTGTTGCTCATCGGGGTCTTTCAACTATGTCGCCACCAGTCGCTGGTATCCCTGAAGATTATGCCGCTTTGCTAATGGGTCATACCTGGTCGTTCAGCCCATCGCTTTTTCGTCAAAATGAAAGCAGCCCCTTCTTGTTCAGCGATCCCTTGATCTTAGCACCCTGCCACTGCATGGCTTACAATGGCATGTATGACTTACAATGAGTCGTCCACGCTTCTGCCGCTTCGTATCCGGATGTCTACTGGGTACACAAATCTAGTCTTTTTACCAGCTCAACATTGGCTAAAACGGAATCAGGCTCTCCGCGGCGCCGCTGAAAGGTCTTTTTTTACGTTGTTCGACTGGCGGATAATTACTAAAAAGCCCAGCATCGGAATCATCACCACGTTCTACTTGCAAACCCAGCCAGCACCGTCCTCCATTGTCAACTGGGCCTACACCGTTCCAATATCAAGCCCAAATGTCGCCGCAACAGCCTTCTCCCATATTCATTCCTTTGCTTTGAACGCCTCGGTCATTGGCGGCAAGATTGGATTCGGTGTATCACCCAAACCTTCCTCGTTCTATATCAGTGGCACTTATCGCGGTGACCCGAATACCTTCAAGAGCAAGGTATCGTCTGGCAATCCCACCGACGACCCATCCTGGGTGCGTGACGCAGAAAGTGTACTGATATATGAGCACAGATAACGCCCGAGCTCCTCCGCGGTCTCCCAACACCATCCTCCCAAAGCGTCCAGTCGCTCGATTGGATAGCATCCCTCACCAATCTTTGGGGTGGTGCTCTCGCACAACCATTGTCGGGGTACAATGCTCATGACAACTTCTACGCCAAAAGCATCCTTGTGCCTGAAATTAGTCCTCTGACCGTAAGATCTCCACGCCTGAATTGCCTGTGAGGTGAGCCGTCACCCGCCCGGTATATTGACAAATCACAGATACCTGCCTTGTCATCCTACTTCTCCTACATCGCCACCAACGGTCCCCACCACCCCGCGCTCTGGTTCTCGGAGCTCAACCTCCTGGGCGGACCTGGCTCACTCATTAATAAACTGCCAGCTGCAGCGGCCAACGCAGCCTACAGCGAGCGTAGCGCCTTGTGGGTCGTGCAACACTACTCCGAAACCCCCACTGCCTCATCAGGAGGTGCCAAATTTGCGATCGACTTTATTAGTGGGCTGAATAGCGCTATGGAGAATGCTATACCAGGGACTGCGTTCGGGGGGTACTTGAACTATGTGGACCCCGAATTGAGCGCCGCGCAGGCGCATGGGCTGTACTATAGCAAGAGGGCGTATGACAGGTTGGTGGGTATCAAGAAGGTCGTAGATCCTCATGATCTTTTGTATAATCCGGAGGGTGTGGGGGCCTAGAGGCTTTTGCTTTGACGTCTGGCTGATGGCTGCCGGACAGATGACAAAGAGCAGCACGCTGGGTCAAAATGTATTTGCAATTATAGGTTTGTTGTCACTCTTGGAAGTAGTATACTCCCTGTAGCATACAGGAATCGAGACAGCGATCAAGTTTTGAGAAAAGCTTACAATTGTTGAGGTTACCATCTCGGCCCATTCGCTGGCAAGAGGTGTGCGTCCATTGTTTGGCACCTACGAAACGACGAAATGACGGCTTGACAATGGATTGTACGACCAGCCAAGATCCAGAGCTAAATTGCAAAACCGTCAAAGCACTTGACGTACCCGGTATGGTCTCCATCAAATCCAATGCATTTGTACGGATAAGCAAACGATATCAGCCAGCCCAAGCCACCGCAGCAACACCCTCCGTCAGAACACCTAGAGGATCCGCCAGTCGAAGAGCACTGAACCCAGCCCCGTCATAATGTTTCGGAGGTCCTACCGATATCGCATGGAGTCGTCTACTCAGAGGCTCTCGGATGGTCTCCCGAGCATATTGATGACCAACTGCTTCCGGAACGGTACCTGTCATATTGTTCCTTAGAGACCCAGATATCGGGCATGCAGCCCAACTAGGTCTTTCTCCAGCCAGGGTTTTTGGACGATCCATTGACAGCATCTGCACACTGTCCTGCGATTGGCTCTCGATATATGCAGAGGCCGAGGCGTCGCCATGCAAGGACCCCTCGGAAGTCCTCTTATTTCTGATGGGTGGAAACACCTTCGCGTACCATTCTTCCAAACGGCGGTGTTTATTCGCCGAGTGAGGTTCTCGATAAGGGGAATTGAAGTGGAATAAACAGTCCAGTTTGGCCGCCTTGAAAAGAACCCTTGGAGTGTCGTGGCTCAAATTTTAGCAAACGATGGCAGCAGGGTCATATGGCTTGTTTGTGGTACGGCCTCCCAAGAGGATGTCTCTTGATTAGGTAGGGATGAGCCCGGCGAATGACTTTTGTAGTGAGACAGATGCTTATACAGCATCCAACGAGAGGATATCCAGCAGTATCCATGCTATGCGCTGGGGTGCTAATTCTAGGGCCCTGGCGAGTCGGCGAGCACTCAGACAACGTCCGGATAGGATGGCAATGGACTGATCGCCTGGTGGTCACCTTGTGGTAAGAAGGCGAATCGTTGAAGAATATCACATACATGTTCCGAATATCTCCGGAGAGGAACCGAAAGGAGAACGATAAAGGAAGAGAGATCCAGGGGCTGTCATGGGTACAATTCGGTACCCATCTGGGATATACCTACACCGTTCGCGACCCAGAACACCGCTCCCATGCAGATCTTAGCGATGAGAACGATAACGATCGACAGTTGGGTGTTTCTAGCTACGTATCTCAAAACCGCTTCGCACAACAACCCACGCGAGATAGCTGGAATATGAATCTTGGGTACAACATTGCACTCACTGTGCTAGGTCAACACTGCAACGCTTATATATTCGAAGACATGCAAGTCATAGAAGAAAAGTAAAGCGATACTGACCTTCGCCTTGTTAGTATAGGAAATGCGAAGCGTTCAGGTCGGGCGATAGCCCATAGCGAGCCCCAGAGAATCCTCCCATTGCGTTGGCAAGAAGTCTTGTCTTGGCAGCTATGGAAAACGAAATTAAGGTACGGAACGAAGATGGAGTGATTAACCAGTGCAAACCCATAGATGAAGAGGAAAACGGTCGAAGCGTTTCACTGACACAATATTATCCTATTCGAAAAGTATCGGTAACATGGTCAATATCTGTGCTCCAAGTTTTCCTGATCTGGAGGGACAGCATAAGATGGAACAGCTACATTCTGTATGCTGGCTTGTATGCAGATTTGACCCGTCATGCTGTATCCTTTATCATAGTCGGTCAAAAATAGATTCTGTGCGATCAATACCAGACGGCCACTCAGAGGTTGATTTGCCAGAATGATCGACCACAAGTGTGCACTACTGCATGGCCAATCGACTGTTATAGATTCGTAGTCGTATCGTCTTAATATATATTGGACAGCCATCGAGCCGTGTCTGACTGGAAAGGTACGTAGGGTTAATATAGAGCCCCTCAACCTGGCTTTGTCAATCTAAAATCACAACACGACCAGCAATCTTTTGAAGTAGTCTGTCCCATCGACGCTTCCGGGCAGAAGAATTTGCCGCCTTAGCCATGGGTACGGAGTCTCTCTCTCTCATCACTGCTGTCGGGTTACTGAGCTCGCTCTCTGTGGATCCTCCATTTTAGACCGGTTTGTGCTCCGGGCGGCGCCTAAGGATGTGTCATTGGCTAGTATGTAGATGATGGCCCGTATGTTGGCCTATAGAACAAGAACGGTGCAGCCGGCGCTGAAGATGGCCTCTCCGATGGACTACACGAGAAAGAAGGATTATACCAACAGGAGGTCGTTAAAATGGATAGCCTGTACTCAAGAGATGGGTTGCACAAGTAGAATGCTGGCAACCAGGATGCTTTGTATAAGAGGGACGGCTCTACCTGAGGTGCTGCTATGTGTATGGACGTTGGAGGACTCGATGAGCTATGCTGGCTTGTGGATGGGCTCTCGAAATTGTGTAAGGAAGCAGTGAAAAAGTAACTGCTTGAGTACAACAACGATATCGGTGATGTTATTGAAAGAGACACATAGACCTGAAAAGAGCCGACAAACGAATATGATGCTGGTGATTTTCCTGATCTTCTGGAATCGATATCGGGAAAAAATCATGCGCATCAATCGTTTTTACCATGACTAGTTTCAGTCCATTGCCTTATGAGATCTTGAGCCAAATCGTTCAACCTGGCCATGATTTTTCCTTTAACCTTTTATGCCTGACTTCAGATCCGACGTTGTAGCGTCTCGAATGTTGAAGGGTCCTGGCGCTCGAGTATGGGCCTCGACGGCTTTGTGATCCTTTCGTGTGCTAGAGGCGCTGGAGGACTTGTGATCTGCACTCTACAGCCAAAGCAATGGGGTCAGCATAAGGTTGGTTGAGCGAGCTACATTGCAGCTCAATGGCGCTGCTGCCGCCAGGCGACCGAGTGGTCCGTGTGTCTGGAGAGCATCGAACATCGGCTACTCCTTTTCACCTAGTAATGCAATCCACCTGGTAATGCAACCGCTAGTGATTTAAGTGCAAATGTCAGGGTTATGAGATCCAACCCTAAAATTTATGCGCCAGAATTACTGGCGGTTGCATTACCGGGTGGATTGCATTACTAGGTGAAAAGGAGTACTCGGGATTGTACTGATGGATTTCTGATCCAGCTCCTCATCAGAAGACTTCTCTGCATGTTCATGGCTTTATCTCATAGTGGCGCAATCTCAGCCTTGACTACTCTTCAATATTGAGTATATGTTTATAATGCATCAATTATAGTACACGCTTGTTTATAATGCATCACCGCTCTAATGCAGGCGGTGATCCATCATAAACAGCACTATCTACAGCCACCCGCCTATAGCTAATAATCAGAATACTGCATCTCGCTTGCGACCTATCCCTACCGCCTAGGTCGCTGCCACCTATCCTTATCGTCTAAGTCGCTGCGGTCGCAAAAACGATAGCTATAGTCGTGCTGATTGCTTCAGATCTTATCGCCTGCAAGCCCAATCAATAGTAAATTTCTACTAGGAGGGCTAGGAATGATAGATGAGGATGTGCTTTCGCGAGGCGACGGCGGCGACAACTGCGAAAAGGACCATTGCGAAAAGGGCGATTGCAAAAGGCAAAGGAGCGACGGTGACGATTCACGAGGTGGAGGATAAAATGCAAGGTAACGAGGCGTAGATAGCGTTGTTTATGATGCATCATCGCCTGCATTAGGGTGGTGATGCATTATAAACAAGCGTGTACTATAATCGAT
>JAABUS010001008.1_pt1 | contig 65743 bp, 61 predicted proteins | sample 5560161 | NCBI WGS metagenome assembly JAABUS01 (sample SAMN10711885, study PRJNA513376) | rock metagenome | isolation source: Antarctica rocks | place: Antarctica: Victoria Land, Trio Nunatak nord | collected 2016-01-04
AACACTCAATTCGCAAGCGGGCCCACCAGCCACACCAAACCTCCCGATCCCCAAACCCCCATATCCACCGCCTCAAGAAACAAATCGAGAAACGAAGCTCGAAACATCTCACACGCGCATCGCTCAGCCCACGTGCATGAAATCTAGCATACTTTACCTCGAACAGCACCCGTGATGTGATGCAGCAGGCGCAACCGAACGTGCATGAACGCCTGCAGGGAACGCTATTCCTGGACCAGGCCAGGCACGGACGGAAGCAGCGGGGCCTGGCCTGGCTGTTCTGGAAAAGGGGCCGAGGGAAGTTTTGTTGTCCCCACCCTGTAGATCTCGAAGCGGAAGATCCCATGCTTGCAATCGACACCGATTCGGTTGTTATGCATCATCTCCTGTCCTCTTGCGGACCCCGCAATGATGGTTTCGGGGCGTTTCTGTTTCTTATGCAGGCACTTCGCTGCAGTAGACCAAGAGGTAGAAGCGCACGTAAAGAGAAAGGCAGGGTGTAACAGATGATCAGAGCCGTTTGCTGGGAGGTACGAATACGGGGTGGGGTTTGAATAGGGCTTTCATCAGCGCTTTCACCTGCAGATCCAAGAACAAAAGGGTCAGGAGGGCGACGGGGCAAAAACGCGATCCCAACACAGCAGTGCTTCTACGCTCTGGCTGTACTCGTATGTGTGTGTGTGCTGCAAACGGAGGGGGTTGTATGTGTGAGGCTGCAAACGGAGGAGAGGGGATCCGAGAGCTGCATCTCAGCTGCATGTCTCAGGAACAAGCAAGACGGGTACGTGCTCAATCTGAATTATGGGAAACCAATGATGTGTGCAGCGAGGGTAGCGGCGTGGCAGGGCTGTGGTGTGGTGTGGTGCGGTGCGGTGCGGTAACGTTGCTGAGGTGAGATTTGGCTCAGGGGTGGTAAGATTGGAGGGATCATGGCTGCAGGATCGCGGAGTTACGGTACATGGAAGGAGCCGTATGGTAAATACCGATGAATCCAGTGCAGGAGGACAAGAGGTGATGGTGATGATGGGATGACCGCGACGTCTTTGGTATATATATCTAACTCTAATGAAGGGGTATATTGCTCGACACGAACGAACGTGAAACAACTTTTGGTAAAACATCTAACGATGCCGCCCCAAACGAATGTAATATCACCTCCTAGAAAACTGTGACTCATACCAAATGCGCAACGCTGCGACCTTCTATGATTGCCCGAGCCAATGCCCCGTACTGATACAATTATCGCACCGTAGTAATGCATCGCTGACGAGAGAGCCTCCGAAGAATCGAAACTTGACAACTGTAATCGCGTGACTGGAAGAAAAGTAAAAATGCTTCGCAGCAGGGGTATCTGGAAGGAAAGGCGCCGAAGACGAGCGAAACTCCCAGAGAAATAAATGAGTCAAGGCATCATCCGCCGCCTAGGCAGCCGAGGGGCGCCTCAATATGGCTTCACAATTTGCATCGAATCGATGGTTCCAAAGCCGGATGCTCTGCATTAGGCCCTCTGTGTTTTCCAGCTCGCGGTCCCGTCCGAAGATGGTGTCCACAAACTCGCAGCCACTGTTCTTCCCCATCTTGACAGCTCCTTTGCTGCCTTCTCTCTTGGCAACTCGCCACATGAACTCCTCGCACACCTTGAGAAGCTTCTTGAGGCGGCTCCAGAGCCTGTGACCACTCTCGATGAAATCGTCTACCATGTCTAGGTTGTCCCTTGACCTGATGCGCGGTACACACTCTTGGGCTCGCTTCATCTTGCCGGCCAGCTTGATGAGAAGCAGCCATAGGTCGCCAGCGACCTCTGATATCGGTGTCGCGGGGCCGTTGCGGAACACAGTCCAGTCGTAGATCCATTTGCCGAGCGAATTGGCGTCGAACACGCTACCGAGGACTAGGACCGGTGACTCTGCTGGATCCCAATTTTTGATCGAATAGCCAGCCGGTATGCCAGCCTTGGCTGCGTCCGCAGGTGTTGCCTCACGAACGGGTGGTGGGGGTTTGGCCGGTCCTGTTGTCGTGGGCCTGGACTTGGCGGATTGCGACGAGCGACGAGCACGCGACCGCTGGGGCTGTGAGTCAGAAGGGTTGGCATAAACAGGAACCTGGCGGGAGAAGAAGTACTGGTCAGCTTTGGCAGTCTTCTTCTTGTGTTGGCTGCCGGTGCGTGGCTTGATGTAGGTGTATGTAGGCGAATCTTCTGCTTCGTCAGACGTATCTATGATGATGCGCTGGGGCGGCGACTGCAAGGTCTCTCGGATGTGGGCGTCACCACTGCCACGGTGGCCGGACGTCGAGACACGGCGTGTCCTGACTCTGACTCGATCGAAATTACTCACATGGTCCTGGTTCGAGGCGTAGTGCTCTGGTAGGTTTGCATAGAAGCTCGGTGATGGATATCCTGCTGGCGAGTACCATGCTGGCTGCTCTCGCGGACTGCTGTAGCTCGTGTGGCGTGAGTGTTGCTTTGCCGGCTTTCGTGCCGGGGTCGCGTATTGTGTGCGGTAATAGTAGGCCTCCCCTGGCGGAGGCGAGTTGGATGGAGATGTAGTTGCTGAAGTGGTATAGTCGTAACGATATGGTTGAGGAATAGTATATTGGTACATGTTGGAACGAGTTTTTCACATGGAAGCGGCGGAAGTGGTATGTGTTGGGACCCTAAGGCCCTTTTCCCCAATCGTGACAAGTACAGTTACTCGATCGATGAGCAGTCGGCCCTGGTGGAGCGTTGTTTCGTCTGTAGGAGAGGGAAGGAGAGGGTAGCTGACTCCGTCTCTCTGACATATGGGGCTGTGGGAATTGCTCTCGAAAATTGAAGGATCCACGAAGGTGGATCTGAAATGGATCTATAGAAGATCCAGGGAATGGTTCCGAAGAATTGGAATGACGTCGAATGTTTTGTAATCTTGGAGCAATAGGAATTGCAGTTGTAGAGAGCGAAAGGAAGAGAATGGGGGCGGAAGGCTGGAATATGTATGTAGAAGTACGCTGGTACTCCGTAATCTTAGCGTAAGGCGCTAGTGGCTTGCAGCAAAACACTCAGGGGGGCTTGTAGAAGTCACTTGTACAACTCTATTCTTATTTCCCCTCCAGGTCTGCTGTGACGCTGTCCCTCTGTGCCTGCCGTCCAATCCTCCTCCGTGGAACCCTCTACTTTGCCAGGTTGCGCTCAATACACACGAGTCATCCCAGGAGATGAGTCCCTCGACGTTATGCCGACCGAAAGCCCAACTGCTCATTCGCGGACCACACCATTTGCGCAGAAACTGGTGGTCTGTGACTTGTCGCCTAAGCGAAATCCAGTTGTTTGGGCCGTCACATCCAGTATGGCTGCCCTATACTCTGGCCTGGCCCCTCCTTTCTACCAATGCCATTCAAGGTCACTGCGGTATGATGCAAGAAGCTCTGTGGCGAAGACAAGAGTACCTGTATTTTCCGTCGTGCTCGTAGCAGCCAGCGCCTTCGAGAAGCGCACAGTCGCTCTGTGTGTGTCAGCAGCATCTAGATTATTGATTACATACCTTACGAGAGTCCGGACTGGAAGCGCAAGGAGATGGAGCTGAGCATCGGTTGCTGCAGCTTACCGTCAGCTAAACCAGTTCTTCCCCGAGACATACCTACATTGAATCGATTCACTTGAAGGCTTGCTGTTCAAGTGTAACGAGCCGACGGGGACAGTGCTGTTCGTCGCACGGCTGCTACCTTCTGTAACAGTGGCGGCGCACCGTGCGAACGATTCCTCCTCTGCCACCCTCCATCACCAGGCAGCCTTGTCGTCGGCGACGTTCGGGGGTGTGCTGGTCGGCGGCAAGGGAAGTGATATGTATCCTTTGGGATGCTCGTGTGCCTCCTCCCGTACCCTAACCATACTTCGCGCCAGATTCCAACTGTCCGTTCCCGAAGCTCCCTGACCCTGGCTAAACCTTGTAGAGCAATCAAACGTCGGAGCTTGCGCGAAAACGGCAGGCGATCGCAACGTAGTTGATTCGCTGATCTCGGAGAAATTTTCAGTAGAAGCGACAGCCAGACTTCCAGAAGTGCAGCGCATCCCACGAAGTAGACGGAACGAAGTGAACCTGTCGTGTTGGATATCTCCTTCACCGCAATATCTCCCTCCTCCATCGCCCGTTGCCGCCATTGGTCCCTTACTGTATTCAGCGTCGGACCGTACCAGCCTATGCGCATGCAGCCTTTCAGCTCCCAGTCACAGTAAGCCAGCTCACGTCGCACAAAGTGACTAGTAGGATCCTCGCGCGTGCCGGTGTGCCCCATCCCTGCCTGTTCGACGCCAGATCAGCCAACGTGCATTGCAGTAGCCCGCTAGCTTGGAAGCGCTGCAATTGGTGGACGAGCAAGGCCTCCAAAGCGGCCTGCTCTAGATGCGCCGCCGCTCGTCGTTCTTATTGGACGGCCATCCATAACCTCACAAGAGTAGGCGGTCAGTGCTGCGTAGATGGACTATCGTGTGAGCTGAGCTCTTGGAGAACGACAGCCACTCATGTCTGCTCGAAAAACAGCCGTGACGTGCATGCCATGATTGTTGTGTCCCGATACCTTTGCTGTATCGGACATTAGCTTTTGAACCAGTGGTGAATAATGCACGGAGTATGGCTGTTTGGCCAAGTCCTGGGAGCGACACAGAAGCCTCCTTACCCAGGCTCGTCTGTCCGCCTGTTAGCGAATGAATACATTACATGTAGCCTACGAGGTGAACAGTAGGTACCTCCAACCTTCGCAAAATTTTGCCGGGGAGAGATGATTTGTCCTTTCTGTGATACGTATTCTGGAAGATGAGAGTTGATGGTTTGAACGCGAAACTTGGGTCCAAGGCTCCCTCAAATTCTTGCTGCCCCATTCACCGTCACGTGTAGGGTTCGTATTTGATATGATCATTGTAGAGTGTCTATCTACTTTGCTAATGTGTATTTCATTGAACGCCCTTCTCGGCTGTTTTCTAAAGTTTTCTCCCCATTTTCATGAAACATTGCTGCAAATCACTGTGGACTTGAACAGGACGAACGAAAGAAAGGCCGGTGTCAGTCTAATGCCTCTCGCTCGAACATGGCCAATACAGGCTAACAGATACAATCTGAGTGGTATCGTGGATCACGCGGCATCGATTCAATTTGAAAGAAAAGGGGTTGAAATTAGTGGCAACAAAGTGAAACTTCTGACCAGCGCAGCGATTGGAGGTGTGATCCTTCTGTAGCCCGCTCCACTGTGACCTGGTCTTCGACGGGTACACTGGACTTTTCCTGGTACACTGGACTTTTCTTAGGTGCGCTTGGATGCCTTCTGTTCGTACTTATCCTTCTCCTTGCGTTCTGCTTCCGCTATGGTCTGGAAGAGACGATCGACGGCGTAGCTATGGCCGGCTGGAAGTTTTCCATTGTCGATTTGGAAAGCCTGGGGATTGAGTTCGGTTCCCTTCATGCCGTCTACACCCTCGTCTCCTTCAGAACGGTCTTTAGTGAGACGCGGAGGAGAGTCAGCACCGCCGTCATACTGTGGCGGATAACGACGAGAAGAGTATGGAGCGGGGTTGGGGCGCGAGGTAACGAAGTAGCTTCCTTGCACCTTGCCGTATGGCTGAGGAGTGTGATAGCGTACGTAATAGTCCGATATTTGAGGATTCCCGAGACCTTGATACTGTGGCAGGTAGCCTTGGGCGTGCTGGGAGGACGGTGCAACTAAGGATTGAGCTTTGCTGAGACGAGCAGCTTGGCTCGAGTGGTGCGCATTACTCTTGCCGATGTCATGATTGTTAGTGTAACTCGCCTGACTGCTAGAACGCATGCTGGACCTGAGGTTTTCTTTGTTCGCAGGCAAGCTGGAAGCTTCTCCGAAAGACACGTTCCGACCGGTCACGGGCTCGGTAGACTTCTGCTGGCCGAAGCTGTTCGGTGAGAAGCGTGATGTCTTTAGCATATCGCGAAGGAAGGAATGGGGAGCGGTGCTCATCGAACCACTTTTCGACAGAGTCATGTTAGCTTAAACCCTCAAACTCCTTCATGATAGTGAGCTTACGTAGGAACGCTGACGGGTTTGTACTCGTTGTAACCCAGCGGTCGAGGATCTGAGCTGCTCGCCATGGCTACGTTCGCTTCCGTAGTCGAGGGTCTGTATTGCTGTCCGTCTGGAAAATGGACCTGCGGGTTATTAGGGGGGCTCCTGGTATTCGTTATTAGTTGATTCCTTTGATTATGGAAATTGGAAATATACTTTTGCCAATCCTCGAGCTTGAATGGTATCTTGCTCAATATTTCTGGCGGCAGAGGTCTATCCTCCCAACCTTTAGGAATGGGAGGTGGTTCGTAAAGAACATAGGCGGCGTTGACTGCATCCTGATTTTCCTTTGTCCACTCTTCCGCAGAATTCTTCTGATTACCAGTCTGAGCACCAGTGAGCGTGGAACATATCTTGTCCCGTTCGGATACAGCGGCTGCATGATTCTTCAAGTATGTGGGGTTGACAGTGCCACTTCGTGGTTTGGTGTCGTTATCGATGTCGGCTAGGCGAGCGTAGCGTCTGGTTGGCTTGTGGTTTTGGAGATAAGGAACTGGACCTTCGTTTTCCCACCCAGCAGCCTTTGTCTCGTATACTTTGCGCCAGAACATCGGATCATCCTCAAGAGCAATTCCAGGGGCTGGTTCCGCCGCGTCGACGCTAGTCTGTCCGTTGCCACTGTCTGAAGTTGCAGCAGCAGCTTGATTGTTGGCCGAAAGGTCCCCCAAGACTATACGTGGAATCGCGGATGATTCGAGCTTTATTGACTCTCTGATTACATCCTTGCGGTCGGTATTTACGCTTGGCTCTGGGCTAGCATGCGTCATCGGATTAGAATCAACTCTGGCTATCGCTCGCAAATCAGTCTCCTGAACTAGCTGGCCATGAAAAACCTCGTTGTTGTACGCCCCAGCTTCCAAGACTTCAGTCTGAGATTGGGCTTTCCCTACATAAGTGGTAGGTGCTGTTGATTTTCGAGATCTCAGGTCTGACCTATCAGCGCGAACATTGAAAGCGCTATCGTTCCAATTCCAAGGACGTGGGTTTGCGATATGGTCGGGCAACTTCTTTGGCAAAGGGATAGGGGTAGAGTCAGCCATGGCCCATCGGATGTCTTGCTCGGCGTCAAATTCAGGGTCTTTGCTTTGACCGCCCTTACAGCCGTACAGACGTGCTTGTTCACGGACGCGGCGAATGACTTCTTGAAAGTCTGTTGTCGTGGAGCAGTACAGCTTAAAATCTTGCATAGGGTTCAAGCCAAGGTTTCCCACGTAAGCAATATCCGCCTGGTGTACCACCGGGACAAGATCGTACATCGCACTCCCTGATCCTGACATTCTAGATCTGCCATAAGACCGCAGATCATTGCTTGAGTCTTGATACGTTGTCTGGCTGTCCTTCTCGACACTAGGGGTTGAGACTGCCTTCTGGGTCTTGGTAACAACCAAGGGGTCGCCATAGCTTATTTGGGGTACCTTTATCGGTGACGGTATAGCTACGTTTGCCGAGTCATTCTGGCGTTGATCGTCTAGAAAACAAGTCTCTACCTTTCGTGCCGTAGTTTTCTGCATACTAGATGGAATGAACGGTGGAGCGTCTGGCGATAGGATGCTGCTAGCTCCTAGGCCTTTCTTCGGTGGCGGGGTTTTCTGTTGCGGCTCTGTTGTTGGCGCAGTGGCAGATGCAGCCTTCGTGACCCCGTTGACCAAGGCATTCCATGGCGGACCAGTCACTGATCCGTAGGCATCAAATTTGGCAGGAATGCCTATGACTCTAGGGTCTTGCGAAGCAGGGTTGAGTTGCATGCCAGCCCGATGAGTGACATTGTAGCCGTGTGTCAAAGCGTTGGAAGTGGAGTTGAGATGAACTTGGTTCGTTGCCATGGTGTTCGAGCTTGAACGGGTAGCACTTCGGCGGCTCACTCGGATGTAATCCATCTGTTCGACTAGGTGCTTTCGCTGCGCCACATAAGAGTTGTGCTCGAATGCTGAGAACGAGTGTGAGCGCAATGCGATGTGCTTGTCGAGTTTCTTGAGTTCGTAGCGGAAAGTCTCCTGCAAACGCTCCAAGGCATGATCTGGTAGTTGCTGGATGGGTTGTGGAGGTTGAGCATCCTGCCCGTTTGCTGTATTGAACATTGTGAGAGGTACGACCGCTGTGTTTGCATATGGATTAGCAATACTGTACTGTGGAGCGAAGCCTGCTGAATGAAGGTTTGTGGGCAAAGAGCTTGGCACTGCGGCAAACGGAACGATCATAGGCTCAGTCACTGTCTGAAACCCGTTCCAGTACACTCTATATGGGTGCCCGTTCTGGATGACCACATTACTTCCGTCTGCAAGCACAAGAGGGCTACTTCCGAATGGAATATGAGGCGCTGAGTCGACTTGTAGTTGAAGCTGACCATTCGACTGGTTCCCTTTCAACACATCGGCTTGAACGCCCGCAATAGCTTGCTGAGCTCGGCTGGAGTGTTGGACTTCCAGAAGAGTATTCTCGGGTGCGTTTGATAGAGCATTGTTCGCAGCTGCGGCAACGGTGTGTCTGAATCTCTCCTCTGCAACCGAGCCCTGGCGGAGCTCTTGTGGGGTCGCTGACAGCTCCTGCGTACCAGAACCCGATGTAGGTGCGCGCAGAGACTCAACGTTGAATACAGGTGGTGGCCCAGCAGCCGGGACGATCCGACCTCCAGCCGTGACTCGTTGATGGGGCGGAGACGCATGCTCTTTCAGAAAGCGTGCGAACCCATCGTGTTGTTGGGCAAGCGAACTGCTGGGTGGTGAACATGGTTGGCGTCGTGGAAAGCGGTTGACGAAATTGAGCCGGAGAGCTTCATTGAAGTTCAACGGTGGAGCAATAGGCTGACGAGCAGGTCGCGATTTGCGGTGCATGAGTTCTTCCTCGGAGATCGAACGGAGAGAATTAAGCGACACGTCGGAGAGACCGCGGGAGCGACGCTGTGTCCTTGAGAAGGAATTGCAGGGCGTAAGCTTGAAGATCTGCTCTATTAAAACGGTTAGCGTCTCGTAAACGCTCGAGCGAAGATATTGGTATCTATCGATCGTGGAAAGATACACAGAGGAATCTCTGAAAAGGCTACCGTGCAGTACTAAGCTACTACGAAATGAAAGAGTGGCAAGTAAAAGCTCCCAGATGGATCCCAGAAGGGTGTTGGCCATGCTAGAGGAATACAGCTATCTTACCTTGCAACGCAGACGGATGAATTCGCAGCTCGACATTAGCCAGGTTGCTAGTGTACCTAAGTTGAAGCAGGGTGACGATATCGTATCTTCTCAAACCCAGGATCCCAGCCGAGGAGGACTTAATGATCGTCTCTGCAAAAGTCGGTGCATCTGAAGTGTCGGGCGCACGATCTTCCAGCGCTTGCTTCTCTACCCAGTCTGTCACCTTGGAGCTCGGTTGAGTGGTAGGCTCCGGAGCCGTAGCGGACAATGCCATAGCATCGAAGTCCTCCACGAAATCGAATGATTCGAAATCCGGCTCGAGGCTTGTAGCTATGTCGGGCGCGTCAGTATCAGAACCCTTAGCCTGTGTAACTTCGATATCACTCCACGATTCTGACTCTGTGGCGCCTACGATCGTCCACGCCATAGAGCTGGCTGAGCCTGCTGCTGAGCCAGCCATGATACTGGAGTGGAAAGACCGGTGGATGAAGTAGAAGTGTCGGTGCTTGATTGTGTAAGGAAGATTGTGGACTTACAGATACCCAACCCTCGCTAGCTCAACGATCTGCGGCGAGGATGTTGTACAAGCAACTCAAGCGAACAGTATTTGACGCGTGTTGAAAGCAAAGGCACAAACAAGATAGACGCGGATTGTCTGATTAATGAAGTAAGGTAAACGTTTGGATGGAAGATCTTGGAGTCGTCTATTTCAGCCCTTAGCGTCATTCTTAGTGTCATATTCCAGGGCTCACTATTCTGGCAAGGACGATCTGAGTAGTCCCTTCGATCAGGACCAGACTTCCTTCTAGACATCTCAACAACCGTCTGTTGCTCTTTGTTTCATTGAGGAAGTTAAAGAGGAGCAAGGCCCGACATATGCATAAGTGCCATGGCTACGAGCAGCTTTCCTAGAAGGGATCAAAGGGTTTTCTTTACTGATGCAATGTAGAGCGTATGGACAGGCCTTTCTTTTTGACCTACTTGTAGAGATTACTAGGAATTCATTCTCACGCTTCGCAGCTGGAGTAGATCGATTCTTTTCTTGATTGAATCAGAGCTCTTGAAGGCAACGCTCTATCAGACAGCAGCGAGCGACCGCAGTGTCCTCAGTCATTGCCACAGTACATGTAGTCTATCGAACGGGAGATGCAATGGAAGTAAAGCTGGTGTCAGATGTGCCGATCGGGATAAAAGCTAATGAGAGAACCTCATACTTGCCAGGCAAGAGCAACCCGACCTCTGCAGGCAGCGCCTCGTATCAGGCGAAGCTGAAATACTTGGCTTGATATGTTCGGCACCTTATTTCCTATGGCAAGAAAATGCTGGCCCACAAAAATTGGTATCACCCTGGCAAGTGACGAATCTCCTGCTGATCAATTTCATACGACACGAATAGGTTGAGTAGGGAGGTAAGCAGGTAGCCTAGACTATCGAGTGGTAGGGTCAGCTGCAGTGAATCGTCACCGGATGACTGACAAGCTACAAGAACGACAAAAGGGCCCAATCAAAGATTATCCCATTGCAGTATCCGCGCCTTCATGTAGCGCCTGCTCTGGCCGGATGTTGATCTGCTTAGACTTCCATCCCATCGATCGTCTGGGAGCACAAGCAGACCGATACGTTCGGGCGCAGAAGGCAGGATCTGCTCGCTTCTCCATTTGTCGATTCGTTAGCATTCTGACTCGGAGTGTGTTCTTCGTGAAGGATTGTTGTGGTGATCTATCAAAGTACGAGCCGCAAGAGCGTTGTAAAGATCAGTCGTGCACGCCTCGGCTAAAGTAAGGTAGATTGAAAGGGAGTAAGCTAGACACGTGACTGAGCTTTTGCGGCTCACCGAGCTAAGCCCTTTTGGTGTCTTAGGGTAGAATGGAGTAGGGCATTCGAGGTCGTCCATTAAATGCCAGCCCTTTGGGTCACAGCGAAGACCACTACAAGTAGCTCAGTCTGGTATTTCAGATGGTGACTACGCGTGGTAAGCAGTCTGCTTCTCGCAGGGACTCTCCGAAACCAAGGGAAGCACAGCTGTTTGGCGGACACAAAACTCCAGGTTAGCACCTATGCTTCACATTATCCTTTTCTTAGACCGCCTTCAGCGATTCCTGCTTGAATGTCCTACTATCATCGATCTTGGTGTCCGTATTACCAAGCCAGCATACTAAAATCCCATTGTTCTAGCCCAGGAAGCTTCCCATGACGCCGGCGAAGACACTCGAAGCGGTAGCGGCGGAGAAACTGTAGGGTCGCGGCTGCGAAAACGGCGCCGCACAAAATCGACCACTATTGACGATCGAGTATCCTTCTCAAAGCGACGGAGTCGGAGAAAGGACTCTCCCGTTGATGAACAGGAAAAACCGATAGGCGGGGCCCTACATGAAGACCCCCTTCTCCCTTCGCCGCAACATCAAGATGCGCCGATTGATCCGCAGCTTAGCAATGGAGGGACATACATACCGGCCGTTAGTGGACTGTCAATACAGCAGTTTCCGGAAGAGTTTGGACAAAATGGCATCACTGGAGCGTCTGGCCAAGATTTGTTGACAGGTGCGCAATGGGCTTCATACATCGGTAGAGAGACCATCAAGCATGGCTAGGTCTAACACTGAGACAGAAGCCAATCCAGATCTTGCTACCGTGATATCGAACATCATTAACCATGGTGAGACAATCGATAATCACTACGCAGCGCATGGCCTTAATGAATTAGGCATTGTGGATACGGAAAGCTTTTCGCCTTTGGGTGCTAGCATGCATCTCAAAATCCAAAGTTTGCCTATCCTGGATAATCTGGTACGTTATGTTGAGGCCAACTTTGCGTGCGAGGACTGACCCCATCAGGCGATACAATTGCTCAACACACTGGCAAAATCAACGTTTCAAGAGGTCCTCGCAATCACAACCGACCCGGACTCTGAAGCTGGACAAGCATACAATACCCTTAAATCTTTGTTCGACCATACGAAAAAGGTCTACTCGATCCATGAACCCTTTCTCCTGCCACATGAATTAGGCCTCTCGGATCCGGCCCATGTCGATATCATCCGCAAGGCCAACCTTGCTACGTTCGTATCAAGTGTATTTGGCAGTCAAGACGTTGGCTTCTATCACCTCAACGAATTCTTCCTGGACACGTTTGTTGGCGATGGCAACCGGCTCCTCAAAAGCCAAGCTCAACTATTTCTGGAGCTCAAAACACAAGCCTTCATCTCTGCTCAATCATACGGCCAGCGACATAGAGAGGAACTCCTTGAAGACCTATTCCCAGCAGACCTGGAAGAGCGACTTTTGCAGCGCAAAGCCGGTACTGCGTCCGTCGCCCGACAACTTGTGCCAAGCGAGGCCGATTTTCTTCAACGAGCACGTAACCGAAGTAAGGCTCTGCTGGAGGAGGCAAGCTCAGATCAATGTATGACTTTGTTGACGCAAAAGTACGTCTGGGAGGATTTCCTCCGAGACATCAGCGCATATGTAAGCAGAAACTTTGAGTCGCTGGTCGGTGTACCTGTAGGCCTCAATCTCCGGATTACCGAATTTGCACTTATCTCGAGTTTAGATGCACAAAAACAATGGATCGGGTCGGGCGCCAAAATTCTACCAGCCGAAAAGCCACGAAGGCCCTTCCGATGGAATTGATCAAAAGGGTCAAGACGCTGATCCAGCAGAGGATCTACACCCTCGAAAGTCGAATGGCAACAACACTAGGCTGGTGTCCGCCGCAACAAATGGCCTGACTGCTCAAGCAATACTTGCAGCGAACGGCGCCAGGCAAGGCTTTGGCTATCGGCAAGGCATATCCGTTCCGCCCCTGGTGGAGGATCGAAGTAGACAGCAGAATGGCTCACACGGGAGCACACAGGCAGATCCGATGCCGAATGGCATACAGAACGGTTCAGCCCAATATAGGCCTCCCCAAGGCATGCAATACCATTTCGAGCATCGACCACCGCAACCACCTCCGCACGTGTTCTTGAATCAAGGCCACTTTCCACCCAGCCACAATCTTCAGCCACCGTTCAATCAAACTCCTATAGACATGAACATACAGCAGCAGTTCTATGGTGATCAACCAGCTATACCCTTTCCAACGCAATCAGCGCCGACGCAGGTCCTGTACGAGCGAGCGCGCCAAGCGGCTACCGCCAAAGCCTCGCCAAACAACCGACGAGCTGGAACTCCAAGCCAACGGCGTCCCTGGTCTACTGAGGAGGAGAACGCACTTATGGCTGGTCTTGATCGAGTCAAGGGCCCACACTGGAGTCAAATCCTTGCAATGTTCGGACCAGGAGGAACGATCAACGAGATACTCAAGGACCGCAATCAGGTCCAACTCAAGGATAAAGCTAGGAATCTCAAATTATTTTTCCTGAAAAGCGGTATTGAAGTCCCTTACTATCTCCAATGTGTGACAGGCGAGCTCAAGACCAGAGCGCCAGCCCAAGCAGCCAAACACGAAGCAAAGGAGAAGGAGAAAGATAGGGAGGAACGAGCGCATGTAGAGGGCGTAATGACGCTCGCTGGAGTACATGAAGCTGCTCAAGGAGGGGCTGACAATCACGATGCTGAGATGGAAGACGCTGACGGCGAGTCGAACGGAGACAACGACTTTAATTCGGACAGTATGGTGGCCAAGGCAGAGCTCTTCAACGGCCAGCAGCAAGGCTACCAGCAACAATACCCCCCTGAAATCAGCATATTTCCCACTTACAATAACGAAGTGACTCCCGCCTTCCAGGCCATGATAGATGCTGCTGCTGCTGAGGCGGCGAGGGTCGGGGCTAGTGCTGATTAAGCCTTAATCAAGTACTGAGAAAGGTACTTTCAGCGACTCATTTGATACCGGCGCACGAGGCCCCAGATCGAATGGTTATCGATAAGGGCTGTTCTGCTCTTAGTAAGGCGTCGACGGTAAGGAGGGCTCGTGCAGAATGGAAGATACCACTGGCGCGATTATGGGCTGCATGTGTATGGTCGAGTTTCAATTGTCCGAATTCTTGGAAAACGGAGTGTCTTTGAAGTAGAGTATTTTTTTATTGATTGAATGCTTGACCGTGATTGAAAATGCAACACCAGCTCCGAGCTATTTCAGTTCGTCAAGACGATTTCTGGAGCTTATCAAAGAAAAAGATCTCGACCCGGCATGGGATTCGCGCTCGGCTAGTGGAGAAAACGCAGCCTCTCCCTTCAACACTCTGCGCTCGGAGATAATACAACACAGACAGAACGACGAGCTCGATGGGGAATTAAAGGTGGGACCGAACATCAAAGGTTGTTCACAACCAGCGCCATCGACTTCCATTTTGCTCGACCGTCTATTTCAAAACCAGCTGCAAGTCCGTGACTTCATCAGGGAGTACCGAGAGCTGCAAACCGCCACTCCAACAGCTTCGTTAGAGCACTGTTCGTTGGGGGTCGGGTCGTACTTGTCTCGACCCGTGGTCGGCAGGAGCATCGAGCCTTAACACCCTTGGGTTTCAGAGCTTCCAGTCCTTGAAATCAAAGACTCCGAGTACCAGTGGTCGTCAAAGGAGTCGGGGATCCAAGAGCCAAGCCATGCCAGACTCTCGTAAAGAAAGCCGTTTTTACAACCTGACTCTTGCTTACCAAGCGATAGGAGATCATGCCACCGAAGATACGGTTGAGTGGCAGAGAATAGTACCGCACACTGTGAGTGAACGTGAAAAGGGCGTCTCCTATTCAGTACTGATAGCATATAGCTCGATCGAAAAGGTTTTTTGCGTCTGCCAGGCCTTAGGTTGGCTTTTGAAGATGAACCGAAAGAGCCGGAGCCTTCAACTCTTGGACTCGTCCTCGAAGACGATAAGGAAACCCATGGCCAGCAGCCTTGGACGTCACATGGTCTTGGATTGGGATCCAAGCAGACGGATGAAGTCAATCAAGAGCACGCTGATCAACCACCGGGCCTTGGTCCAGTGTCCGTGGGAGGTAGTAAGTCGGGAGCACTTCGTGACAGCTCTTCCTTATGTTGTATAGGTCCTTCGTCGCCGCAGTACCGCGGATTCCAGATACCTACGATCGAGCAGTCAAGGTCGTCGCCAACGTGGACGCCTTACGCATACGAGGCTTCTAACCCAGAATTACGTGATATTCTGATGAGGCTGAATCAAGGGGTAATACACACAGGACAAGGCAGCCATACGAGGAGCGAGCACGCGTTCCCAGCCACAAACCATCAGCAGTACCTGACATCTGCCGCACCGACTGTCGCGCCATTCACCAGTTTCGGCCCTGGCGAGCACACACCAATCCAATATATAGAAGGAAACTCTCGAGCACCTGTAGCTACGTTTTCGTCAGGCCAAGTCCCACAAACGATGCCCAGTACCGCGCAGCATGGATCGTTCCAATTTACTGTGCCCGAGCAGGATCTGCGCTTGACCCAGCCAGCCGTCCCTCCAGCGTTCAACTTTCCGCTGCTCTGGTATCGCCTGCAAAATGGCATAGAAATAGATGCTGAAGTACTTGCAGCTCTTGAGCGTGTGCTGCCTCAATTCATGCTATTTCTATCCATGTTCCCTCCAATCATGCAGCCCTCACCTCGTCAGCCTCCACCAAACCAAAATCTACCGAAGCAGCCTTTACACGAGCAATCTCTGCCAGATCAGCTTCTGTCTGAGCAGCGTCTACCAAAGCATTCTGTACCGGAGCAGCGTGCGGAAGCAATTCCGAGTTTTGGAAAGACGGGTGCAGCACCTACAGCGAGCAAAGGCCCGCCTTCACGTCAAGTCAGGACCGAATCGCCTGAGGTGGTTGTGACTAAGGCTGGGTGCCGCCTATGCGGCTTCGACTACAGCTCCTACGAGGAGAAGTACAATATGCGGCTTAAGGACTGCCCAATCTGCTCAAAAGGCGGCGTTGCTCGTGCAAGCGTCGCGAAAGCTCCCCCAGATACCACAGAGGCACGAGCAACCCACGACGTAGACGCTGAACCTGAAACATCGGCCAAGCAAGAACGCGCGTCTTATCACCATGCTGCACAAATCAAGGATAGGGGTGCCCAGGGTTCCAGAAGACGTTCACGCTCGCCTTCAAAGCAAGATGCGAGAACACATAGTCGTGCCCGCGGCGCCATGGGGGCATCTGAGAGCTACCGGCAACGGTCTCCTGAGCGCGAACTTCCCCATCAACGTGTGCAATGCCCTCGGCACGGTCGAAGTTCTGTTGGTTATGAATTTAGGTCCCCATCAGATAGAGGGAGGTCCTTCACAGAGGCGACTTCCCGCAATTACCATACAACGCCGCCGCCCACCCAGCAGAGAAGGCGCGATCCTATCACAAATAAGAAAATATCGCTCAATAAGTGCGAGCGGCAGCCAAGGGATAAGGACGCCGACGGGGCCCAAGCTTCGTCAACCTACGGATTTCAGCAGCCTTCACGTCCAGGAATATCATCGCTTGTCAACTACCATTTCGGACCGTGGATACCATTCGAGGATCGTGAACCCGGCTTCCCTGAACGAATGCAGCGCGAACGAGAGGACATAAAGCGTAGGAACATGGAACAAGGGAGAAGCGGAAGCAACAACCAGAGAGGGGGCAAGCGACGTCGGCGATAGAGCAGCCCACGATTCTGGACCATTGACTCCTGAGCGTACTGTCAAAATTTGCCCGCTCTTTCATGAGCTTGCGATTCAATGGAGATGGCTCAAGAGCGATTTCCTAAGCGGGCACTGATCACCTGGGCAATCAATTTTTAGAGCAGCTGTAACTCATGCAAGCCATTTCTTCCAAGCGTACTCTCAAACTAAGATCTGGCAAGCCCATCACGAAGCGTGAAGAGCCCCTTTTGTCTTTGTGTTTGATGATTTCTCAAAGTTTACCAATGAACGTGGCTGGAAAAGGACAAAGGGGCTAAACCATGTTTAGTTAGGCGAAGATAAACTACTATCAGGTCTCTCTAGCCTGCTAACACTATTCGTGCCGCCCAGACAAGAGCACTTGACCCTGGTAATTGAGAACCCATGAAATTATAATCTAAAAGACGCAGATAAAGGATTGTAATTCAAGCTTTTCTAGAACTCCATCCAATGACCAGCCATGGAAATAGTCTCGACCTTGCTTAGATACCATAACCTCCCGTCGCCGATTGTTGAGGAGCACGAGCATTTCTGCGCATAACAGAGTGGCTGAAGCTCTCATAGCTGGAGGAGCTTGTCGCTAAGTGTTTTCGATGGCTGAGAGAAGAATCAGAGGGTACAGGTACAGCCGATCCATGGATATTGATACTAATGTAGTAATTGTCAGCGATAATGCGTACTAGGGGAGGTATCTTTGTTCTCTTACTGGTCAGTGTTGCAGCTCGGTAACGGTCTTGCTACTACAAGATTGTGCCCCTTGTGAGACCCGCAAGGCATATCTAGAGCGATCAACACACTTGATCCAGGGTGCCGATCGTTGCAATCCTTCGCCTCCGTATTCGTGACGTAGGTCTCCTGCTCGTTACATGGAAAACTTCTTGTATGTTACTGGTGGGTGTCTTTGTCAACACCACAGCTTGTATTGTAGCACTGGCGAGAAGGAGAAGTCGTGCATCGCTCGGTGGTAGTGCAAGACCGAGAACGCGAAAGTGGTTCAAAGGCATTAACAGGTTCCAAAGATTGCCAAATACCAACTCACAGAGTGAGAGGTGTGCATCACTCGATGATAGTGTAAGATCGAGGACGCAGAAGGGATGCAAAAGCATCAACAATTTCCAAAAATTGCCAAATACCAACTCACAGAGTGGGAGATGTGCATCACTCGGTGGTAGTGTAAGACCGAGGACGCAGAAGGGATGCAAAAGCATCAACAATTTCCAAAGATTGCCAAATACCAACTCACAGAGTGAGAGGTGTGCATCACTCGGTGGTAGTGTATCACCGAGGACGCAGAAGGGATGCAAAAGCATCAACAATTTCCAAAGATTGCCAAATACCAACTCACAGAGTGAGAGGTATGCGTCACTCGGTGGTAGTGTAAGACCGAGGACGCGAAAGTGATGCAAAAGCATCAACAGGTTCCAAAAATTGCCAGCAAGCTGGACGATAGCAACCGCGAGGTCTCTCCGAAGATAACACCTGCAGGACGTTGCTGTGTGGGTACAATTACCCACAGCTCTTTCTGAGTCCGGCATGTGGGAACTACTGAGCGCGAACGGTCAGCCCCGCAACCCATGCCTTACAACCAGCAACTGGCCAAGTTGAATCCGCAGATAGAACCGGCGTCGCTTTGAGGGGTCTCTCTCCCTCTGCTCTTTCTGAGTCCGGCATGTGGGAACTGCTGAGCGCGAACGGTCAGCTCCGCAACCCATGCCTTACAACCAGCAACTGGCCAGGTTGAATCCGCAGATAGAACCGGCGTCGCTTTGAGGGGTCTCTCTCCCTCTGCTCTTTCTGAGTCCGGCATGTGGGAACTACTGAGCGGAAAAAACGGTCAGCTCCGCAACCCATGCCTAGCGAGTATGAAGAGGGAAAGAAAATATTGTGCGGCAGCCGAATATTTATAACCGAGCTATGGCGCTAAATTATGCGCTAAACCGAATTCGGAACCAAATATGTTCATTCACCTGCCAGGGCTCCACCATGTTGATCCTCGGCAGATTTCCCTACAACACTTCAAGGCTTACGAGAATATTGGCTAATCTGGAGAGCTTTCCGCGACGGGCCTACTCGTTATCTGCAGGTCTCCAAAGCTGCTGGAATTTTGCATCCCTCTGTAAATCTCCTTTCCCTATAGAATCAAGTCTGCTGGGCATATGTTGCACCTCTGTTACACCTCGGGTCACTTTCCGTCGAGTTTAGATCATGAAGCAGGTTGTAATATCAAGGTGAAAGACTAGCGAAGCTTTGAACCCTAGATCCAGACTTCGGAAATGAGGGCATTCACATTTGCCAGGATGAGATGGCCGGCAGACTCAAATCAAGCTAAGAACGACATTATCATGAGATTAATTGAATTGAAGATTCCAAAACGCCATCAGGAATGGTAATATGTTGCCTACCGGTTCTCTTGCCTAAACTGTATGTGACAAAAAGGGGAGCCGAATCCTTTCAACAACACTCTTGTTTTAATGACACCCCCGCCCCCGACACTGAACGAGTAAGTCGAAATCCAGCAGAATTCAAATCATCCATCATAGCCTAAGCATACAAACGCGCATTTTAGATTCCATTTTGCCATCCTACCATTCACAACGCCGTTCTATCACTCGTCTTTACCATGGCTGAATCAATAGAGCACAAGGGCCGACTCCTAGAAGTTATCGACTTGACCTCGGAAGTCGAGGAAGCAGACGGTAAGAACCTGTTCATAGAACTGAGTTTCCAGATTAGAGACCTTAGCTAATAAAATCAAAGCAGAAACCAATGTTTATTTCAATAGTGCTACCATGCCGCCGAAAGAATCTGAGCGTAAATTAGATATAGCGTCTGACGAGGATCTGAGTGGTGAGTACCTGTTGCAGATTCCTACGCGAAAATCAGCATCTCTATCCCAGATCACGCACACATCAATGCATGGAGGCCGCCAGGAAGCTGCTATCGAAGCCAAGAAGCCTAATTCGGCTCGCAACAATCCACCAAACCAACTTGACATTACAGATTTACATAACTGATTGCCCCAGTTCATACGTATTGCTTGACAACATGACTGATACGATCTGCTTGTAGCTATATCATACGAGATGCCTGGCCAAGCTCCAGCATTTATTCAGCAACCCGCCTTGCCGCCGGCTTACATTGCGAAGTGGCTCGAATTGCAGTATCCGACTTATATTGGAGCGATAAGCCGAGAATTAGAGTCAATTGGTGGGTTATCCTCATTCATCTACTTCCAACAAGAACGATTGGCTCACCACCTGCAGTAAAAGGGCCATTCAGAGCTCCTCAATCGACTGATCATAAATCGACAGAAGACCGGACTCGACCGTCAGCCCCTCTCCAGATGTCTCTGACGAAGGAGAACATGGTAGCGATGAATATGGATGTCACTCCTGAGGAATTACGTACGCGACGGACTGCTGCCCTCCTGAATGTCCAGTTCGGGGAGTCTGCAAGCTCAATACTATGGTCGCAGTCGGCTCCGAGAGACATTCTAAGCCGCCGCCATCGTCAGCATCTCAACATCGCCAAGAAGATGGCCGCCCGACCCGACGTGAGCGTGCCTGCAGGCGCGACAGACCAGCCGCTGTCTTACGCAGTGCAGAGACATACAGAAGAAAAGGCACGTGCCCGCCAGGATGGCCAAGACTTCAACAGAAGACTCGGCCGTCTAAATCGCCAAGCTGTGAAGCGAGTCGATAAGAAAGCCCGGGTAGCGAAGAACCAACGAAGCACTCCGCGACCAGCAGACGAGAAGAATCGCTTGCCATCCCAGCCATGTTATCCCAGCTCCATACAATATCGGCCAAACAAGCATCCGAAGCGCCGTTGATCTATGAGTGTTCCAAGGAGTTGGTATAATCGAAGTCATTGGGGGTTGGGGAAAAGTTGGCAGCTACGGGTTCCCGAGGGGTTAGATTGGGCGTATCTTAGGCATTCTCGAGGGACTATGGACACAGCGAGCTTGTTATTGACTGTATGGCCATGATCTGTCATCTGCTTAGAGACTAGGTCTTACACTGAGCTTTACGTCTAGCGGCGAATTCAGTCGCATATGAAATTCAGCATTCGTGTATCAAAGCTGAGAAATCCACAGTACTCTAAACCAGCACTTTATCCTATTAAAACCAACTTGCTTGAGAGCACGAATGCAGTGTAAAAATTTCCATGGTAAATCTAGATATCGTAGTCACCTTTCTATCATCCCGAGAATGCTCAATCACCAATACTCAGTATCAGATTCAGACTTGGAGACGACACTTCCATATCTAATGCCTCTAATACCTCAATCCTCCTCTGATCATCAGCATTGTAGTCAAGATCAGCTACGAGGTCTTCCACAGCTTCTTCTCCATCCACGTACGCACATACCCAGAAGCATATGATCCGCGCAACTAATCTCGACTCAAACCACAGTAGCACCCTTTCCTACATCTGACTGCTCTTCCTCTAACTCGACGACGGAGTGAAACTCCTTCTTACTACATATAGGTCCTGCATTGCCGCAACATGATAGCTTGAGCGTGACCACAGATGGTGCCCGGTGTTACAGAGAGTAGGACTTCTCCGCTTGCCACGTACGAGCAGACCCTGCCACTGACCGCGGCTTGAGAAACTGGGCAAGATTGAGCAGCTCAACAAGGACCTAGGCTATACACCCGTACTGCGGCTGCCATAATTGAGCGAGCAAGATCCCCCTCGTCCATGAGAAGTGGCTTTCCCGGTACATATTTGGAGCCTTTGAGGGCGGCATGAGATATGTCGTGTTCACACAAAAGCTGTGGGATTCGGCGCATCATATCAAGAAAGGGACGCAAGAATTATCGGACGTGGAGGGAAAGTTGGTGAAGGGCTTTCGTAGATAGTGGGCTGGAAGAGTTTGAAAGCAACGGACTCCTTTCGCAAAGAGGTCGTACATTGTAAAGACACTCCTACCTCAGTAACTCCCTGATGTGACTCCTGCTGCCTATGGTCAATGTGCATTACCTGTTCTGCTCCTGATAAGGTCCAATCTCATCTCTCTAACGCCAGGACCCCTCAAGTGTTGCCAAGACTGCTGTGACCGCCGTGGAAGCTTCTGGCAGGAGTGTTGAAGGCCCATTTGTTCATTCACCTCGATTTCACATGCCCTCACCAAATCGGGATTAGCGCGAATTTTTAGCGCAGTTTGCTGGGTACAAATACCCTCTTCCTGCCCGCCGACCTTCTTCCTTCCTTGATATTTTTTCACATCTGTAGCTTGTCTCTTCTTTCACCACCACCACCACCACCACCACCACAACAACCACCTTACTTTCTTCTTTTCTGCTAATGCGAATGATAAGTCAGGTCCACCAAAAGAGGGTATGGCGCCAGGCCATATCAAGAGGCAGCGGGCGGGCCGCCGTCTTCGGATCTCTGTCACAATGCTGCCTCGCCTCAATTTTTGAAACATGGCCACTGTCTGCTTTATGCGACTTCCGAGGGCTTTCAAGTGGGTTCTGTGGGCTCAAGTGTGACTTCTGGGGGCTTTGATCGCGGGCTCACTTTTGCAGCTTTGCATCGGTGTCTATGACACTCGTACGCTGTACCCCCTCGCTACGCGTTGTGGGCTACGGCTACACACCAATTTTTGGAACTCCTAGATGCTTTTCGCATCGCACTTCTTTTTTCATTAGAGTGTGCAGCTTGTTCTGTGGCTCTGGAGAAGAAAAATTGCTCTGAAAGTAAAGCGCGTATCTCAAGCTGAATGTGATATTGCCGTAGCGCCACTTACATTATCTGATTCCACACTTGAGCCTTCACATATCGAAGTACGATCTTTTTTCCGTGGGGCACCTTCATCAGCCTCGTCACCAGCTCTTGTCATTCATATCCGCATGGCTTCGTTTCTCACCGTCAGATCGAGAACTTCATAAGATCTTGATTATGGACGGACGCAGTAATACCTCTGGGGCAGCTGGTCACATGCCTTACTCTCTTCCGCGCGTACATCCTCCATTTGAGTCCCTTCAGCCTGTACTTGCCAGGAACTCATTCATCTCGACGCTATGGCTGATCTACCTCGTAGGCAGATCTCAGCATCGGCCAGGACCACGGCAGATACCGGATCAGGAAATTCCCTCTACTTGGACAAGGCTTGAGCCGCACTTTGGTACACACCAGATCGTACGTTCAAAACGTACATATAGCTTTTGACGCTTTGACTCATCCAGTCCCAGGGAGAGAGGCAGCCTCCAGAGCCTCTGAGCGATCTCGAGCCGTTGAGCGACGAAGAGATTCTCAGCGATACAGAGCCCTTGAAGAAGCCTACGCCCCTGAATGCCTCCTCCTTAACCCGCCAAAAGCATTCGGATCTGAAATCTAGTTGCCAACACTCGGTATGTCGACAGCATGGACGTCTGCTTTGACGCTCTCGCTTATGCAGTTCCAGCCAAACAAGCAGCCTCCAGAGCCCTTGAGCCCCTCAGAGATACCCAGCGATGAAGAATTGTACAGTGATTCGGAGCTATTTGATGATTGGAAGCCCCAGAGCGCCTCAGCGCGAGCGCGTGTAGAGACTTACTCAGGCGACTACCAGGCTGCCTCACTCTTAGCCAGAAAAACACCTACAGAGCCCATGATAGACCTTGTGGCCCGTTAGGCGGTTATTAAACAGCACAGAGTCTCCTATTGACGCTAATTGATGGGAATTGCAGGGCAAGATCACTCTGTGGCGGGATGTCAGATGGTCAAGTACTGGGAGATTAGCTCATCACGTAAGGACGCTGGAGCTGTCAGGTACTCGAACGGAGATTATATACACGAGGAAGGAGGTGGAATGGCGACAACAGAAGCTGGTCAGGAGATTGAAGAAGATGAAAAATAGGCTTGCGTCGGCGGAGGCGAAAGCGAAGAAGAAGGCGAATAGGAATGATGCAGACAGGACGGGGCAGTTCCAGATAGTAGATGCATAGATTCGATTTCCCCAGAATGTTAGGAAAGCCAGCTGAGAGAAAAAGCTTACCTTTAGCGCGTGCGATGTGGTGTCAAGATCGCAAGACGATTTGCCGGTCAACCTTTGGATTCACACTTGCCGTGTTACAACACTTACCAGAGTGTTTCCCATCATTTTTCAAACCGTCACGATCCTCTTGCTCGTCACATCCGTAACACGTCTCGATACTCATCTCGATACCCATCAGACTCTTGTCTCCCCCGTTCTTCTTGCTACCTTACTCCATTAGCCTTGATTACCTGAGTTCTGATTTCACAGTCATGTCAGAGCAAGACCACTTCTCTGGAGGCATTGACAAAATTCTACGCCAACTTAAGCCGAAGACTGTCACCGTCCCTCTTGAATCACAAAAGGAGCCAGAACCTCTTGCGGGTCAGTCACAAACCCCCGGTACCTTCTTACAGTGACGCTGACTCCTCAGTAGATTACAAGCCTGGCAACATCGACGCCATTCTAGGCAGCCTAAAGCCAAAACCCTCATCCCGACCCATCGACCCTACCAAGCTTAAGATACCATGCCTACGCTGCCAGCGCTTTGATCTTTCCGATATGGACGCTGGTTATGCCGAAGTCAATCAACTGTGTCCAAGCTGTCGTCGTGAGACAAACACCGGTTTACCAACTTCGCAGCCCATGGCGGAAAAGTGTGTGAAATGCGGGTTCGACCTCATGGAGATGGACAAAGGGTATGCAGCAATGAACACAATGTGTCCATCGTGTAGGGAGGAGAGTCGCGCCGCCGCGGCTGGCAATTTCCCGACGTTTGATTCGGTATGTTTGTGGTACCTAGCCGTTTTGACGCATTGCCGGATTTACTGATGGCCACTCACAGAATGACCAGCCAGGGAAGAGTCGTGCTGTGGCGGCCGACTCGGTACATGCTGCGCACGCCGGAGCCCAGCAAAAGGTACGTTCGGGGCGGAAACTGCTGCTTTAACGCATTGACGCATTCACTGACTCTGAAGCATAGGCGAAAGAGTCCAAATCAGCGCAATTGACGAGCTCAGCTTTGGCGCATTTGGAGCGTAATGTCACCGGCCAAGAGCCCATCTCCTTTGCTCAGAAGGGCGAAACATCGGGAAATGCCAACCCAAAGACGGTACGTTAAACAACGTACATAACCGCTATTACGCTTTGACTGATCCATTGCATAGGCTCCGGCCGCTTTTGCTGAAAAGCCTAGCACTACCGGAAGCCTACGCGGCTATATGAAGAGCCTAGAGCTTCAAGTCACTCTCGCTAATTCGAGGCCCGAAAACATATCACCAAGTGAACAGCTGGCAAAACGTCAAGCCGTCGCTTGGGCAAAGATAGACGTGGCTAGGCGCCAGAAGGAGGTTGGTGATGAACTTGAGGAAGCGAAAGCAGAGATTGCGAGGAAGGAGACAGAGAAGGCCGAGGCCGAGAAGTAGCGTCAGGCCGAGGACGCAGGGTAAGTACGCAAAAAGACAGTCTGACCAAATTGATGGTAGAATACATTGATGCACTTGAACTTCTTGCATCCCTTGCGTCAATGTCGTGCCCAGTGGAAGCATGCTTTGACGATTTGCCTTCTTAGTCATGGAAAACCACTAATGGAGTGGCCATCGTATTCACGCCATCTCATTTTCCTGAATGGTAGAAGCTGAGGCAGGTTCGGAAATTGTCTCAGTGCTTCAGACCCCGGTCGTTGTTTGATAAAGATGCTTGAGCCCTGCGACGCTACGGATTATCACCCGGCCCAAGACGATTCGGATAGACTTTACGGCGGCAATCAGCCCTACAAGGCGAGCCGCGTCGATTCAACCGCGTCTCCTAGCTTTGAGGCCTCTAGCATTTGCGTCGGATTCGATAGAGCATGTCATATGTCAATTGACTGTGCTGGGAACTTTGATCAGTCATCAGAAATGTATGGAGAAGCAATCGATTCCTCTGCTCCGCCCTGAAACCTCCAAATACAAGCTCAATGGCCGAGCCCGCTCCGCCATCAACAACCACCCCCACCTGCACTCCCCTCGAACAAGAAGTCCTCGACGAATACGCTCGGCTGCTTTCGAATCTCAATAAGGTACCCATACCTACCCTCTCCTCTAGAGACTCTCCGCCTCCACGGTACCGATCACGCGCGCTTCTGGGGAAGTTTAACTAATCGAGGTCCCTTTCAGCTTGCGTCGCAAATCAACTCCCTCGCGGACCGACCTACGGCAGAGGTGCTCGATGGCTTACGGATGCTGGAACGGAAGACAAGCCTGGTGTGCACGCTGTTGAAGGCCAGTGTATATAGCATTGTGTTGCAGCAGCAGATCTATGGTGGGGAGGATGGCGAGGGATGAGGGATGGGGGCTCACGAACAGTGACTGTGCCATGTTGGACGATGGCTGAGCTACAAAGCAGGAAGGACATGGAACACGAAACTTCCACGTGAGCGAACAGAGAGGGTGTGCAATCACGGCAGGCAGCGCAGGCGTTGGCAGGAGTTCTGAGAAGATACCCATTATACGGATGGTAGGCAGCAAAATCATTTGATGCTTTCGGTCAGCACCAGTGAATGCCTAGATCGCTCAAGTGATATGTACACCAGATGTTCCGAATATTAGACATTGCCTGCATAGTACACCTTTCGAACATCAACCAATTTCCGCCCTCTTGCCCTGGCGACCTCCTCTGGTAATTGCTGACTTAGCAGAGCTTGTAGCGTTGCCTTGATGGTGTTCATGGGGTTTCGAGACCGATAGACTCGCGCCGCCATATCTGAGATCCCAGCACACTTGCACATCTCGTAGATATAGGCTTGACATCGGATGCCGAAACCTAGTCACGATGTTAGACCATGCACAAGTCAGCAGGCAGTCAGAGCATACCTGGTGTCCTAGTCATCAATTCGACCTCTGTCCCTGCGACCTTGCCCTTGACATCCCCATATATAGTCCGCTCCTCATACCGCGGTATAGGCTTCATATTTCTTATCGCAGCCAACGTAGCCATCCTCCTCGCATCCTCAGGCTCCGAAGACTTGCCCTCCCCAATTCCAAGTAACCCTTTACCATTGCCCGCCACACATAGGAAGTACTGCCTTTGCTGCTTGCCCATCCTTGTTTGATTCACCACTCGATGTGAGACCAGGACTTTCGTCCTAAACCGCCGTATCTCCCGATCCGAATACCCAGTCTGCCGCATCAGCCTTTGCACAGCCGGTTCGATATCTTCACTCTTGATCCCCTTTTTCAAGCTTTCCATCACAGGTAGCTTCGGCGCAAGGTAGCTTCGAGGGTTTCGCTCTGCTTCCTCTTTTCCTACAGTAAGGCGCTGCTCCTCGTGGAATCTGATCCAATCTAGCATTTCTGGCTCTTCTGGAGAGGTCTGAACAAAATCGGCTAAGTCGTTGAGTAATTCGTCCCCAGTCTTGAATCGCAGATTGGGGTCGTAGTTCTCCTCAGGCGCCCGAACTGGCTTGTCAACGACCGGGTGAATACTAGATAGATCATCAAAGTACTGAAGCCCCATGGTGTCTTGCCGTAGGATGGCTTGGGATTTCAGATCTTCTGGATCGATGGCCGCTTCTCCGGCCTCGATCGAAGCTATTTGTTCGGCCGTGTAGACCTTCCGAAGCATCTCCTTCTCCTTCTCAGTGTATGCATTGAGAGTATCAGGGTCGGCCAGGCGCTGTGCATCGAGAGGCTGAACGCCGTATTCCTCTTCGTTGTTAGGTTTCTCCGGTATGCGCCTTCTCCTCTCGTTTGGCTGTTCAGTCGGCTTCACAAGGCCCAGGTCCTCCGCTTTGATACTCCTGTGCTTGGGAGATGGTCGGGCTTGGAGCTTCCTCGACGTATGGTAGCTTCGTCGCCGGCAATGCCGTGCGGCTGAAGCAACGCTTGTAAGAATGCATCGCAAAGGTTGCTGTCTGCTCATTATTGAAGTCCTCTCCCACTATCGGACACCCGTCGGGCTCGTATGCACTGGTGCCGTCGAAATTTCCAGTGACAACTGAAAATAGGCCTAATTTGCAACTAGGATAAGATATCCGACATGCCCGTCCAGAAAGGGAAACTTAGCCGACGGACTTTCTGCTGAAGCCAAATCCATGATTTTACTCGTGGACACCTCTATATGAAGATAATAAGATTTTTAACACGGGCTACAACGCTCAGATGTACAGTACGAGCAATTCCAAATTTCTCAATCGATGTAGACACGATGACAAAACGGAAATTCCATACTGACTACCCAGTCAAGCGCCCGAAGCCCCCTTCGAGAAAGAAGTCCGTCAAAGAAGGTTCATCGGAGGAAGTTCTTCTGGCGGATGTCAAGAATCTGCTCTCTGCTCAAGCCGAATGTGCTGAGGAACACAGCGACGCTCAAGATGGACAATCATTGGCAGAAGAGAAACCAAGATACTCCCGCCCTGAGCGTTTTAGCGAACTCGTGGTAAAGATCTCCGAGCTTTCCTCTACTGGCGATGGTCTGGCTCTCGCCGATACATCTGACCATGTCTATGTTGTACCATTTTCGTTACCTGGGGAAATTGTCAAAGTAAAATTGGTCAATTGCTTTTCCCGAGATCATTACACCCTCACCGACTTCATCTCTGTTGTCGAGCCTGCTGCAAATCGCAACGATGGGCTCATAAAATGTCCTTATTTCGCCAGATGCTCAGGCTGTCAATTCCAGATGCTGCCGTATGCGGAACAACTGGTGCACAAGAAGATGATCATCGAGAAAGCTTACCGCAACTTTTCTTCTCTACCACCAGAGCTGATACCTGCTATTGGCGATACGATTGGCTCTCCACTGCAGTATGGGTACCGGACAAAGCTGACACCCCATTTTGATGGTCCACCTGGTGTCATGAGTAGGAAGGCTCGCCGCGCCCACGAGATTATCAAATGGAATGAAGTACCGCCAATCGGGTTCATGCAGAAAGGCACGCGGAAAACAATCGACATTGAGGACTGTCCCATTGGTACCGATGTAGTACGATTAGGCCTAAAGCTGGAGCGAAAGCGTGTCGCGGACGACATTTCGATATTCAGGAAAGGCGCAACGCTGCTCCTTCGCGAGAGTACAAAGCGAGTCCCAAAATCCAATGATGGCGACAAACCACGTGCAGCCACGAAGGCTGAGCAAGAATCCATTGATGTTGCAAATGAGCGAGCGGAGACTCAAGTCAACGGAACCATCAAACCTGAACCACAACCTCTTGTTTGGGTGCCAGCACCGCAGACGGAAGCCAAGGACCCGTTGCCTTACACCGAGGAAAAGACATGCGTTACCGACCAAACCGCCATCTCCACTGAGTTCGTCGACGACTACATATTCACCAACCCCGCGGGCTCCTTCTTCCAGAACAACAACTCCATACTCCCAACTTTCACGGCCTACATCCACGAGCACATCCTTGGCTCGCCCACGAACACGAAACCATCCAGCCCATCCCGCGGATCGACACCGGATAAAAATTCGAGAAAGAGTTCTTCCCCGCCCCCAGCATCCGCAGCAGAAGCCAGACCAATCACCAACCTCATAGACGCCTACTGCGGCTCCGGCCTCTTCTCCATAACCCTCTCCCCGCTCTTCACCCACACCCTCGGCATCGACATCGCCGGCGCCAGCATCCGCTCCGCCCACGCCAACGCACTCGTGAACGACGTCTCAAACGCCGATTTCATGACCGCAGACGCCACTGAGATCTTCGCCGCTGTGAAGTTCCCACCGGATGAGACAGTTGTGGTTATTGATCCGTCGAGGAAAGGGTGCGACGAAGGGTTCTTGAAGCAGTTACTGGATTATGCGCCAAAGAGGGTGTGTTATGTGAGTTGCAATGTGCATACCCAGGCAAGGGATGTGGGGCTTTTGGTGCAGGGCATGGGGGTGGAGAGGGGAGCGCCGGATGGCGGCGGGGTGTGGTTGGAGAGGAGAGAGACTAGGTATCGGTTGGAGAGTCTCAGGGGGTTCGATTTCTTTCCGCAGACGGGGCATGTGGAGGGGGTGGCGATGTTGGCGCGGGTGGATTGAAGCAGATGAATGGGATAGACCGATGCGTGAGGGAAGTTGAGAGCAAGAAAGGTTTAGGCACGAAAGTTCATATCGGCTTCGAGCTGGCACGGATCGTATCAAGCCATTCTTGAGGCGTCGCAGCTTCATTGCCTCAAGCAGACTGTAATGATACATGTGCCATCTGGGTGATGCTACTACTAGTGCCAGCGTTGGTGGAGAAATTTTTCTCTCGAATGAGTTGAAAAAATATTTTCTCGTATGTACAAATGATATTGGGCTATATCGCACAGTTGCCTCCCTTTGAACCATCATACACATACCAACGCCAACCTATAAGGCGTCCGAATCATCAAGATCCCGGTCTTCCGGCCTACCCCATCATCCCCATCAGTTGTAATAGTCTTTTCCGTCGAGCTGTACTGGCCTGGGACAATTACAGGCGGAATAGACGACCCTTGTGCCGCTTTCACTTAGATGTAGGCGTGCTTTCGGATATGCGGTACTAGAAGATCTGTGGAAATGTGCTTTCGGATCAGTGGCTTATCCCGCTGTGACTCTCGCTAATCTCCGAATTCCTCTCGCACCGCCGTTCCTAGCCAGACGGACTTCATCTGTCTCCGTGTGGGCAAGGGAATCTTTCCAAACGCCTCTTCGAACGACAAGCCTTCGCAAACGGGTTGCGGTGACTCATCGGTTTCCATGGTTAGCGAGTAACGAAGCGGGCTACTCCTTGGATCGAAGCTTCGATTTCTTGTCCTTCTCCTTTCGAGCAGCCTTCGGAAGGACTGAATGACTTCCGCTGTATATACATCACAAGATTCTTACAGCGTTTTGTCAACGATGTGTGTATCTACAGGGGGATGGGCTTTGATTTTCTTGTACCAAGCTTTCCGAACCTTCTTGAAAGCGCCGAGTACGGAACTCTGCGCTCTCTCCATCGAGTCTGCGTCTTCGACTTCTCCCCACGCAGGTTCCGAACCCCCCCCCCCAACGTAGTCTATCCCCTGGAAATCACGTATTACAGAGATCGGACGACTCCCGTTGTTGGTGTCGCCAACGATTAGATGCCTTCGGACCGTTGCCAACAATGCCTGTTGAGCTTCTTCCTGCACTTTTGGAGTCTCATCGTCCATCCACGCAGGTCGTGGATCCCTTTCAGAAGCCAAAGCAAAGCCAATCGGATGGCTCAATTCGGGTTCTTCAATTACGGCTCTCCATTGCACGTTCCTACCATGACCAGTGCGCTTTCCCTTGGCCGATGTAGTTTGCGTCCTCCACGATGACTCTTGTATTGCCTGTTCTGAGTTAGAGACCTGGATTTCTCGTCGCGCAGAACAGGCAATCTTGTCCGGGCTGAAGCTATTGCGGATCAAGTGTGCTGAATCTTCAGACTCTAGATTCATAGTAATAAAATCGACCTTCATCCTCAGCTTCCCCCCCCGTTTCTTGAACTTTCTTCTGCGATTTGTTGCATTTCTGGTCACGGAGTGATCATTGCATTCAACGGCTTGCGGTACGTCATTCGCTAGCTGCTTTCTCGTTGATTGCTCTGCTGGTGATGGTACTTCATGCTGACCAGTCTCAGGCCTTGTGTCGTCTTTGATCCTTGGTAGATATAACGATTTCTCTGCATGTTTTTCGAGACTATGTCGCTCGATATTCAATGATTTCTTACGATATACTATGACCAAGGGAGACTGGATGCCGCGGTTGGAGGTTTGGGTAGTGTCCTTCCGAAGATGCCGAAAAAACGGTTGCTCCACCTGCAGTAGCTTTTCGACTTCTCCTTCTTCCCATACATTCTCATCCAATCCCTCGGTCTGCGTTGGCTCAGAGGTCAAGATTCCATCATTGGCGAGATTGCGGTAATAAGCTCTCCCTGTGTATTCGCGATCCTTCTCGCTCTTTGCGATTCTGGACTGTAGCACTTGAACTTCCTCCCGCCGTTGTAAAGGACGAAAACACCCAATCATCGGCTGCTCCATCTCCAAGAACTCATAAGTGTTCTCTTCATTCGAAAGAGACTCAGAGTCAAACTCCCACTCGATTAACGCACTGACAGAGGACTTTGATGGGAACGAGTCTGAGGAATGAGAACCTTGCTGTCCAAAAGCTAGAGTTGATTGACTGGGCTCCTGGGCCCCTACAGTCTGCCCTGCCTGACCCTGAACTGGGAGTTCGACCGGGCCCCAGGCAGAAGGCTGTAGCAGGTGCTGCCGTTGAGGCCTCTGACCGTCTTCGCTCATTGAAATCTGGAGTATGGGCGATGACTTCTGTTCCAGCTGGGAACCCGCTTTCTGTTCTTCGAGCGTGGTCTGGGTCCTATCACATATGATTGTCGATGGATTTCCTGGTTCTTTGGCCAGCTTAGTAGCTTTCGGAAGCCGCACCGCAGGCTGTTTGAGCTTTACCTCTGCAAGAGACTCGGTGTCTGCATGAAGTTTGACTGACGCGTTCTGGGCTTTCCCATCTGTGAGAGAGGTCTCAGGGTCTCGAATATAGTCAACAGCTGAGCCCTGTACTTCATCGATCTCAGGCAACAATACTACGGTATTATCCGACCGAGCTAACGCTTTCTGAGACATACTGTCCTCAGACGAAGGAGCCTTTCCGCCCAACGGATTAGGCAGCGACTTCTGGCTTTCGTCGTTCCGTAGCGACGGATCAATTCTGGTCCAACATTGGCCAGTTACCTCCCTCTGCGCGTTTGACACGGTAAGGCAAGCCGCTTGGAGGACTGGCCTTGCGGTGTCCGCCTTAGAGCTGTTGAATGCTCCTTGACCACCCGGCTTAGCTTTCCTCTGAGTAATCGCTGCAGGGCTATCTTGGTATAACCCAATTATTCTCTGATAGATTTTGAAATTGACACCTTTTTTACGTGAGTCCATGTCAATTGCAGCCAGATCAAGAGCAGTAACTGCGACCTGGTAAGCCAAGAGTTCGACTGCCCGCTCCAGAGAGTCTCGAGCGATGCACCACTGTAGATAGGGTTGCCGAGGAAATGCAATCAAGTTATTCGTGTCTAGCATATCGCCGGTAAGCCCTCCGGCCACGTCGCTCGGGAAGGCCAATGATGCAGCGGGTATCAGTCCTTTTTGTACGCCGTAATCAAACACTTTGCCGTACTCAATGTGATTATCGCAAGCACGACACAGGGTCAGCATGAGACCAAGCATGATGCGGCTAATTCCCTCAGCCAAACAGCAAAGCTGCTTCCAAACCGCCACGCCAGCGTCCCAGTCTCTATTTCGAGTGCAATGCTTCAGAATTGATTCTAACAATGAAGGTTCTGGCCTGAAGCCGTCGCTGGTCATCTGACTATAATAGCACATTGCCTGCCCAAGCAAACCAAGCTCCAGGCTTCCGCTGATCAGGGCGTTGTAAACTGTACCATCTAGTATACCCACGCGAGCGGTACCGATCACTTTCATAGTAGGACCCCTCTCCAACGGATAACTCCCGTCAGGGGTAAGGTATGAGAAGCGTGGCTGATCATACAGTAGTTCTTCGTCCTGAGCTTCGATGACTGTCTCTTTTCTAGAGTATTCGTAGGTCCTGTAACGGTCTACAAGACCAGAAGGAATGCCTTTACTCGGATGTTCCTTGAATAAGCCGCCTTGTAGTCCGTCCATTTCTCTCGTCAGGCGACGAAAATCCGTCTTTTTCTGCGTAATCGTGTAATAATGTAACATAGCGGACAACGTTATTGTATTTGGCCGAACAGAGCATTCGCGCATTGATTCGATGACAGCGTGCACATTTGTCATTTGTTGCAGTTGACACAGACCAATGATTAACATATTATAAATATGGACATCGGGAGGATTCGGTGCGCACAGCAAGAGGGTACTAATGCTGCTCAACAAAGTATCGATACCCGTGCCGCTGTCTTCAAAATATCGAAAAAGCTCGAGGAGTCGGTCATTGATTGAAGCTGCATCGTGATCGATTTGGCGGTTGTACGAGGGTACCCTAGGAGACCGCATCCTCAACCACAACAGCGGGTCTCGAGGAGAACAGATTATGAATTTAAGCGCTCGCTCACATGTTGAAATCCTGTCCAATATCGTCTGTTTAGTCGCCGAAGTCGAATGTGACTGGCTGTTTTGTTGGTCCGCCTCAACCTGCCTTTGCAAAAAATTCTCCTCACATGAAAGCAAGAATTGGTATGCCAGCTTCCTTACGGACCACTCCGCTCGCTTGACTTGCTTGAGACCGTAAGGTCGAAGCCGCGAAGGCCGCGACCAAATGGCCGGATTAAAGTTCGCGTCAGAAGTACCGTTGTTCAGGCGAATGATAGCCGGATCACTCAATATTTGGCGAATCTCGTCTGTAGACAGTCCTCTTAGTGTACATAACGGAGGGCCGACCAGATCTTGGAAACCGAGCAATTTTCTCTCTTTACTCTTGTTGGTGGCTGATTGGAAAACCTTGTCCCATGTATTTTCTATGAGCCAGGTCTTCTTGGTGGGTGGTGTCGCTTCAAAACTCTCGCCAAAACCGAGCGACAATGACGCAATTCGACGACGCTGCTGTTCCTCGATAGCTGCCACTTCCTCTTTGGCAGCCTGGATAGCCCTTTCCCACTCTTTCCTCCGGGCATCTTTGCGGTAGGTGTCAGCGACAGCGGCAGAGGTAAGGACTGTAGAATAGAAGACAGTGAAGATGTCTCGGAACCGAATTCGGCGCTTGAGAGCCGAGGATGTGGTAGTCCGACTTAGAGCTGTCGTGGAACGGCAGAAGGCGCATTTGCAGATACAAGTGCTTTGGGCGGCGCGTGTCCAAAGCGTTTGCATACTATCACTTTGGGCAGCCTGTTAATCGCATGCATATTGACTGCCCATGAGACCTGGATGACCATGAATGCCGATAATCTCGCTGAGGGAAGAAGTCGATGGTCCATGATCAAACAAGTCAAGAATGCCAAGCCGGCCACAAACGATCATCCGCGCGTTTCGCGCGCATGCATATAATGTCTCTCGTAACTCGTCATCACCTTACATCCGCAGTTTCAAGATTTCGTTCACTTTCGAACCCGAGCAGACATGCTTGCGCTCACCCTGAGCGCAGATCTGACGGGGTACATCAGAGACTTCTTCTTTGTCGGTCTGTGCTGAGACCAGCCCTGTCAGGGTCACAGATCTTCAGCCAGTCGACACAAACGAAGAGCCGTACTTCTATACCTTCAAGGTCCAATGCACGTCATGTCGAGAGACTCACCCGAACTGGGTCAGCATCAGCCGCTTTGTCAGTCAATTATACCACAGCATTCATGGCTTATTACTCAAAGCTCTCTTCAGGAGAACAATGAGATGTCCGGAAGTCGAGGAGAAGCCAACTTCGTATGGCGTTGCAAGACCTGCAAGGTCTGGTTGCTATGGCTACAACCATGTCGAATGACATTGTTGACCCGACCTACAGCGGGAAAGCACGGCCAATATCAAGAGCGCCCCAGCTGCTTACATTCAGACTTCTCAACCAAAGCCAATGAGAATTTTCGAAATCGACTGCCGTGGACTTGAATTCACCGACTTCAAGGCTGATGTAACGCTCTTCTTGAGCCGGGGTAAGCTTCGCTGAATGATCTGACAGGGAGAATGGATGGCAAAGGGGTTCGAATCAACAACGAAGTTCTCGGGCGTGGACTTGCAAGAGGGGGAATGGTTTGATTATGACGAGAAGGCGGGAGAAGAAGTAAGTATAAAAGACATCAAGTGGGAGATCACGCGAGCTTGAGGATCGTAGAAGTCTTGCGATGCATCTTGGAAGAAGGCGTTAGGGCACAGCGTTTGCTATATATGTAGCTATAGAGGTGTGGAGTGAATGCATTGAACACTCCAATGGCAACGAAACTTTACAAGATCTCCCCACGAAATTCAGCCGTTCCTCTCCCCGGCTGATCTTCAGGTAAGAGAACAAACAGCCAATCGGAATGTTCAATAGACGCGCGTCTGGCCTGCAGAAGACCGGTAGATTCAGTCGGCCCTTCGTAATTTATAAGGTAGGCATGATGAGGAGTTGGAAGTGCTTGGGGCAAGAGCCACTCTCTAGGAGATAAAGAGATAGCGTGACTAAACATGTAACGATTCGTCATCGTGATTGACAGTATTGAAGGTGCAAAGTATCTCCTCAACCGTTCTCATCAATTTTCTACCACACTCGTTTCTCCTCTTCTCCCGGAACAGTGACCATCCTCATTCTTTCATTACATCTTACAGCCGCTATTGTTCCCGCTTTGACTGCATCTGAATGCTGGTCATTCACTGGCAATCAGCCCATGCCCAAACACCCTCTAACACCTCACTTCATGATTATTTGGCGAACACAATTACAGAACACACCCTGTACGCAAGGCTTCGGACGATATCCACTGCTTTACGCAGCTCGGCTTACTATCTGGGCCACAACGAATTCAAACCAGCTGCGAGCTGGGTACTAGGAGTTACCTGTCAAAGACAATGTCACTGTGCAGCTCAATTAGCTAGGGTCACCACTTTGACCACAGGTACTAATGTCATCCCAGGCTCTCACTATAGCTTCTCTCCGCCAACAATACAACTCTCAAGTTTCCTAAGCAAAGGTGTACCTCCTGGCCATCAATGTTCTTGCATTACGAAGCACCGAAAGGAATCGAAGCAAGTGGCGCGTACACACCCTGACCCAGGAGACCCTGCTTGGTACCTAGTTGCACAATGCCTACGCGAGATGACAAACCGACGCGCCGGCGGCGTATGGGTGGCGATGTCTGTGCGATTTTCGTACACGCAGGGGCAGGGTACCATAGTGTACAGAATGAAAAGATTCATCTACAGGCTTGCGAAGAGTACGTCTCTGGTTCCGGACACCCGGAGCGTTCCAATTTGTCCATCGTGGACCATGGTTAAAGAGATACTGACCGTGCTGCAGTGCCTGCAAGTCCGCCATGACCTTTCTGAACAATGGTGGAGACGCCGTGGACGCGGTAGAGATCGCCATCAAAGTTCTAGAAGACAAGGAGATTACCAACGCAGGCTTTGGCAGTAATCTGACAATCCACGGCGAGGTCGAGTGTGATGCTACAATCGTGGATCACTATGGACGAAGTGGAGCGGTTGGAGCGGTTGGCAGTGAGTGTGACGAAGCAGATTGCCATCCAGCCCAAGCTGACATGGGATCAGAGATACGAAACCCAATCCACGTGGCCCGTCTTATACTCGAGCATTCCACTAGACCGCTCTCACTGCGACGTGTTCCGCCAAACCTCCTGGTCGGCGATGGTGCGACTGATTTTGCAGCTGAGAAGGGGGTCCCAGTACTCCCTCCAGACAGCCTTGTATCAGTGTCCGCTCATGATCGTTATCAGAGATGGCGAGCAGATATCGAGAAGACTTATTCGAAAACTGGAAATCAGAATCCCAAAAGGCTGGAGGTTCCACGAACGACGTCTGACCAAGAATATGGCCAGGAGGCTGAAAGAAATGCGTTGGAGACGGTCCTGGATCCACCGCAACCCGACGATCCCAACTCGCATCACCTGGCTCCCTTCTGGAATGAAAGTCAGCCATACTCTCCTCGTTCAAGCCCTGCTGCTTCCCCAATTCTCGGGAGACAGATGGACGTGGTATCGGAGGCCGGTCTTCGCGACCTGCCACTTGATTGCATCCGTACAGCCACCGAGTGGAAGCTTGCAGCTAATGATCTGAAGCTTCAATACCCTTCAGATAAGTTGATTGATCTCACCAGCCCGGCAGGCCGGGAACACATCATACAACTGCTTCACAATCATAACGCTTCCATCGATATTCATGGGATCACATCCGGCGAGCAGGGAAATGATGGCCATGGGCAAAATGATGGCGGCGATAAGGAAGACGATGAGACTCACAGTTTCATCGATGAGGATATTTCCTGGACCGAGCCGAAGCTCATGCCTGAACGGAGTCGTCACAACGTCTCCACGGTAAGCATGGATGGTGAGGACTGCGTCCTCGGTGCGCCTCTGGTCTCGGTTTTACCGCATCCTCCAAAAATAAGTGCAAGCACAACCGAACGATGGCTCCCTCAACGGGCTCTAGACGCAGAACGTGCGCAGGACGATATCACGGACACTGTCGGCGCTATTGCCATAGACTGCTTTGGTAATATAGCTGCTGGAGCCTCCTCGGGCGGCATCGGCATGAAGCATAGCGGACGTGTTGGTCCAGCTGCCCTAGTCGGGATTGGTACGGCAGTGATACCTATCGAACCAGAGGATCCTGAAAAGACGAGCGTTGCCACTGTGACAAGCGGTACCGGAGAACACATGGCAACCACCATGGCAGCCCACAGCTGTGCCGGTAGAATCTATTACTCAGAGCGGAGAGGTAAGCATGGTAAGAATGAATCCATAGATGACGATGGAGCTATCAAAGCCTTCGTTGAGCGGGACTTCATGGGTGGGACTGTCCTTCATACTGCTTGAACCTCGATTACAGAGCTAATGTAGGAAGACAGGCCACCCGAGCGTACGACACAGCCATTCTGCCGGTGCCATAGGGATTCTTGGCGTGAAGAAGACGGTCGATGGCGTTTGGTTGTACTTTGCTCACAATACCGATTCGTTTGTGAGTCCCTGATGGAATGTTTAACCTCATTAATACTAACACACGATAGGCTGTAGCCTCGATGTCTTCTTCCGACAGCAAACCAAAGTCGCTGATGTCTCGCAACAAGGGTGACGGTCAAGTCATCACTGGGGGTCGCTCTATCAAGCATCATCGAGTCAATCCCACGCTACACCATTCTACATGGCCAGCAAACCCGGTCGAAGATCCTGACATTGCACCTGCGGCGAAGCGCGCCAAGAAGCACCGTCTCCCACGAAAAGCTCACCACGTAGCATCGGATGATCAGGCAAACCAAGAGAAAATGGATAGGAGAGAGCCATCGACTCCCGACGCTGCGTAGGGACTACTCATTCCATTCGGGTGTTCCAATGGATGCGATTGTTGGGGTTGTACCGCCCCCCAGAGTGAAGACGGCACGGCTGCCTGGAGAGATTCCGGCTCTTTTGAAAAGACCCGCCGCCATAGGCTTAGACTTTCTGGAACAGCATTTGCATAGGTGCTTGCGGGCAGAAAAGCCCATCAATTGACCTCATTAATCATTCCGCATGCAAGCCACGAATCCAGGACTCCTCCACCATTTGACGTCTATTTGTCTCTTTTCTTTTTCTTTTTCTTGAGCACCACAGCCGGTTTCTTCCCATAATCACCCAACGTTAACTGTGTTCCACAGGTTAAGCAAATTGCTCCCTCTGGCGGCGAGCAAAATACTGTCGCGCACGTCAGCAACTTATTCTTAGAAACAAACCTTCCCGATGTCACTTACTGCTCAAACAGATACTGCACACAAACCCCACGTCCACAACTTTCCGGTGACAGAAGCATGCGGCCCTGAAGTCGACGCCAACTTGCGTCAGACTGACCAAGGAGTGCCGACTCGTCGCATCGGGTAAGAAAGCCATCATCAGGTACTGGAGCAATCCCTCTGGATGATCCAACTTCATGTATAGCCCCTTGGTCGCATCCGATGCTTGTTGCAGGAACACCGTGTCCCCCGCGATCTTCGCGATGTCGATTGGGATATTGAGGCGTTGACAGGCGAAGATGGTGTTCATGATGGGTATGTACTGGTGTGCCAAGTCGCCAGACACGGAAAGGATCAGGATGCGGGATGTGAGGGAAGGCGCTTGAGCGATAGCGCTGGGATCAACGTTTGCGTTGCTGGTTGCGGGGGAAAGAAGGGTGCTGGTTTTGTTGATGTAGGTCAAGGCAAGACTGAGGGCGCCGGCTATCGAGGTTGTGGGCGAGAGGTCCTCGGGCGTTGTACTGGATATGAGGGAATCCAGGGATTGTAGAAGGGTGTCGCGGATGAGGCGGAAAGGGCGGTAGGTGTTTGCGTCGATGTCGGTGGAAGCGCCATTGCTGGTTGTCGGCTCAGCCAGCTCGATGTCATCTGAGGAGCCATTGTGGTTTGGCGCAGTGCCGTTGGCTCCAGTGGAAGTTGCCGAAGGAGGGACTGGGTAAAGGAAGGCGGCTTTCTGGGTATGGCTTGCGATTACTGCGACCTTGTTCGCATGATTGAAGGATAAGTGGGCATTTATAAAGACCAGAAGATTGGCGATCGTGGTCGAGAGGTCAAGGGTGGGAGACAGGAGAGCCCAGGCATAGGGGTTGGTATCGAGGATGATGGTCAAGAGAGAAACAGGTGGTTCTGTTTTTAACAGTCAGTCTTTCGTAGTCCCATGTTGAGCACGTGCCGCAGGTAGTGTGAATACCATCGTTGGCTTTGTTGTAGTGATCTGAGCCGTCAACCGCGTTCATATTTTCTTGTATCTACTCTCTTTTGCAACTATGCATCATCAACACATACAGACGTAGACACTGCCAGTAAGTCCAAGCAGTACATCAGTCACCAATTCCTTTTACGAGACAAGTTGCTTATTATGGTTTTGCTATCTAGCCAGGCAGGCTGATTCGAACAGTCCAACTTTCGAGCGCCTCGGACTTAGGAGATAGAAGCGCCAAGCTTTGCTCATACGCGCTTCCACGTGCCAAGCATGCCTCGTAAGAAAGCCAAAGAGGAGGATATTCCTGTCTATGGCCCTTTCACAATGGGACCTGATGGCCGTACGTGTCAAACTCTCATACAGTCGGTATTCCTAGGCGTTACGCTACTTGTAGAATACAGATGTGGGGGAGGCTTAGCACGCTTTGGCTCGACTATATCTGGCTATGTCGTTGAGGAGGCTTTGCATGGAAATCAGGCTGCGGGTAGAGACTGCTGTCCCTGATGAAATCGATCACTCAGGGGATGAGAGCGTTCTTAAAAATTCTGCTTTTTTCTGCTTTTGAATGTCTATCTCTCACCCGACACTTCACAATCATCTAATACTTTGTTTTCACTGCGCGGGTTTCTCCACCTCAAATTAGCTATCGAGAACCATAGAACTAATTCATCATGCCATCAGAACAAGTAGCGCAGTACAAACTTGTGTACCTGGCTAAATCCGATGGGAAGGAGGAAATTGTTACAAAAAAGAAGAAGAAGGAACAAAATGCGCCAACGGCGTCCCAGATGGACCAAACAGCAGACCCGAAGGGGGTGACTGACTTCTACCGACTCGTCCAAATCGGCGACGAGAAGGAGGTTGAATGGCGTCGTAAGCTAGGTGGGATGCTGAAGAGAGATCTTGGCGGACCAGAGCACGCCAGTAAGACTTATGAGTCGACTTCGATGGTATCACAGAGCTGACAATTTGCAGAGCAGAATTGGATCATCGCAACCTTTCCGGAAAATTACCGTCTCTACGAACACGTGCGGTATACAGTATCCAGCGAGACTGGCGAGACGGTCAAATCTAAAACCAATCATGCCAAGGGCCCTAACGATCGCCAGGATGCATATCTTTACGGCCATCCTGGTGGACGCAAGAAGCGTTACCGGAGCCCTGCAGACTTCTTTCATCATCTCTTGTGGCTTATCGAGGATGACAGCAGCGATCCGGATAATTGCAGCTGCAAGATCTGTGCACCAGACGACATCCAGTGCCCTGATCTGTTCCCTGAACTGTTGAAGGAGGCAAACCAAGAGCCTGCCAAAGAGGCGGTCACTGCCGTCAGCCCGATTAAGGTGGAGGGCTCCCGTATGGTGCCCATGGTAGTTATCCCCAAACAGACGGCCTCTCAACCTAAGCAGGCCAGACCAATAGCTCAGGGTGGCAAACCTGCGGTGTCGCCAGCTGGCGCGGCCCCAGCTCGAAGCAGCTCATCCATGATGGTGCCTACACCTCTCGAAAAGACCAAATCCTTCGAGCAAGATCTGGACACGCAGTATGGCAAGTTCGTCTTTCGCCCAGGAGAGATTGTATGGTTTCACAAAGGTGGTGCTTGGGGTCTCTCAGTCATCACCAACCGCACAATGCTCAAGGATAGCCAAAGCCGCGAGCGTCCCCACTACCTTGTGCAACCCCTGTCTCATCCATTCGAGCATCAGCCTCCTCAGATCAAGGCAGAAAATGACTTACGCCCCTGGCTTGCCTGGAGCGCCCCACCTGCTTACCACCCTGGCCTCCACCAGCCGGGTATGAACTTCAGCAACATCGACTGGAAAGGCGTCATCGAAGGCCGCTTCGGCAACGGAGACGCCGAAGTAGACGGAAGCATCTTCGCCGCCAAAGCCATCGATGAAAGCCTCATCCTTCTCCAATGCCTCAGCAACAGCAACGCCCTCGTCACAACCGGCGAGCGCCTCTACAACGGCATCTACTATGGCGGCGAGAAATTCTGGGTCAGCGAGCCCGTCCGCCTGCGCACATCCAATGGCCAGGACATCATGGTCGTGCACCGCATCGTCGAGCGCCTCAAGCCCAACAGCACCAGCACCGCCTCCGCAACCATCCACCTCGTCGGCGACCTCTACCGCTTCACCATCATGCCCTACAACCCCACCAACACCCCACCCTCCACCGAGCAGCTCCCCGTCCGCATGTGCAAGGAGGTCGACTTCCACAACCGCATCATCCAGCCGCTGAAACAACAGACCGCGGCGTGGAAGCTCACGCAATGCCAAGTCCGCATCCCCATCACCGACGTCAAGGGCCGCTGGTACGAGGCCTCCACCCTCCTGCCCATCCTTCAGACCCCGCAGGAATTCCAATACAACATCCGCAACGGGGACGTCAAAGACACGGGCGCTCTCATGAACGGCCGTGGGGATGCCAACCACCTGCCAACCGGCCAGGCGGGGAAGCGCTTCCTGACGAGAGAAGAGGCGTTCGGCGAGGCGGTGCCGAAGGGCACAAAGGTCAACAAGGGCATGGATGGGCCGGAGGCGGAACGCGGCTTCCCGGTCGAGAATGAGGGCATGGAGGAGGTAAAGCAGGCGGCGCAACCGCAACCGCCCGTGGACGAGATGGCGCAGTTTATGAATTTGGAGGGCATGGGCGAGAGTATGACGGAGGGGGGTTACGGCGCGCAGGTTTGGGGTGAGGGTCAACAGTGAGTATGAGAAGTCCTCGCGGCTTTGCTCGGTATATAGGGGAGATGGGGTATAGGCTGCTACCCTATCAACCGACTTCGAGGATTCAACATCGCAGCATATGGGGTGGAGCTGATCCCATGTTTGACAGCCAACGGAACGACGACTCCATAAAGCCCACACAACCGGCCTGTAGCGTCAGGAACAAAACCCTCCCATCCACTCTTCTTCCGCGTCCCCCGGAATCGTCTCGGTGGTGCTGACCTGTAATGCCTGTTCCCCTCCCCCATCAAACCTCCCATGCGAAGCCGCTGTCCAGTGATTTCGCGTACGATTACAACCTCCGATACAATCTGATGATTCGTCGATCCACTCGGGACCACTCCGTGAAAAGTCCATAGCCAAAGTGGCAGAACCCCTCCCTGAGTAGACCCCAACATCATTGGGGGCCCGGGTAAACAAAGCCAAAACAAATGCCTCCAGTCGGAATCGAACCGACGATCTTCGCATACCGATTTGATTCTACGAGTGCGACGCCTTACCACCTATCACAATTTTCCGAAATCAGCAACCGCGCATGGAAATCTCAAAGATCCAGATTGACGTACTGAGCTATGGAGGCTGGACCCTGAAGTTGCTTATTGGGGTATATATTGACATTGCAAGCCAGGGCGAGGCGAGCTTTCAGCCAGAGAGTAAGATCGCACAGTCCGCATCCATCTACAATCCACACTGATGTTCTGCAGAGCGTCACCAGGGTAATTACGTATAAGAGTCTCATCGTGCTCGAATCCCCAACATCTGTTATTAGGCTAGGTACACATCCGCTTCACCACCGCATCTATGCAAAAAAGGCAGGGTAGGCCGTCCCAGGTGTAAATGCCTCCGTACTTGGGGTCTTCACATGCTTAAAGCCGCGCGAGAGGTAGAGACCAAGAAGGTCCGATCCAGCGCCTCATACCCTTCATGCATACCAAGCCATCGATCCCCCAAGACCCAACCGCCCCCTTGTATCAACGCCTCGCTTTTATATTCGGCCCTCGTGTGTACTCGTACATATAACATATCCAGCTAGCGGCAGATCTGAAAGCCAGTCTTGTGTATCCCTCCGTTCCTAAAACATCTCAGTATTGATTGTACTGCGAGCTCTGCGGCGGCACCCAGTAATTCTGATACGGATGCTTCGGCGCCGAGAAATCCGCCTTGCTCAACAGCGGGTTCACTATCCCTTGCGGCGGGCCCTTCGCCATCACTGTTGGCGGCGCCGGGGGTAACGAGCTGCCGCTTGCACTGCTCCGCGGCTGGAAGGCAAACCCCGGCATTTGCATCAAACCCGCCTGCATTTGTTGGTTCTGCTGCTGCTGCTGCTGCTGCTGCTGTTGGAAAGCTTCTTCTTCGTTATGCCATCCCCACTTCTCTTTCAGTTCTTTGTGCAGGAAGGCGACTCGCCAACCGGTCTCTTTCCGGATCTTGTCGAAGATGGTCAGGACCTCGTCCTGTTCGCGGCGAGAGACGAGGCCTTCGGCTGCAATAGCGAGGGAGCGGATGGCGACGGAGGCGACGCCACGGTCTTTCACGTGGGCGACGATACCACAAAGGTCGTGGGAATGGGAGGTTTGCAATTCGTGCATTTCGGGGGAGGAGATGGGGAGGATGGGGTTGATGCGGGTGAGGAGGCACATGGCGGTGTGGTAGAAGAGGCGGGCGACAATTGTGGTGCGCTTGATCAACCTGGGGGAGTCAATACGAAATCTGGGACAAGTGATGGTGGGGTAAGTACCAGACTTCGGGAAAGGCCGATTTGGTGCTTGTCTGGTAGGGGAAAAGGTAGCCCATAGGGTGCATGGTCCGTGGCACACTGTTGTTCCATGAATCGCACCAGTCCTTCAATCGATTCCATTCGTTGTATCGTTTCTGAAGTCGGTTCTGCTCGGCTTCGTGGGTTGACTCGGCATACCGAGGAATGGAGGAACGGAAGTTCGCTACCTTGGCCACAATGTATACCATTCGATAGGTCCAGATCTCCTCCTGTCCTTGAGCTGCGTCCCGTGAGAAGTCCATATCCACACCCCAGTGGTCTGGATCCCATGCTACCTGCCAGTTGAAGTGTAGACAGCTCAATAATTCCATACCCACGTTCAACCAGAAACATGCAGCACCGATCCCAACTGATTTTGCGTTCCAGCCGCACTCTTTGATCAGAGCACGAGCTCCAGCGATGTGATTCATTCGTTGCAGCGCCCTTTCGGACATGATCTCATAAACATTCAGTATTACAGCCGTGGTAGCGCAAATGACTGTATTTCTATTAGGGTTTTGCAGCGATTTGAGTAAGATACTTGTTGCCGTATCATAGTAATTCAATGCCTTATCTTCAGTGTAGGCGGGATTGACAAGCGTAAGGTGTCGGGCTCCGCATGCAAGGAAGGCGTTGAGCAGCATAGGCTCTCCCAAAGAATCGAAAGGTAGAAGTCGAGAGAACTATGCAGATTAGCTGCTTTCTATCTCTTCAAAGATCGGAAAGCCATACATGCTTGTAAGGGTCCATACTATCCATCCACAACCCAACCTCCTCCACAAAAACTTGCATGAACAACAATTCTTCAGGCGAGTTTAGACATTGCCTCGTCTCGTGCGGAGGGGTCAGAGTTTGATCAGGCTGGCCGTAGGAAGGTTGAGGAGGCGCTGGGATCGTAGAACTGGAAAAAGTTGAGTCCGAGTGCGTTGAAGAATGACGATGCGTATCTCGCACCTGGTCTGGGAATTGTTGCGAGGTTCTCGAATATGCCTCCACTCCGCCAGGCGGTAGTGATTGTATCGAAGGTAACTGTTGATGCGAAAGTGTTGGCGTACTTATCGAACCCGAGAACTCGAGCGGTGCCTCTGCGTTTGGATCTGGTGCTTCGCTCTGCTCGATTGGTATGTGTGCGTATCGGCCCAAGCCTCCTCTGTATTCTGATGCAATTTCTCGTGATTCATCCTGGAAGCATATGTCCCACTCATGGGTTGGAGGAGTAATCGGAGGGCTTTTAACTTGTGTATCGATGAAATTCAGCCGGACGCCGCGCTTACACGGTCTGCTCGACTTGCGACAATTCTGACAGTCGGGTGTACCTTCATCACACTTCAGATGTCGTTCTCTGCAGGTCAAACAACCTGTCCGGACCCTCTTGGGCCTCGATTGAGCGGCCTCAGGCGGTGGGGGTGCGCCGGACGCCGATGGTGCCGCCATTGTTGCTTGGTCCATGCCGCTGCCTTGAAATCCGCTTGCAGTGGGTTGCTCGACCTTTATCCTTTCCACGGGTCTTATCGCTGCATCTCGGCGACCGGCAGTTGTAGTAAATTCGGTCGTCCCGTATCCGCCGACAGAGCTCGGGAGGATGTCAGGCGACGGAAAAGAATACTGATCGTGCGATTGGGTGTCGAGGTAGGTAAGATCGAAGTTGGGTTGAGAGAAATAAGGAGTATTGAAAGGAGCCAGAATGGCAAGCTCCTGCGACTGTCCCGGCGCTGCGGTCTCCTTGGTCGCTTCTGCTGAGGATTGATCTACTCCAAGATGCTGATATGAATGTCCACAGGGGATTATTGGCTTTGCAACAAGCGAGGCGTGAGGCTGGATGTCAGGGACACGGGATAGCCTTGTGGAAGTAGGCTGGTGAACCGAGCGCTCAACTGCCAGAAAGCGGGCCGCAAGTGGTGAAATGGATGGTTAAGGGAACTCGAGACGCAAGGAAGGAGCGGGTATAGGAGGGTTGAGAAGAGAGAAGGTTTGGGTAGGCGGGACAGGATGGGCAGCTGAGGTGTGCGAGAGCGAGGACCCTCTTTCAGAAGGAAGCTGCGCGTTCTGTGGAAGTGGCTGTTTGCAGCGTCATCGAGGGAATATCGACCCAATGGAGTTGAGTCGGAGAGCATTCACTTTCCCAAGAGCATGTATTAGGAAGTGCGGACTGATGATGGATTGGCTGCTCCAGATCGAGTAAAGTGGTCAAGAGATGCATCAGTGCAGCTCTGTCATCGCTTGGGTTCCCTAGCGCGCATCGTCCACCCAGGAGGACTAGGTAGCAGTTATAGAAGACCGATGCTTCATATAGAGTGCTTCTGTACCCTGAAGGACAGTATTGCAGCGATATTGTACCTGATCTACGGAATTCCAAAACACCCAGCATGCGCTCGTTCTGCCCTCGGTTAATCTACAGTATTTGATTGCATCGACGATCGAGCGAGGGCGACGATGTCAGAGGCGTCCAAATGCCCCAGCCTCGCGTTCTAGACCGTCCCTCTGGCCCCGTCGTCGCTGATTGGGCAGGCAGTCGCAAGCTGCAGCCAAAGTCACCTTTCCGCTGTCGGCACTTTGGGACTACAATTGCATACCAAGGTACTGGGCACCTCCGTACAGCCAGGCCATACATTGCTTCGCTCTGATCTGGACAAGCCGCTGCTATCGGACCAGCTCACTTCATGCTGCAGTAAGCGCACGTTTCTGTCTGTTCTTCACCGGGCTCTGGTCGCGGGAACCAAATAACTACCGGCATTGGGAAGGCTGGACGCTTGACGGAATCAGGCATGGCCGGAGACATCGACGACTCCCAGTCCCGTCGCTCTATCAGTCCTCCAGAAAGCGATCGAAGTATGCACACGACTCCTGAAGCCTTCGGGATTCGTGAAGGAGCGACGCCAGCCTGTCTTGTCTAAACGCCTCTCTGCGGCTTGTCCATCGCGCCATCACTGGTTCAGAGCGATAGCCGAGGCATCCTGATTGCTGTGCGAATCAACCGAGCCTCAACGGTTCGTCGTATGTTGTCAGCACGCTCGGCAATGTGAGTTGATCTTTGCATCTCCTACTGTTGGCTGCCTTCGGCTGTTGGATCGAGACACTTGAAGAGAAAACAACTCACCCCGTCGCTTGTCCTGCGCTGCTCGTTGCACGGCTGTCAGCACGTGCTTGGCTTCTCTCATTCTCTTCTCACTTTCTGTTTTCCATGAGGCAGACTATTCAGCTCTGCCATGTCTTCTCAACTTCTGCCGCCAGCTCAGCCTGCCTTTGTTTTGCGTGGTCACTCAGCCCAGATACACGCATTGCACTTCACTCCCGGCAATGCCCGCCTCCTGACTGGTGACGCTGACGGCTGGGCTGTCTCATGGAACCTGGCATACAAGAGACCAGTGGCAGTATGGAGAGCCCATGACAGTGCCATTCTAGGACTGGGCTCATGGGGTCGGGATCGGATCATCACGTATGTCTAGGTTCCTTGGTGGCTTACGGCCATGGCTAATATACTCGTACACATCAGGCATGGGAGAGACAACAAGCTCATCGTGTGGCACCTTGGCCCTTCAGACGAGTGCGATCTAAACACGATACTGCCAATTGATGCTCCAACATCGCCTAGAGCACCATGGATTTTACACCTACTGACCGTCAACACATTAAATTTCTGCTCATTTGCACATTGTGTCGACGGCATGCAGCAGGCCTACCAATCGCAAGCGGCTATTCGCAGTGACGAAGCACCAAACCCGGTACTTGTAGCTGTGCCGAACACAGTTGACTCAAATGGCGTACGTTTGCTATCCCCGCGACGATGGGCTATGACTGACTGTCTTCCAGATCGACATCTTCCAATTACCGTCCGAGACTCGCGCTGCAGTCATAACGGCGGACAGGAACCTCACAACAGGTAGGCAGCCACTGTTTTGTGCACCTCAGGCTCGGTCGTTGAAGGCTTTCTATGACGTGGATTGACAAACCTTATCAAGAAACTGACAGCTTGACAGGTATGGTGATGGCTCTCGGTATTGTCACCAAGACCTGTCAAATCCAGGTAGCGGCAGGCTACGAGAGCGGACATACGATGGTCTTCATCCAAAATGATCCCGGCGCTCCATTTCAACGGCTCTACTGTCATCGCACACACTCTCAACCAGTCCTCTCCCTGTCGATCAGTCCAGAACAAGATCACTACTTCACATCCTCAGCTGACGCCATTCTGGCCAAGCATCCACTTCCCGCTGCCAAGAGCATCTGGAAGACCGAGCTCAAGCCATTCAAGATTGTTCAAACGAAGCATTCTGGCCAGCAATGTCTGCAAGTACGCTCGGACAGCCGCATCATTGCTACTGCTGGCTGGGATGCTAGAATAAGGGTCTACTCCGCAAAGACGATCAAGGAGCTAGCAGTCCTGAAATGGCACAAAGGAGGCTGCTACGCTACCGCCTTTGCTGCTATCGGCGACGAAAACAACGACGGTGACGCCGCATCGCTATCAGAAAACCAGGAACCATCCAGTGCTGAAGATTTAATACAGCACAGCTCAACCGTCAGCACCGTTCAGCAACGACGCGGCGCAAAGGCTCGATCGACTCATTGGCTTGCGGCTGGCTCGAAAGATGGAAAGGTCTCGCTGTGGGATATATACTGATGAGAGCCACAACTTGACAAAGTCCTACTCTCTCGTTGATAGAACGCTCCCGCGATGAAGCCCAGGTAGCGTTGGCTAGATCATCCGAAGCAGCGACTGAACGGCCCAACACACCTGTCTTTTGGCAGCGCTATGTACAGATCCTCGGCGCGATAGAATAGTCTCTATTTCCGCCGAATGACCCGGATATTCTTTCAAAGGCGACCTAAGCACCTAGTAATGGAGATTCTCGCAACCAGCCACCATTCTGATGAAGGGAGTCCTCTTTCACGTTACATGATTAGCTTCTCAAGCGGTGCAATTTCGTTTCTTAGCTCCCCCTCGAGAGGTTGGGATTGAGATTACAACGATGAGAGGTAAATGATCGGGTTCGGAGTAGGATGCTTCGTCGAAAAGAGGACCCTTGTGAAAGCGCTCCTGACGTTAGTCAGCGACTTAGCATGCCAACCCGCAGGGGCTTGGCATTTTCACTCTGAGAACTGAGGCAACCCAGTGTCAATACGTGAAAGCGTTGTTTCGTGACCCAGTATCCCATAAATTCTGGTGAGGTGGTGGGGTCGCCTGAAATCGGACATGACTTTTGCCAGCACCCGGTGCTGGCGGTAGAAAGAAAGCCTGAAGCAAGGTCTGAGGTCTGAGGCAAGCTTCGCCTCGTCAACTGCACCATCGAATCCTGCTCGTACCGCCCTCTGGGATCGAGATGTATGACCACGAATTGATAGAACCCGTTGAGGTAGAGCGTGATGATATAGAATTGCCGTACATATATGTTCCTCCGCCCGGCTCGTCACATGCATTGCCCTACACTCTATCATTCGAGCCGAATATCTCAGCTCACCAAATGGCAGAGAGGAGCGTAACGGAGCGATGTTGTTACTAAGATGTTTGCGACATCATCGCCATTTTTCATGATCTCGCCTTGTAAGCCAGCTGTGGACTTTTGGCCAGAAGGCCGATAGGGGAAATCTCTTTGGTGGTCCTCCATATTGATAGTGTACTTTATTGTCTGCAACCAACATCTACACCGTGCTTACAGAGAGCCCAGACATGGACATGAGTCATCAATCATGAGGCCTATCGAAAGTATAGTCAGCTAATTCTCAACAGCTCGGACATCATCCGATATTGAATTCGCCCGCAGCAGCCATATGCTCCTTCATCTTCGCCCGCATCTTCCTCGCCGCCTCCCTCCCATCCACCGCCTCAGCATCCACTGCCGCCTCCCCAACCGCTCTTCTCGCATCCCCATCCGCCTCCGCGCCCGCATTCCTCTTCTCCCCATGACGCGCTTGACCAAGGCTCTTTTTCCCACCTCTGCCTCCACCCGCCCCACCCCTCCCTGCACTACCGCGCCCAAACTCCCCTGGCCTCTCCCTCAGCGCAAACGCCTTGGCCAGATGCCCCAGATGCAGTGCCTTGACGTCGAACATCCCCCTCTCCTTGACGACGTGCGTCGCGTACGCCCGGACATGGCTCACGAACGCCTTGCGCGCCATCTCGCCCGCGCGCTTGTCCTCCAAGACCCAGCGCTCGGTCTCGAGCTGCCAGTCTGTAGCCATATCCTCCCAAGTCGCTTTCTTCATCTCGCTGCCGCTTTTCTCACCCCCGTCCAGGAAGCCTTTCCGCAAGACTTCTGACGCGTCTCGCCTCGTCACCCTCCCGCCGCCGCCCGCTACGCCTTCCTGCAGGAGAGAGACATACCCCTCCTCCGGGCCCGGCATGAGAAAGCCTTCCGCGCGACCTTGCTTCCCTGCGCGAGCTGTACGGCCAATGCGGTGGAGATGGTCGTCGGCGCTGAAGGCGGGGTCGTATTCGATGACGAGGTCGATGTTGGGGAGGTCGAGGCCGCGGGAAGCGACGTCGGTGCAGAGGAGGATAGAGGGTGTGGAGGAGTGGGTGAAGGCGCGGAGGGTGGAGGTGCGGAGGTGTTGCGGGAGGGAGCCGTGGAGGCGGTGAATTTGGACATGGGGGGAGAGGATTGGGGAGGGGGATGTGGTGCTGCTAGGGTCTGGATTGGGGGGGTCGGGGGGTGTGCTTAAGGATGGGGAGGTTGGGCGGGCGAAGACTGAGAAGTGAAAGTCGACGCTGTCGGCACAGCTGAGGAAGACGATGGCTTTCATGATGCTGCCGCGGCGTGCAAAGGAGTGTTTGAGCAGAGCGGTCAGGGTGACGAGGCGCTGTTTGGCTGGGACGACGAGGTATGCTTGTTTCAGCTGGGCGGGCGCTTGAAATGCTGCGTCACCGTTTGGCTCTTGCATCGTGGTTTCGCCATTCGCTGTTCGGTTGCTCTGGAAGGGTTTGGGATCGGCTTTGATGTGGACTGCATCTTTCAGACTGATATCTCCGAGTCGCTGTACGGTCATCTTCATCGTTGCGGAACAAAGTACTGTAACCCTCCGCCTAGGCAAACCCTCCCTTTCTGGATCAATAATTTGAGTTCGTCCCCATTCCCCTGCCGTGTTGGTCATCGTCACCCGCTTCTTGATTGTCCCGTCCCTCTCGATCTTCTTTTCCAGCTGCTTCGCCCATGTCCCCAACCTCTGTTCCAGCTTCTCTACTATGCCCCTTATCTCCTCCTCAAACCCCAATTCCATAAGCCGATCCCCTTCATCGAGGACTAACCATCGTACTTGACTCACATCCAGCACCTCCGTATTGGACAAGTGGTCCGCTAGTCGACCAGGCGTGGCAACAAGGATATTGAGTCCCTTCCTTAGCCGCGCCTTCTCGCTCTTCTTCTTCTCTCCGCCAATGACGGTGCCGCATACAATGTAAGGTGCGCGATGCAGGAGAAGTGAAAGTACACGTGAGATTTGCGTTGAGAGCTCCCGGGTGGGAGCCAAGATTATGCAGAAGAGGCCCGAGGTACGGTGGATCTTCTCCGCCTCATGACTCTTCTCTCCTTTCAGGGCTTGATCAGAGCTTTGCTGCGATGGTTGTGCGGCAGAAGGTGAAAGTGACATTATACGCTGCACAATGGGGAGGAGGTAACCGAGCGTTTTGCCGCTGCCAGTCTCGGCTTGGATGAAAGCATCGGAGTCGTCGGAGAGAAGCTGCTTGACGGCGGTGGCTTGTATAGCGGTCGGGGCAGTAAGACTGAATTTGGTGAGGAGATGGGATGATAACGAAGCGGAGAGGCCGAGGGAGGTAAAAGTGGAAAGAGGGTCTGTCAGGGCGGCATTGGAGGGAATTGGGTCGATCGTTGGCTCGGCTTCAGAGGCATGTGGTTCGGCAGAGGATGGGTTGTAGGAAAAGAGTGAAGAGATGACCTCTTTTGGAGCATTGCGAGGGGTCGAGGCGGGCTTTTGGCGTGTCGAAGGTCGAGATGTCGAGCTTTGGGCTGCGGCGTTGTTGAGGGTAGGCGGAGATGAATTGGAAGTGCTGGGCGCGCCAGTGTCGTCTATCCTTTGTCGTTTAGCTGGCCGAGCTACAGCAGAGTCTGTGCCGTTGACTTTATTGACATTCTCTGCATAGTCAGCGGTTGAGGTTGCTTTGGTATGTGGGCGTTGTGTGCTTCGTTTTGCGGAGAGTCGATCTCGCCAGCGGCCACCTTTAAACACCGGCTTCGAGCGCAAAATCTCGTCGCCGATCGAAAAATTGACGAGCATACCATCATCAGCCATTTCAATCGAGTATTGAGCAGCTAAATCAACGGTCTAAGCTGACAACTCGAAACCTGTATAGGGCTGTCCAGAGCAGCGGACAAGAAATATTTCTCTTGGCGTCGGCTTTGGCGTTTTTCGCGGAGATAATTCCGCTGGTCAGAGTGCCGAGGATCTTTTGATAAGTCTCGCGCTTGAATCTACGCTGCAGTATCCATCACGATGATTACTAGATGAATGCAGCGGTCGAGCCGCCCCCCGAGGCAGCATGTATCAGGGACTCGTTGCAGACGTGCTGCGCAGGAGCTGGGTAATACCATGTCTTTTGAGCTGCTCGGCCAAAGCACCACGAGACTTTCTGCTCTCTTGGGAAGGGACGTCTAATAGTCGCTGAGGTCGAAGTTCGCCTGCACAATGCCAATCCCTCGTAGGATTCTAGCAGATCTAAAGACTCCTTCAAAGGCTCTTGCACCACACGGTATGCCCATTCAATGATTGGAAGGGATCAACGCTGATCTCCCACAATAGCCACTTCGATCATGCGGAACATCTCGCCTACCCATGTCAAGGCACCCAAACCAAAACTGTATCAAGTATGTCGGCAAATCCCTAAACTCCGTGAACTGCGGCGCCAGGCGCTTCTCGAGGGCCAGACCGTAGGCTTCGTACCTACCATGGGGGCGCTTCATGAAGGACATCTTGCTTTAGTTCGCCAGGCTGCCAGGGAAAACCATCGAGTCTATGTCTCCATCTATGTGAACCCTACACAGTTTGGTGTCAACGAGGACCTTGCAAGTTATCCCAGACCGTGGGGTAAAGATCTTGATAAGCTATCGGCTTTGTGCGAAGAGTTCAACCAGGACGAGAGGATGGGCCAGATCACGACGATATTCGCACCGAAGACGCGAGATATGTACCCTAATCTGCCACCTACTTCTGAAGTCGACGGGAAAGGATCATTTGTCACTATCACGCCTTTGTCGTCCATACTTGAGGGGGCGTCAAGACCGGTCTTCTTCCGAGGGGTTGCAACGGTCGTTATGAAACTGCTAAACATTGTGCAACCAGAAAAGGTATATTTCGGGCAAAAGGATGTCCAACAGACATATGTCGTCCGAAGAATGATAGAAGACTTTCACCTCGATACTCAGATACGCGTTGGGCCAACAGTACGGGAGAGCGATGGCCTGGCTTTGAGCTCACGCAATGTCTATCTTGGCGCAAGGAGACGAGCAGTTGCGACAGTACTCTTGAAGGCACTCGTTAACGTCCAATATGCGTTTGAGCATGACAAAAGGCGGAGGGAGGACTTGCTTGTTGCAGCCTATCAAGTGGCGGCCAATGTCCAAGACAGAGAGCGCAACCTCTTTCCAGCAGAGCGCGCACGCTTTGATGTTGATTACTTCTCTTTGGCCGATCCGAAGACCATGGAGGAGCTTGAAGTCGTCAATCCTGCCGAAGGAGCAATTCTGAGCGGTGCTATCAAAATGCTGCCAATCGAAGATCCTCAGGAAGGCGAGGATACGGGCCTGGGCGGTGGTACAACGGCAGTTCGATTGATAGATAACATCAAGTTGGATCTACTCAGTTCTAGGCACCATTTGATACCTGAGCTGGATGGGTCGTGGTCAGGACTGACGCCCCAGGCTGGCCCTGGACGTATACGAAAAATTGGTAATTCGAAGGACCTCGATCGAAACGCTAGGAAACGAACGTATCTAGCTCAGCGGGCAGCAGACCTTGACAGGGGAGAAGCCGGGTTTCCAGGAGAATAGGCGTCAAGGAAACGAGGTGATAATGAGGGCGAATACAGCGGTCGATAGCATGAAGAAGCTATTGCATAATCGCAAGCTATCGACGGGCCAGACAGGCGGATTCTGACTCAGATCAAATGACGAAAACGTTCTCAAAATGCTCTTACGCCCAATGTAAAGCCCACATCTTGGTAGCTTAGGTGCATCCCTGGTCACAGAGGCTAAAGCAACTTCTCTATACTGGCAACGAGTAGGCCGTAACTCTCAAACTCACCAGCATGCTGATATTAACCTTGCATCAAAGCAACTCTTGTATGAAGTCGAGGCGCCCGAGAATGTTGTTGGATGGCACGGACATTGCGTACTTGTCACGTTGCTGTCAAGGCCTTAAGCTAGGCATGGGGCTACGACTTCCACTCCTTCATTTGGATCTTGGCGGGAGGTTCCGGGTCTCGTGAGGGTTGTCATATTCGATTTAAGCCTGGTGGAATGTAATGTAGGTGATGTAGAATTAGAGGTCAGACATATTCCTTTGCTTGAACTTCTTTGTAGCTCGATCTGTGGCCCTATTTTCGAAATGAGAGCCGTAAACCTCGTACACAAGGGATTTTGAATCTGAATCGCCCTCTCCCGTATTCTCGGCCGCTGGTACAGTCTTCAGCGATCCTGAGGCTTGTGGTATCTCCACTCGAAATACACTATGCCTCTTCGGTAAAGCTGCCCAACATGTCAGTACACCGGTTTTGATTAGTCTCGCAGCAAGAAACATACTCTTGAGCTCGTTCTTGTTCGTAATGACTTGGAAAGTGAATTTGGTGTCCCTGACCACGATCCCCCTCAACCCCACCATTCCCACACACCTACTCCTCACCACCGTCAACTCAGCGCCATGGTAGTCCGCACTCGCCAACATGGATCCCGCGCTCTGCGCCGTGACATAGCTCTTTTGCCCCTCCTTCATTCCAAGGACTTCCCACATGTATTCCACCCACATCTTATGCAGAGGAACATAGATGTCGTACTTCTGCTGCTCTTTTGGAATATCGTAGATGCCCGATATACGCTTTTCTTTCGCAGACAGGGGCTTGGGCTTTCGGCGACGGAGCTTGTGTTCATCTTTGCGCAACCGCTGGAGACGACGCTGGCCGCGAGAGTCCTGAGAGGAAGGGTCGGGAGAGGTGGGGCGGAGATGGAGAGGCTTGTGGAGGACTTTATCGGAGAAGATCGCATCGGCGGTTGATGGAGGATAGACTTTGGAGAGAAGCCCATGAGCAGGATGCTTAGAGTGTGCTGCGACGTTGAGGTCCATGTCCTACGTCAGCAGTACGGTTATTGGTTCAGTGAATGTTGAAAGCCCGGCATGAAGATCCGGAAGTAATCTAAGGTGGCCTAATGCGGACTAGATAGGGCTGAAATTTAGCGGCCAAATAAATTTACGCGCTTCTAGACGCGCAGTGAGGGCACCTCTTTGATGAGTTACTGTGTCTTTGCTCAACTCTTCATCTTCTAGCGCCCTGTACGAGTGTGGCTATCGCTGCAATCTTGTGAGCTTGATTTAATTCCTTCCTCGTGCTGTTTGAAGAATCCCTATTGTGCGTCCTTCACCTATCCACAGCCTGGTACATTGGGCCCCCCTTGTCCGCCACAAACTTCACTCGCATCCGGCGTCTTCAGTCTTCACTAGACGCAGACAGTACGTCAGGGATGTGGTGATCTTGGGGCTTGCGCACCACGCTACCAACTCCACACTCGACCTTATGCAGTCTCCTCCATTATCATGGCCAGCTGGCCCTTCCACGCCTGGTGCTAGGATCAACTTGGGCGCAACGGCGTCACAGCTGCTTGCTTCCTTTTCACCTAAGCCGCAGCCCAAAAAGACTCTTCAGCCGATAGCTCCGGCCCAACAGTACCCAATTGTCATGTCTGAGCCGTCGCGTCGAAATCCTCGCCGCAGGCAGCCCGTATCCTACGAAATATCCGACGACTCGGACAATGGCGAAGCTTCAAATGCTAGCTCAACATTCTCTACTCCCCAGAAACGGAAGCTCACATACTTCGAAGATGAGATCGAGGAGGTAGAGCCTGCAAAAACCCCACCGCCTCGGCAATCCACTGCAGGTCATTCGCTCCGTCAGCATTCGGACTTGCACTTGTCGCTACGAGCACAAGAGAATGGGGATAAGCCAGTCGTCAAGAGGCGGAAATCTTTGCCTCAAGGCAGGTCGCACAAGAAGGCTGTGCTCCAAAGACACGCCTTATCGCAGCCCAGGACCGCCCGGAACGAAGTCAGGGATATCATTAACACTGAGACTGCTGCCAAAAGATCAAAGTTCTTCATCGCTAAGAAAGACTATTTCCTGCCGTTGCTTCCTGAAGGAAATCATGTTCAACGACTCGTAGATCAGCATCTCCTTGATGATGATGTCGAAGAACTCGGGATTCCTTACGAGGCAATATCAGATCAGCCGCAAGGGTAATCATGCTTTAAGTCGTTTCTGACGCTCAATGGCTAAGACGTTTATATAGCGTCAAAGCGACAATGAAACCCTATCAGCTCTCTGGCCTTTCGTTCTTGGTATATCTGCAACGCAACGGTCTTTCTGGGATTCTCGGTAAGCGATCAGGCATACAAGAACCGCCGTGCCAGTATCTTGAGTATCGAGCTGACCTAAGTACAGGTGATGAGATGGGTCTCGGAAAGACTCTACAGACCTTAGCATTGTTTCAGCAGCTGAAAGAATCTCGGAAGCTCTCTGGCACCGTCATTAACAGGCCCTGTCTTGTGGTATGTCCCCTGAGCGTGCTCAGTTCGTGGATGGCGGAAGCGAGACGGTGGACACCGGATCTAAAGGTGCTCCGCTTCCATGGTCCGGTGCGTGAGCGAGAGCGCCTCAAGCGTATTTCGACTGGTGAGGAAGACATGTACGGCAATCAGACGAAGCAAGCACGTCAAAAGGTCAACAATCGTCGTGTTGCACAGGGTAAGGAGATCATCGATCTAGATGAGGACGAGCCTGCAGTCGATAACAGAAACGTCGATGTTGTCGTTACCACCTATGAAGGTTTTGCAGCAGAGCAAGGCTGGTTCAAGAAGGCCTTTATATGGAAATACGTTGTCCTGGACGAAGGTCACAAGATAAAGAACGACATCAGCCAGATATCAAGATCTTTACAAGGTCTAGGAGCCGAATATCGATTGATTCTTACTGGGACTCCATTGCAAAACAATATGTCAGAACTTTGGGCTTTGCTCCACTGGCTATATCCAGAAGTCTTTACGGAGCGGACCTCCGAACTTTTCAAGGCCTCGTTTGATCTGTCCAAGGGAAAAGTCGTTACGGAAGTTCTAGACAATGCACGTCGTCTTCTAGAATTGATTATGCTTCGACGCATGAAAAACAGTCCCGGCGTGGACTTGAACTTGCCTCCTAAAACGGATGTACTACTTTACGTCCCTCTTACGCCCATGCAGCGTTTCTGGTACACACGGCTATTGACTCGTGCCGATGAAGGCTTGCTGGAGGATCTTTTCCAAGGCGCCCAAAACAAAGAAGCGAAAGTGCTTGATGAAGAAAAGCAGGAGAAGATAAAGGAGACCTGGCAGGATAGAGATTTCGAAGAACTCGAAGCTCTCGACAAAGGCGCTAATTCTCATGGTGCAGCAGCAGCTGAGTGGCAAGAAAGCAAAGATATTTTGCGTCAAGCGATTGAAGCTGAGCAACAAGACGAGTCCAAGAAGTCTGCCTGGCGTAAGCTGATGAATCTGTTAATGCAGCTTCGAAAGTGCTGCAACCATCCGTATCTTCTTCCTCGTGCTGAGCCTGATCCTTATTACCTCGGAGAGCATATTATCCACGCATCAGGAAAGTTTATCCTCCTGGACAAGATTATCGAGGAACTTGTCATCAAGAGGAAGGAGAAGGTTCTCATCTTTTCCGGCTTTACGCGAATGCTGGACTGTTGCGAGGACCTTTTAGCTTTGCGTGGTGGTGGCGGCGAAAACTTCAAATACACTAGGCTTGACGGAGGAACGGCACGAGCACGAAGAAATCTAGGCATCCGCTTGTTCAACCAAGATGGGTCAAATTATCAAATCATGCTTATCTCAACACGTGCTGGTGGCCTCGGTATCAACCTGACAGCAGCTTCTACCGTGGTTATGCTGGACCAGGATTGGAATCCGCAGATAATGCTGCAGGCAGAGGCGCGAGCCCATCGAATTGGTCAGACGAAACCGGTAACTATCTACAAGCTTTGCACGCAAGGAACGGTCGAAGAACAGATGATGGGTCGAATTCAGAAGAAGCTTTATCTTTCCGCCAAGGTGACAGAGAGCATGCGAGACGTTCATACTACCCCCAAAGTGAAGAAGGGCCCCGGAGGAAAGGTTGTGGCCGCAGCAGACGACGACATGCCCCAGCTTGACACTAGTCAACTAATGTCGTTAGTCCGCCGTGGAGCTCAAGCTCTTGCACATCCAGAGCTTGATGTCAATGATATGCTCAACTGGGATTGGGCAACAATGCTCGACAAATGCAAAGACAAGCCAGCCGATTTCCACGTTTCCGAACAGGGACGTAGCGATGCTAGCGTGAAAGAAGAGGACGAAAAGAAGTGGCTCTCACAGTTAGAAATGGTAGAGTCTCGTGTCTTTCAGGGCAAGAAATACACAAAGTCGAAGGATTTGGGTAGCTACGGAGATATATCCCGAGAATGGACACGCGAGGAGCGTAGGGTGGGCAAGAATACCACGGTTATGGTTGACGGATTTGCGATTAGCAAAGAGAGTATGCTGTGCGGCGACTGGGAGGCTGTTCCCACCCTCGCCGGCAAGGATCCGCGGCTGGCGGAACCGAAGAGAGAAAAGAAGCCGGCGATTGTGAATCAGGAGGTAAGTCAAATTCCTCACACCATGTCTCGTGAGTCTCAGCATTCTAAAGATATGTAGCAATGCCAACTCTGTTGGGATGGCGGAGACCTAATCCTTTGCTCCGGCTGTCCCCGATCGTACCACTATCAATGTCTAGACAAAGATTTTAAGGCCAAATCAAAGGCGAAAATCGGTTTCAGCTGCCCGCAGCATCAGTGCTTTGACTGTCAACAGAAGACCACAGACGCTGGCGGCATGCTTTTCCGCTGTCGATGGTGCGAACGAGGCTACTGCGAAGACTGTCTTGACTGGGACAAGACGGAGCTCATTGGAGAAAATCTCAAGGAATACGAACTACTAGGCTTCCCAGCCGTCACACAGGCGTTCTACATCAGCTGCCCTAGCTGTGCGGACCACCACGAAGATAATCAGCAGTCCCGAGAATTCTGCGAGCGTCAGGCTGCCCAGATCGATGCTCAATATTCAGCACTAGTGGAAGAACGCGAACGTCTTACTGCAGCAACAGCAGCAGAGGACGCGAAGAAGGAGCCTCTGCTACCGAGTCGTGCTGAGTCCCTGACTGATGCGACCACCCTAAACGATTCCGATGTTACGACTCCTCATGTGGAATTTACAGACCCGGTGATGTCTTCTGGGAAGTTGAAACGCAGAGCGGCCCCCGGGACCTTCAAGACTACACCCACCAAACGTTCCAAGCGCTTGACAGCCTAGAGTTGCCCTTCCAGGGCCGGATGTACGAGGAACATGTGCTGGAGTAGTATAAGATGGCAGGTGACGAGGATACGGGCACAGAGCGAGTCACTCGGAAACTACGGTAGAAATACGACTATCGGCTAGCGAAGGCGTTCATGGAGATAATGTCTGGCGAAGAACTTCTAGATGTACTACTCTAGCTTCGTTCTGACCTCGAATTCTGCAACAAGCTTGATTTATAGAGCTGTACCAAGTTTGATTCACAGAGCACTTGCAACTCCCATCCCTCTCCCAGCGCCACGACAAGCTCCAGCATGACTCTCAGCAACATATGTCTTTCAAAGCGCCAGCCTGCCCTGAAATTTCATTTCGGGGTTCTCTCTTGCAGTCAGCTGGAAAGTATGGGTATTTTAAAGAAACCCAGCCCCATTATTCACCCGCACCACAGCCCTCTCATGCACCATGCGTATGACCCTTTCCAGGCTCATCGTCACGGGGTATGGTACGGTTCTGCTGAAACCATGGTTTTACCCACTGAATCTTCAGCCACTTCCACCAAGACTTCCCCGCTCTAACAACCTCTTTCCACCCCGATAAGTACACTTTCCCGAGTATAAAGATGGAAATGAGAACGATACGGATCGTGAGATTCCCAGACTTGTTGTCGGTGCAGAGATGTGCGAGCTTTCCGACACCTTTCTCATGCATCACATTAATACCGTTGAAGCCGGTAAAGAGCCATTTGAAGACTTTCCTAGCACCTTTCTCTCTCTCCGAGAACGCTTGGACTGGGAAACGCAAAGAAGATTAGGAGGGTTCCAAAGAAAAAGTGGGTACTTACAGGCTCTGCGGGTTCGCTTTCGTATCCATTCTAGTACCAGGTCAGCTGAAGAATGGGTGGGTGGCATGATAGCGGCTGCTTACGATGTATTCTGCCGCACGCTCGCGATCTGCTTGATTGCCTTCGGTCATAGGAAGATGGAGCATGATTTTGGCGGCCAAATCCTTTCCGACAAGCTCTGCCATCTTCTTGAAGCTCAAGACTATCAGGAATTGAGGCTGAAATTTGAAGTTGCGTAACTGGTCATCAAGGGCTTGCTCGGTGATGCCAGGCGTACTCGCAGCAAGTACTTCGCGTACCCAAGCCTTTAGAGTGCTTGCAGAGCCGTCGTGAGGATATTCTACAGCTGACATGACGTCTTCTCGAGAGTGTTGTGATGGTCAATAGAGAGGAGGGTAAGAGAATTCGTGGTGCGAAAGTGAGGATGTTGTCTGTGGTATCGATATCATTGAGAAGCTGCCAAGGCGCTTAAGGGGCCGCTAGCAAGCGCGTGGTAGACAGAGGTGGAATAAAACCCCCAGACACATTAGCTCAGCCCTAAATGCTTAGACTGCGGAATCTGCCTTCTACTTCGAAGTACTTTTTTCGGATGGATCTACCGCTGGAGTGATCTCGTCTTCGATAGTGAGGGACTCACATAAGGTACCAAGCTGGTTGAATCGGCCTTAGGTTGAAGGTTATAGACTATATAGGCGGGATAAATATAGTTTGATATAGTATAGGGATTATATTGGTCATAAGAATTATCCTTGACAATTTCCATTTTCTTCATTCGATGTAGACCCCATGGTACAGCCCTGTAAGTACAGTATCAATCCCGAATGATCATGTCCTCGCGGTTCGGGCCAGTCCCAATATATCCGATCTTGATACCAAGTGACATTTCAATATATTCGACATACCTCTGCGCTTGTAACGGGAGATCCGACCATGATCGTACCCCTTTGGTAGAGCTCTGCCAGCCCGGAAAGTCAGCGTACTCAACCGTATACTTGTCGAGGAGGCTCAAGTCTGCAGGGAAGCTTGTAAGCTTTTCCCCGTTGGCTGTGCAATATGCCACAGCCACCCGGATTGACGAAAACGTATCCAGCACGTCAAGCTTGGTCAGGTTGATGGACGTGTAGTAGTTCACCGCGGCGGAGTGTCTGAGAACAACAAGATCGAGGTAACCTGCCTTGATCTTAGCACTCATTACTTTGATCACTAATAGGGTCATCGTTCACCGCATCTCCTCCGTCGCCCAGTGGTCACACCCACTTCTCCGCCGATGTCTTGCAGTGCTTTGCCGACATCCCCAAGTTGCTCTGTTGGGAATGGTCCACCGCCGACTCGTGTTGTATAAGATTTGACAACTCCGATGATGTTCCGGATATCGAATGGGTTGAGAGCTAGACCGGTGATGCATCCACTGAAGAATATCAGAGTTCGCGTTGCATTCTTGTGGACTTTGCTACTAATCACCCTATAGAGCAATTGCTCGATGTGCAGAATGGATAGCTGCCGTAATCCACGTCAAGAAGTAATGCCTGTGAGCTTTCTACCAGAATGGAGCGCCTATTCTTACGCGTGACTTTCATGTATTCCACAGCATCGACGATGTACGGACGCAGCTGGACCTTGTACCCCTTGAATCTTTCAAGTTCATCTTCGACAGAGTAATTGAGCAGTGAGCCATATCGCTTTCGATAGCCCTCAGCGAGCAAGCGCAGCCTTCGTTCAAAGGATTCATGGTATAGATCGATGATTCTCAAGCCGTCTCTTGTAGCTTTCGTACTATACGCAGGCCCGATCCCTTTCTTTGTTGTCCCAATCTGATTTATCCCTAGCTCTCCTTCTGACAACCCATCGACCGCGGCGTGCAGAGCGAAGTTCAGGTGGCACCGGGAGCTAACATGGATGCGCTCATGGACACGGGGTACACCTTTAGAGTCAAGATCGGCTAGCTCCTCGAAGAATGCTTCGACGTTGAACACAACACCGGAGCCAATAACGTTGTCTGTATTGGGGTTTATCAAGCCCGAAGGCAAGAGGTGGAAGCTGTAGGTCTGACCACCTGTCCTGGCGAAAGCTACCCTTAGCCGAACCCCGCCGTTCACCTAAGTAGCTTTTCTTACTTCACCGTATGCCCAGCATTGTGTCCACCTTGAGCGCGTGCACATACGTCGAATGAGTTTGTCGAGAGGAGATGGTCTGTCAGCTTACCCTTCTGCGTTGCGAAGACAGTTGTCAGTATGTTAGACGATGGGGAAGTAAGTGGTCGAATCGAAAGTCGGGCTTGAGCGCTGACGTACGCCTTCGTCACCTCCACGGGAGTCAGTCCAATATCGGGAACAGTTGTTGGGAAGAATCAACTCACCCCATTGGGAGCCTAGAATAACGGTAACGCTTCCCATCAGCGCCAATTGTCCGCTGGCGATCAGAAATCAACTTATGAACCAGAACTAGAGACAGTCTCACAGAATACTCACACTAGTCAAAATGTAAAGGTGTTCTGCTTAGCCCTCGACAAGCTACGTGCACACGATCGAAGACTTTCATATGATATGGTCTATTGACTGGTGGGATGTGAAAACAAAATTGCTTAAGTAGGCCGCGATCGGCAAGAGCGTTTCCTACAACGACTCACTTGGCAGGGGTAACCCAGCCGGGCAGATAAGACTAAAAGCGGCAATACCCGCGAGATTTCACAACTGCAGACGCGTGCCGCATAGAGGCATTCCTGAGGTTTTTAAGCGCCAATATAGACATAGAGTTTCATGCACGACATCTTGCGTACCTTGTTGAATACAAATAGCTACCTCCGGACGCCCTTCCTCCTTCCAAAGGCATGACTTCAGCTGAGGATAAAGACCGGGCTGTCAAATTAGCTGATCGCGCCGTCGAACTTGTCGCGGCTGGTCAAACTGAGGTCAGCGGTCAGCAGAAGAAGATGCCACGGTCGCTGAACAATATGGCAGGATAGCTCCAAAGCGTTGCGTGAAGCAGTCTCTTTAGCACCTCAAAATCAGCATGTCAGAGAGGCTTTTGCCAGTATTCAAGCTGACGATGCTTTGCACCCACTGTTGAAGTCATGTCGGAGATTCACTTCCAACAAGGATGAACAAGCCGGCAAGGAAGCTGTCAGCTACCTCGCCCGTTCTGCTGAAACCCCAAGTGACATTGCACAACAATGTATGCTGCTTCTGTTGCAGCATCATCAGAACTTGGACTGCGGGCTTGTAGATCGCATAGTGACGGGCCTCTTGCGAGAATGCTTGGCAGCGAGAGTTCTCTTAGGTGAACGTCTGGACGAGTCGGCAGCAACAGTATTTGAACAGTTCTATGAGCTGGGTAATGGTTCTGCCAACGCTCTTGCCACCGTTGTACTTGAACCCTCTGTATGGTCAAATGAGGTCACGCGAGAGAAGTGCGAGAAGGATGTATTTCAACTATTCCTGGCCAAGTTGATGGAAGTCGGGCATGATCATGACGGGAAAGCGCTTAAGGGGATTGCAAGACTCTTGGCTGAGGATCCGGATAAGCTCCCGAGCTTGGTTGATGAGGAGACTTTCGACGCAGTTCTGGCATCCCTAGATAACCGTCTGCCAGCAGAGATACGTAGCCAGGCTACCATGACCACAGCGAAGTATTTGGAAGCATCACAAGCAAACGGTCAGACGTATCTCTTTAGCTTTATTCAGAGACGCATTGCACGTCAGAAGAACGAAGATCTCATCTTGGCTTTCTCTGCTGCGGCTGCAGTATTTCCAATTGCAACATCAATGGCTGCTTCATTCTTCCTCATCGACGGTTTTGTAAGTTCTTTGATCCCTCTACTGGAAAAGAAGGCCAAGTCAGAAAGAGTTGAGCAAGCTGCCCTAGAGATGCTAAGCGCAGCATGCATCGATACTGCTTGCCGGCAAGCTATCTACAAACACTGCATTCAATGGCTTCAGCAGGTCTTGGACTCTAGCAAAGAACAAAGCAAAAACATTGCCGCTGTAATCATGGCGAAAATCCAAGCACCTGGGGACAAGGATACGACTGGGAATTCAGAGGAGGCTCATGAAGTTGACGACGACCTTGTGCCCAGACTGAAAACTATGATGGTTTCAGCAGGTCCAACAACGCTGCAGAGCGCGATCGAAGGATTGGCGTATGCATCAACTCAGCCAGCTGTTAAAGAAGAGCTCGCGAAGGACAAACCTTTTCTAGAAAGACTGTTCGATGCTGTCAAAAAGGCACGGCCAGGCTCCACAACAGCCTTTGGTGCCTTAACTCTTATCGACAACCTAACACGCTACCTCCCCATCCAATCCGAGGAACAGAAGCGAATGTCTCAGCTAAAAGCCTATGCCAATGCATCTCCCTCCTCCGCGGAACCCTCACCTCTTGACTCCGACCAAGCAGTCACAAAACGCAACTCCACTCTCCTCCAAGCAGGCCTCGTCCCCGCTCTCGTCGGCATATCCAGAACCCTCTCCCCAACCTCCAAAACCCTCCTCCTTTCCATCCTCCTCTCCCTCTCGAGCACCCCTTCCCACCGCGGGCCCCTCGCCCAACAAGGCGCCGCCCGCCTCCTCCTCTCAACCTACACCTCCCTCCCCAGCACCAGCGCTCCCGACGCCGCTCACACCCACTTCACCGCAGCCCACGCCCTCGCCCGCATCCTCATCTCCTGCGACCCCTCGCACGTCTTCCCCCCCTCTGGCTCCCCCCCCCTCTCCTCCACCATCCGCCCCCTCCTCACCCTCCTTTCCCCACCCCCCACCGACAACCCTCCCCGCTCCCTCCTCCCCATCTTCGAATCCCTCCTCGCCCTCACCAACATCGTCG